>Ga0209302_10000656_pt1 | contig 19946 bp, 18 predicted proteins | sample ArcOceMetagenome_2_FD_187445 | JGI IMG/M metagenome (GOLD analysis project Ga0209302, IMG submission 187445) | Marine eukaryotic phytoplankton communities from Arctic Ocean - Arctic Ocean ARC135M Metagenome (SPAdes) (version 2) | ecosystem: Environmental > Aquatic > Marine > Oceanic | place... | reverse complement strand
GAGTAAACGTTGATACCGGTATCGGGGGAACGTGTGTGGTGTTGGTAAGGTTGGACGAGGTCAAAGTATGTACCCTCACGCTCAGAGAAGCGGTCTTGTCCGTTAAGTTGTAACTTGGCAGTGACAACAGGGTTCTCACCCCAGCAGTGCATATCAAGAGAAGTCTCAGACATGACAAAAGTACCAGCATCGGAGACAGCAGAAAGATTAGAAGTGACGGAGGAAGCAAGATTGGCGGCGGAGTAGTCGCCGTTAGGGTGCCACCAGTCACCAGCAGCAGGAGCAGCGGTATCAACAGCACCAGCGTCTTGGAAAAGACCTTGAGAAGTGATGTAAGATTGGCTAGTTTGGGCAACGCTATCGGGTCCACCGAAAGAGTGGATGGCGTTGGGAAGAGCATCAACAGCATCAGTGTAGTTGAAAGGTTGGGCACCAAGAGTGGAGTAAAGAGTTTGACCACACTCTAAAGAAGAGCAGTAATCAACATTCTCATCAGGTTGGACGACCCAGACAAGCTCCTTAACAGGGTGGTTAAAATTGAGCTTGATCTTGTTACTGGAGGAACCGACAGACTCGTCACCAGTGAATTGGAGTTGCTCAATGAGGTACTCGTGGGGGTTTTGTGCCATTCTGCGACGCTCATCGGTATCCAAGAAGACGTAGTCAACGTAGAGGGATGCGGCGACAAGAGATTGGTTATAGGCAGTGGTGACCTTGGAAGCCTTGACACAGTCAGAGTCAAGAGAGCTGACAGCCCATAAGCACTCATCAATAGGGCGGATATCAAGGTTGATCTTGACCTCGTGGTATTGAAGGGCGATTAAAGGAAGAGCAAGTCCGGGGTTACGGCAGTACCAGAATTGAAGAGGAACGTAAAGAGTAGTCTCAGGAAGAGCATTACGGGGAGCACATACTTGACGAGGAGCGTTAGACTCACAGGGTCCGTCAACATCGTTGAAAGAAGGGTCAGTGATGAATGTAAGTTGGGTGGTGTTACCAACCATCTTGTAGTATCCACGTTGTTGCTCGGATGTAAGGGTAAGTTGGTTCCAGATGTGCATCCAGTCACCATATTGACGGTCAATACGTTGACCACCAATCTCAACCTCAACTTGAGAGATAAGTTGCTCTCCAGGGAAATCTAACCAACGGGCATAGACACCGGAGTTTGTAACACCAGCGACACCAGAGTTGGCCATGTGTTGGTTAATCTCGGGGAGAGTAACTTGAAGATAAGTACGGTAACAAAGATCACCGTTTCTGCTGATGGTACATGTTACACGGCGACCGAAATCAGCTTGTCCGTTGAATGTTTGCTCAATGGACTCCATTGCGAAGTTTGTGTGGCGTCTATAAGAGACTTTCCAGAAAGTAATTTGAGGGTTACCTGTAAGATATACATCTTGGGCACCGTAAGCTACGAGTTGCATTAATCCACCTCCCATGGTTATATTATTGCTAAACATTTTATTTTTCCTGGAAAATCCGCCATACCTACACTAAATTATTTAATTAATTTAAAAATAAAGTTTTCTTTCAAGAATGTATGTATATAATTATTGGAAAAAAATTCTTTTTTCCCTTCATGATTTTTTAAAAAAATATATTTTTCATTCATTTTATTTGATTTCTTTATCGTCCATCCATTATTTAATACATTATACATGAAATATAATATTTCTTTACTAGGGTTATCGTCTTCAAACAACTCATTGTTTTTGTTTTTCCGTTTAAATTTCACATCGGTGTTTTCATTCATTTTATGATAATCGTTAATATTATTATCAATTTTTGATAAAAAAATACTGTCGGATACAATAATTTTGCGTTTATTTTTTGTAAGGACATAATACGACATCTTCTTCTTAATACACCACTGGTCATCTAAATATTCTTGGAAATACATCATCATTTCCAGTAACTCGTGAGCGAATACATTATTGTTATCGGATTTATCATATTGAATAATATCCACATCCATATCCATATCCATATCCATATCCACATCCATATCCATTTTGTTTAATAGAGAGAAAACTTCATGCTAATTATAACTAGTTCCGCTTATTATTATTATTTAACTAAATAATATATTAAAAATAAAGATCTAATTTAATCCATAATAACACTATGCCTACATTTAAACATAAAACAAATAAAAAAATACTCATGGATGAAAAAAGTATAATTACATTAGACAGTAAACATAAAGAGCTTGAAAGTGGCTTCGATTATGCAACAAATGAAACATTGCCTCACCTAAGAGCAAAAAGGAAATATTTGAATAACTTATTGAATGATGAATCAAATCCATTACCTATTGAACATCAATTAGAAATTCTAGATATGTTGAAAGATATTAATGAACAAATTAATTCTTCTAAAAAGACAGAGAGACAATATTATTTAAATAATAATAAACATATTTTTGATTATTTTGAAAACAAAAAGAATATTTCAATGAATAATAGCAAAACAAAATTACTAAATACTTTTTTTAAAATAACTAATGACGACGAACAAGAACAAACTTCGCATACTAAAGATAATGTTCAAAAATATTTATCGTCTTTAGATGAATCCTTTATAGACGTTAATAAGTTTGTAGTGAGTTCTGATATTTGTCAATACTGTAAAAAGGGTGAATTAATTGCCATAGACCATGAAGGTATTATGGTATGTAATCATTGTCATAAACATGTCAAATATTTAGTTGAAAATGAAAAACCTTCTTATAAAGAGCCACCGAAAGAAGCCTGTTTTTATGCTTATAAAAGAATCAATCATTTTCGTGAAATATTAGCACAATTTCAAGCAAAAGAGACAACACAAATACCGGATGAAGTATTGGAAAATATTAAGAATCAAATTCGCAAGGAGAGAATTGATTTGTCTCAGTTAAATAATAAGAAGGCAAAGGAAATATTAAAAAAACTAGGATATAATAAATATTATGAACATATACCGTTTATCAAGGATAAATTGGGAATAAAACCACCAGTAATGACACAAGAATTGGAAGAGTCATTGTGTAATTTATTTATGGAAATACAGGGTCCCTATGCAAAGTTTTGTCCAGATGACCGCGTTAATTTTTTAAACTATTATTACACTGTTTATAAATTATGTGAGTTATTGGACCAAACACAATTCTTGCCTTATTTCCCTATGTTAAAAGATCGCGAAAAACGAATAGAGCAAGATGACATATGGAAAAAAATATGCTGTGAATTGGATTGGGAATTTATTCCTACTATTTAAACTGTTACCTATACCGTTTAGAAGATAATACTGAAATGTTAAAATATATCAGTATTATATAGTAATATGGGGGTTGAAGAATTAATAAATGATTTGGGGTACTCCGAAAAAATGTATATTCCCGAATCAATAATGATGGGTTGGTTTAATTTATCTGCGATAATAACGGCAACGAGTTTAATATTCTATAATATGGCTAGAAAAAGTGCTATTAAATTTGACCCGTTCCTATCAAAGGCTATTGCTATAGGTCTTATATTAATGTCTACATTTTATATGATATATTCATTATTACCATATTATGAGCGAATGAATTATTTAGCTAGCAAATGTTATAAATTAAAACATTGCCCAGACATACAAATTGAACATATAAATAAAATAAAAAATACCTACATAATATCAGGGGGGATTATGTGTATAATTCAACTTTTTATAACTTATTTGATTATAATAACCGTATAATTGATGATAATAATAATAATAATAATAATAATAATATTTTATTCTAGTAATATATTATTATGACTTCTTCGTTTTCACAACAACTAGTATTATTTGTTGTTATGTTTTTCATTGGAATAACAATAAATCCTATGAATATATTAGCACATAATTTTTCAGATATTTATTTATCATTAACACTCATATATAGTGGATTATTTATGGCATCTAACATGATATGGAGCCATCAAATAGTCCATTATATAAATATGGGGCATTTTGACAGAACAATATTTGGTACAGGTATATTATTAAGTATATTCAGTGTATATTTATTACGAAAACAGGTGTTTGTAGATAGTACAGAATGGTTAAAACGAATGATTGGTCATCATTCTACCGCAATTACCACCACCAAACAGTTACTAAAAAATGATGACAATTTTATATACAATAGTTATTTATATAGATTAGCTAAAAATATTGTCTACGAACAAGAAAGAGAAATACTGTTTATGAAAAATATGTTATAATTCAATAAATGAAATATTTTTAATCCATTATATATAGAGAAGTGGTCTTAAATATAGCACTTGTAACCAAATAAGGATCGCAATTTGAACTAGGACGTCTGTCTTCAAAATAGCCTTCTTTATTTGCTATGGTATCGTGACCTCGTCTAACCGAGGCACCTCTATTTGCGACACCATCTGTAAATTTATTATAAGATGCTGTCTCGTGTTCACCTGTCATTCTCTCATCATTACCCGAACCATAAATCTGCATGTGTTCGTCATGATTCTTTGACAATTTATGAATAGCTTCATCAATATATTCTAATCCAGTTTTATTTAAAGTTCCACCTCTCATATTTTTGGTGCTATAATTGGCGTGACATCCAGAACCATTCCAATCACCCTTTAATGGCTTCGGTTCAAAACTAACCATCATGTTGTGTTTTTCTCCCAAGCGTTGTAAAATATATCTTGCCGTCCATAGATGGTCTCCAGATTGAATTCCTGTACATGGACCAATTTGGAATTCCCATTGTCCTGGGGCAACCTCAGCATTCATACCACTAATTTTAATGCCCGCATACAAACACAGTTGTAAATGTTCTTCAGCTACATGACGACCAATGGCATTTTCATATCCAACACTACAATAATATTGACCCTGCTTACCATTTTTATCATACCCTAATGGCATATTTGTCTTAGGGTCAATAAAAAAATATTCTTGTTCTAGTCCAAACCAGGGTTCTTGTTCCAAATCGTGTTTAAATATATTATTGGCTGGTTCTCTCTGGTTATTATAGAGGGGTAGACCGTTTGGTAAGTAGGTATCACATAATACCAAATATGAGTTATTTCCTATTAAATAAAATGGGTCTATAAATACAGCTCTAGGTTTTATGACAATTTCTGAATCAGTTCCACTTGCCTGTCCAGTTGAACTGCCATCGTAATTCCATTCAGGAAATTTAAGTATATCTAAATCGTTGCCGTTTTTTACCCCCAAAACATTTTCAAGAACCCGTTTTTTACTTCGCAACTCATTATTACCTCCTATCCATATATATTCGGCGACAATTATAGACATTTGGTATGATATATGTTATAACAACAACAAATGTTTATGTAGTTTTACATTATTTATCATTACTGTGCGAAACATTATTACAACTGATAAGATGATAAGATGATAAGATGATAAGATGATAATATACGATGATAAGATGATAAGAATAATATCGACTAATAATTTTATATTATTTAAAATCAGGATTCCATATTTTATATCCATTACAAATATTTTGTATATGGATATTTTTAAGAATATCTTCACTATTTTTAATTCTTGCATGTCCAAAATCAATAATCGATACTTTTCCATCTGTATCTTCGACAAAATTATACCCCGTTAAATCAGGATATTCAACATTGTTTAATACAAGATTCCGCACTATTGTAACAACTTGTTTAAATAATTCATCAGGTACGTCTCTAGCATTTTCACCATAATTATGTGACAAATTATTATTGCCAATTTTTTTCATAACCATAATTTTAGATTCACCATTATATTCAATTATTTCCGGTACAGGAATATTTTTATTATTTAATTTTTCCAAATATTTTTGTATAAACCATTCATTCTCATGTACGTTTATTTTAACATAAAAATCATTGGCATTTTTCATATAATGTTCCATCTTAGACATTTTTATTCCATATTAATTAATATTATTATAGAATCAATTTTTATTTTTATAATTTTTATTTTTATAATTTTTATTTTTATAATTTTTATTCATTATCTTCATCGTCACTATTATCGTCACATTCGTCACATTTCCAACCTTCATTCAACATTTCTTCGTCTCTATCTTGACAACAATCACAACAGTATGTTAAATCATCTGGATATTTTTGATATTTATCCGGTTTGGTTAAAATATGTAGATTCTCTCTATGACAATTAATATATCTATTACATCCTTCGCAAATTTCAATGATACAACATTTTTCTGGCGTACAATCATAATCTTTATTATTATTATTAACTTTATATTCTGTATTACATTTTTCGCAAATTAAATCATTTTTAGAAGTATTGTCAGTCATTTTATATTATTTTTATATATATTTTATATAAATAATAAATCAATTTTTATATAAAAATTGATTTATTATTTATATTTTATATAAATACATACATGAATATAATAAAATATGTCTAATAATGATATGATCAACAATACTTCATATGTAGTTATGAAGATTGAAAATGAAAATTTAGTAAGTACCTATAATAATAAAATGACAAATTGTACAGAAGAAATTCGGAATACATATTTTCCAGAATATCGTTTACATATGACTGATATATTTGATGAATTATTATATGTTACAAATACAACATGCTGTGATAATGAAAATTGTGAACGAGAAATAGATAAGAATAATGCTATTTATCAAAAAATATCGTGGTTAGATTGTCATTTTTGTAGTGAACCTTGTCAAAATTATGGCAATTGGAGTATTCGATACGATATAAGAAAAAAAAAATAGAAAAACCAATATATTATTATTAATATAATTTAACAAATATACAAATTAAATTAACAAATATTTATGAATCTATTTTTTTCAAAACCAGAGTGAGTTATATCTTGTTTAAAATCCTCCAGGGAATTTAACGAGATTGGCACCAATACCGAAACCAGCACCAGAACGTGCACCAACTGCTAAACTAGGGACATAAGTATCAAGGATACTGAATGTAGCAGCAGCAGTTAAAGCAATGAGTGCGACCTCATCTAAATTCATACCCTTCTTGGGGATAGCATATGCAGCAATGGCAACCATTAAACCTTCAACAAGGTATTTAATAGCTCTCTTGACTAGTTCACCTAAATCTAACATATCACCTAACATTATATAAATTGAAAAGAAAAAAATATAATGGATTCAATATTATTAACAAAAATGTTTTGTAAGATTACGAGATAATATTGTTTCTTATTAAAAATACTTAAATAATAAGCCCATTACTTAGTTATAATGAGTTTTTCTAAACCTATTGAACATACAAATACATTAGATGGCGTTACTTTAAAGACTCTTCCAGATGGAAGTGATAATGCTAAATATATTGATTTATTGGACGAAGATAAGTCTATTGCAGGCCAAAAATTCGCATGTCTATCTTTTATTTCACCTGAACAAATTATTAAGCAAAAACAATTATTTTTATTTGAGAATTTTATCAAAATGTGGGATGTTAGTAAGTCATTGGATAAATTCACTCAATTTTTAAATTTCGTATCTTACAAATATCATCTTGATTTTGATAAAATTACAGAGGATTTCAAAGAATTTTCTAAAGACGAGAAGGAGAAATTATTAACGTCTACAGTCGAAGATGATTATAAGAACTTTTTAGATGAGCATGAAGACCGTCTTGAGAAGGAGTTTGGCGAGAAACATTCATTCCAAACATCTGTGCGTGGAATCAAGGTTCGTGGCGTATTTCCTACACAACCTGAAGCAGAACTTAGATGTAAGATGCTAAGACAAAATGACCCTAATCATGATGTATATGTTGGTCCTGTTGGCATTTGGGTTCCATTTCATCCCGATGCATACAAGACTGGTCGTGTTGAGTATATGGAGGAAACATTGAATGAATTGATGAGTGAGAAGAAAAAGAACGAAGACAAGGCTAAGGACGAGTTTGATGCTCGCGTAAAGGAGACCAAGGAAAAAGCAATTGAGGAAAATAAGAAAAAGGCTGCTGAATCTGGTAACAAATTGACACAAACCATTAATAAAGATGGTGCTCTGGTTTCTGTAGCCAATATGAATACTCAAGAGACAACTATGGGTGAAAATGTTACGATTGAAGATATCAAGAGTGAATTATTTGAGGGTGAAAATGTTGTAACAAGTGATAAGAATGATCGCGGTCTTTCCAACTTAATTGGAAAGTAAATGAGTGAACATAAAATCAGTAAATTCCAAATAAATAATAATATATTTAATATATTATTATTGCTATAGTATTATTGCTATTACATTACATTACATTACATTACACAGGATCATCCCAATTATTTAAATCGTCATCAGGCAATTCTATTGCACTAGTAAAATCAGTCGTAATACCAGCTTTTTTTATGGTATCCTCTAATATATTATGGTCTTGTAAAGCAGTAAATAATTGTTTACGATTACTTAAAACTAACTTACGGTCTGTAATATAATTTTTATTTCTCGCCTTGGAATCCATAATGGATTCATATTCGGTTGTCAGTCCTTGTTTGGTTTCAATAATAGTGAGATATTCATCATCCATGGATGCCTTTATTTGTTTCCATTCTTCTAATTTTTCTTTGACATTTTGGTGTTCCCACAATTCCACCTTAGTGCGTGGGCCTAATATGTCCATTCTAAATTCTATTTTATTATGTAAAGTGGCGTATTTTTCACGTAAATTGTGAATCCTTTCTTTCTGTTCGTCTAATTTAAAATACTTTGAAACAGACAATATAAGACTAATGTACGTTGAAATACCAATACCGGATACAGATACAATAGATTCATCTGTGCCGAAATAATTTTTGGTTGATTGAAAAAAACCAGACAGAGTTGAGAAAGCAATGACGGATATTTGAATACAATTAATATATGTTACTAGTTCACTGTATTTTATATCCAATAACCGTTTTGTTGATTTACACTCTTTCAAAATATACAAATTATTGTTTATAAGAGCGTGTAATTCATTTTGGAATATAATGAATTCTCTCGTCCCTTTATAACTATCTCTATCGTCATTCGCATTATTTTCATCTACATAAGATGAAATCGGTGGTTTTGATGATTTATTATTGGATAGTTTATTGGTGTTACTAGTAATATCATTTGTACCCTTTTTACCAGTATCAATACTGGATTTCTTGTTATTGTCTGTAGTTTTATTTATTTTCGCCTCTATAATTTCTAAATCTATATTTGTTTTTCCATCATTTATATTTTTTGACATTTCGTCCATATTGTTTTTTGTATTTTTATTCATTATATAATAATAATACAAAAAAAATAATCTTATTTATCTACACCATCATGGAAATTTACCATTTGTTTTTTTTCACATGTATCTTAGGTCCAGCACCCTTCTTTTGTACACTATTTGGGTCATAGATTTCATCTTCATCATCACTGCCAATATCTTTGGACAATTCCCAAAATTCTTTTGAACCTAATTTGAAATTGCCGTGATTTTGTGCTTTGTACCAGAAAATTTGGTCTTGAAGTTTATTTGACTTGGCATTATTGTTAATAACAAGACACTCAAAATTTTCAGTACATTGGTCCATTACTTGACAAAATGATTCAAATGTTGGAAACATGCCCGCATAATTTTCCCATATACGTTTTCTGTTTGCGATATAAGGTTCCCTTAATATAAACACGTAATCAATATTGGTTCTTAAATTTGGTGGAATACCTAGCGGGTATTGCATAGTAATAATTAACATGATTTTCCAATGTCTGCCATTCATGAATAACAGTCTCATCAGTTTGTCCTTGGTCCATTTGTTATCATATAAACAATCATCTAGAATGACAAATGCTCTAGGGTCAATATTGGTCCTCTTATATGCCTCCATTTCCTTTTTAATCTGCTTTAAAACCGTCTTTTGTCTCTTTAATATATTTTCAATAATGGCTGACTGATATTCATCATGAATAAACAATTTAGGCACGTGTTCGGCAAAAAAACCATTTCCTGCCTCGGTTCCAGATATCACTGTTCCGATTGGGATATCTTGATGATGATACAGTAAATCGCGAACTAAAAAACTTTTACCAGTGTCTCTTCTACCGATTAACACAACAACTGGACCCTTATTTTCATCAGGACGAAAACTAATATTTTTCATATCGAATTTTTTCATATCGAGCGACATGCTTTAACTTCTAAAAAGAAAAAAAATGTAAAATGATTACGAAAAAATAAGTTTAAATGACTTATTATATTTACTATTAGAATAATAAAGAATGGACGATTCTTTATATTACCGGAAAACCAAAAATGAAGAGTTGTTTAAAGCTTTAGAAAACTCTCATTTAGGATTAGACAGTTTACAAAATTATGTTCCGTTGTATGAAAAGTTTTTTTCCCTCAACAATAATAATTTCAACAGTATTAATTTAAATCAAAAATACTATCTTCATAATTTGAAAGAAGAAATAAATCAAAATACAATAGTGGCAACCGTAGCCGATAACTCCAATAATATTTTCAAAAAGGATGTTTTTTGTAAGTTTTCGCCATTACTCGACCCATTAAAGTATTTAACAGGGAAATACGATATATCCTCGAATGATATGATTCCATTGCCTCAATACAATAAACAGACTCTTTTTCCTAAACTACATGATAAAAATAATACAGCATACATTGATTCTTTTTTTACCTATATATCTAGTCAATTGTTACATAAGTATGATTTTTTAAATAGTATTGACTATTATGGTTCATTTTTATGTAAACAACAGAAATTTCAGTATAATATTTCTGAAGACATCGACTATTTGAATGAGAGCGATTTTTTTCATAAAAACAAGGATGAATACTATTCAATAGAAAACGAAAATTATAATACCATATTCAATTTCAACTCCCGAACCAACAAAAGGAAAATAGTTATAAATGGTAAGTTAGATGAATTAATAGTGGATATTTTTAGTAAGGACGATTTCTCTCTATTCACCGCGGATGAAACAAAGGATTCGTCTCACAGTAACAGTGTACGTGTTGTAGATTTAAGTGAAGTGTGTATATATGATCAACCATTGAAAAAGTCTAGTTCTTCTGGTTCTGTTTCTTCAGCATCGACCTATAGTTCCAAGTCATCAAATACATCTATCGATGAATTATCATATAATGGGGATAGTGGTAGTGACAGTGACAATGAAAGTGATAATAGTAGCACTAGTTCTAGCAGTTGCGATGAGGAAGATATTTTTTGCTCGCTTTTCAATTTCCCGGTTCAAATGATTACTATGGAAAAATGTGAAAATACATTGGATTATTTAATGGAAAATGATATGTTAGACAATAAAGAATGGACATCATGTCTATTTCAAATTATTATCAGTTTGACGTTATTTCAAAAAAGCCTTTCGTTTACCCACAATGATTTACATACAAACAACATCATGTATGTTCCTACTGATAAGAAATTCTTATACTATTCGGTAAACAATATCACTTATAAGGTACCTACGTATGGTAAGATATACAAATTAATCGATTTTGGTAGATCCATTTATAAATTTAACGGACAAATAATGTGCAGTGATAGTTTTCATCCCAAGGGCGATGCAGCATCTCAATATAATTGTGAACCCTATATGGATAATAACAAGCCAAGATTAGATCCTAATCCTAGTTTTGATTTATGTAGACTAGCTTGTTGTTTATATGATCATTTTGTAGAAGACATATTTGATGCTGAATTGGTATTCAAGGAGAACAAACTAGCAAAGATGATTGCGTCATGGTTGATGGATGATAAAGACAGAAATATTCTATATAAAAATAGCGGCGAAGAGAGATATCCTGAATTTAAATTATATAAAATGATAGCTAGAACAATTCATAATGCGATACCTCAACAACAATTGGACAACATTGTATTTAAAGAATACATTGTAAGTAAGAAAAAACTCAATAAAAACGCCAAGATAATGAACTTGGACAAAGTTCCCAATCTACAATAGAAATATATAGAATTTAGACCATTTGAAAACAACATTTTATATTATTGATAATTGTAATAAAATAAAATAAAATAAAATAAAATAAAATAAGTAGGCTAAGAGGCACGATACGCATTTTAAAATGATGGCTTATCTATAAATGCCATGGTATTTTTTCCAGCCCCTTTTATTTCTTTACTGTCAAATTGTGAATACATGTAAATACCCACCACTGCTGCAAAATACACAATCAATGACTCTTTTATAACTATTTTTAATGGCTTCTTTTCATCATCTGGTACAAATTTCATTTCTAAAAATTTAAACAGGAAAAAAACAGTTGATATGGCTAAAGCATATATGAAAATATCTGTCATTTACATTAACTAAAAATAAAGTTAATGTAAATTTTACGAATTAGAATTTTATTTACCCATTTTATGTCAAAACTTCTATTTCTTCAAGACCTATGGGAACCTTGTTCAACTCTATCGGCTTTTCCAAGTCATGAACATCTAATTCAGTAAGATTTATCGTACCGCCTATTTTAATTTTTTCTTCCGCGTCATCATCATCCTCTTCCAACTTTCGTGCTTCATGTCTTTCATTACTAATTTGTTCCAATCGTTCTACATTTTTAGGGGCTGATATTTCTTCAATTTCACGTGTTGTACTAATAGCATTATCTATATCGTTAAATTGGATTTTTCCATCAGGATTACGGATCATTGTATCTAACGGTTCTAATGGATCAATTCGTAATTCACTTTTACGATTAGTGTTATCATCACCACTAATGTCATCCTTAGTATTATCAGCATCTTGATCAGCATCCTTATCAGCATCCTTATCAGCATCTTCGTTTGTTGCGTCCTTATCATCTTTACTCTCCTCAATAATTGGTTCAGTAGAAATTATTTCTTCACTTTCCTCTACTTGAACATCTTCTTCGATAGACTCATCCAAATACACTTTTAAAATATTCTCTACTGGAATATTATCACGAATTGTGTCTAATATTTGCTCTCTTATAATTAATTCTAGCTCGCGATTATGTTTTTGTATTTGGAGGGGACTGATATTTTTTTCAAATAAGTAAATATTTGTGTATATTTTTCTAGCAGCATTTATGTATACTTTATGAACAAAGTCCGTCAAGGAAGGAACACTTATATCAATTTTCTTCTGTTTATTTCCAGCACGCATACATGTCAAACTTTTCAACTGGATAATATGAACACAGCTAATTAAATCAGTAAGATAACCACAATTGCTTTTTTCAGTTATACGTTTTGTCTCTTCTTCTAAAATAGATGGATTCCATTTGGGAATTCTTGCTAAAAAATTTTGAAATGTCATTAAATATTTTTCGGTTTCATCATTTTCTTGACATAATTTCCACGACTCCTCAAAAATCGACTTAAATCCTTCCATAGTTAATGGAGTAAAAATGTTGATTAATCGTGCACACCACTCATTTCTAGACTCTTGTAAACTTGATATTGAATAGTCGTCCATTTACATAAATGAAATATTTTCTAATTGATAATCTAAACGCTTTAGTATAAAATTTAATATACACGCCATAAGAATTTTTTCATCCCTAAATTCTCGCTTTATTTTTTGAATAAACACTAAATACTCATATCTTTTTATTTCATCTATTTCCATCGTTTTAATATATTCGGTTAGGTCCAAAGCACTATACCCTTTTTCATATAACGTTTCACTGATATTAGTTACTTTTTGCTCCTTGATTTTTTCTAATTCATTCTTAAATTTGGTATTTTTTTGTTTATTGAGTTTTGTCGTAGAAAAACAATTGTTTAAATTATATGTGTGTAAATTCATTTCTTTACCATTTATAATTGGTACGGGAATAAATATCTCGCAAAAACGTGACAATATCGGTTTCAAAAGTTTATATTTGTCATCCACTACAATGAAAAATCTGGTTGAATGACTGAATAGTTCAATACATCGCCTTAGAGCTGATTGGGCATCAATAGTTAATTTATCAGCATTTAACAATAGGATACTCTTAAATATACTCCCTTCGTTTAAATTTATGTTTGATCTCGCAAAAAACTTGAGTTCTTCTCGTATAAATTTTATACCCTTACCGTGAGCACAATTTACAACCATAACATATTTTTTCATATAATTCGCTTCACTTTTATAAACTTGCTTTAGGAAATTGAATAGTATAGTTTTCTTACCACAACCAGATGTTCCGTGAAAGATTAAATTAGGTATTTTCTTATTTTCTATAAAATTGTTTAGTTTCTCTACAATATTCTCATGAATGGTTAATGACATCAATATTATACTATTTAGGTGATTACTTTTTAATTCTTTTTACGTTATTCTATATAATATATTATTCCACGTTTATTATATAATAAATACCGCGAATGAATTATTTAGTGTATGATTTATTCAGTGGTGTTGGTTTTTGTAATCAATTATTTTCACTTGAAACCGCAATTTATTTAGCTAATATAAGTAATCGTAAATTGATTTTATTAATAAAAAATCCATTATGTCATTGCGGTAGTTCTTCGTGGAATTATGGAACCATTCTAGATTTTTTTAGCGACGATTATTTAAAATATTTGCCTCATGGTGTAGAAGTACATTACGGTGCGGTACCTGAACAGTATACCGAAATATTAAGTGATACGGAAAAAACCAATAATGTATTATTTGGAAGTAAATTTTCCCAAATAGGATTCATAGACAAGGAAATACTTGCGTTACATAAAAATAACATTAATGTCGCCTGCATTAAACAGTTTTTAAATGGTAGAAGACCACGTATTATTGACTTGTCAACCTGGAGACATGAATATATTTACATAACGGAATCAAATGCTTCTCGATGTTTTTCCAATTTTTTAACATCCACTAATAATTATCAATTAATGTCAAATATATGTGAATCGTTGACTCATTTACATGAAACCTTTTATTGTATTTTTAATCAGCTATCATATCCCGATAAATACATGGGGATTCATTTTCGATTCGGTGATGCCCGATTATCAACGAGCGTGGTAAATTCCCGATGTAATGATGATATTCAGCATGCTCTAGAAATAATAGAAAAACATAATGATTGTAATAAGGAAATTGTAATTATGGCAGACAGAAAAGACACATTATATTTAGCTAATATCAGTAACAATATTGAAGCCAATATTACGTTCACGGAAGATATTATAGAAAGCATAGATTTGGACAAATATTTTCCAAATATTACTAATAAATTGGTCATTCAATTTTTATTACAGAAATATATCTGCGAAAAGGCAGACGTATTTATTGGATATGAAGGTAGCACAGTGTCACATCATATTCATTATGGTAATTATATTCAAAATAAACCATATAAGTATTATACAAATAAAAATATTGTTCATAAACCAGAGGAATGTTCATGGTTTCTCAATGGTGTATATGGTGGCGGAATAGGCTGGAAACTATTTTTCCCCGATAATATATTTTTGAATAAACTGAAAATAATTACTCTTACCAATGATGGTTATAAGCACCTAACTGATAATTTGTTAATTTCTATGGCGAAATTAGGTATAGAAAAATCGTTAAAAATATACTGTATAGGTAATGAATCCTACAATTATTTCAAAAATAAATATTGTTTTAACGAAGTAGAGCAAGTAGACGCAAATGATTCTTATTTAAATACTTGGGTAGAATACAAGGCATGCCAGAGCAAGGATGAAATCGGGAAAAAGCAATGGGCATCCATTACCTCCTATAAAATATATGCTATTCACAATGAATTGAAATCTGACAATGATGTTATATTTATTGACGGAGATATTGTCTTTGAAAAAGATCCATTTAACTATATGATGGACTCTCTGGAACCAGATACGGAAATGTTAATTCAAAATGACCACCAAACTGCGGAAAATCCCAACATGTGTACTGGATTTTTCTGGATGAAGTCAAATGAAAATACCATTAATATTACGAATTTTGAGACAATTACCAAAAATATTGACAGTTTTCAAAACGACCAACAATATATAAGACGATTTTCAAAGCGTATAAAACATAAATATCTAGATTTGGGAAAATTTCCTAATGGTAAGTATTATAGGGAAAATCATAACAACATCGAACCATATATTATTCATTTTAACTATGATGTATCCGATTATAAGATTAAACGCATGAAGCAATTTAATAAATGGTATTTAGATGACGCATCTACGAATAGTGTATTTGAAACACGTACACCACAATTGATTTCGGCAGTTGACACCGTTGTAAAAAAACCGAATAACAGTGTGAATTATATACATAAAAGCAATGATTCCAACTCAATATGTGATTTTCTTGAAACACGTAATGTAAAAATTAAACAAGGATATATAACACAGGTTGAAGAACACGCCAATCAATTAGTGAGCCATTTAAAAAGCATATGCGATGTAGAGCAAGTAAAAAATGTATTGGAAGTAGGTTTTCTAGCCGGACATTCAGCCGAATTATTTTTGAAATTAAATGACCAAGTAAAGGTAACAAGTATTGATGAAAGTGTGTTACAGAGTGTTAATGTAGGTAAAGAATATATTGATGTAAATTATCCAGAACGTCATACATTAATCAAGGGAAATAGTAATATTATTTTAAAAGACAATGTAATGACTGTTTCAGAAGTGAAATATGACATTATACTCATAGATGGCAGTTTTAAATATGACATAGTAAAGCAAGATATTATACTGTCAAAACAGTTCGCACACGAGAATACACTTGTTATTATTAATAATGTATTGAAAAATAAAAAATGGGCGAAATACTGGACCCAAGAAGTAACTAATGCTACCACCGATTTAGAGAAGGGTGGTTTTATTAACAATTTACATAATATTGATATTGATGTTGGTAGAGGAACTGTAACATGTAAATATGATTTAGTTTGCTCTACTAATACAATTTTAAAACCAGAAATAAATGATAATTGTAAACGTGTTGTTATAAAATCAACACGTACAGCTGGGTTTTATAGTAATTTATTAGGAATAATCTATAATGCGTATATACATATTATAAATGGAAATATACCGTATATTTTATGGCAAAACCCAAAATATATGGCAATTGAAGGAGATAATATTTTTAATTACTTTTTTGACCAATCGGAAATTATAGTTACAGATAATGATACAATTATTATTGAAAACGGGTTAAGACCTGAAAATATATTAAAAATTGCCAAGGCAAACAACCAATCTTTTAGGGAACAAATGTATACCATGTATAATATAGTATGTAAAGTAAAACCAGAATTTAATAGCAAAATAGAAGCATATTCAAACGAATTAAAATTACCTACATTAGACGCGTTTCATATGCGTAAAACTGATAGATTTGTCGGAGGTAAAGGACTTATATACGCTGGTCCAAATCAAGATACAACTGAATCTTATATTAAATCTAATTCATTAACCTCATTTTACTTGGCTACAGATTGTGAAAACACATTTGCATATTTTAATGATAAATATGATTGTTGCTCTTATGCCACAATTCGTTCTAGTGGAACTATAGGTATACATAACAGTAATGTAATAAACCCTAATAACAAAATTATGGCTGAAGAGGCATTTATTGAGAGTTATTTACTATCGCGGTGTAAAACACTACATAGAGTTACAAGTAATTTTTCATTATTTTCATTAATAATAAATCCATCGCAACCATTTATTGATTTATCTGTTAGGTTTAAAGATGAAATTATAACAGAACATAACCTAGATGATATTTACTTGGAAGATTTTTTACTTGGATAATGATATTGACTTTTTGATTCGTTATACAATATATTATATATTATATATTGTATATTATATAATAAATGATATTTATTTTTTACGAAGGAAGAACCGGAAATTTTATATTTGAATATATTTTCGCCAAATATATTTCATTGTTAACTAGTCAACCCATTAATGATGAAATTAAATATTATACAACATGTACAAATAATAAATTTATTCAATTTATAGATAAAGAAAGTGCTAACAATACTATTTCAACCAAAGACGACAATAATGACTTTTTGATTACTGATAAAAATGCTAGTGACATAATTGAACAATTAGTCCAAAATAAAGACTTGTTAAATGGAAAAAACATAATTTTAGGGAAGCGAACTGGATACTATCAAAATAGTATATTATATAAACACCATAATAATTTTATTCCATCCATTATAAATTATCCACAACCATCTAATAGTATTTACGACAATAAAACAGTTGTTATACATATTCGTCTAGACGATTTTCATAGAAATGGAGATGATTCTGAAATATTATCTTTCAATTACTATGATAATATAATCAATAAATTTCAATATAGTGATATTCATATAGTTTATAATAAACCCGAAAATAGTTCATACAAAAAACGTATGTTACAAAAAATAGGTACGACATATTCTGATGAAGAATCTAAATATTTAAAATATTTTGAAACAAAATATAATGCTAACATGGTGGCTGGGGATATTTCATCTGATTTTAACTATTTCCAGGGGTTTAAACATGTAATATTATCGGCAAGTTCTTTTGCATTCTGGGCAACTGCGAATATTCCACATAAATGCACAGTTCATATACCTACACACAAACAATGTAATGCTACTAGTAATACAAGTAATATATTGAAATGGTGTGGACATGATATATTTGAATATCCAAATGTAAAATTTGTTAATTTTAATGAAAAGTTAAAAACAATTGGGAATATTTTTCCGTCTTGTGAAGGATATGTTGGGGAAATAAATTATCCAACTAGACTAACAACAGTTTATCCAGCACATTTTAGTGGTATGAAAGCCGGATTTTTTTCCAATTGTTCTATAGCATTGTACACGATAGTACGATATTATAATTTAACAAAAACTATGCCTGATAATATTGATATGAGTTTGTTATTTGAATTATATAAAAAAAATAGTCTAGATTATTCCCTTAGTACACGGTCGTTATGTAAACTTCTTTGTATAGACGAATGTATATGTACAACTTGTAATCCTGCTCTCAGTGATGATACATGGTCAGGTAGATATAAACATATATGTAATAAAACAAATTCTTATGAAAATAATATCGGTCCGCGATATTTTAATGAGTATATGAAACCAAATGAAAGTATATTAAAACAATCTAATTTCAAACATTGGTCTCAATTTCATCCTTACACAAATGAATTAATAGATTGTGTTAAGCCATTCGCATTATCCACATTTTCTCCATCACATCATATATTAAATTTAGTTAAAGAATATGAAAATAAATATCAAATAGATTATGATAACACTTGTGTGCTATTTTTTCGTGGAGGAGATAAAATATCCGAGACAAAACTACCTAGCTATCAAGAATATATCGAAGAGATTAGAAAAAACCATGAACATGAAAATTTAAAATATTTGATTCAATCGGACGAGAGTGAATTTATAGAAGAAATGATGAATGTATTTACTCAGTCATTTTACTTCAAGGATGAAATAAGAACTCTACCAGCTAGTAGAAAGGGACAAGTTGATAATTGTATTACTGACGTAAGCAATTTTGAATTTACCCAAAAATTTTTAGCAATCGTCATAATAATGTCAAAGTGTAAATTCGTATATTGTAATAGTGGTAATATATCTATTTGGATTCGAATTTATAGAGAACTTAATGAAGGCTTTAATCAATGGATATTCTGGAATAATGAACGATTATGGTTCAAGTCAAATCAATAAATGTAAAATAATATTTTTATGACTCTAAATATCATATTGACTTTTTATAAATTTATCTTCCGAAGTTCTTTAACTAGAAATCCAGTAACTTGTCGTTTTGATGCTTCTTGATTATTTAAACAGTTATCTAATTGTGAATTATTATCATCTCTATAGGTAAACATAGGATATTT
>Ga0209302_10000655_pt1 | contig 20001 bp, 13 predicted proteins | sample ArcOceMetagenome_2_FD_187445 | JGI IMG/M metagenome (GOLD analysis project Ga0209302, IMG submission 187445) | Marine eukaryotic phytoplankton communities from Arctic Ocean - Arctic Ocean ARC135M Metagenome (SPAdes) (version 2) | ecosystem: Environmental > Aquatic > Marine > Oceanic | place... | reverse complement strand
AAGGCGAGTGTGGGGGTGTGGGTGGTGTTGGCGGCGAGCTCCGCCTCGGCCTGCGGCCTCGGCATGGGCTCTGCAATGCAGCACAAGTCAGGTCGATCTCTCTCTCTCTCTCTCTCTCTCTCTCTACAGGGTCTAACTCTGTAGACACTGTACGCATGTCGCGCGCAAACAAATCGCGCGACCCCGACCCCCAAACTTCGCGGGGCCGCGCGGGGGGGCGTCGCGGTGTGGGGCGGGGCCGGGCCGGCGGGCGCCGGGGGGGGGGGGGGGGGGGGGGGGGGGGGGGGGGGGGGGGGGGGGGGGGGGGGGGGGGGGGTCACACGGGGTCTGGCTTTGGTGAACCCAGGGTGCGATAAACACGGAGTCTACACATATGTTATAGCGGTTCCTCGTCCGCATCATCTATGAGTGCGTCCCGCAAGCTTGTGAAGGCATGACGGCCGCCGCGCAGCCATGCGAGCCTGCGCTGCAGTGCGGCCGATCGCAGCTGCACGCGCTGCCGCAGGCTGGCAGCCGCGCCGACCTCAATGGTGTCGTCGTCCTGCGTCGCATCGGTGCGCGAGGTGTGCGCCTGCAACACCAGCCACCGCAACGCCTTCTCGAGGTTGGTGCCGCGCTGCGCGCTGACGCTCAGCACGCACCACGCGCACGGCGAGCGCTCGTCCAGCCCGAGCCCGCGGATGACTGGCTCGCACACGCCCAGCTCGTCCGTGCCTCGGCGATCCGCCGACACGAGATCCACTTTGTTCGCCAGTATCAGCGTGGGTAGCGTCCGCCGCCCCGTCTCGATCAGCAGGTCTTGCAGCGCCTGCCGCGCCTCGGCGATCCGCACGCCGTCAGTAGCGTCGACAACAAAGAGCAGCGCGTCGCACGTTTTGGCCTGCTGCGACCACGACCGGCGGAAGCGCCTACCACCTCCAAGGTCCCAGATTCGTAGGGTGATGCCGGCGCGCCGCGTGCGGTGGAACACAAGACCGGTGGTCGGGAGCGGCGACTCAGACGCCGCCGTCTCCTGCCGCAAGGCACGGACGAGGGTAGTCTTGCCGCTGCCGTCGAGACCCGCCACGACAAGCTCGAGCTGAGTGCGCATGAGCGTCGATATCAGCGCCTGAACCGGCGGAGGCGCGTGGCGCGCCAGCGCGGCGCCCATCTTCGCCCCTGGTCTGCGACGGATATATTTGGACAACCGCGACGGACTTTATTACGTGAAGCACGCATCCTATTTAGTCTAGACGTGAAGCCTTCGACTACGATAGCCGCGTGCCTCTAGGCAGAGCGCTAGACTGGGTAGTGTCGTGTAGTGTACACTGTATGTACTCTACACACGGTGTCTGCACGCACGGACTCTTGAACGTGAGTGACTGAGTGTATACACTCAACACACGTGTCGGAAGATGCTGTACCGTGCATGCTGGTTTTAAACTAAAAGAGAATTTCACGAAAGCGTAGTACTTACAGACTTTCCGGCCTAAAGCGTACGCACGCGGGGCCGCTCTAACATTTAATAATTATTATACTATAAAGTTAAAAGTACGGCTCATCGATCAAACCTCGCCGCTCTGTTACTGCTTACTCACCACAGCCATACACCGGCATGAGGAAAACGAAGCATTCAGAAATCGTTGGCACGGGTTTTCCACGCCGGAGCAGCACGAGGGTGGTGGCGCCCTCTATCCGACTCCGCGCCGCGCGCGGCGCGGGCCCGCGCGCGCCGCGCCGCGGCCACGGGCGAGAGACAGCGAGAACGAGATGCCCTCCGCCCCGCGCCCCCCCTCCGCCCTCCCATAGGACATTATTGAAAAACGCGTTGAATGCCCCCTTACGGTTGTGGCGCCCGCCCCCCCCGCCGCCCCCCTGGAGCCGAGCTGCCGATCGGGATCGCGCGTAGTACGTACAGACTGTACTCAGAGTACAAGCAAGAATTTTCGGCCTACGGTACGGCCGCTCTGACATTTACTAAGTACGGGCTTCGGCTCGCGGCGCCACCGGCGGCTGCTCAACCCAGCCCCGGTCAGGCCCCGGTGGGGTTCAGACGATCAGTCCACGGCAGGTGCGGGATCCGGCATGGCGGCGGGTGGAGCGGCGGCGACCGCCGCGGTGGCGACGGCGCGCATTGGCCCGGCCGCGGTGGCGGCGGGAGGCAGCGGTCGCAGCTGCATCGACGCGACCCACTTTAGGAAGGTGGCGCGCTGCTGCGGCTGCGTCACCCCCAGCTTGTACTGCAACAGATCGTCGTCGAGCAGGTCGCACATCCAGCCACTCACCTCGCAGCGCGAGAAGGCGGCGGCGTGCTCGTCGAGACCCAGCTGCCTGAGGGCCTTGAGCACCTGTGCCGTCCCCATCTCCGTCAGCCGCCACCGCCGCCCGCGCCGCAGCGCGCCGCTGCTGCCGCCGCCGCTCGGGCCTGAGCTCTCGCCACCAGGGCGCGCGGCGCGAGCCGCTCCCACGCCGCCGCCTGAGGCAGTCGCCGCCGTTGGCGGCGGCGTCTCGCCACTCGCGCCGGGCCCGGCCGCCGCGCCGCTCGACGGCGCGCCATCCGGCGCGCGGCCCGCCGGCGCTAAGCCCGCGGCGCTCCCCGCGCCAGCCGCCGCGTCAGCAGCCGCCACTGCGCCTCTTGCGCTCGCCGCCGGTGCGGGTGCCGGTGCCGGTGCCGCCGCGGAGGCAGCTCCACCTCCCTGCGAGGGGCACGGCGCCAGAGTGAGCACGAGGGCAGAGTGAGCGCAAGGGCAGAGCGCGGGATCGGCGCGCGCTGGCCGAGCGGCGGAGGCCCTGCTAGGGATGGCGCGGGGCGCACCAGGTCCATCAGGAAGCCCTGCAGTAGACTGAGCTTCAGGGCATCCATGTCTGATAACGTTCTGTTCGCCGCCTCGGCGCAGCTCGCAGACGGCTCGTCTGCCGACGCCCCTGGCTCTGCTGGCGCTGGCGCGCTCGCCGGCGCCTCGCCTCCTATTCCGTCGCCCAAGCCGGCGTACCACGAGGCTCCCTCGAAGAGAGAGTCGTACTTCTCTGCAATCGACGGCGGCCGCCGGCGCTCGGGGCTGGGGCTGCGCCTCCGCGTCGCGTCCCGTTTGCGCTCTCGCTCCCGCTCTCGTTGGCGGTTCTCCCGATCGTGCTCCCGATCGTGCTCTCGCCCGCGCTCATCCCTGTCGCGCCGATCTCTTCGGTCAAAGTTCTCTCGGCCTCGGTCTCGATCTCGGTCCTCGCGGCGGCGTGGCGGGCTTCGAGAGCGCGACCGTCGCGGGCTCCGCGGTCTACCACGTCGTCCACGGTCGTCCACGCGGTCCCTCATGAGTAGCACTGGACCAATGGCGCAGTAGCGTTGGTCCCTCTGCGGCCCTGCTCAGCCCGCTCCGCCGGCGGCGCGCGTGGGGCTCCGCGGCCGCGCGGTGGTGGGAGAAAATAAACACGGAACGCGTCCGGACGAGAACGTGGACCGGGGGCTGTAGATCTCAGCACTGGGTCTACCCGTACACGACAAAATGGGCATGCGCGCTGGGCAAGGTCGATCGAAGGAAGAGAAGGTGGATATCGATCGGGCATGTGCATGTGAGAGGCATGTGGAGGTGCGTCACACAGGAGCGCAAGAGGTGCTCGTGTACGCGAAGAATGCACGAATGGGGAGTTGAACGCCAAGGGAAAAAGCGCGCGCCGCCGACCTGCCAAACGCGGCGGGCGCCCTCATCAGTGATGGGGCCGCTTTTGGGAGGAAGACTTGAGGAAGGCGATCCCGAAAACTGTCTTCCTCGCCGACGGCCCAATGCTGGGGCCACGCCGCGCTCGCCGGACCCGCACCGAGGGGGCGCGCTCGCCGCCGATGTGCGGCCTGCCTGACGAGCTCGGCACCGAGCTGCTACTCGGCCTCGACGCGGCATCCCACTGCCAGGTGCAGCTCGCGTCAAAGCAGCTGTGCGTTTGGAGCCGCGGCGCGCTCGGGCTCGTGACGGGCGCCGGCGTGCGTCAGGTCGACACGGACGAAGGCGCGAACGAGCCACAGTCGCGGCTCTTGTGGCTCGATCTCGGCCCACCCCGCTCGGCGACGGTGCTTGGCTGGGTCGCCCAGCACTGCCCTCGCCTTCTTGCGGTGCGGCTCGACCTGACGCACGTGGCCGATGACGACGCGTGGGCTGACCTCGCGCGCGCCTTGCCCAACCTGCGCTCCGCGTGGCTGCGCGGCGCCAATGACGCGCGCGTGGGCGCACTCGCCCAGCACTGCCCGGCGCTGCAGGCGCTCGACGTGGCGGGCTGCTCGGCGGTGAGCGATGCGTCGGTCGCGCGGCTCGCCCGAGGCTGCCAGCAGCTCTCCGAGCTGAACGTGTCGCAGTGCCCGCTCGTCACCGACGCCAGCCTCGCGCCGCTCGTCGAGGCCGCCGCTCCCTCGGGAGGGCTGCGGCGGCTGGCGGCGGCGCAGTGCGGCGGCGTGGGCGACGTCACGCTGGAGCGGTTGGCAGCGCACGCGCCGTGGCTCGCCGAGCTCGACCTCTCCTCCGCGGGCTCGTACTCGCTCGTGACTGACCGCGGGATAACCGCCCTCGCCGGCGGCTGCGGCGGGCTGCGCAAGCTCAACGTGAGCGCGTGCATGGTGCTGAGCGACGCGGCGCTGCTGGCGGTGGCGCGCGGCTGCCCGCAGCTGCAGCTGCTCGCGGCGTGCTGCTGCCCGCTGATCTCCGACCGTGCGATGCGCGCGCTCGGCGCCGCGTGCCCCAACCTGCAGCTCCTCGCGCTCGCGCAGTGCCCGCGCGTCTCGGACGAGGGCGTGTGCGCGCTGCTCGCCGCCGCGTGCCGCGCGGCGGGCGGCGCGCCGCGGCTGCGCACGCTACTCCTCGCGTGCTGCCCAGGTATCTCCGACCGCACGCTGCGCGCGGTGGCAGAGCTGTGCCCCTCCTTGCTCGGGCTGCACGTGGCTGGCTGCGTCGGCGTGCGCGACTCCGGGCTGCGCGCCGTCGCCGCGCGCTGCGCCACGCTGCAGTACGTCGACGTCTCCGGCTGCCCCGCCGTCACGCGCGACGGCGTGCGCGCGCTGCGCAACGGCTGCCGCGCGATCAAGAAGCTGGTGACCTAGTGGCGAGTAAGCTGGACCCTTGGCTTAGAGCTGAGAGTGGGCACTATCTTTTGAGTAAGTATAGAAATTGTGGCTGTGGAGAAGCGCGCGGGACACGAGATCGCGGCCCGGCGCAGAGGGCCTCGAGGCGTTGAGCTGCGCTCCCGCGCAGGCGGCGCTTAGCGCGGCGTCGGCGACGCTACCCTCCGCCGAAGAGCGGCGCGCAGAAGCTGCGGTGGCCGAGCCGCAAGTCGTTGGCGCCTGGCGGCCTCAGTGGGTGTCTGGAGCAGGGGCTGTGAGCTGTGTCAGCGCGGGGTCGCGCGGGGTGGCTCAGTGCGGGCGAAGTCCGAAGACCGCGCCCCGTATTTCATCGAAGCAACCCTCTTGTCGTGTTACACACCATATATGTGTTCAATCTTAACGCCCACGCTTCAACGTAACACGAGTTCGTGAGTGTTTTACTTTCACAAACGCGACACCATCGTATCGCCTAACTGCACTGCGGTTCCGTCCTGTGGCAGTGCAGATGCAGTGGCTGGCAAAGCGAACGACGGTATGGCGACACCGGTGATCTCCGATGTTCGCTTGTGAAGCCAGTTCATCTGCGCTGCCACCGCCTCGATGGTTACGGCACTGACCGACTGCCGCAGCTCCGGCGCTCCTCTGGCATTCCTCGTCCGGCGAGCCCGGCGCGCCCGTTGCAATCTCTCACTCGCTAGTTCCCGCGCAACCGGGCTCCCGGCGGCGTCACCTTCTGGCCAACTAGACTCTAGCAAGTCGGCCGCCAACTGCACGGTCTTCTGCGCTTCCGATAGCCCCAAGGGGGACATGAGCGTGACGTGGACCTCGACAGCGACGCGCCCGACGGAAGGGAGGCCGAGAGCATGGGCACTGACGGGCAGCGAGGCGGCGACCTGGCACCAGTGTTGATCAAAGGTTCCGCCTGCTGCTGGCCTTGCCCTGATCTCGACTGTGTTGCCACGGATGTTCAAGCCATTGGTCACTAGCTCGGCGTCGGTAAGCTTGACGCGAAGGGCGATGCCAAATGGTTCGATAACTATAGTTCGCAGCGCCCTCTCAAATGGTGTCCCCGCGTTGAACACACCACCTGGCAGCCACCGTGCAAACCATGAAGACCTCGGTTTCCCCCACTGTAAACTCCGACGCGTCTTGTACTCCTTCCCGTGGCTTCTTGTACGGGCATTGCGCTGCACCGTGAGTACAATCGAGTCGCCCTGCGAGTCCTTAACGAGCGACCGCACGTGGTCCAGGTCGATCCCCGCGACGCGCTGGCTGCGCTCGTCAACGAGCGGCGTCATGCCCACGCTCAACACGATGTCGCCTAAGGACAGCTTGCTCCTCTCGTCGAACGCTCGATCTGAAAGCGGCAGCGCATGGTTTGGCGCGAGCCCGGTGACAACGATGCCCGCGGCCCCAGCGCCGATGGCGAACCCGAACTGGGAATTGGAGTCGCGCAGGAGGGTCACCTGCACCACATCTTTCCCCGACAATGCCACCTGCGCACGTCTGTTTGAGAAGGTCCGCCTAGACGATGCCGCCTGTGGCGCGTCTAGCTCCAAGGCAGCAGTACGGTCTCGAGGCATCGACCGCGCTAGCTCTGCTGCTGGGGCCGCCTTCACCTCCGCCGCCGCCGCCTTCTGTACTGCTGCAGCTCTGGCCTCAGCCAACGCCTTCGCTGCCGCCTCCTTTTCCGCCGCCACCTTTTGTGCCATTGCCCTCTCAGCCACCGCCGCCGCAGCAGCCGCAGCCCTCTCCGTCGCCGCCCTCTCCGCCGCCCTCTCCGCCGCAGCCGCAGCCCTCACCCTCTCCGCCTCCTGTGCCACCGCCTTATCCTCAGCTGCCCTTTCCGCCGCCGCCTGCTGTGCCGCCGCCCTCTCCGCCGCAATCGCTGCAGCCATCGCCTCATCCACCGCTACCTTATCTGCCACCGCTTTCTGTGCTGCCGCCCTCTCCGCCGCCCACTTCTCCGCCACTGCGTTGTCCACCGCCGCCTGCTGTTCTGCCGCCCTTTCCTCTGCCGCCTCCTTTGCAGCCGCCTTTTCCGCCGCTGCCGCCGCCACCTGCTCCGCCGCCGCTCTCTGTGCCACCATCCAGGCCACCGCCGCCTTCTCCGCTGCCGCCGCCGCTTTATTATAAGGCTGTACCATGAGGACAATCGAGTCGCCCTGCGCGTCCTTGACGAGCGACCGCGCGCCGTCCAGGTCGAGCAGTAACAGGCCGTGCTTGTCGACGAGTGGCGTCGCGCCCACGCTTAGCACGAGGTCGCCCACAGACATCTTGTCCCTCTCGTCGAGCACGAATGTTCCTGCGGGAGGCAGCGCGTCGGTAGGTACGATCCCCTTGATCACGAAGCCCGCGGTCTCAACGCCGATCATGAATCCGAACCGCGACTTGGAGTCGCGTAGAAGCGTTATCTGCCTCGGGGCCTGCTGCGCACGTTTTATTGAGCTAGTCGACTTGCGGCGCTCGAAGGAGGCTGCTCGAAGCATGCGGCCGATGCCCTTCCTCGGCCCTTCCGCCTCCGCCTCCGCCTCCGCCTCAGTACCTTGCGTGCTGCTGCTGCTGCCGCTGCGTCTCAAACTCGGAGACCTGGAAAGTTCCATCTCGAGCAGCAGCCCACAGGCCGCTCAGAGGGAACGCGGCGATCACAGCACGCTCAGAGGAAGCGGCCAGCACGATTCCTCGGCGCGTCCAAACTTGACAGGAATGGCAGCTCGCGTTCTCGTACCTGATGAGGGAGAAGTGTTTCTAGGAACAAACTGAACAAAGCAGTCAGTCAGTCACTACCACACACCTAGCAGGGAGTTCATGGCCCACACGTTGACCTTACTCACACGAGTCAGGGTACGGCGGGTATCTCTGGACCAAGGTAAATATTGAGAAGGTGATTGATGTTGACAAAGAAAGGGGCGCACAGACACTATACACATATTGGCTTTTGTTCTAACTCTTCTGCCCTAATCAACCACACGGTCCTCCGTCGATCGCCCCACGCCCTCTACCCTACCGGTCGGCGACGAGATGGACTTTGTCTTTGAGAGATCATGGCTCCAAGTACTCTCGAAGCTGACCGTGGTCCGTGCAGACTGCCCCCGCCCCGCCCCGCGCCCCGCGCCCCGCGCCCCCGCCCCCGTCCCCCACCCCTGGCCCCTTCCCCGTCAGCGCCGGGGAGAATGCTCGAGAGCCGGCAGCGGCACGCCCACCGGACTCCTGCAGGCCCTCTTTTGGATCTAACTAAGTAAGGTCCCAGGGAGGCAGGGTGTGTCCCGTCATACCTCGAGCGTGTCGGCTGTCGCGGGGGGCAAAACCGAAAAGCGCGTTCTCCGTTCAAACCCGTTCAAACCCGCCTACCCACTCCGAATCTACCCCCGCGGCCACTCTCTCCAGGTGCACCGCAGCCGCAGCCATGTCCAGGTCCTTTTGGCAATCGTCCGCCTCAAGAGCCGCCTGATGGCAAATTCGCTGGTGCCACCCGAGGTTGTCGAGGACGGCGGCGAACCCGGTCCCTATCCGCCAAGCGCCGTGACCCATCTGCCAGGCGTCGGCAGCGCTCATGCTGCTGCTGCTGCTCAGCCAGCCTTGCCACGGAGTGCCCACAAGTGCCTGCGCAACCTCGTGCGGATTCGAGATCGAGTCCCCAAGCAGGTCAGCATGCGCGGTCGGGACGACGGTCATGGACAGGTCGAGCGTTCCGAGGCCCTCCAACCCAAGGAACTCAAATATTCTCTGCATGCTAGCGTCCGGGTGCGCAGCCAAGTGCTCGTAGGTGATGCGGAGGTGATCCTCCGGGAAGTGCGTGCTCACCCAGTCACTGGAGAGCTGGTGAAGGGCCGTCTTCCTGTGTAGCTCCCGCACGGTGCCACTCGGGTCGAGCTCGGGCTTGCCCGCAGCGACCCTTTGGCATTTCACGTCCCAAGCTTTGCAGTGGGCCACCGTTTTGCCTGGCGGCGCCTTAGCCGCCCGAAGGTGCCCGCGCTCCCCTGACACGAGCTCGGCCAGCACATTCGTCCGCACCAAGTTGATGATCTTGAATCGGTTGCGTCCCAGAGTGCCCACCCAGCCTCGCGTGCTCGGCACCTGCTCCCAGTCAGGCGGTGGCTGCTGCCAGCCACCGTGGGAATCCGTCACGGGGTCCACGCCTGGTCTGTAGATCATTGGGGGGTCCGGACTCAGACCCTGATTGAACATCCACTTGAAGCCGTGGTGTGTCGCATGATTGGTCAGCGTCATATCGCGAGCAAGGAACTCTTCAAAACGTCGCGTGGTCTCTGTGTAATTCGCACCGTTCTCGTCGAGCTTCATTGGCTCCCCTGGATCGAGCACGAGCCTAGGATGTTGGTTCATCAGGTCGCACAGCCAGCCGGTCCCTGACCGCGGGTAGCTCAGCATCACCACGTGCTGAACCGGCGCTCGTGTGATTGCCGCCGCCACCGACCGCCCGCCCCCTGCATCGAAAGAGGCACTGCCATTGGTGCTCACGAAACCGCCCTGTGGCAGCAGCGCGCGGTCCATGCAGCGCGGCGGCGAGCGGAGGCGCCCCGCAGCGTGGGTGACGAAGATGGCAGCCTCTACGATCGTAGGTCGCGGTAGCTACCTATACAGGAAGGGCGAAGGGGTGGGAGACCGAGAGACACGGGCATAAGAGATCTTAAGCAGCGCCGACCGGGCCGAGTCCCTAGGTTTATAGGGGCGTATTCACCATCGCCAGTACACCGTGCCTTTGTGTCTGGGTGTGAGGGATCCAGGCATCGCGGAATTGCGTAGCGTCGTGAGTCGTGTGTGTAGCGTCGTGAAACCCAACAATCTTATCTCTTATCTTATCGGGGATAAGAGAGGGGCGTATCATCATCACCGCACATCGTGCCTTTGTGTCTGGGTGTGAGGGGCCCAGGCATCGCGGAATTGCGTAGCGCCGCGAGTCATGTAGCGTCGTGACACCCAACAATCTTATCTTATCTCTTAGACACGGGGCACATAGCGCTAGCAAGATAGACAAGATAACAAGACCTGACGCACGCACATCTAGAACTAGGACGTCTAACTCGAGTGTCTCGATTCAAAAGCAACTCACGGTAACACGGACACAAACTTTGAAAAACTCGTATTAGTACCCTGCATTCGCCGGCCGGGGTGTAAACGCTATCTCGTATCTGGCGTTGCACGCGGTCCATCCGCACGTTACACTCTAAGGAGAAACAGAAAGAGGGGGGGGGTGGAACGTGACGGGCGCGTGCGTGGCAGCTAAGATAAGATCGCGTATCTTACGAAGAAAAGCAGAAAAAATGACACACGCGCGACGCGGGTCACCGCGTCGCCGCGAACGCCGACTGACACCCCCGCTGCTTTCCGACTTGCGACTACATATATCGCCCTCCGGTCACCCGCTCCTGAGCGGTCCTCCGACCTTAAACGATATTCACCAGATATTCCCATATCTATACTAGTACTACCCCGTCACACGGTTATACGTGCTTTATAACGGCTGAAAGCACGGCATGCGCCTCTCACGGGCGTTATGTTAAGCTAGAGGAAGGACCTCACGCGTCATGGAGCTGCACCCGCCGAGCGCAGGCACTCGGAAGCCCGCGAGAAGGCAGGAAAGCCGCGCCACGGGCTCTACAGCGCCTTGGTCGGGCAGGCGCTGCAGCCATGCTCCTCGAGCAGCACATGCGCCAGCTGCGGGCCTGGAACCAAGAAACAATAAACCGGGCGACTCAAAAAACATTAACTCAAACGCCCAAGGCAGAAGATGGAGTGCAGGGCCGCCCAGAGCCGCCAGGCACGTCCGGGTCGGGGAGGCGCCGGAGCCGAGCTCGGGCACTACCGAGAGGGGCGTTTGGCCATGCTGCGCGGGCCGATGAGCTCGCGTAGCTTGGCGCCAGTCAGCATCACTTGGCCCTCGGAGTAATCGGTGTCCGCGGCGGAGATGCGGTTGGAACTGACGCGCTGGCCGGGCGCGTTGTTGTCCGTCGACAGCAGGTCCTGCAACCACATCCAATCTAGGCTGCGGCCCTAGGCATCCAGGCTACAGCCCCATACGTGGGTTCTCCGAGGCCAGCAGGCCCTGCGCCTCGACCACCTACGGTCACAGGCCCTGGTGCGTGCGGTTGCAGGGTCAGCCGCGCGTGGTTGCAGGGCAGGCAGCACCTGCGCCTCAGCCTCGGCGAGCTTGAGCGTGCGGACCAGCCGGGAGCCCCAGACGCCGTGCACGCGCCACGTCAGGCAGTAGTTGACGACACGCAGGGCGGAGGTGCAAAAGGGCGCCGGGCGTCCGACGAGCATGAAGCCGCGCGGCAGCTTCATGCTGGCTTTGTCAGCGGCGAGCGAGACGGTGGCCTTGTTGAAGGCGCCCACGAGGATGGCGACGAGGAAGGATCCGAAGGCGAGGCGCAGCACGAAGGTGGACCTGCAACCGTACGTGAGACAGCCTGCAACCGTGTGTGATAGAGCCAGCAACCCCGTACGTGTGAGGCAGCCTGCAGCCGTGCGTGTTAGAACCTGTGGCCGTTTGAGGGGGAGGGGGGGAGGGGGTTTCTGCAGCGGTGAGTGGCCGCATGGTCTGCGGCGAGCCGAGGGCACTTAGAGCATGCTGCGCCCGCCAGTAGTACATGAGCTGCGCGCCGAGGTTGGTGTGCTCGAAGATGGGGCCCTCGGTCGAGGGCGGCGCGGTGAGGACGCGGACGATGCGCGAGACGGACGTGGCGTAGTCGGCGTAGCCGTCGTCGAAGGGGCCGAAGAGCTGCGACTGAGCGGCGGCGGTGATGAAGATCATCGGGAAGAGCACGACGACGAACTTGAGCAGCATGGAGCCCGCGTGGTTGAGCACGCTGACGAAGAGGCGCAGCGGGGGCACGATCTCGCCCTCCTCGAAGAGGCGGATGACGAGCAGCAGCTCGAGCAGCGTGACGAAGATGGTGTACTCGGAGATGTCGATCTCCCTCTTGAGCAGCTCGATCAGCGGCGGCAGCACGATGGTGGGGATCTCGACCATCAGCATGAACGGGTTTAGCACGTAGCCGCGGACCGACTCGACGTTCTCGGTCCACGGTTGGACGACCTCGTGCATGAGGGAGAGAATGCCGAAGGCCAGCACCAGAATGAGCAGGTAGTCCTTCACCACGCTGTGGTTGTAGCTGTACGTCCAGAACTGCGACTTGGGCGTGATGTGGCCGGGCGCATTCTCCTTGTCGTCCCACGTGGCGTAGTACTGTATGCCGGCCATGCGCAGCTCGCGTGAGACAATGACCTGGTACAGCCCACCGCTCTCGTCGATTCTCTTCTCGAGCAGCTGCGAGGTCAGCTCGTCCACGCCGCCGAGCAGCTCCTCGAGTGTCTGCGGGACCTCCGCCGATGTACCGACCGCGGCCATCGCCGCCACAGAGGCGCGCACCAGAGTGGCGTCCGCGCAGCACGGCGTGGTGTCCTCGGTTGCGGAGGGGTTCAGGGCAAACGCAGCGTCGGCCGCGGCGCAGTCGCGGCTCGGGTACTCATCTGAGTCTGCGATTGAGAGGAAGTCCGAGCAGATGAACTGCGCCATGGAGAGGTGGTTCATGTCGTGGTTGATCGGTGTGATCCCGATCTTGCAGTTGAGGCACCGGTGCTTTTTGAGGGAGACAGCAATCTCGGGCAGCCCGTGCACCAGGTACGTGTTGGCCTCCATCAGGCTCCCTCCGTCGACCAGCGCCGGGATCTTCAGCCCGTCGCGCGTGGCTTCGAGCATCTTGATTGTCTCGTGGCCTTTCCACCAGTCGAGCCGGACGGTGTTTAGGGAGAAGTAGCAGGCGAAGAAGAGCAGGAAGAGCACGAAGCCCCGGAAGTTCTCCAGCCAGTTCAACTCCTCGGCAACGCGCCGGACCGGAAGCAAGACCGCTTGGCCGTCCTCCTCGTCACTGTAGAAGCGATCGCTGCTGGGTCGACCTTTTGAAAGCTTCTCGCTGCCTGGCAGGCTGTCGGCATCCTCGGGCGTCGGATCTTCTAGTCCGCGGAGCCGATACCACATGGCGAGGCGTCGGGTCCGAGCGCCGCAAGAAAAGTCCGGTTGGCTGCAGTGTGCAGACCGCACAGCCTGAAATGCTTCAGCTCCAGGCGGTTGAATAATCTGGTGAATATCAACACCAACACTCCGAACCTTTTTTCCAACTCCACACAATCGAGTTAAGTACAGAGGCACACAGCAACAGCGCGAGTTCTGGGCCACATTCCGGCTCGGCGGTTCGGTCTTCGCGTTGAGAGTTGAGTGCGCTGCGGCGCTGCGGCGGGTGGGAGGGTCGGGGGGGGGGGGGGGGGGGGGGGGGGGGGGGCAGTGCTCTACTCGCCCTGGTACTTGGCGTCGGAGCCGCGCTGCTTGGGCCCGCTCTGCTTGGGCCCATTCTGGTAGGTACCCTTGGCCTTCTTCTTCTTGTCACCCCCGTCCTGGACGGGCAATGGAGGCGGTGGGGCTCGGCGACTTTGGGGCAGGCACCGGCGCGCCAGTCAGAGAGCAGCCTCCCTTCGGCAGCCGAAAGGCGAGGGCGCGCCTCTCCGGCTCGGGAGGCAGCCCTGTGCAAGCGGGCGGGCCTCTGGACTGGTGGGTGGCTGAAACGGCCGCTGCAAACGAGGGCACTTTGACCAAGCTGCGCCACCGCAGCGCGCGCCTTGGCCTCCGCCGCCGCCGCCGCCGCCGCCGAGCTGCCGCCTTTCTTGCCCTCGAGCTTCTTCTTCGCAGCCGCCTGCCTCGCCTTCATCAGCGCGGCAACCTCCTCGGCAGACTTGGGCGCCGTGTTCTCCGACTCGTCCGCCTCCTCCTCCACGGGGGCCTCCGCCGCCGCCTCCGGCAGCTTGGTCGCGGCGGCAGCCTTCTTCTTGGCGCGCTTGGCCGCCGCCGCCGACAGCTGCGCAGGTGCAGGGGTGCAGGGTGCGAACAGGGTGCGGGAGGGGTGCGGGAGGCGTGGAGGGTTGTGGTGAGTTGTGGAGGCTGCGGAGGCTGCGGCGGGTGCCGAGGCGGCGCGGAGGTCGGCGCACCTCCCCGCCCGCCTTGGCCTCGTCCTTGTCGTTCGTCTCGAGTGCCGCCATCATCGCCTCCACCTCCAGCTCCTTGTCGGTCAGAGCCTTCTTCTTCTTCTCCTTGGCCGGCTCGGCCGGAGCCGCCGCCGCCGCCGCCACCGCCTCCTCCTCCTCCTCCTCCTCCTCCTCCTCCTCGGCCTCCTCCTCCGCCGCCTCCTCCGCCGCCGCCTCCGCCGCCGCCGCCGCCTTCCTGGCGGCCTTGCTCGCCGCCGCCGCCGCCGCCTCCTCCTCCTCCTCCTCGTCGTCGTCCCCCCATGCACCGCCGCCGCCCGAGGCCAGCTTGGCCTTGAGAGCGGCGAAGCTGGCGGCCGACTCCTCCGCCACCTGCTCCTCCTCGGCGGCCTTCTTGGCGGCCTTCTTCTCGGCCTTGCGCCGCTTCTTGTCGAGGATCGCGTCGGCGTCGCCGTCGTCGATGCCCATGAGCGCGCCGAAGCCGCCCGAGGCCTCGGCCTTCTTCTTGGCCTTGTCCTTCTTCTTGCGCTCCTTCTCGTCCTCCTCCGCCGCAGTGGGCTCCTCGCGCTCGATCGCGCCCTTCTTGCGCGACTGCTTGGCCGGCGCGGTGATCTCGAAGCCGTCGGCGTCGAGCACCTTTTCCTTCTTTTTGGGCTCCCTCTTGTCGCGGTGGCCGCCGTCCTGGCCGCCGTAGCTGCGGGGGCCGTCGCCGCCGCCGCCGCCCCACTCACCGCCGCGCTCCTTCTTGGGGCCCTTGGAGTTGTACGGAGTCTGCACCTGCAGCGTACTTGAGCCGCGCGAGGCGGCGTAGAAGGAGGGCGGGATGCCGAACTCGTTGTCCTTGGCCAGGTTGAGCATGGTCACGCCGTCCGCCTTGAACTTGATCGAGTCTGCGATGCCGCACTCACTCCGCAGCGCCGCCAGCACACGCTCCACCTCGCTCACTTCCCAGAAGGGGTCGACGTAGACGCAGATGACGTGCGAGCCCGAGCTGTGCGGGCCGGCGCCACTCACCTTGGCCGTGTGCCCGAGCTTGCCCTCCCACAGCGCGCGCACCACCTCCTCCCACACCAGGTCCACCTCCGAGGTCGGCACGAACACCTGTGGGTGTGCGTTCAAGGGGCCACGTGAGCGGCGTGGGCGCGCGCTGACGCCCGCGCGGCATATCCACTGGGGCCTGAGCTGCGGGAGCGCTCCTCTGCAGTGAGTGGAGCAGCCCAGACCCGAAGCCGATGCCCCGCGTCCCAAGCGGCCTGGGTGGCAAGCTGCGGCACCACCAAGGCCCTTTGACCATGCCGCCGCACCATCCACTTGCCGCAGCCGTACTTGTGCTCCTTGAGCACGCCCGTCAGCGCATCGAGCGTCTTGGCCTCCGCTGCCTCCCACGCCGCCGAAATCTCGCCCATCGACTCCCGCCCCGCAGCACCCTCCACGCCCTCGAGCTTCTCATAGTACTCCTCCACGAGGCGCTTGCGCTCGTCGTGCTGCGTGGCGATCCACGCCTTCGCCGTGCACGACGGCGCCGCGCCGGCGATGAACGAGTCGATCGACTCGTTATCTCCTGCGAACGCCCACGGGTCCTCGGCCTCGGCCTCGCCCCGCTCGAGCGTCTCGGTGTGGCGGTCGTACTCCGAGGCAACGGTGACGGTTGGTGCTACTATCGTGGCAACCAGCTCGCGCTCGCGCTCCTCGAGCGAGCGGGAGGTGACGGCAGGCTCGTCCGCCATGGTGCTGTTTTCCCGGCGATGTGCTGTTTTCCCGGCGATGAGGAGCTCGCTGGACTTGGCTTGGCGCGACTCTTGGGCTGCGCGAGGGGGTGGAATACGCGGGGGCGGCAACCGTTCTTTTTCAACCGTTTCAACCTTTTCGTTAACCTTTTCCAACATGTTTCACCCTTTTCAACCTTAAAGGTGTGAGGGTGAGGGTTAAGTTTAGTTGGAGGGTTAGGGTTAGAGGGTTAGGTTAGGGTGCGCTAACCCGAGGGTTAGAGGGTTACTTTAGGCTTAGGCTTTGGCTTCTTGAAACAATTTAGCGATTTGGTTTTCACCGCCCACGCGCTACGCCGCACGCGCCAACTCCTGCAGCAGGTTGGTGTTGATGCGCGCGAGCAGGTTCGGATAGTGCCGGCCGTCGGCTGTGGACGTGCACTGCCCGTCTGTCAGGGCGAACGCGTCGAGCACCCCGACCCCTGGGTCGTCGCTCAGCGCTTTGAGCGCGAGCCGTTGCTGCGCCAGCGTGTTTTGTCGGCTCATCACCGTCCGGTCGCACACCGCCTCCGACACGTTGTACCGCCGTGTGCACCGCTCACGCACACGCCGGGCGGCTGGTAGCTGGTAGCTCGCGGACCTGCTACCGCTATAGGCGTGGATGACGTCGTACCAGTCGCCCACAAAGCCACTGTCGCAGACGGCATTGGTCGTTCGCCACATCAGCCTCGCGGTCGGTGCGGCACGCTGCAGCTCGTGGAGCGACGAGTGCACCAGCTCCCCGTAGCCGAGCGCGCAGCGCAGCGACACGGTGGGCACGGGCCGCGCCGGGTACATGTGCAGGAGATGCAGGCCAAAATTCCACACTATCACGTCCGGCGGCCACCGTCCGTGACCCGTGCGGCGCTGGTGGCGGTTCATTGCTTTTCGGGCCGCGAGAAGGGTGCTCGTCAGCTCCGTGCAGCCCCAGATCTTGGCGTACGCAATGGTCGCATTGGCCGGCGTCGTGGCCAGCATCGATCCGAAGCCGCCCCAGTAGCCATTGGACGAGTCGGGCCGGTCGGACTGCTTGATGGGCGACGACGACGAGAACGCGCCGCTGAAATTGTGCTGCGTCACTGCCATCGCCAGCGGCAGCGTCCGAGGAATCTCGAGGCCCACCCGCGCGAGCTGCACGAATTGGTTGCGCAGCGTGCTGTCTCCGACAAACTGGACCACGCGGTGGGAGAGGCGCCGCAGCAGGCTGCTAACCAGGGCGTCCTCGGCGGCCGTGCTCGACAGGCCCATCGAGCTCTTCATCGCCGCCGGAAGCTCGCGGGCGACGCGGCGAGCGACGCGGCGCGGCGGCATCACCCCGAACGCGCGTGTATCCGCTCGGATTTATTTCGCTCGTTTACGCAGCCGGCATGGTGCAACCGTCTTTCGCATGGTGAAGCGGCGAAAGACGAAGAAGCGCCGGGCGCCGCGCGTGCAGGCCGAGCGCATCTGCAGCACTGGGCTCGCCACGCTCCTGAGCGGCCGGCCGACGATGAAATGCACAATGGGCGATGCCGTCAAGCTGCTGTGGGCGCACGCAAAGCAAAACGGGCTCTCGAGCGGCGGCACAATCAACTGTGACCCAGCCATGCAGCGCCTCTTTGGCGTGGACCAGCTCGGCATGACCGAGGTGTTCGGCGCCATCGCCAAGCAGATGACCGGTGCTGCAGCGGCGGCGGAGGAGGCAGCCGCTGCTAGCGGCCAGGGGCGAGGTGCGGCACTGGTGAGTGCAGCCAGGGACGAGGGCCCCATGCTGAGCGTGAGCGCGGAGCTGACCGCACTCTTCGGCGAGGGCGGCGGCGTCGCCGGCGCGCGCGCGCGGCTCACGCAGGCGGAGGCGCTGCGCAAGCTCGGCGCCTACTGCTCGCGGCACAAGCTGCGTGACACTGTCGACCGGCGGCAGGTGCGGTGCGACGTCGCGCTGGCGCGCGTGCTGGGGTGCGCGTCGTTCACGGTGTACGAGGCCAAGGCGCTCCTCGCACGCCACATGAGCAGCGGCGCCCCGAGCAGAGGCGTCGCCCCGGGCGGTGGCAGCGGAGGTGGAGGCGGCAGCGGAGGTGGAGGTGGCAGCGGCAGTAGCGGCAGCAGCAGCGGCGGCGCAGCCTCCCGGCCCGGCACCAGCGCGAGCGACGCTGGCCCCTCGGCGGCTCCGTATCAGCCACCGCCGGTGACGGCTGCCACCGACGCCCGCGCCGACGGCGGCGCGGCGGGCGCGGCTGCACAGCTAGAGGTGGCGCGGCTGCGGCGGGCGGTGCGTGCCCCACAAGGAGGAGCTGGCTTAGGGCTAGCCCAACCCCAACCCTGTCCCTAGCCTGACCCTGGCCCTAACCGTCTTCACCGTAACCTGCCCCTGGTCAGGTGCGCGCGGCCAAGGAGGAGCTACGAGAGCTGCAGCAGCAGGGGGGGGACAACAACGAGCGGCGCAAGCAGCATGTTGATCGTTGGTGCCACAGCTCGCTGCCCTGGCCTCCTGGGGCGGGCGGGCTCTCCAGGCTCCCGGCTGCGCTGCGCACTCGGGACAAGCCGCTCGGTCGCTCAGGGCCCGATGGGTTGCCGCCTTGCGGCCGTGAGGCCTGGCCGAAGTCGCCGATGCCCCCTTCGGCCCCCTTAACGCCCAGGCGACGCGAGCTCTTCCAGGCGTACCATGCGCTCAAGGCCACGCTGGCACGTACCGAGGCGGTGGCGGGGCGGCCGACCCCGGCGGCGGGTGCGGGCGCGCGCGCGAGCGCGGTGGGCGTCGGGCCGGCAATGGTGTCGGCATCGGCGGCGTCGGAGGGCGCGGGGGCGTCATCGGCGGTGGCAGAGGCGGCAGACGCGGAGGCTTTGGCGCTCGCCTCCTTCCGCGGCATCGTGGGCGCCGCCCCCCCCGACGCGGAGCTGCGGAGGCGACTGCGCGCCGCGGACGGCTGCGTGCAGACCGCCGCCAACGCCTTCTTTGAAGCCGCACCGTCCGCTGCGGCGGCGGGGAGTGGTGGGGCGGCGGGAGGGGCGGGAGCGAGTGGTGCCTCGGCCGGCGCCGCGGGCCCGAGCGAGCTGCGGGCCGCCGAGCAGGGCGGGCGGTGCTGTGTGTGTCTCGAAGCCGAGAGCACGCACGCCTTCGTGCCGTGTGGCCACCAGTGTGTCTGCGCAACGTGCGGCGCGCTCGTCCGCTCGAAGGCGCCGCGCCACGCGTGCTGCCCGCTCTGCAAGCTGCCGTCCAAGAGCCTCATGCGCGTCTTCCGCACGTAGCAACGGCGCAAAGCGCCCAGGGAATGCCCCGCGCGCGGCGCCGGCCTGTGCCCTGTGCTGCCGTGTGCCGAATGTGCGCGACGCGAGACGCGACAGAGTGGAGTGTGCGGTGAGTGCGCGCGTGCACGTGTGTGCTTTTTTTACACACACATCACAGCGGTATCGATTAATATTACTTTACAAAAAGGTTAAACTTAAAGCCCCGTGTACGGCTTTATCGTATACGAAATGGTTTATCCTTCACGGCTTCACAGGTGAGAGACCGGTTTTCAGTCATCAGTGCAGGCTGCAGCCTGCAGCCCCCCCCCCCCCCCCCCCCCCCCCCCCCCCCCCCCCCCCCCCCCCCCCGGCGCCCCCCGCGGCCCCCGTAATACAGAACACGTAAAGGTGGGGGGCAGGGGCCCGGGCAGGCAGGTAGATGGTCCATGGTGGTGCGACCGCGGTTGGTCACTAGTACGGTATCATAATCACCACTTCACGAGCGATGCGAAGGTGAGCTTTGGGGATTGGGGCTCTGGGACACCCTCAACAAATCCCCTATGGGCTATGCCCTAACCCATACCATATACCAAGGCTCGACATGAATCAGTGCTGACTTAGTGCTGACTCATGAGTTTGAGTTGTGATCAGCTGCCTGAAGCTGACTCAAGGGCTTGAGTTGGCTGGGGGCTGTCAACTCAAGGTGGTGATATATTTGCGTCTTTTGACTCAAAACTCATGTATCGATTCATGATCGACAATACGACCCCAAAACGCACTTTTTCAGGTCAAATCGTAGTCAAATCGGCATTTTGAGACGTGCGCGCCGAGCAGCTTTCGAAAATATTTTGTGACGCACAACACCCCGGAAGGTTATTTCCCGAGGAGCTCAAAAGTACGTTCAAACTTCAAATATTGTGACATGCCACGTCGAATTCGAAACAGAAAGCCCAGATTATCACTATTATCCGGGTCAAAATCGATGTTTGCGCATTCTGT
>Ga0209302_10000654_pt1 | contig 20013 bp, 24 predicted proteins | sample ArcOceMetagenome_2_FD_187445 | JGI IMG/M metagenome (GOLD analysis project Ga0209302, IMG submission 187445) | Marine eukaryotic phytoplankton communities from Arctic Ocean - Arctic Ocean ARC135M Metagenome (SPAdes) (version 2) | ecosystem: Environmental > Aquatic > Marine > Oceanic | place... | reverse complement strand
AAAAAAAAGTCTCAATCCATTAGTATAAATAATACAAAGCAAATAAATGGAGTAGCTATTCTGAAAAATCAAGGAGATAGATTGAAAAGACTTGAGAATAAAGTAGAACAAATAGAGAAAACCCAAGCAATAACTTCATCAAATATAGGTTTAATTAATGATAAAACAACTACAAAGATAGAACTAATGAATGGTTCATATAAAAAACAAATGCTTGTAATGAAAAATTATATAAAAGAACTGGAATTGAAGATTACAGTATTAGAATCTAATAAACCGATAAGCGTAAAAGCTGTTAAAAAAAAGACTACTACTAATCAAGAAAATATCAGTTTGGAAATATTAGAAAAAAATTAGAGAATAAAATTGAAAATAATATAAATATACATAATTATATTATTAAAATCATGAAGTTAGTATTAACAGACTCTCACAAGGTATCACAGTTTTCAAATATTCTTAAAAATTTAAAAAATTTTAGTGGCGATATTGAAATTCATATCAATGAAGATAAGTTATATGCCCAAGGTATGGATTCGAGTCATTGTTGTTTATTTGAATTAGAGTTGTTGAAAAGCTGGTTTACAGAATACGAAAATACAGATATTATTCGATTGGGTATAAATTGTGAATTGCTCTCCAAGATTTTCAATATGTTAGGAGAAAATCAAACAATTGAATTAGATTATAAGAGAGGTGCTGATAATTTATATATTACATTATCTCCAAAGGATGATGAATCAGGAATTATTAGAAAATTTAAACTACCTTTGATGGATTTACAAAGTGATTTAATGGATGTTCCGGATGAGGAATACGACGCAGATATTGAGATGGTTTCAAGTGATTTTACAACATTAATAACACAATTAAACACTTTTGGAACAGAATTGAGAGTGCAATGTGGTAAAGAAATGCGTTTAACCGGTAAAGGAGAATTTGGTTCGATGGATGCTGTAATGAAAACAGATGATATACTTTATTACGCAATCGGAGAAGATACCAACTTAGACTTAAATTTTGCTCTAAATTATATTAATATGATGGTTGCCTTCGGTAAAATTAATAAAAAGGTTCAGATTCATATCACAAAAGATATGCCAATGAAAATCCAGTATGGAATGGATACATTTATGGATGAAGATGATGACGATGAAGAACAAAAAGATAAAAATTATATTAGATTCTTCTTAGCTCCTAAAATAGAAGATTAAAATTTTATAAACACTATAAACATTAAAAAAAATTTTTTATCCCTTAAAATCGCTCAACTCTATAAATGAAATTAAAATGATGCAAAAGGGTCTGGATCTATAGTATTGGAGGGAGTTTCAACCTCTGTTGATGTAATTCGCAAGGGCGACATCTCAATTGTCTTTATAGCTTCGAACCATTTTTTATTACAAACGAACCCTAAACTAATAATACATTGAAGTATTAAAAAAAACCCTTTAATAAAATTATAAACTCCTCCCCCTTTGCGTTTTTTGTTTTTTCTTTTCTTTTTTTTTATTCTTTTTGATAGTATAACACCAAATATAATATTATAAATTATAGCAAAATAAAATAAAAATACTAAACATTCTTTTATTAGGTATTCAACCATATTATATATATACTATGATTATTTTCATTACCCCAATGAAGCTTCTAATGGTGACATTTCTCCATTTCCAGGTGTTAAAGTGAAAAAATTAGTAATAGTAGATAAAAGACCACCACCACCTTTATGTCCTCGTTTTCCTTTTTTATTTACTTTTTTATTTACCATAGTTCTTAATATAATATTAAAAATTATAACAACAAAAAATACTAATGCGAAATATTCTTTTATTAAATATATTATATAATTTGAATCGACCATTTATATAATTATATTTTATTTAATTTTATTCAAAACCAATTTTTCCAACCCTTCTTGTTCTTCTTTTCCTTGATATGCTAATTTCATATTGGGGAAAATTAATAATTTCTTAATAAATTTTATAAATTTTGCTTTTGTAATATTTAGTATAGAATCAGCAACTTTATCAAAGGACAAAATAACAGGTTTTTTTCCTATATTATACAGTTGATTAATATATTGTTCACCGTAAAAGCCTGATAAATATGAATTATTTAAACATGTTTCATAGTGTTCAACCATATACGCTTTTTTTACATATTCTAAATATTTCTCTTCAAATTCTCCATTAACTAATTTTTTTAATATTTTCAAGGTGTTAGCAATAACATTTTTAATATGTTTATTTTTTGTAGCAATTTCTATGATCAAAAAGGTACCATATGGACTAGTATAATTATCAAGATTAACATTATAAATCCATTGTTTTTTTTCTCTTAATTCTTCCATTAACAATGATGCTATACCACTACCAATAAATTCTTTAAAAAACTCAATATAAAATACACCCATATCAGTTTGGTATATGGGAGCATGAAAAGCAAAGGCAATATTTGTATTTTCAATATTGTCGTTTTTCAAAAATGATATTTGATTTCCAGGTTTAAATATGTCACTGTATTGTGGTATCATTTTAACAGGTCTAGCGTCTGTTAAATTTTTTTTTAATATATTAATTACTTTTGCTTTTGAAAAATTACCAGATATAACAAAAATTATATTACCTGACCCGTAAAATCTTTTACACCAACTTTTCAACTGTTCTACGGTATAATATTTTAGATTTTCTAATTGCAATTCCATATTGTCTTGGACTATTAATCCTTCTATTCTAAATAACATCTTGTTTAGTAAATTATATAATCCCATTTGTGGGTGTGCCGCATGAATCATTAATTCATTTTGAACAGCTTTTATTTCCTTCTCCATTCTAGATTGTGTTATTTCTGGATTTATACTAATACTTGTAATATAATCTACCATATCATATGTATATTCTTTTAACCCGTGCATATAATATTGCACTGTTGTTTGTCCTGTACTAGCATTTGTAAGAACCCCCTTTTTTTTCCAATATGATTGACAACCCTTTTCACCACATTTTTCCCATCCTTCGGTAACAACGTGTTCTAATAGGTGAGAGATACCGGCATTTTCAATATTTTCATTTATAAATCCACTACTTATATATGATTCAACCATCGTAGTTTTTGCTTTAGAATCTTGATTTAATATTATCTTAAAATCATTAATTTCTATTAATTCGTGTTTAGTCATATATATATATTTATACGGAAAAAATTAAATTTTCATTTCTAAAACACTAGTAATAATGTTGAAGTATTTTATAGCTATATTTATTTTTTGTTTAGTTCTATTTTTGTATTTACATATTCAATATCATTTGAAAACAAGTAATGATTTAGAAGTATATACAATAGAAAGACCATCAAAGGAAACATTAGAAGAAATTTGTAACATAAGACAACCAGTAGTATTTGAATTTAAAAATAATAGATTACTGGAAAGTTGTAATTTAGCTAATTTAGATGATAATTATGGTGCTTTTGATATTCAAGTACGAGACGTAACTAATAAAGACGAGAATTCTGAATTATATTTGCCATTTTTACTAAAAGAAGCAATAAATATTTTTGGTGAAGATAAAAATGAAAAATATATTAGTGAAAAAAATCAAGATTTTTTGAAAGAAACAGGCGCTATCAAAAATTATAATTATAATGATGCATTTTTGCGACCTCCTTTAGTTAGTAAGTGTATTTATGATTTTATGACAGGTTCTGTAGGAAGTAAAACTCCGTTGAGATATAATATCAATTATAGAAATTTTTATTACAATACTTCTGGAAGGGTAAATATTAAATTAATACCACCATCGAGCAGCAAATATTTAAATCCTGTTAAGGATTATGATAATTTTGAATTTAGTTCGCCCGTGAATGTATGGGACATCCAACAAGAATACAAAGCTGATTTTGATAAGGTAAAAGTATTGGATGTTACTCTCAATAAAGGCGAAATAATATTTATACCCGCTTACTGGTGGTATAGTATTGAATATGAAACGGTGTCTAGTATTTGTGCTTTCAAATATAGGACATTTATGAATTCTTTAGCAATATCCCCCGAGATTGTATTATATATGTTACAGGGACAGAATATTAAGAGGGATACAGTCAATAAAGTAGATATGACCGGAGGGAAAGTAGATATAACTGATAAAAAAGAAGAAAATTCAAACGAAAAAGATAAAAAGAAGATTAGTATATAAATTATAAATATGATTGTAAATTTACCAGTAGAAATTGTTGTCGTGATAACAACTTATTTAGATTTTAAAAAAGAAGATATATTTAGTTGTAGAGCAGTAAATAAAGAATATAAAAAAGTAATAGATAATCCAATATCTATTAAAGGTTATCCACATTTAGAAAAATGTTCTTTTTTTGCTTTTACAACGGATTATCATGAAGTTATAGAAGAAAAAAGACAAAGGGAAGTAGAAGCCCATAATGAATTTATAGCAGCATATAAATTAATGTTGAAAGATTTTGGTTGGTTATAAATAATATATTTATAGATTATTGTTAATAAATGATAAAATAATTTTAACACAATCCATCGGTAATTCTTTTTTCCTGACGAATCCAAATAAATATTTCTTTCTAGCATATCTTAAATTAGGTTTAATAATACTATAATCATTCTCATCATCATCACATTTGTCTTCTTTTCTATTACCATGGACTTTATCTAATAATCCTTGTCTTTTATATGAAAATACAGGTCGAAATATATCTGGATTTGTTGTAGAATGATATCCAATACATAGTTCGTTGTGACTAATCCAATATGCCTCTTCTGTTAAAACCATCGGATGCATTCTTTGAAAGTTTATAGAATAAGGACAGGGTAAACATCTAGGTACATTAACTTTTTTTTTAACCATAATGACTTGATTATTATTCCAATTTTCAACCAAAACAATTTTACGATATATAGTTGAATTCATTTTATGATATCATAATATTTATAATGTATAATTCAATTTCCTAATTAAATGTAAATATTAGTTAGGGTTATAGCTATAAAATTGATATAAAAAAATAATTATTATATCAATATAAAAATGAGTCTTTATAAGTTAAGAGTTCCGAATAGACAAGATGCATGTTTCGGAGTTGTAAATGCTTATACATTGTCTGATGTACCTATTCCTGTAGGATTTAATCCTTTTATTAATAAAATGTTTGATCAAGATATCTTTACTTACAACGATGGTAAGGTAGATATTATTCATTCATCCGCGCGGTTTATGAAAGTAATTCCTGGTGTATTGGCTTTGGAGAATTCCCAAACTTATGGCAGAATCAAGGATAAATTCTTATATAAATGTATTCCTGATGATAAAAGGTTACCTATATTTCTAGTACCCTATAAAATTAAGTTGGGATTTAATAAAAATATAAAAAATAAATATGTTGTGTTTGAGTTTCGCAATTGGATCGATAAACATCCGTTGGGATCTTTAACTCAAACATTAGGAGATGTTGATTCTCTTGAATACTTTTATGAATATCAACTTTATTGTAAAAGTTTATATGCTTCTATTCAAAATATTAACAAGAAGACAATGCGAAAATTAAAAGAAAAAACTGAAGATCAATATATTGATATGATAATTAAAAATAGAGATTTAAAAGATTATAGAGAAACTAGAAATATTTTCAGTATCGACCCTGAGAAAAGTAAAGATTTTGATGATGCTTTTGATATCGAGGAGTTAAGTGGTGGTAAAAAAAGAATTAGTGTTTATATTTCCAACGTATCCTTCTGGATGGATGCAATGGATTTGTGGGACTCTTTCTCAAATAGAATTTCTACTATATATTTACCTGATAGGAAAAGACCAATGCTCCCAACAGTATTATCGGACGCGTTATGCAGTTTAACTCAAGGAGATACAAGATTCGCTTTAGAACTTCAGTTAATTATCGAAGACTACAAAGTTGTTGATTATAAATTTTATAATAGTGTTATAAAATTAAAAAAAAATTTAAGATATGATACAAAAGAACAAGAAAACTTCCCAGATTATAAAGAGTTATTTAAAACAATAAGTATAATGAATAAAAGGAAAAAATATACGGATTCAATCGATTCTAGTCATGACGTCGTTGCCTACTTGATGATTTTGATGAATTATTTGTCGGCGAAGGAATTGATAAAATTAAAATGTGGTGTTTTTAGAAGCGCTAAATTCAATCAATCATTTGTTCCTCCGGAAGAATTACCAACGGGAGTAAAAAAATTCTTGAAAAACTGGAATAGTCAAGGTGGTAAATATTCAAAAGATGTCGGAGACCACGATATGCTTGAATTGGATGCTTACGTCCATATTACAAGCCCTATTAGAAGACTGGTAGATTTGTTGAATATGATTATATTACAAGATAAATTGGGTTGGAAGATGTCTGTGAAGTCTAAAGAATTTTATGAAAGATGGACTAATGATAGTAGTATTGAATATATCAACACTACAATGAGATCTATAAGACGGGTTCAAAATGATTGTTCTTTGTTGAAAATATGTATGGATGACCTCCAAGTCCAAGAAACAGTTTATGATGGTTATATATTTGATAAGTTGGTGAGAAATGATGCTTTGTACCAATATATGGTTTATTTACCGGAAATTAATATGACAAATAGATTTACAAGTCGATATGACAAGGAAAATTTAACAAAACAAAAATTTAAAATTTATGTATTTACCGACCAACATTCATTAAAGCGTAAGATACGAGTTGAAGTGCAATAATTACAATACCCGTAAAAAAAATATTTTTTATCACGTTTTTGCTTCGAGATAAAGATTGTCCGATATCGTTAAAATCTTCTTGGCTTATATAACTACCCATTTAGTTAATTATTTTTTAATATATTTAAGTTATTTGCTTCCATGCTTTTTATTTCTACAAGTAATTTTACAAATAGACTTGGATACACCCCCGCAGTATTTTCCCTTGGTTTTTGAATATTTCATATGTCCTTTTACAAGATAATGATCTCCTTCTGCTTTTCTGTTGGCGGCTCTTTTCTCCATCTGGTCTTCCTTGATTCTTATACTACGTGTGCTATTTTTGCCATATTTTTTAAAAGTATTCTTTTTTTTATCCTTTCCTGTGCTACGACGTGTTTTTTTTCCAAAGATATTTAATTTTGCCATCTTGAGTTATTTTATTACATCATTAAAATAATAATTTAATTTCAATTTTCTTCTGTAAGTTCGTCGCGACAAATGCTACCGATATTTTTTATCCAATTAGGACAACCATAATCTTCTAATCTAATAGAAAAAATTATGAAAGTTAATGCTGATACAATAATTAATATAGGTATAATACCAGGATTTTGACTAATTATATACATATAAAGTATCATAAATAGTATAATTATTAGAGCGAGTAATACGTTATCTATAAAACATTTTTGAGAACACCTTTCACGACACATTAATAAATATCTTGTATTGATATCTTTAAAATAATTTGATAAATGTTATATATATGGAAATTTGTAAAATTGATTTAGTAATTATATAATAATTGATATTATATCAAATGAGCGAAACTAAATTACAGAAACCATTTATAAAATGGGTTGGTGGAAAAACACAAATTATTAACAAAATTATCTCAAAAATACCTACTGAAATGGAAAATTATCACGAATTGTTTTTAGGTGGAGGAAGTGTATTATTAGCTGTATTATCACTACAAAAAGCAGGTAAAATTACAATTAAAGGTAGTATATATGCGTATGATTTAAATAAGCAATTAATTCAAGTTTATAAACATATCCAAACAAAAAAAGATGAATTATTCAAGTTTATTGAAAAATATAAAAATGAATACAGTAAATGTCCTGACGCTGAAAGGGGCACATCAAATAGAGATCCCCAAAATATCACAGAAGCAATAACATCAAAAGAAAGTTATTACTATTGGTCGAGAAAGAAATTTAATAAATTAACATATTTATCTGTCAAAAATTCCGCGTTATTTATTCTTATCAATAAGCTTTGTTTTAGAGGGGTTTACAGAGAAGGTCCAAATGGATTTAATGTTCCCTTTGGTCACTACAAAAAAGTACCGGAAATTATAACAAAGGAGAAGTTAGACGCTATTAGTATTTTAATAAAAGATGTTACATTTATCAGTTCTAATTTTGTAGAATCTATAAAAAATGCTACAGAAAATGATTTTGTTTATTTAGACCCCCCTTATGCTCCTGAAAATTCAAAATCGTTTGTAGGATATACAAGAGATGGTTTTGATATTGATACTCATAAAAAATTATTTAAACTAACCAAAGATTTATCAAATAAGAAGGTAAAATTTGCTATGAGTAATGCTAAGGTAGAATTAATTACTGAAAATTTTAAAGAATATAATTTTGATGATGTTCCGGCAAGAAGAGCTATTAATTCCAAAAACCCTGGAGCATCCACGATGGAAGTTATTATTTATAATTAAAAAGTTATTATAGTAAATTTGTAAATTTTTATTTTTTACATTTTCTCATTTTATAGATATAAAATTTTTTAAGATACAATTTAATTGGTAACATACTTAATTACTAGTAAGTTCTCTATGTAATGTATCAATATCTCCTCCACCGGCGACAATATTAGGACTACCGTTCCACCACCGCATCAACAAATCTTCAATATCATTAATATAATTTTCAAATGTCCTGGTGACCCTATTTCGCGTACCAATTAGCACCTCTGCGGTTTCGTGGTCTAATTTGGAGTGTAGTATCTTATATATGACAGTTTCTAAACTTCTAAAGGTATTGGCTTTTTCTGTCTCTGTAAGCTCGCACTCTTTCATTTCTTGTAATTTTGCGAGAGCATGTGTTAATGTTAATCCGTTATGACTAGCGTGTTGAACCACTCCGTGTCGACCAGGAGAAGCTTGTGCTAGATTTCCATCTTTTCCATCGTCATCTTCTCCATCTTCTCCATCATCATCTTCTCCATCTTCTCCATCATCATCTTCTCCATCTTCTCCATCATCATCTTCTCCATCTTCTCCATCATCATCTTCTCCATCTTCTTCCTCCTCGTCTTCTCCGTCGTCATCTTCTCCGTCGTCGTCTTCGTCATCTTCTCCGTCTTCCTCTTCCGAATACACAGAATCATCAGCGTCACTATCCACTTCGTCTTCCTCAGCAGCAGTAGCAGTAGCAGCAGCAGCAGTAGCAGCAGCAGTAGCAGCAACAGCATCAGCAGCAGCAGCATCAACAATTGGCTGAATATATTCATCAAATAATTCTTTTTTGTTAATAAGCGATTTTACAACATATAGAGTTTTATTAACTTCAAGTTTCATTAGAGACCTTTTTATCTCAGATTTATTGATACTCACATTATTATCCGCGTCTGTTTCAGGAGTTACTTGAACAGGGATAATTGTATTTCTAACATTATTAACACAACAATACATCTTTTTATCACCAGATATTCTAGTATCATCTTTTGAAATTTTAAGTGTTTTACCGTTGCGTTGATAAGAATCACCAAACATAATTTCGCTAATAGCTTGTATATTTTCTTGAACATTTATACCTATATTATTTAGTGGTGTTATCAGCGTATACATTAGAGTATCTTTATTCCTACAAAATTTTGATTTTATTGTATATTTCAATTCATTTTGAGTATACTCAGTTGGTTTCAGCTTTTTTTTGTGGTTGCGGCCGTGACTGGTATAATTTGCGTATCTATTACCATTTTGATCACCAATAATTGTATCTCTATTAGCGTGACATTCATCTGGAAATACACCATCATTAATGACCGCATCATAAATATATTTTTCAGTTGTTCCTGTAATATTTGCGGGCCAATCAGGAAGAGGGTGAATCTCCTCATCATCTATGTATAATTTAAACACATCATTTTTTAGTTTGCTATTATAAACATCCATAAAGTTAAACTTTAGATTATACTTAATACAGGGATGAGTCAAATTTGTGATAATTTCCTGAGCTTTTTCTTCTTCTAAATCATATATTAATACAACTCCTGTTTTGGTGTTATCAACGGCAAAATCATTCCATAAATCTTCATTTCGACGGGAAATTTCATTTGATAATTCCTTGACTAAATAACTCACTCGCATACTTTCATCCATATCAATTGTACATTGAGCAAATTTATCAGTAACAAATTTTCTTTCTATTTCGTCATCATTTAAAGGTGAATGACAACTTAACCAAGTAACACGCCCTTTATTATCAGTAAATTTAGATCTAGAAACGGGGTATCCGTGACCAAATCTACCTTGTTTTCCCATTAAGTCCCCATTATTATGCTGTGAAATAATTTGTGCTATGTTTAATTGTTCTTTATTCATTCCTTTTCCATTTGCAGCAAATATTAATTTCCACTTATTACCAATTTGTTTAATGTAAACTTTAACAATATTAGCGCCATTATCTAGACAATTATCTATATTTTCAACAAAACAGTTTGCCAATGTGAATACATATAGTAAATAATTTAGTAGTGTTCCTGTAAGGGAGAAATCTTGATTTTTTTGTAAATTAATAGAATTTTGATTGGAAATCATTATTTGAGTGTGTGGTAATTGACTGACTGAACTTGACATATTAGTTTGAGTTACCTATTTGATAAGAACTATATACGATTTATAATACACTTCAATTTCCAGAGTATAACTGCATTGTAGAATTACTTGGTTATAAAAAATTTACTAATTAATACAACAACAACTTAAACATACAAACTTTGATTTGTAGCAACACTTTTAAGAAGCTTACTTTTAACCAAGCTTAATGTATGTGTTAGTTTCATATTTTCTTGTACGACAGATGCCTTCTCCAATTCATTACAGATATTCACAATTTTTAGTATAGCCTTTACAAACTCACCCATGTAAATGTTATATTTTTTAGCCTCTTGATAAATAAGCTTACAATCAACCTCATTCTCAGCATAACACCATTTATACATAAACTCACACATATCATAATGAACGGTATAGTTATCGGTAAAATTAGTTTGACATTTGGTTTCAATATCATAATATTTATTTAAAATATTTTTCCAAGTCTTTACTTTTTTTTTAATTGTATCATTGACATTTGTATGACTAACATCAACATATGATTGATCTTCGCTAATTTTAATATGAGTAAATATACTTAACACACTTACCAATTCTTCTACGGTAAGCTCATCCAATTCTCCTTGAGTCATCATATCAATACTGGCAAGACAATGCATTTCGTGAATGTTGACAGACATCAATCCTTTAATAGTTGGTACAAGATTAGAATAATCATAATCTGTATATTCTCCATCTACAAAATTATTGTTTTGTAAAATATCAACATGGAGAGATATTTCATCACCAACATAATCTATTGTATTTTTTAAACTATTTTCATTTTTTTTAAGAATAGATTGTAAATCTAAATATTCAAGATATTTTTTGTAATCGCCTTCCAACCCCTTATGCGTGCCTTCGATATTGCTAATATTCCTCAATAATGCTTTCTTTTTTTTCCTTGAAGCCATAACACAATCAGTTTTATCTTTATGATATTGTATTAAAATATCTAATGGTAATCGCAAATACTGAAGACTTTCTTCTTTTTTTGCGAGTTGGTCTACAAATTCTTTATTTTTATCTTCTAATACTTTGAGTTGTTTTCCAATTTCATTTGATAACATACTGCTATTTACATATTCTACAAAGTTTGTATTACCACTTGATAACATCGAAATAATAAGTTTGAAATCAATACAAAATTTTGACTTAAGATTTTCAGGTTTCCCACTTAACAATCTACTGTATGTTACAGCATCAGGAACGCTATCACGACGGTCAAAGATGTTAAGCAAATGAATAACTACTCCCTTTGTATCCATTCCTCGTCTACCAGCTCGACCAGCGCCTTGAGCGTATTCATGTGAATGGATAAACCTAAACCCTTTACCATCATATTTTTTAAGACCAGTATAAATAACGGATTTGATAGCGACATTAACACCAATCGCAAAAGTTTCTGTAGCAATTAATAGCTTAATATATTGTTTTCTATATAAAATTTCAATCATTTCACGAAACACAGGTGTTACACCACTATGATGAACGGCAATACCTTTCTCCAACAGTTTCATAATTTCTCTAAATTCTGGTAGACCTACGTATTCTTTCCAATTGGATAATTTTTTGATAAGAATCTGTTTTGCTTCTTTTTCAATAATACTAGGAATTTTGGAGTCTTCCTCAAACAACGATTTTTGAACCATCTTAGCCCACATATGACATTGTTTTCTTGAAAACACAAATACTAGTCCAGGTAGTAGATTATTTGTTTTTAAATGATCGATAACTTTATTGAATACAAAGTTATCTTTTACTTGAATTTTATTTTCATAAATATATTGTAATGTTTTTTTCAGTTTATGATAGGTTTTCTCTTCAAATTGATTGTCTTGATATTTGAGCGTTACGAGTTTATTACAACTATCGTCTAACATATCTCCTGGTTTCCCTGTAATTTTGTTATAATTTGAATCAGGGATTGTAATAAAAGCGCAATGTTCGATAGGTACATTTCTGATAGTATCAATACAAAGATAAATTTCTCCTCGGTTTGCTTTTTTTGGATTTTGAGACCATTCGCATAGTTTTTCAGGGGATGCGATGGTAGCAGACAGACCAATAAAAGGAATATGTTTTGGTTGATTCATGATAGCTTTTTCCCATACGTGTCCTCTATCTCTGTCGTTGATATAATGAATTTCATCGTGAATAACAAATCCCAGTTCTTCATCAATATTCATATTAAATTCTAAACTTAATTTTTTAGGGTCATAATCTTTTTGACTTTTCATAAACAGTAATTTAAGAAGAGTATTAAGATAAATTTCAGTAGTCATAATCAAAACTTGGGCTTCTGGATTAAATTTATTATCTCCAGTCAATAACCCAAATGAAATATGTGGAAATTTTTCGGTCATTTCGGCAAGTTTGTCGTTACTTAAAGCCTTGATGGGTGTTGTGTATATTACCTTTTTCCCTCTGCTAGTAACGTGATCAATAATAAAGTCGGCAGGGAGCGTCTTGCCTGAACCGGTAGGCGCGCAAACAATCGTATCGTTATTATTATAAGCAGAATAAATAGCCCACTTTTGGAAATCTGACAAAGGGAATTTCCATTTGGCAAATATTTCAGTAAAGTTTGTTTCAAGTTCTTGAGGAAATGGTCCATTTACAATCTTCATATTATAGTTATAATAATTATAATATAATTAAGTTAGTTCAATTTATTCACTTTTCATTAATATCCATCATTATGTTGTTTGCCTTTTCATCGTCAGCTCCTTGGTCAGCTCCCTGAACATCTGTTTGTGCAGGCTTACGATGGAATCTTTTGATACATTCCCAAATTTTAGATGATTCTTCCATATTAAAAACCCCTCTACTTTGTGCTACTTCTAACATTCCTGCCATTACTGTGATTGCTTTATTTTCACTATCAATAACGATATCTTTCAACATTACTTTTGGTTCGGTCATTATAACAATATAAGGTGACAATTGTTTAAATGGGTAATTTAATAAATATATTTGAGTTTAAAATTAAATATAGAAAATTGAAAAAAATAATAATAGTAATAGATATTATTATACAATGAGTTTTAATTACCCTCAAAACACAAATGAATGGCGTCTTGTAAAAATCTATGGGATGGATTTTCGTTCAAATTTATTAGATATGGCACAGACAACAACAAGGTTGGACCTTTGGAATTGGTTTAAAAATGAATCACCTCCTGAGAACAAAAGGCTATTGTTTCTGGGATCATGAAAATGTTAATAAAATAAGTGATGGATTAGAGAACAACGACCATAGCGGGTCAACCTTTGGTTATTGTATGCGCCAAATCCAGTCTATAGCTAAAAATGGATTTGAGACTTGGAACCAAGAAAATGCTCCTAATTAGGTCGTAGAAAATTGAATATTAAATTTTTTATAAGAATTGTATTATAACCTTGATATTATTGAAATATGAAATTATCTTTTACTGATTTTATTTTGATTTGCTTGTTTTCTGTATCGAGTGCTTCTCCTTTCACAGATGGAGCAAGCACAGGATTTATTGTTGGTATCATTGAACGAGGACTTTCAAGTAAATCAGGGAAAATTTCTGCGATTGAATATTACAATTTTACAAGAGATACCTCATTACAAAAATTCCTCCCACCCGTATATAATTCTCAACGTATTCGTGAAAAAATTATAATTGTTGAGCCCCCTCCAACACTAAAGGAAAAAAATATTATTAATATTATATTTATATTTATGCTTTCTTCCATGATCTATATGTCGTGTTTTGTTGATAAGGAAACAAGACAATGGACTAGTGGTTATATATTTGGTCGTCTAATGGAGATGCTATTTAGTATAATTATAGGTGTATTAAATGATGGAAGAAGATGATTAGTTGTAATTAGGATTTCTATACAATTTACAATGTTTGCATACACTAATTGAATGACAACTTCTGTCATCAGGGTCGTTGACCCATTCGTGCGTACATGTAATAAATAAATTTTTTTTTAATTGTGTAATTTCTCCCTTTAACATATCTATTTCTTTTTGTTTGTGGTAAATCTCGCTATGTTTTATATTAATTTGATTTGATAGTTCAAGTGAAATTTGATTCATATTATTGATATTATTATCATAGTGATATTATAATATCAATTTTATAAAAATTCTTCAATAGGAACATAATTAATTCTTAATTTTTTCTCAACAATTTTTTTACAATGTGCTATTTCCATAAGTCTAATTTTAATTCTAAAATTTTTTTTGATTTCATTTATGATATCAACCATGTTAACACTTGGACCACGCCAATTACATAAAATGGAACTACAACACATACAATCATTTCCTAATAATTTATCAGAAAAACTCCAACTATTGGGTAATAAAGAAATATAATCTTTTTTATTTTTTCCTATAAAAACCGTAGGTGGTTTAAAGGGATAACATCTATTTTTAAAATTTAATGTAATAGTTAGTGGGTTATATGAACCATTAAAAAACATATTAAATTTTACTTCTTGAGGATTAGTATCGGTAATATATATTGAATTTGTTTTTTGATATAAGTCAGTCCAAGTTCTTCTTATCTCATTTGTAATTCTTTTACGTGTAGTCATATTATTATTATGATGAATAATAATATGTTATGTTTATATGGTTTATGCTTTAATAAAGTGTCTATTCATATATTTTTGAAGATTAAAATATGTAACTTCATCTGTGTGTTTTACGTTGAGTAATGATTTAAGAGCGTTATTAGGTTTAATAATTTTTTTGTTATCTTTATCGGGCAGATTATTATTTTTAATATATTGAATGATGTATTTGGTTACTTCTGTTCGAGCCATTTCTGTGCCTTCTGGTTTACCCATGAATTCACATAGATCAATTGAGATTTTAGATGGTACAGCAAACCCCGAAGCTTTTCTATTTCCTTTATTTTTATTTTTTTGTGCTTCTCGTTCTAATTGTTTCATTTGTTTTTTGACAGTTTTCTCTAAGGATTTTACTTGCGCGGCGACCATACTAATTTGGGATTTAAAACTAGAGAGTGTATTAAGAACTGCTGTAAATTGTTCTGTAATAGGATTAACCTCTTTTGGAGTGGTTGATTGGTTTGGCGTGGGTTTTTGAGAAGTACTCATTTATAATCTACATTAATGGAAGTCTTTTTAAATCAATTTTATATAAAAATGTTATATAAAATGTCAAAATATATAAGTATTTGAAATATAGAATAACTAATAAAATTTTTTATGAAAATCATATTAGTTTAATTTAAGCATCTTGGTCTCGGCTATTTCGGGAGTTAGACCCTCCGCCTCCTCCTCCATTTCTACGTGTTAGAACCCATTCATCGTTGCCTCCTGCGCCACGCGGACCTGTTCCTCGTGGACGAACACCTCGACCACTTCTAGTGCGTCGGTCTCTTCCCGAATGTCCTTGTCCTTGTCCTTGTCCTTGTCCTTCGCGACGATGGGGTGGTCTGCGTCGAGTGTCCTCTTCATCTCCGTCTCCCTCGTCGCTTCGAGTTGAACGATTTTCATTTCTCGTCTCACACATCAACCAACCACTAAAAACCCCCTTGACATCGCCTGCCTGATAAGGGTGCTCTTGGTTGTCGCTCTCGCGAAGGGCAAAACTCACATACTCGCCTTGAACAAGATATTTATACTGTTCACTATTTACTACGATTCCGGAATGATGAACGAAAACATCCTCGTCTTTTTTCTCACCCTCTAAAACTGTTACAAAGCCGAAACCCGCCCTGTTGTTGAACCACTTTACGCGTCCTGTAAGTCGGTCAGAAGAATTGTTACCCGCGTTGGGCATGTTGCTAGTTGTATCGTCGGTTGACATTATAATCTAGTTTAACAAATCCCTTTTAAGTCTGTTTGTAAAACAAATTTTAAGTTATAGCATATAAAATTGAAGTAATATATATATAAAAACAGACGTTGTATTACCATGATTATTCACCCTATTGTCAAGAAATTCGCCACGGTGGTGCTTCAATTTACAGGAATTGTCTTTGTTACAGGATTCATTCACTGGGTTCTAGTAAATTTATATATAACTCATTGCGCTCCCTCAGGTATTCGTGGTATTTTACAAACATTTATTAGTCTTGGTTCTCCTCTATGCCAATTTATCAATACGGTTCAATATGAATTAGCAAGACATTACATTACCATTTGGGCAGCAGGCGCAACAGCTATCCTTGCTTGGATTATAGCAAAAACTACCAACAAATAAATATATCACTATAATCAAGATATTAAATTTTATCACTTTTTATTAAATTCTTTAATATCCACGAAAATCGTAACGAATTGATCTATACCACAAATACATTACAAAATTTATTAAAAGGAAAAGAAAAACAGTAAATAAGGTTATCATATAAATACAGATTATAAATGATATTTAAATATTAGTAATTATTAATAATGAGTTACAATAAAATGAGTATGTCTATGATGGTACAGAAAAGAGAAGTAACCACCGATATTTCTATACAAAAAACAAGTCCTTCAATATGGATACCTAGTAAAAATATTCAAGATTGTTATAAGTGTAAAGAACCTTTCAATATATGGAGAAGAAAACATCATTGTAGGGTTTGTGGTAGAATATTTTGCGGAAGTTGTGCTGATGAATGGGGTATTATACCAAGTTTAGTAAATTTAACCTCTCCAATAAACAAAAGTTTTTCTATATATTCATATCTTTATTCTAAAAAACGAATGTGTTTGGGTTGTAAAGGTCAAATGGATTTCATAAATAAATCTTCAAATTTCATCTATATATTTACTAATCTACCTCTAACATTAAAAGAATTATATAATATGCGTGTGGTAAACAAGGAATGGTGTAAGGCCATCAACACAATATTATCTTTTTACAAGAGCGTTCAGTATAAACTTCCTTCACATCCTTTTTCAAAGCTAGAACGACAGCTGCTATGGAATCATCGATTTGAATTTAGTGGACATTTTCAATTGATGTCAAAATGTCTATCTAGTTTTAAAAATGGAGAGAATTTAACAGAATTAGAAGAACTTGTTTCTTTTTATTCAAAAAAAATAACAAAATTTACGTGTAATGAATTGGCTTGTAGAAGAAATTGCTCTTCAAGACCAAAGCTTGAAGAGATACTTGAAATTTGTGAAAATAAATATGTTCTAGAAAACAAAAAATGTAGAGATTGGATATTAGGAAAGTTAAAAATTCTCTCCAAAAACGAAGTTAGGTTAATCATTCCATGGTTAATAAATTTATGTTTAAAAAATTATAAGATAGGTAAAGAACTTCTCATACCTTTGTGTATAGGTGATAACCAATTAATATATTCTCTTTTCTTTGAATTAACATTTATTATGGGTGACAAAATTTTATATTATAAATTAATGGGAATAATGAGTCATTTTATGATTTCTATAGGAAAAAACAAAGAATTAGAACTACTAAAAACATTAGATTTTGTCAAGTTTATAAACGAAAACATATTTTATAATTTATCTCCTAGTAAATGGAATTCTGTAGTAAAATCTTGGATTGAGAAAAACGGCGCCGTAAGACTTCCTTGGGATTTTGAATCTGAGTGTATAGGGATAATGGGGGAAGGAGTAATGTGTATAAAATCTGCCACAAAACCCTGGAAAATACCGTTAATTGTAAAAAAAGATAGCAAGGAAAAAATTGTAAATATTTTGGTAAAGTTTGAAGATGTTAGAAAAGACAAATTAACCATGATTATAGCAGAATTTATACAAAAAATTTGTAAAAACCTAGTAGATATAAAAACATATAATATTTTCCCTATTGATAATGGGTGCGGTTGGATAGAAATGGTGGAAAAGGCAAATACACTTTATGATGTAAAATATAAGTACAATACAACATTACAAAATTATATTATGGATTTAAATCCTACTCTAACTGTAACACAATTAAGAAAAAAATTTATAAAAACATGTGTATCATCGTGTGTATTGTGTTATATACTGGGCGTAGGAGACAGACACCTGGAAAATATTTTAGTAACAAAAGATGGAAGATTATTACAAATAGATTTTTCTTATATTTTAGGTGACGACCCTAAAAATTTAAATGTTGAAATGAAAATAACCGAAGATATGTTAACGATGTTAGGAGGAACAGACTCCGAATCCTTTCAACAATTAAAAAAAGATTGTACCGAGGCATACAAACATATAAGATTGCGCACATCATTATGGTATATTTTACTTTCTTATTTGGAATTTTCAGCCCCCGTTATTGATAATTATAAGTATACTAAAAAATCAATAGAAAATCATATAATAGAAAAACTTTTACCTGGTGAAAATGATATTCAAGCTTCTATGCAAATTATTGATATAGTTGAAAGATCATCTAAAAGTAATTGGACACAAAATTTAGCTGATTTTTCACATAAAGTTAGTAATACTTTAAAGGATTTTACACAGTTTAATTTGGAATTATAATATGTTTAAATTATATATATATTATGTCGGCCTCGGACAATTCATCGTCAAGATCAGGTTCAGGTTCAAGTTCAAGTTCAAGTTCAAGTTCAAGTTCAAGTAGTTTAGGATTGTTAAATTATTATTTTATTAAATTATTTACAGATAGTTATTCAAATGTATCTAAAGAGCCAAAAAGAGTTTCATTTACAGATACATCAACGCAAGGTAATTTAACTATTCCAATACCAACATCACACACCGTGTCACATGTAATATTAGCAGTTAAATATGTATATTACGTGGAAAATTTGAAGGCCTGGCACCGGGGGTACCCTCCCACAGCGCCGTCGTCGAATGATATTGTCTTTTGGTCTAAACAACCATTACCTGAACAAATTGATATTCGGGCTTATACTGAAGAAATAATAAGGTTATTTGGAAACAACTACAAGACAGTTGAAAATAGCAGAAAAGATATATTAAATGGAATCAAAACACTTTATTGTTATTGTACTGGAGGGCTATTGGCACGAAATGTGGGTAGTCAATATAACCCAACTATTATTATTCGAACAGGTTGTCACGGCCCTAGAGCAGAAATAGAACATATTTTAGCTTGGAGAACTATGATGGCTATTGGTGGAAATATAGCACAACCATTAAAAGTACAAAAAGACAGTGGAAAACTAGCCCCCGAGGTTTTGAACACCTTCACGGCAAGCAACCGAAAAGGAACAGGAAAAGATGGACGAAACCATCCCCTTAACACCCCTCTTAACCAATCAACTTCCAGTCTCAAGAAAATGGATATCAGTTATCGAGAGATGCTACTTAAATATGAAAAAATAATTGCGTATTATGGATTTGATCCCACGTCGCTTTCATCACAGTTTAATTCAGATGGCATGCGAAACATTTTCCTTACAACATGGGGCGACAACCCAGCACGGGGCC
>Ga0209302_10000651_pt1 | contig 20050 bp, 24 predicted proteins | sample ArcOceMetagenome_2_FD_187445 | JGI IMG/M metagenome (GOLD analysis project Ga0209302, IMG submission 187445) | Marine eukaryotic phytoplankton communities from Arctic Ocean - Arctic Ocean ARC135M Metagenome (SPAdes) (version 2) | ecosystem: Environmental > Aquatic > Marine > Oceanic | place... | reverse complement strand
CTTCCTCCCTCCCTCCCCCCCTCCCCTCTCTCTGGGAGGTGTACGTGTGTACGTGCTACGCACATGCCCATGCCATGCCCATGCCTATGGCTCTACTTACTATGGCCAGGTGTGCTCGTCGATCTCGGAGGTGTACGACACGCACGAGTGCTACGTGCTCGTGAAGCTCGACCTGCATCGCATCAAGGAGCTCCACCTCTGCGTGACGGCGCGGACGGTGCGTGAGGCGATACTGGCGGCACCCAAGCTCAAGATCAAGGAGACCGATGTGCACCTTGACCACGACCATGCCATCAAGGTCTATGCGGGCAGGAGTGACCGCGAGGACACCGCGGTCTTCGAGCTGCAACGGCTGCAGATGGCGCTCAAGGAGGTCATCGTGGCGGGCATCCATGCCATCCCCCGCGCCATCATCACTCGGAAGGAGGAGGGCGAGAAGACGGCGGCGGAGAAGGGGCGGGTCTGCTTCCAGCTGCTCGTCGAGGGCATGGGGCTGCAGGCCGTCATGGGGGTCAAGGGCCTGCGTGGCGAGACGGCACGCACGACGCACGTCATGGAGGTGGAGAAGGTGCTGGGCATCGAGGCCGCACGCAAGACCACGATGGACGAGATCCAATTCACGATGCGCTCGCACGGCATGGACATCGACGACCGCCACGTCACCCTGCTGGCCGACGTGATGACCTTCCGCGGCGAGGTGCTCGGCATCACGCGCTTCGGCGTGCCCAAGATGAAGCAGAGCGTGCTCATGCTCGCCTCCTTCGAGAAGACCTCCGACCACCTCTACGACGCCGCCGTGCACTCGCGCACGGACGCGGTCGCGGGCGTCTCCGAGTGCCATCATCACGGGCGTGCCGATGCCAGTGGGCACGGGCATCTTCAAGATGCTCCAGCGGGTGCCCAAGCTGCCGCTACCGAGGAGCGCGCCGCTCATGATGCGGGGCTAACCTGCCCCCCCCCCCTAGTCAACCGTTATATATGCTACTCCCACCCATCGTATATATATATGCTTTCGATGCCATAAGTAAAGGGTCGCAGTGATTAAAAAAACCCATTCTTCTAGAAGAAGATACCGCGGCCTAGAATGGTGGTTGGCCCGAGTTCGAGAAAACGCCTCGTAAGCCTTCCTGGGCCTGCTAACACAGGCCTACCTACGGGTTGCAACATTTTTTACCGCGAGGCGGCGCTCCACGCCTGCACTGTTTCACCTTATTCTAGATAAGATAAGAGATAAGATTGTTGGGTATCTTATCTTATCTTACCTTATTCGCGGTGAGGGAGCTTCGGAACCGCATTCAACACCCCTGAAAGCTGAAACCGCGGTCTGCGATCGTTTCGTCTTCGGGCTCGGCGTCGCTTGTGCACCCTTCCCCACTCACAACTCAGGGCCCTACGCCACACGACAAGACATGCGCGCCTCGCAGAGCCAGCTGTCGTTCGCCAGCTCGACTGGGTCTCAGCGTCGCCACCTCGGACACAGCAGTAGCCTCGCCGGCCATTTCCGCGGCGGGGCGATTCCGCAGACCACGAATCCCCAGCAGCGCAGGCCGCAGAGCGCCGCCATGAGCGGCACCGGTCGTAGCTTCCCTGTGACTGGCTACCCCACCATTGCGGACAGCCTCGCACGCAGCTCGCAGCTCGCCCGATCGCAGAGCCAGGCCTCTGGCATCGTGCGTGCGGGCGGGCGGCTCTTCGCCCACTCTCCCATCGCGGGCTTCACCAAGGAGGAGATGCTGCATGAGGCCAAGGTGCGCCAGGAGCATAACCGGCAGCGGTCCAAGCTGAAGCAGCTGCTGCAGGCGTCGGCGGGCCCGGGCAACACGGTGAGCGTGGAGGATCTCATGCTCTCCGCTAAGATTGCCAAGATGAGCCTGCCCGACGCCCTCCTCTTCAAGTCGCCTTACGCCAACCGCTACACGGCGTCGCGCACCGAGAATGGCGACCCTAAGGACATCAGGTGGCAATCCTTCCACAGCTCGATCTCGTACCCCAAGCTGAGCAACGAGGCGGACCGCATCATGCGCCGCAGCCTCCGCCCGCAGTCAGCCGCCCCGGTCGTACAGGAGGCGGCTGCCGCGCGCCCCGAGACACCGGAAGAGGATCTCGGGCCGTGGGATAGCCGGTTCAACATGGCGGCCGCCCTTTGTGCCACGGCGCCCCATTGGCCCGCCCGGCTTCCTTATCAAGGGTCCAGGGTAGCGCCTACCTATCCCGGAGAGCAGCTTCGGCCGCCCCGGAGCCTCAAGGAGAGGGGCCCGGACTCAGAGCAGCCTCGAGATGGTCTCGTGAGGATTTCCCGCTCATCTTCCGCTCATCTCCCGCTCATATCCCGCTCATCTCCCGCTCATCTCCCGCTCATCTCCCACGCATCTCCCGCTCATCTCCCGCGTGGCACCACTCAGGTCGGACGAGGAGATCCGGCGTGCAGGGAGGATCGTCAAGAACCACATGGAGACCCGCTTCACGCAGATCCGCAAGGCATTCCGCACCATGGACGAGGACAAGACCGGCACCGTATCTCGTGACGAGCTCAAGCAAGTCTTGATGGACATGAACCTCGCCATCACTCCCGACGTGGTCGGGGCGCTCATCGACATTGCCGATGTCGACGGCGACGGTGACATCAGCTCCCACCTGCCTCCCACCTGCCTCCCCCGTGCCATGCTGAGGTTCGCAGCGCCGTATCCCGTACCCCTTACCCTGCTACGCCCCCTTACCCTGCTAGACCCCCTTACCCTGCTACACCCCCATTGCCAGGCGACATCAACTACGCGGAGTTCGCAGCCCTCATGACCTCCGACGACATCCTGGCTATGGGCGGCGGCCAGCGTCGGCGCACCAAGAAGAGGCCTGTGGTGAAGGAGGAGTTCCGACTCTACCCTGGGGGGCCGACGGAGCAGGACCTTAGGAAGGGCCAGATGATGCTGCGCGAACGCATCAACTCCAAGTACAACTCGCTCACCGCTGCATTCCGCACCATCGACAACGACCACTCGGGGCGGCTCGGTGAGTGCTTAGGCTAGGCTCGGTGGGGGAGGCTAGGGTTGGGTTCTCAGTAGGGGCTTGAGTGAGCGCCTGGTGGCGCCAGGCAGCGCGGGTGTATGCAGGCCTGGATGAGCTGAGCATCAAGCCATCAACTACACATGCACATGCATACGCAGGCCTGGGCGAGCTCAAGCAGCTGTGTATGGAGCTCAACATCATGGTGGAGGATGCCGTGCTCAGTGGCATCATCGCCCTCGCCGACCACGACGGCGGCGGCGACATAAGCTATGCGGAGTTCGCGCGCGTGCTCACTGCGGACGACGTCATGAAGATGAAGGATACCCTCAGGGCCGCGTGAGGGCAGAGGGCTCAGAGTGATCAGGGCCGCGTGACTGTGCAGGGGCTCGGCCCCTACTGGTGCGCAGGTGCGGGTGGGCGGGGCGGGGATGGGTCAGGCAGTGAAGCTCGTGGAGATGGATTCGGTGGTGTGCGCCAATGCAGGCTGTGGGCACCGCACACAAGGACAGCGGTTGTACAGCGGTTGACCTTGGACGTAGTGTTTGCCCCTTATGTTCAGAATAGCCGCGCTGTGTGTGTATGAAATCACCGATCTGCGTGGGCCCGCGCGCCCGCCCCCGGCCGCTCGAAAGCGCGACATAACGGTAAAACTGTGGAACGTAAAGTACCGGGGATGCGCGGAAGTACGGCTTTACGGCGCGACACCTGGACAAGGGAGAAGGGTAAACTCTCAAAAATGTGTTGGCCGTAAAGTAAGTGGCTAACCCTCGGCTAGTACGGGTGCTTTAAGTGCCCCGATGATAGTAGTGAATCCGGATATTTCGGGAAATGGGGCCGCTCAAAGCTCGCTCCCATATTTGGCGTTTCGTCTCCCTGGTGCTCGCGGGCACATCATGCACCTGACTGTACCTCCGCCTCCTCGGCCTGCGAAGACGGCGCCTGCTGCCCCGCCGGCAGGCTAGCAAAGCCGTGGCGTGCGCCGTGGTCGATGCGCTGCGCCTCGCGTAGGCCACTCAGGAATGCACCGGTGGCGGTGGCGGGGTGCTGGCCGTTAGTGTGCTCGCCTGCGAAGAAGAGCCGCGTGCCCACCGGACGAGCGAGCTCGTCGTAGTCTCGGCCCGACGAGCCCACCGCCACAAAAGAGTACGAGCCGCGCGCATAAGGGTTACGGCCCCAATCGCTCACCACGGAGCGACGGAAGAGGGTGCTGGCTTGCTCGCCGTACGATCGCTCGAGCGCGGCGAGCGCGGCCTTGACGACGGCCTTGTAGTGCATCCTCTTCCATGTGGTGGCGGCGAAGGCGCCAGACGAGATGCAGGCGAGGGCAGGCAGGCCGTGAGATCTCTCGAGATTCCAAAAGAGGAAGAACTCGCCTGAGGTGCATAGGGTGCAGCCTGCGTGCATAGGGCTGCAGCCTCGCATGGCACCTCAGGTTCGAAGAGAGTAGGGGCTGAGGAGAGGGGCTGAGGAGAGGGGCTCACCGCGCGCCGCCTCGAGGCCCGAGGCTGGCGTGGCGGTAGGCAGCAAGATACCGAAGAAGTCATCCTGTGAGCAGAGGTGATCAGTGGAGTCAGCAGGCGGCATGCAGATGGCGAATACACGAGAGCAGGTATTAGGTATTACCTCGACCCAGAAGCGACGGCTGAAGAGCAGCACCACCTTCTCTATCGGACCGAAGCCCAGTCGGCTGGTCGCCTCTTTCTTCCAGCCGGGGAGAGGCGGCGCGAACTTGACGGCGCCCGCCTTGAGCACACCCAGCGGCACCGTGATGAGCACGGCATCCGCCTGTAACCCTTCGCCGCCGCCGCGCGTGTGCACGCGCACGCCTTCTTGATTGTGCTCGACGCGGACCACCTCGCGCTGCAGCAGTGCGCCAGTGGGTGAGTATGAGTGGTGAGTGGGTGAGTGGGTGGTGAGTGGGTGAGTGGGTGGTGAGTGGGTGAGTGGGTGGTGAGTGGGTGAGTGGGTGGTGAGTGGTTAGTGGGTGGTGCTGACTAGCTCACATGCTTACCTGCAGCAGCACGCTAGTCTGTGCGGCGAGGGCGGCAACGAGCTTGCCGTAGCCGCCCACCACCACGGAGTGATCTCCCTCCATCCCCGCGGAGTCGTCTTGGTCCCACCATGCCAGCGACACCTGCAACCGTATGCATACAAGGCGGTAACCAGGGGCCTCCAGGCCGTAATTCCTATGCCGCGCCCTGGTTCCCTCGCGCGGGCAACAGTTCTCACCTAACGCCTCCCACCTAACGCCTCCCACCTAACGCCTCTCACCTGGTTGAGCGGCGTAGCACATCCGTACTCGAGGTTGGCCACGTGCCACTGCACGGCCCGCGCCTGCTGCGGCGGCAGCTTGGCTTGCTTCACAAGCTGATCGACCACATCGCCCAGCGACTTGCCATGGGCGGCCGCCGCCGCCGCCGCCGCTGCCGCCGCCGCCTCCGACTCCCTCAGGGCAGCCTCGGCTTGTGGCGTGAGGGGTGCGTGCTTGGGCCTGGGTAGCTTGGGCGGCTTAGGCGGCTTAGCAGCCAGGCCGAGGAGCTCGTCGATCTGATCATTGCTCAGCTCTTGCGCCGTGGCGCAACTGCTATACGCGGGGTCAGGGTTGTCCTCGCAACGCCACGCCTCCGGCAACTTGTCGGCACGCAGCAGCCCCACGCGCCGCCATTGGCTGCACAGATCGCACTCGAGCCAAGTGCTGCGGGCCCGCGGCGGTGCCACTGCCGCGGCTGGGCTGGCGGGAGCTGGGCTTGTGGGAGCTGGGCTGTGGGGCGGCGCCGCGCCAGGGCTGGCGCGGGGTGCCTCTGCCTCGTCTGGTGCCGCGGCCTCGGCAAGCACGTCGCCCCCACAGCCGGCAGCACCGGCCTGATCTGCACAGGCCTCCTCAGCCTTGCCGATGGCTTCAGCCTCGCAATTGGCTGAGGCCTCTACCTCCGCTTCCATGGGTTCCAGGGGTTCCAAGGGTTCCAAGGGTTCGATGGGTTCCACGGGTTGGGGCGCGTCGCCCCTCTGCCCCTCAAGCCTGTCACCGCTCTCGACCTCGACCTCGGCCTTGACCTCAGCCTCGACCTCAGCCCCGACCTTGGACTCGACCTCGGCCTCGGCCTCAGCCTTGAGCTCGACCTTGAGCTCGACCTTGAGCAGGTCACTGCGTGGGCTGAGGCTCACACCGGAGCGGTCTGCACTCTCTGCAGCGGCAGGGGCGATGGCGGTAGTGGCGGCGGCGGCAGTGGAGGCGGCGGCAGGGGCGGCGGCGGCAGGGGTGGCAGTGACGGTGGCGGCGGCGGCAGTGGCGGCGGCGGCAGTGGCGGTGTTGGTGCCGTCGGGTTGTCGCGCCTTGGCCTGGGCCTTGGTTCGCTTGGGAGGCTCGTGCGGAGTGTCCCACCTGCCTCCGTTGGAGATGCCGATGTGTGCTCGCTTGCCCTTGCGGATGGCGCGCTGCTTGCCCGCCTCCTCCATCAAGGCGGTGAAGGTGGCCTCGGCCTGCGTGTCTACCGCCGCGCTGAGTTGCTTCGGCCCATCGAGGAGGGGGCAGCTCTTGCCGTCGAGCCGATGCAGCTCGCAGCCCGCCTGCCGTGCCAAGGTCACGAGCGGGTTGCCCGTGGTGCCCACGATGATCATCGCGCCCAGGTCGATCGGCACGCCGCAGACCTCCTCGGTCAGCACGCGCCCCCCCAGCCGCTTCTGCGCCTCGAGTACTGTCACCGAGTGGCCCATACGGCGCAGCTGTGCCGCCGCCGCCAGCCCAGCCAGCCCCGCTCCGATGACGATGACGCTGCGGCGCGGCGTGGCGGCCGACGGCGGCATGCGCAGCGTGAACTGAGGCAGCGCGCCGAAGTTGATCCAGCCGAGGCGCTCCAGGTGGGTGAGCACTGCGGGCAGGCTGCGCACGCTCCATATCTTACCAAGCCCGGCGCAGCACACCGCGCGCATCGCGTCGCGCGCCCACACGCGCCGCGTGCCGCCCTCCCGTTGCCACAGCCACAGCAGCAAGTTGCGGAGCGCGACACACCGCAGCGGCGTGAGCGCCAGCGGGGTGTCGCGGTGCGTCGCCGCCTCCTCGTAAGATAGCCCGTGCCACGCCAGCCGTGCCGCGGCTACGGCGCTCTCGACCGCCGCCTCTTCGCCCGGAGGCGCAAGGAACGGCGGCAGCGGCGGGCTGCGGTGGGACGAGGCGTCTTCCGCCGGCTCAGGCAACGAGGCCCTCGGGTCCTCGGGCGAGGAGCACGCGGCGCAGCTCGGCCGGTGCCGTGTGGAGGCACCGTGCAGCGAGAGGAGCGGCTGCTCGACCAGTCCGCAGTGCCAACCCTCTGAGAGCTGCGTGCGTGCCGGCAGGATGCGCCACTTGCCGCATGCAGCACGCATGCACTGCGCCCACACCGGCAGGTGGAGGCGGACGACGAGCTCCTTGGTCGAGCACTTGCCGCCCGCCTCCTGCTCCGCTTGCCAGAGGTGCCAGCCCTCGCCTCGCCCGTAGAAATCGACGCAGTCCTGGCAGAAGTGCTCGTGCGCGCTCACGGCGTGCCACCGTGCGCAGCGGCTAGCGCCGCCCGCAGCGCGGCAGCGCTCGTGGGCCTGCGCGAAGCAGGCGCGCGACGGCGACGCCGCCATCCTTGCAGGTGTGAGTGCGCCTATCGCCCCTTTTTAACCACCGCCACCCAGGGGACCGCAGTTACTGAGATAAGATGTATTCATCATCGCCAGTACACCGTACCTTTGTGTCTGGGTGTGAGGGATCCAGGCATCGCGGAATTGCGTAGCGTCGTGAGTCGTGTAGCGTCGTGAAACCCAACAATCTTATCTGATCTTATGTTCTTATCGCAGTTACTGCCCCCTCCGGCCACGGGAAGGCGCAGGGCGTCCGTACCGACCTTCCCGTGCCCTCAGCTCGTCCTAAGTGCGCGATGGCGGCCGGCTCTCAAGCGATTCCGATCGATCGATTGCGAACGAAAGCTCAAGGTCAAGCTCTGCTCTGACCCTGTGCCCTGTGCCGTGTACGTATCGTATTCCGCGCGTGTATCGTATTCGGGATTGAAACATCTTCCCAGCAGGCCACGTGCAGGCAGGACCCCATTCACCTCCGCTACCTCTACCTATAACACATATTTAGACTACATGAATTGGAGAACGGGTTCGAACTGAAGTGGTTGAGGGGGAATATCGCACCAACGTTGGCCGACGCTGAACACAGTGCCAGCGCGAATGGCCTTGCTATAGAAGGCTGGCCAGCCTTGCTATAGATAGAAGGCTGGCTGGCCGGCCTTGCTATGGAAGGCTAGCTGGCCTTGCTTTAGAAGGCTAGCAGGTCTTGCTATAGAAGGCTGGCCGCCTTGCTATAGAAGGCTGGCTGGCTGGCCTTGCTATACAGCCCCCTTCGCGGCTGGTCCTTGGATGTTTCCTCCCCCCCTCAAGAGACAGAGACGTACTGCAGTTAGCAGCGCCGACCGGGCCGAGTCCCTAGGTTTATAGGGGCGTATCGTCACGCCGCACACCGTGCATTTGTGTCTGGGTGTGAGGGGCCCAGGCATCGCGGCATTGCGTAGTATACGTGTCGTGTACTACAGTATAAATACGAAACCATTCTGTCTTCTGTCCCCCTCAAGATAAGATAACCTAACCATCGTATCTTCTTCATCCCCCATCACCCAGGCCAGCGAACAGGGGGGAGCAAGGCGTGGACAGGAGGACACGGGCCAAACTTAGCGGTCGGTGCCACACGCACGAAGGATCCCATAGCATATCCAGCTCGCGTCATTTTTTGTTGCGCGTGCAGTTCTCCTCCATTCTACTGTACTGCCGCGACTGCTCGAGCGCGTCCGCGCGCACGTGCAAGCTGCTCTTCGCATCGGCTCCGTCGGTGAGCTCGACGAGCTGCCATGCTGTGCTAAGCGTTGCGAGGAGCGAGGTTGCGCGTCGTAAGAGGGGTGTGAAGGCCGAGTCGCGGACGGTGATCGACGCCGCACACAAAGCTATAGGGCCGCCTCTAGCTAGGGCCGCCTCTGCCGCACGCGCCGGCGCCCCAGCCGCGCCAGCGGCGTCGCCCCCGTTGCGGACAAGCTCCGCATAGCTAGGCAACAGACACTAGCCTATTCTGTCTAGCCGGTATCTGTATAGCCGGTATCTGTATAGTGACAGCAGATACCGCATAGCTGTCTGTCTGTCTGTCTGTCTGTTGTCTGTCTGTTAGCTTCTAGAATCAGATAAGATTGTTGGGTAGTTGGGTTTCACGACGCTACACGACTCGCGACGCTACACAATTCCGCGATGCCTGGGCCCCTCACACCCAGACACAAAGGCACGGTGTACTGGCGATGATGATATCTTATCTTATCTATCTATCTGTCAGCTTCTCCCGCGTCGTGTCCGCTGTCTTACGACAACCTGCAGATCTGCAACAGCTTCCACCCCTCCCTGCAGCGCCTCTGCGGCACACTAGGTCCTTGCCGCCGCACGCAAAGGGTGTCCTCCCGGACAAGCTCTCATGCGACCCATGTCTACTACTTCGTCGGAGCTCACCACGGCCCAGCTAAAGGAGCGGATCGCGCAGGAAGTGGAGAGGTGCGCGCAGCTCACCGCCGAGCAGGAGGACGCCAAGAAGGCGAGGGATGACGCCCAGGAGCGGCAGCGGCTGCGGCGGGAGCTTGAAAACGAGAGGGCCTCCACAGCCTCGGCCCAGAGGTTCACGCGCTTTTTCGAGCGCCAGGCGGCGGACATTGACGAGGATAGGGTGCGTGCTGCTCGTGTGCATGCGGCTGCCCTATAGACGCGCCCAGCCTATTTCCACCCACCCTCACTCACTCGACTCACTCGCCAGCTCTTTCCACTCTCCAGGATGGCGACTTCATGCCCGCCGAGGACGAGCCGTACTACTCTCGACGCGCTCGCACCGCCGCGCTCTCGCACCACTCTCGCAGCGCCGAGATTGATCACGCGACAGGCAGCCTATCGTATGGCAGCAATGTACGCGAACGCAGTATGATCTGGCAGCTCGCACAGCAGCACGGTCAAAGTACGTACCCGCGCGCGCATCACAGCCGCAGCCTTACCCCGTCCATGCCGTTTTCCTATGCCGCCAATCCTACCACAGAAGCCAACCCGCGTGCTAAGGGCTACCTATCCTCCTATATAGTGGGCTATAGAGGAGGCCCCCGCCGCTCGGGTGCCGAAGAGAGGCCGCGGTGGCGCTCCAATGCTGCCTGCCCAAGATCATGGCCGACCCCCACTGTGTATGCGCCCACCCTGCCCAGGCCGGGCTCTCGTGGCTGCCGTGCTCGCTCAAGCACGAGCAGCGGGAGTGTACGGCGAGCGACCCCTTCGAGGTACTAGTACACCCTTAGCACACCCTTAGCGCACACCCTCAGCACACACCCTTAGCACACACCCTCGGCCCTTCAGGGCGTGGCTTGCACTCTTCTACAGTGCACCTTTCTGTCACACACCCTTGTGATGCCACCCCTCAGGTAGACCAGGAGGACCACGACAGTTGGTTCGTGCTCGTCTTCAGTCCCATGGGCGGCAGCCTCGAGGAGGCGCGCACCCCTGCCTCGAACACGTATGGTCACAGCCTCTACTGCATGCGGCTACAGCCTCTCGTGCATATGGCTACAGGCGCGCACCGACGGCTTCGAGTTCATCGAGCCGGACACCCGCGGCACGCTGGCGCTGGTGCGCAAGGGAGGGCACTATGGGGCCAACCTGGACGTATCCTTCTCGGTGCGAGATGCGGACGGCGAGTTCGTGCCGCTCGCTCCGTCGCGGCGCCTCGCCATCGAGTCGGTCCCGTTCAGCAAGCCGCCGCGGTGCCGCGGCACGGTCACAAACCCCCTCGCTCGCAGCCGCCCACACGGCCACCCACCGCTCTAGATTTCCACCCAGTAGCTCATGGCTACCGTCTGGGTCCGAGAGGAGAGCCCAGGCCGCTTGGGCGCCGAAGAGAGGGCTGCGGTGGCGCTCCGATGCCGGCCCTAAGTCGCTGATCTCTGCAGCTGATCTCACCGCCTGTGACGTGCAGGTGCTGCGTCGTCGGTCCTGACGTGGAGAGCGGGTCAGGGCTCGGTTCAGCGCTGGCCTCTGGCGCTAAGGGGAGTACCAAGGGCCTCTTTGGCCTGAGCTTTGACGACCTCCTGCGCAGCGAGTGGGTGCAGGACGACACCATTACCTTCAAGGTCCATCGGTCCCCCCCCCGCTTCCCCCCCACCCCCTCCTCACCCTCCCTTCTGCCTCCCCCCCTCGCCCTCGCCCTCCACTTTCTCCCCCTCCCCTCCCCCTCCCCCTTACTCCCCCCCCTTGCCCTCACCCCTCACCCTCACCCCTCAACCTCACCCCTCACCCTCACCCTTCACCACCTCTTTTCCGTCAGGTGATCGTCAAGGAAAGCTCGATGCAGCAGCACCCCGAACACGCGGGCTACGGCCACATCGCCACTGGGGTCACGGACCACCTGGCGGAGTGCCAGAGCCATATCGAGGTGCAGCCGCAGCAGTGGTGGTGGTAGTGGTGGTATAGTGGTAGTGGTATAGTGGTAGTGGTAGTGGTAGTGGTAGTGGTAGTGGTAGTGGTAGTGGTAATGGTAGTGGTAGTGGTAGTGGTAGTGGTAGTGGTAATGGTAGTGGTAGTGGTAGTGGTAGTGGTGTGTATGGTACGTGGTAGTCTTGTAGTTGTTGTTGGTGTGGTAGTAGTATGTGCGGTATACTCACACTCCTACGGCTACTGCTACGAGGTGCCGCCGCCGACGCTCCCCGAAGAGCTGCTCTCGATGCTGACCGGTGGCGTAGCAAGTGATCTCACTCTCAAGGCTGCCTACGGGGAGGCGGCACCTATGTACGCGCCCCTTCGCCCCCGCCCTCCCGCTCGCGCCCACCCTCGCTCTCGCTCTCGTCCCCACCCTCGCCCCCGCCCTCACCCTGTGCGCAGATACTTTCCTTGCCACTCAGCCCTTCTCGGCCTGCGCTCGCCTGTCTTCCGCGCAGCCCTCACCCACGGCATGAGCGAGAGTACATCTCGCTCCATCACGGTAAGTGTGCAGCCATAGTAAGTATAGCAATTGTGACATGAGCGAGAACACATCTCGCTCTATCACGGTGTGCGACGTGTCGCCTCCGTACTTACTCTTTACTTAGTAGTACTATTAGTGGCTACAGCACATGCTACAGCACTATGGCCATATACTGATACTCACTATGGCTGTACCCGACAGGTGCGCGACGTGCCGCCTCTCGCGTTGAAGGCGCTGCTGCACTTTCTCTACACGGACGACTTTGCACAGGCCAGATGATGATTACCCGAATGCGCCTCACTCTACATGCAACAGGCACATGCACATGCACATGCACATGCAACGTCATCTGCATGTGCATGTGCGTGTGCATGTGCGTGTGCGTGTGCGTGTGCGTGTGCGTGTACGTGTGCGTGCCGTGTGCGTGTGATGCGTGTGCATGTGCATATGTTGATGCATGTGCATGTTGATGCATGTGCACTCCACTTGCTCCACCAACGGCTTCGAGCAGGTGGAGAAAGTGCTGCTAGAGGGACACGCCTCCGCCGCCGCTGCCGTCACCGCCGCCGTCACCGTCGCCTCGTCCGCTGCCTCTTCTGCCGCCACCTCCGCCGCCGTCGCCGCCTGCCAGTCTGCCGAGGTGCAAAAGATGGCGCAGCTGCAAGCCGTGCTTGCCGCCGCGCACAAGTACCAGGTGAACCCGCCTGCACCCGCCGCATCTGCGTCCTCCTCCCCCCATTACCCCCCCCCACACACACACACCGCACCTCCCCGCACCCCCGCACCCCCGCACCCCAGCACTCATGCCCTTCTGCGCCAGGTGACGCGGCTGCTGCGCTGGAGTGAGCAGCAGCTCTGCAAGCACGTCGGCGATGAGACGGTCTGCTCGCTGCTGGGCCTCGCGCACGTCTACAGCTCACCCGAGCTCGAGCACAGCTGCTTGAGGTTTGTCAAGGCCAACATGGCAGCAGTGGTGCAGCGGCCCGACTTTGCCAGCCTCGCGCCCGCACTGCTCGTAAAGTACAGCATGTTCTGCGCCGGGGTGGGCGCGGCCGCCAGCGGAAAGCGCAAGCGCTTCGTCGAGTGAGACGCGACATCTCGCTCGATCTCGGCCGCGCCGTTGTGCGCGGTGGCGCGGGGCTGCGTGCGCGGTCACCGGCCCACTGTGGGCTCTCCAGGGAAGCCTCGTGATATAGTTAGTTGCGCTGTGTCGTAGAACACCTATTTAGAGCTCGAGCTTAGTCAAAGGCAAGGATGAATGAAGACACCAGCTTCCAAGTCGAGTGTGGGACCAGTGTGGCACGCGCTAGGCACGCGCCACGGCGCGGCTATTTTTTCGCATCGCATATTGCCCGGTCCGACAGGCAGACAGAATCATGGTTTCGTATACTACACCACGACACGTACTATATGCAATGCCGCGATGCCTGGGCCCCTCACACCCCTGTCTGTCTGTCTGTCTGTGATTAGATAAGATAAGATTGTTGGGTTTCACGACGCTATAGACGACTCGCGACGCTACACAATTCCGCGATGTGCATGGGCCCTCACACCCAGACACAAAGGCACGGTGTACGGCGATGATGATACGCCCCTATAAACCTAGGGACTCGGCCCGGTCGGCGCTGCTGACTGCAGTAGTGTACGTAACCGACGATCCGGGCCTTGCCGTGCACCCCCGATGGGTACTACACGGCCCTGGTGCGGCCCCTGACTGGCGCGGCGAAATACGCGTGGGGCGCACGAGCACGTTGACACAAAGATCGACGAAGAATTCCGACTGCGAGTAGCCCATGAGTCCTGACGGCGCGGCGCTAACGTAGGGTTGGGCTACAGACGGCCACTCTTGCGAGCGCTGTCCGAGCCGCGCCCCCTACGCGCCGCTGTGCCGTCCGCTGCAGCGCGGCGTCGCACGAGCCGTTGGTCGCCCGAGCCATTGCCCATCTTGCGGTTGGAGGGCGACTTCGTCTTCCTCTTGCGTGGCAGCACAGCTGCCGCCCTGCTGTCGTCACCCCCGCTCGTCGTCGTCACACTGCCGCGGCCGCCCGTCGTCGCCACACTGCCGCCGCCCGTCGTCGCCCCGCTAGCTGCCGCCGCTCGCCTCGCCACCGTCGCCGCCGCCGCCGCCGCCCCTCGTCTCGCCCCCGTCATCGTCGCCGTCGTCGTCCCCGCCACCGTCATCGCCCGCGTCGCCGGCCGCTCGTCGCTGCCTCTCTGCCGTCGTCGCTCGCCTCGTCACATGTCGCTCGCACACCGTCGTCGTCGCCTGTCGGCGGGCATGCCGCTACCGCGTCATCGGCTCTCTATCTACGCCGTCGTCCTCGCCCTCGCCCTACCCTCGGCGCCGCTTCCGCGCGCCTATCGCGCCGTCGCGTCCACCGGCCGCGTCGGCCGTGCCCGCCTCGCCCGCCTCCGTCCCATCCACCGCCGTCTCGTCCATTGCCGCCGCCAGCGCGTCGTCCAGACGCTCCTGTGCCGCCGTCCCCGCATCACGTCCCGCCGCGCCCGCGCCAGCCCCTCCATCTCCGCCGCCAAGGCCGCCGCCGCCCGCTCCGCCCTAGTAGCCTGCGCCTCCGCCGCCGCCGCCATCGCCTCCGCCGGCAGCGTCAGCGGCGGCGGCGGCGCCCGCCCACCGCCCGCCGCGCCCGCCGCACGCGCCTGCCTCGCCGCCCCTCGCGCCTACGTCGCTGCCGGGCTCCGGCCGCCAGAGCCGGCCATCCGCTGCAGCACCGCCTCCACCGGCCCGTCGAAGAAATCCTTGACGAGCAGGCCGACCTCCATCTCCTCCCTGCGCCAGCACCGCCGCCTCAGCCTTGCGCATCGCCGCCTCCAGCCGCGCCACAGCCGGTTCGTCGCCGCTGCCGCCGCCGCGCAGCCGTCGCCCGTCCATGTCCTCTACCAGCAGCCCGTCCTGCTGCCACGATCGCGCCGGCCAGACCTCGCCCTGTATGTGCACCAGCCGCACGCAGTTCAGGCAGCGGTCCTCTATGTCCTGCAGCACCCGCGCGAAGACGCTCGCCTCGACCTTCTCTCGCAGTCAGGCCTCTCTCGCAACCGCCTCTTACATCTTATCTGTCGATAGATAGATAGATAGATATCTCTATCTATCTCTATCTATCTATCTATCTATCTATCTATCTATCTATCTATCTATCCTTATCTGTCCGCACGGGTCCGCGCGAAATCCCCCCCCCCCTCCGTCTTCCCACCCGCTGTGTACCCTTGCAGCACGCACACGCCGTCCCGCCCGAGAGGAGACATGGCCTCCAAGAAGGTGCCCGTGACGATCCTCACAGGCTTCCTCGGCTCCGGCAAGACGACGCTCCTCAACCACATCCTCGAGGACGCCAACCACGGCCTTCGTTTCGCCATCATTGAGAATGAGTTCGGAGACGTCGGCCGCTTGTTGAAAGTGCTGTCTTGGAAGGTTGCTCTCTCAGGAGGAGCCCCCTGGCTATTCAGAGCGTGATTATGCGGCGCGGAGCCACCCGTCAGCCTGTGCTAAAGTCGCCCATTTGTCAGCTTTCAACACCCAGATCGGCGTCGACGAGCGCATCCTGTCGGAGAAGGCGGACGAGGAGGTGATCGAGGTGATGAACGGGTGCATCTGCTGCACCGTCCGCGGCGACCTGGTCGTCGCCCTCAAAAAGCTGTACAGCAAGGTCAGCCTCTTCGACGCCATCATCATAGAGACCACCGGCCTCGCCGACCAGCAGCGTCAAAGTGCCGCCGCCTTCGCCGTGCCACAAACTTGCTGCCCCGGCCGCCTGGGCCGCACGGCTTCGGGCCGGGGCTGCTCCACGCACTCTGGAGGAGCGCCTAAACCGCTCAGACGCCAGTGGCAGCTCGTGGTGCGAAAGCCGCCGATATCGTCACCGCCTTTGAGCACCCAGGCCGACCCCGCCCCGGTGGCACAGACCTTCTTCGTGGACGAGGAGATACAGGCGCTACCCCTACCCCTGCCCCTAAGCCTGACCACTAACCCGAACCTTCCTCGTGGACGACGAGGCAGATACACAGGCTACTATACTTACCATGGCTACTATACATGGCAAGTAACACAGGCTACTATACTTGCCATGGCTGTGCTCACTGTGGACGCTGAGAGTCAGGCGCTGTACACGCTCGACGGCATCATCACCGTGGTCGACGCCAAGCACATCCTCGCCCGCCTCGACGACGACAAGCCCGAGGGCGTCGAGAACGAGGCCGTCGAGCAGGCCGCCCTACCACATACGGCTGCAGGCTATATGCGTACTGTTGCAGGCTACACACATACATACGGTTACAGCCTCTCACGAGCGAGGCCGTCGAGCCGGTGGCGAGCCCACCCGATGTTCTCGGGCCGCCCCCGCGTAGGAGCACGTTGGCGGAATGTGCTGCGACATACATGTGCAACATGTGCATGTGCATGTGTATGACCCACTGTGCCTCCATCGCAACGCAGGTGGCCTTCGCCGACCGCATCCTTCTCAACAAGACCGACCTCGTGTCGGAGGCCGAGCTCGCGCCCATCGAGGAGCGTCTCCACAAGATAAACCCCACCACTGACCACTTACCACTTACCACTTACCACTTACCACTTACCACACTTACTGCTTACTGCTTACTGCTGACTGCTTACTACTAAGCGATCCTTCCGAGGAGCGGCTCAAGAAGATCACCCCCACCTCCTAGCCCTAGCCCTAACCCTAACCCTGACCCTGACCCTAACCCCTTACCCTAACCCTAACCCTGACCCTAGCCCTAGCCCTAGCCCCAACCTTAGCCCTAGCCCTCACCAGGAGCGGATCAAGAAGATCAACCCCACCGTCAGCGTGATGCGTACCGAGCAGAGCAAGGCCGACCCCTCGCAGCTCATCGGCATCTCGGCCTTCAAGCTCGAGAAGGTGCGCTCGAGATCACCTCGAGATCACCTCGAGATCACCTCGAGATCACCTCGAGATCACCTCGAGATGCGGAGATAGACACCCCGAGTTGCGATGTCACTTGCGCACCAACCCTCCCCGAACCCTAGGGCTATGTAGCCCTCACCCCAATCCCAGGTCCTCGAGATGGACCCAGAGTTCCTGAACACCGAAGCCGAGCACGAGCATGACCCCAGGGTCTCCTCGACCAGCACCAGGTAAGCTGCAGCATATGTGATCTCATATCGTATAGCCTGTAACCCAGGGTCTCCTCGCTCAGTCAGCACGAGGAAGTGAGTTACTTCCCTTCCCTTCCTGCCTCCTGCCTGCTTACCTACCTGCCCTGCCTGCTTGTGGTATACCCAGCTGCTCACTTTCCCTCGCCACCACCAGGTTCGAGGGCTTCCTCAATGTCAAGAAGCTCAAGCTCTGGATAGACGAGATCATCGGTAAGTAGTCGGGAGTTAGTAGTTAGTAGTCAGTAGGTAGTAAGTCGTCAGTGGTTTGTTAGTAGTTAGTAAGAAGTAGTAAGTAGTCAGTCGAGTGGTTAGCTAGTAGTTAGTAGTTAGTGGCAGTAGTAAGTAGTAGTAAGTAGTAGTAAGTAGTAGTAAGTAGCAGTAAGTAGCACTACCCTCTAACCTGACCCCACGCCTGACGCCAACCCTGACCACAGGCACCATGGGCGCCAACCTGTTCCGCTACAAGGGTGTGCTCTCGGTCGCGGGTATGGAGAAGAAGTTCGTCTTCCAGGGAGTGGGCATGCTCTTCTCCGGCAGTTTCATCGATGCGGAGTGGGCAGCGGACGAGAAGCGCGAGTGCCGCTTCGTCTTCATCGGGAGGGACCTGGATAAGAAGGCGCTCATGGACGGTTTCATGGCCTGCCAGTGCTCGGGCACGCTGCGCTTCAAGGTGGGCGACCAAGTCATGGCCAAGGTGGGCAAGTCGTCCAGTGCCGCTGGCCCCGACGGCTACTGCCTGGGCACGGTCATCAAGGAGTGGGACCAAGGCAACGCCTACCGCATCGCGCTGGAAGACGGCAACAAGACCAACGTGTGGGGGCCGATCGACGAGGACAACTTCGTCAAGTCACCGGCATAGGTGGCGTAGATGGCAGATCGTACGTAGTTCGCGCACGTTTCGGCTCCGCGGAAACACGGCTTTTCCTCCCGTCAATTCATTCCAGTGTTGAAGTCTGCGGGAAAAGCCCACCCAGCGCCCACTCTGCCCAGAGGCCACTCAAACCACGATGTCGGATAACCGCACGCTGGCGATAGGCGTAGCTAGTGCCGTGGTCGCGGGTGGCGTCGTCGCCTACCTGCTGAGGCGCAGCCCACCGCCTGGCCGCAAGCTCAACCCCTTCAGCGCCAAGATGGCGGAGGGCGTGTTCGCAAAGAAGGTGGGCGCCCCCACCGGCGCCATCTCCGCGGCGCTCTACTTTTCGGAGCTGCCATCGACCGCCGAGCTGCAAGCGCTGCTGCGGGACAAGCTGCTGAGTTTCGACGTGTTCACGTCCGTTTTTCGCAACGGCTACTGGGTGCCTGTGGTGGTTGACCTGGCCGCGCATGTCGTCGAGGCGACCGTGGGCTCTGACGCGGAGCTGCTGGCCTACTGCGAGACGGAGATGGTGATGCCGCTGCGCAACGGCGCCGGCGCGCCACTGTGGGAGGTCCACGCGGTGCGCAACACGGGCGGCGGTCGGTCCATGCTTCTCTTCCGCATCGAGCATGCCATCGGCGACGGCGTCGCCCTCAACCAGGTGCTCGCACGACTCGCCACCGATTCGAAGGGCGCACCCCTGCCGCCAGCCTCGTACACGCGCCCCGCCAAGCCGCCCAAGTCGCTGCCCGCGCTGCTGCTCGAGGGGCTCTGTGCGGCGCTTAAGTACGCGGGCTCACCCATGGGGCGTTTCGACTCGGAGACGCCGCTCGTGCCCGCACGCGCGGCGCGCAATCCACTGCGCTTCACAGGGCGCCGCAAGATCGTGCTGATGCCCGAGCACGGCCTCGGGCTGATCAAGCGCATCAAGGAGGCTGCCACGGCGAGGCAAGGCGGCAGGCGTAGCTCAGGCGCGGCAAGCTACACTGTCAACGACGTCATCTTCGCCGCCGCCGCGGGCGCGCTGCGCCGCTACTGCCTCGCCACGGCCCCCACCGAGCCGCTCGATGGCTGCCTCGTGCGCGCGCTCTCTCCGATTGCCTTCCCGCGCAAGCCGGACGCGCCGCTCGCGAACGACTGGTGCTTCGTCGACGTGCCGATGCCGTGCGGCCTCGCCACCATGGCGCAGCGCCTCGAGGCCTCGCACGCCGCCTTCGCCGCGATCAAGGGTGGGCCCGAGGCGCCCGTAGCCAAGGCGTTCACTGAGCTCAACTGCGGCAATCCGTCATGGATGTTCAGTCACGCGGCACAGCAGGCGAAGCGGCCTCGTCGCCCCATGCATCCAGGCTGCAACCCTAACCCCACCGTAACTGCAACCCTAACCCTATCCGTAACCCTAACCATAATCCTAATCCTCACCCTAACCCTAATCCTAATCCTCACCCTAACCCTAATCCTAAGCCTAAGCCTAAGCCTAATCCTGCCCAGGTGATGCAGCGCTACAGCCTCGTCTTCTCTAACGTGCCCGGACCCAGCGCACGCGTACACGTGTGCGGCAAGCCGCTGCTCGGGCTGCAGGCCTTCTACCCCAACCTGATCATGCAGGGGCTGTGCGTCTCGTATGCCGGCACGATGTGGATGAACTTCATCGTCGACCCCGACATCGTCGTCAACCATGCGACGCTACCGGTGCTCTACATGGATGAGCTGCGCGCGCTGGCGGCGCACTTTGGCGTCGATCCCGACGCGTGACGCGCGGCAAGTGACAGCCGCAAGTGCCGGGGCTTGGGCCCTGGGGCTTGGGTGGGGGGCATCTCAGCCTCAGCGCAGCGGACCGCAGAGCCTCTCCAGCACCCAGCGCACCGTTTTGGGTTGCCTGCGATGGAGTGCGGCGACTTCCGCTAGTGCCATGTGCCATGGTTCGTCGATAATATAATTAGCTATCTCTTATCTTATCTTATGAGAGATAAGAGATAAGAAGATATGAAATATCTTCCTTATGGTACCGCTTATCCCCCGTTCTCCTCGCGACACTCATCAGAGCGCTCAGTCG
>Ga0209302_10000650_pt1 | contig 20057 bp, 17 predicted proteins | sample ArcOceMetagenome_2_FD_187445 | JGI IMG/M metagenome (GOLD analysis project Ga0209302, IMG submission 187445) | Marine eukaryotic phytoplankton communities from Arctic Ocean - Arctic Ocean ARC135M Metagenome (SPAdes) (version 2) | ecosystem: Environmental > Aquatic > Marine > Oceanic | place... | reverse complement strand
ACGTCTTGATGAATAGCTTTTTGCAACTGCTGAAATCACAGAAGAATCTAACCCCCCTGATAGCAACACTCCGTAAGGGACATCCGACATCATCTGTCTGTGCACTGCATCTTCTAATGCTTTTTTAATTTCTGAAATATGGGTTTCATTTTCTTTTACAGCTGCAAATTCATCCCAATCACGCTTGTACCATTGCACAAGTTCACCATTTTTACTTGACATGTAGTGCCCTGGTGGAAATAGCTCTATTTTTGTACAAAACCCTTCTAATGCCTTCAATTCTGAAGCTACATAAAAGGTTCCGTTTTGATCCCAGCCCATATATAAAGGAATAATCCCCATGTGGTCACGGGCAATGAAATATTCATCCTTTTCGACATCGTAAATAGCAAATCCGAAAATCCCGTTTAAGTCATCCACAAAATCAACCCCTTTGTCTTGATAAAGAGCCAAAATAACCTCACAGTCACTTTGGGTCTGAAAAGCGTATTTACTTTCGTATTGTTTTCGGATATCTTGGTGATTGTATATCTCACCATTCGCCGCCAAAATAAGTTTTTGGTCCTCACTAAATAGCGGTTGTTTTCCCGAAGCAGGATCAACAATAGCTAAGCGCTCATGCGCCATAACTGTTTTGTCATCAGAATAAATCCCGCTCCAATCGGGACCGCGATGTCTTATTTTTTTTGACATTTCAAGCACCAAAGGTCTTAAAATTTCTGATTTTTGTTTTAAATCAAATGCACAAACTATTCCACACATACTTAATTATTGAATATTAAGGTACAAATATGATTATATAGTTACAAATTACAAACATTAAATACAAAATAGATTACACATGTAATATATTTTACAATATTAATGTATTAAATGAAACTTAAATTATATAAAATGGACAAAAAAGTAACAAAAATATATAAATAGGCCTTTTTTTACTAAGGAATGTTTAAATACTTATGCGTTTGAAGTGAAACCTTCCATTTTGGGTTCTTCATCACATATTCAACAATAAAAGGCGTGATTTTATCACGCTTACTCCATTCAGGTTGGAGATAAAGAATACAGTTTGGATTAACTTTTGCTGATTGCTCTTCCGCAAACTTTAAGTCATCCAAATTATAAACAATCACTTTTAGCTCGTGTGCTTTTTGATACACCTCAACCAAAGGACCTTTTAATTTTTTAGGAGACAAACAAATCCAATCCCAATCTCCAGTGAGCTTATAAGCACCAGAGGTTTCGATATGCGTTTGCATACCCTTTGATTTTAACTCAGTAGTTAAGGGATTCATATCCCACATCAACGGTTCCCCGCCAGTCACTACGATTGTCTGACTCTCTTTAGCAGCCTGGTCAGCAATAGACTCTATCAAAGTTGGTGGATGCAATTCTGCATTCCAACTTTCTTTGACGTCACACCAATGACAACCAACATCACAGCCACCTATTCTAATAAAATAAGCTGCAGTTCCTTTGTAGAAGCCTTCCCCCTGAATGGTATAGAACGCCTCCATAAGAGGAAGCATTTTACCCATACTAACAAGTGATTTAATTTCGGTTTTCATCATAATGTGCAAAAATAGTTTACTGTTTTTGGTTTAAGTAATAAAAGTTCAATTATTTTTACTCAAAATTTAAAGAGCAGTCATTAATCTGGCTTTATATATTTTTTAAATACCTATAACTTATTTAAAGTTCACTTTGTAAATTTGAGCTTTAAAAAATAATTTAGCCCCATGTACAATATGAAACATTATTTATTTTTAGTAACACTATTAAGCCTTTTTGTCGCCTGTGAAAAATCAATAGACCCATTTATGATCTCTTCAAATAGTGTGGGATTCTTGACGGACTCTACTATGATTAAAGAGCTTAAAACGGTTTTCATAAACGACTCCTTAAGTAAATATATTGGCGGTGACGAATTTACAGGAACAACAAATACCATTAGTGTTTACGAAAAAACGTCAGGGTTTCTGTTGCTCGAACTGGACCCTAATTACTCTCTAGACTCACTATCAACTATTCGAACGGTCCGTATTATGGATCCACGTTTTAAGAATATAGATGGTCTAAATACACTTAGCACTTTTGGAGATATCAATTCAAAATATCAGATTTCAAGTATTCAAAATACGCTTCGAAGTTTAATCATTTCAGTTGATGAAATCAATGCTTATTTTACACTCAGCAAAACAGAGCTCCCCGAAGAGATGCGCTACAACATGAATACTAAGATTGAACCGATTTCCATCCCTGAAGCTGCCAAAATAAAAGACTTTTATCTTCAATGGTATTAATATATGGCAAAATATAAAATTCAAAAAACGCCGTTTGTGGTTCCCACAACCGACGGCAAACTTATAGAAGAACATTTCGGTAAAGCGACGGACAGTAACAGCGACCTAAGCATTGCGCACATGATCGTACCACCCGGCTGGAGTGAACCTTTCCAAACTCCAAATTTCGACGAGTTCACCTATATCATTAAGGGTAAAAAACAATTTATTATTGACAACAAAAAGATAGTTTTAGAAACAGGTCAGTCTATAAAAATTTATAAAAATACCAGAGTACAATACTCAAACCCCTTTGATGAGCCTTGCGAATACTTAGCCATTTGTACGCCTGCATTTTCATTAGAAAACGTAAATAGAGAGAAAAATTAATGAATTCACTCCTGCCAAAAGTTGTCGGAGCAATCTTAAACAGTATTGGAATCTTTAACTCCAAACTCGCTTCAAGACTCGCACTCCTAGTATTCTCTAAACCACGAAAAGGCAAGTTAACTACTTATGCAAATTCGTTTTTAGACACGGCTAATAAGTCAACACTGTATTACAATGATTTCGCCATTCAAATCTACCAATGGAAGGGACCAAAGGAAACCATCCTTTTAGCGCACGGCTGGGAAAGCAACAGCAGTCGTTGGAGAAATGAAATTAAAAAGTTACAAAAAGAAGGCTACGATATTATTGCCCTAGACGCTCCCGCTCATGGAGGCTCTGGAAGCGATACTTTTAATGCGATACTCTATTCAGAATTCATCAATATAGTGAGTCGAAAATTCAAACCCACTGTATTTCTAGGTCACTCGGTCGGAGCGATGGCAATCATATTTTTTCTTCACAAACAAACCTACAGCGAAGCTAAGAAAATTGTGCTTTTGGGTGCTCCCTCAACATTTACGGGCATTATGGAACGCTATAAGAAAATGATGGGCTATAGTAAAACAATAGACAACGGAATTGACCGCAATATCGAACTTACGTTTGGACACCCACCTAGTTATTATTCAACTGCAAAACTTATAAAAAACATCAATTCCCATGGCTTGATCTTTCACGACAAAAGAGACCCTATCATTCCTTATAAAGATGCGCTGGAGATTGACTTACAGTTCAAAAACAGCACACTTATCTCCACAAAAGGACTTGGACACTCCTTAAAAGGCAATTATGTTTCTGATGAAATAATAAAATTTTTGAGCCACTAAAGTTTTGTAAATTTGCACTATGGATCCAATAACAACAAGGCTTAACAAGTATTTAAGTGAGGCAGGCTACTGCTCGCGACGCACTGCTGATAAATTAATCGACGAAGGAAGGGTCACTATTAATAATGTAGTCCCAGAAATGGGTACTAAAGTAATCCATGGTGATGAAGTGAAAGTAGACGGGAAAACAATCCTTAATGATGCTAAAAAAAGAACCTACATCGCTTTCAACAAACCTATAGGAATCGTTTGCACGACAGATACTGGCGTAGAGAAAAACAATATTATTGATTACATCAATTATCCAACTAGGATTTTCCCAATCGGACGACTAGACAAGGACAGTGAAGGTTTAATTTTATTGACCAATGATGGCGATATCGTGAATAAAATTCTTCGTGCGAGTAACAATCATGAAAAAGAATATATTGTTAGAGTAGACAAACCTATTTCACAAACTTTTGTACAACGCATGTCTGCAGGAATTCCTTTAGAAGAACTAGGCAAAACTACCAAATTTTGTAGCGTAGAAAAACTAAGTGTTTTTGAATTTAAAATAATCTTAACACAAGGGCTCAATCGTCAAATTCGTCGCATGTGCGAGTATCTTAACTACGAGGTCCTATCTCTTAAACGCACGCGCATCATGAATATTCATCAAAAATGTGAAGTTGGAACGTACCGCGACTTAACTGATGAAGAATTGAACACTTTAAATGAAACTTTGAAAGACTCTAAAAAAGCCATCGAATGAACCCTGTAGCCCCATTCCACCTAGCAATCCCTGTGTGGAACCTAGAGGTATGCCGTGTTTTTTATAAAGATATTTTAAACTGTGAAGAAGGGCGCAGTAGTGACCATTGGGTAGATTTCAATTTCTTTGGTCATCAACTCGTAATTCATTATAAGCCAAAAAAAACAGACACTAATCATCACGTAAATAAAGTGGACGGCAAACATGTGCCGGTCCCTCATTTTGGAGTTATTCTATCTTGGAAAGATTTTAAACTTTTTTCAGAACACTTGAAAGATAAAAAAGTGGAATTTATTATAGAACCTTACACTCGTTTTGAAGGACTTGCTGGGGAACAAGCTACCTTATTTTTTTATGACCCTTCTGGAAATGCTTTGGAGTTTAAAGCCTTCAAAGACTCCTCTCAGATTTTTGCTAAATAGCTTATTTAGAAGTGTGACGTTCGCAAGCTAAAAGCGTATTTTTAAGCAACATTGCTATGGTCATTGGACCAACACCACCAGGTACTGGTGTGATATAACTTGCTTTTTTAGAGACACTTTCAAAATCAACATCACCTGCAATTCTGTAGCCTCTTTTTTTAGTTTCATCAGCAACCCTTGTTATTCCGACATCAATAATAACAGCACCTGGCTTTACCATTTCCGCTGTTAAAAACTCAGGTATTCCTAGCGCTGCAACTATAATATCTGCGTCTAATGTTAGTTTCTCTAAGTTAGTAGTACGACTGTGGGCTATAGTTACCGTTGCATCTCCAGCAGGACGTTTTTGACTCATTAATATGCTCATTGGCCGTCCTACAATGTGACTCCGACCTATGACCACCACATGCTTTCCAGATGTTGGAACTTTATAGCGCTCAAGCAGCTCCATGATTCCATAGGGGGTTGCAGACAGAAAAGTTGGTAAATCAAGTGCCATTCGACCAACATTCACAGGATGAAAGCCATCCACATCTTTATCTGGATTTACCGCCATCAAAACCTTTTGTTCATCAATATGTTTTGGCAATGGAAGCTGCACAATAAAACCATCTATTTCAGGGTTTTCGTTTAGCACATGTATTTCAGCTAATAATTCGACTTCTGTTGTTTCGACAGGTAAATCAATTAGCGTTGAACTGAAACCAACAAGCTCACAAGCTTTAACTTTAGCACCAACATAGGTCATACTGGCTCCATTTGTACCTACAAGAACTGCCGCCAAATGCGGGGCCCGTTTGCCTTGTTTTTTAATTCCAGTAACTGCTAAAGCAATTTCAACCTTTATCTTGGCACTTGTTTGTTTTCCGTCTAGTAAAATCATTATAAATTGGTGGTTAATTTATATTTATCGTGGCATGTTTTTCATCATTTCCATCATTTTTCGACCACCGCCTCCTTGCATCATTTTCATCATTTTACTCATCTGATTAAATTGCTTCATCAGTTGATTAACTTGCTGAATAGAAGTTCCGGAGCCGGAGCCGATTCGTTTTTTCCGACTGTTATTTAATAGAGTTGGCTTGGTTCGTTCTTTAGGGGTCATGGACTGGATAATAGCTTCAATATGCTTAAATGAATCGTCGTCTATATCTACATCTTTCATCATTTTTCCGGCACCTGGAATCATTCCCATTAGATCCTTCATATTACCCATCTTTTTAACCTGCTGTATTTGAGATAAAAAATCATCAAAACCGAATTGATTTTTGGCAATTTTCTTTTGAATTTTTCGAGCCTCTTGCTCGTCAAATTGTTCTTGTGCACGCTCAACTAAGGACACCACATCACCCATCCCCAAGATCCGCTCGGCCATACGAGCTGGATAGAAAACATCGATTGCCTCCATTTTTTCGCCAGTACCAATAAACTTGATTGGTTTATTGACGACTGACTTTATCGAGATCGCAGCACCACCACGAGTATCCCCATCTAGTTTTGTAAGGATAACTCCGTCAAAATTAAGTATATCATTGAAGGCTTTGGCTGTATTGACTGCATCTTGCCCAGTCATTGCATCCACTACAAATAACGTTTCTTGTGGCTGGATTTCCGAATGAATATTTGCTATTTCGGTCATCATCGCTTCATCTACCGCTAAACGACCTGCAGTATCAATAATAACAACATTACAACCTTTGGCTTTAGCAGCCGCAATCCCAGATTTAGCAATTGCTACGGGGTCATTATTACCTTGATCACTATAAACCTCAACACCAACTTGTTCCCCTACAATATGCAACTGGTCAATGGCAGCTGGACGGTATACATCACAGGCCACCAGCATTGGAATCTTAGCTTTTTTTGTTTTTAAATAATTCGCAAGCTTTCCAGAAAAAGTAGTTTTACCTGATCCTTGCAAACCAGACATTAAAATCACACTTGGAGTTGCTGATAAATCAATCTCTTCTTCATCACCACCCATTAAGGAGGTGAGCTCATCCTTTACAATTTTTACCATCAATTGGCCTGGCTGAAGCGTTGTCAGTACATTTTGACCTAATGCTTTTTCTTTAACCCGGTTGGTAAACTCTTTAGCAATTTTATAATTAACATCGGCATCCAACAAAGCCCGCCGAACTTCTTTTAGAGTTTCAGCAACATTGATTTCTGAAATACGCCCATGACCTTTAAGGGTGTGGAGAGCTTTATCTAATTTTTCACTTAAATTATTAAACATAAAATGCGATTTTTATCGAAGTACAAAAGTAAAGAAATATTTTATTTTAAGAACGTTAATAGGCTGTTAAACCTGCAGAATTATTTTTTTATAATATACACTATTCACTAGGGAGTAGAGCTCGAGATTTGCAACAATTTACCATTATAGAACTGCTGCCCGGATTTGGCAAATTCAAATATATAAGCCCCCATTTGAGCCGCTGTATTTGGGGCTTCATATCCTGGAAATGCTTCTTCAAGCATTTCTGTTTGTACAGCACCTAATGCGAGGACATTAAATGAAGGCCCTGACTCTTTGTACTCCTCTGCTAATAACTCTGTTAGAGTAATCACCGCACCCTTACTAGAGCTGTAGGCGGCTAACCCAGGAAATTTGACGGATCCTTGAACCCCTCCCATAGAGCTAATTGCAACCACATGACCATTTTTGGGCATGAATGGAATCATGCGCCTAGTAAGCTCTGCGACTCCAAAAACATTGGTATTATAAACTTCTTTAAAATCTTTTAAAGTCGTGTCTGAGAATGGCTTATTTAAAAGCGTTCCAGCATTATTAATCAAGATATCAACTTGAGACCATTCTTTTTGAATAAAGGCTTCAACGCGTTCATAGTCTTCAGACTTGTTAAGATCAAAAGATAAAGCTGTAATGTTTTCAAAATTTAAATTTGAAACAGGCCTTGCGTTTCTAGATAGAGCTAAAACAGCATAACCTGCATTTGCAAAGAGATGTACTAATTCAAATCCGATACCACGGCTAGTTCCTGTAATTATAACTGTTTTAGTTGGCTTCATATGCTTAGGATTTAAGAGGTGTAATTAACGAAGGTACAAAGACCTCAATAAATAATATTTAATTTAGCTGTTTTACATTTAACTTTAGCGTAGAGAGACCATAAAATGCAGCCATGAGTCCTAAAATAAAAACCTCAAACCATAAGAGATAGAAAGGCCATTCTCCTATTACCAAAGGGTTATTAACCTGTGGCGGCTCAGCTAAATACATGTAATTGGACCCAATATAGAAATTTAAAGGCATGATTATAATCATTAAAATATTTAAAATCAAAAAAGATTTAAGACTCGAATACTTAGAAGGCTTAATGTTTAAGTTTTTAAAAATATAAAGAGGCAGCAACAAAATTAAAACATGTCTAACATAATATTCTAGATATGCGAAATGACTGCCGTCATAGCCATTCATTTGAGGCGTAAGGACAGACATTATACCACCAATAATTCCAGTATAAAATACAAAATCAAATAAAAACTGCTTTCGTTTAATAAACGGAAGGAAAGAACAAATAAGACCAGATATTCCACAAAGATGAAAGGGCAGATCTGTAACTATATTCCAGTCCCCATTTAAAGCAGTACGCAAGGGGGTTATCACAGACGAAAAAAACAAAATAGCACCCATTAAATACGTGACTCTGATATTGTTTTGAATTGATAATTTGCGTCCAATTATTAAAAATAAGAGAACGACAGCGACAACAATACTATTATTTACGATCCATTCATTGGACATGAAATCAATTATATAATTTGGAAACGTTTGGTTAGCTGAAAATATCAAAACTTAAGTGTTGTTTAAGGGTAATTATAAATGACAAATAAAGATACATAACTCAAATATATCATTATTTTTACAATTAATAATAGGGTCATTAACTCAGTTGGTTCAGAGTGTTACCTTGACAGGGTAGAAGTCACTGGTTCGAATCCAGTATGACCCACCAAAAATAAACCTACTCAATTGAGTGGGTTTTTATTTTAAAAGTCGTGAACGCAGGATTGCAGTCCACACTCATTTCACTTAGTTAAAGAAAGCTTTAAAACTATAATTTGCACCACTTAGGTCAACAAAAAAACTATTCAAATTGAGTGGTTTTTTTTTAAATAAATTCTAAAATGCGTTCCAAAGCCATCCCTCGAGATCCTTTGATTAAAATACTGGTATTAGAAACACTAGTTTTTTCTAAATGCTTTTGAAGATCGAAATAAGTTTCAAAAAAAAGGAGTTTTGGTCGATTTGTTTTTTGCTCAAAAAAATGAGAACCTATAAAATAAAACACACATCCCTTTGTTAAAATTGCTTGATTTACGATCTCTAAATGTTCTTTCGCACTGGTGGCTCCCAATTCAAACATATCCCCTAGAATGGCGAGTTTGTTTGAGTTTTGAGTTCCTTTAAAATTTTCCAAAGCAACTCCCATACTGCTAGGGTTGGCATTGTAGGCATCTAATAAGATCTGATTCGAATTTTGCTGGATAATTTGAGAGCGGTTATTTGCTGGGATATAAGCTTCAATTCCACTTTTAAGTTGTTGAGGCGTGAGTTTGAAATAACTTCCAATTGCCAACGCGGCTGCTATATTATGGAAATTATAAACCCCTACTAAATGTGTTTTAATTACTGTGTCAACTAGTGAGACATTCAAAAAGGGCTGAGAGTCTAACAATCTTATGTTGATAGAAGTTTGTTTATATTCTGAAAAAGAAAAAGTATTTGAATAACACCCCACCTGCTTTTCCTGTTTTGTATCATCCGAATTCATAATTATCAAGCCTTTGTTGGCTTTTAAATAATCATACAACTCACTTTTGGCCACTATTATACCCTGTTCGGAACCAAAACCTTCCAAATGTGCTTTACCAAAGTTAGTAATATACCCAATGTTTGGCTTTGCTAAACTACAAAGTAGTGCTATCTCAGTAGCATGATTAGCCCCCATTTCAATAACACCAACTTCAGTGTCAGAATTCATACTCAAAAGGGTTAAAGGCACACCAATATGGTTATTTAGGTTACCAATAGTTGCTATTGTTTTAAAGTGCTGTTGCAGAGCAGCATTGATAAGCTCCTTGGTAGTTGTTTTTCCATTACTTCCCGTTAAGGCGACTACAGGCAAGCCTAAATAGTCTCTATGAAAACGTGCTAAATCCTGTAAAGTTTTTAACACATTATCCACCAAAATAAAACTGTCACTCATTGGCTGCACAACCTCATCGATCACGGCGTAACTAGCTCCGCTTTCTAGTGCTTGAACTGCAAATGCATTCGCATTAAAGTTAGGACCTTTCAGAGCGAAAAAAAATGCATTCTGAGAGATATTTCTTGTATCTGTAGAAACCGATGAACAAGCCAAAAAAAGTTTATGAATCTGGTTTAATTCCATAACTTAAAAATAATAAAAAAGTCCTAACAATTTGAGATTGTTAGGACTTAATATGTTATTAACTAAATAAATTAGTTTTTCTTTTTCTTTTTTGATAGTGATTTTGAACCTACCCTAGACATCGCACATCTAAACCCGATATAATCAGTTGCCATATCTTGAGGGTAATAACGTCTTTGTGCTGGATCTAACCAATACTCTCTATCTTTCCATGACCCTCCTTTATAAACTCTTACTTCATCATTAATTAAAGAAGTTCTATCATTAGATTCATCATAAGCTAAAACTCCATCTTTCTTTAAAACAGGAGAATTATACATATCAAACGTTTCAGATTCATTAGTAGACTCCTCATCATCGAAGTCATCAAATGTCCTTGAAGAGGCTCTATCTCCGTCTCTGTAATTAATATTGTTACTCTTATCGAAATTAGTTCTTAAGTATGTTTCTGCAGAATCTACCGCAACTTTCACGAGTTGCCCCGGAAGACCATTAGCCACCAGTCTACCGTTTGTGAGCGTGTCGTACTGAATGTCGTCTATACCAATTACTTGTACCGTGCCATTATCTAATAAGTTTTTAGTATACACATTACCTCTGTAGTAACCAAAGTCACTAAACTCATCGTCTACAACCGGCCTGTATACATCCGCAACCCATTCAGCCACATTACCAGCCATATCATAAATACCAAAGTCATTTGCCCCATAAGACATCACTTCATTGGTAATATCAGCACCATCATCAGACCAACCTGCAATTCCGCCGTAATCTCCTTTTCCTTGCTTAAAGTTAGCTAGCTGATCCCCTCTGTTTTTACGATCTCCAGATCGTGAGTATTGACCATCCCAAGGATATTTTTTACGACCTCTGTAAGTATTATAATTTCTTAATTCGGTATTGCCAAGTGCTGCGTACTCCCATTCAGACTCAGTTGGAAGTCGATACTTTAACTGTATTGCTCCAGTTTCACGATTGGCATAAACATTAATTTCATTCCCTTCGCTATCAATTTTAATTTTACGCTTACCTCCTTTTAGGACGTCTTCGTTACCTCCAAATGTACTTGTTGGCGCATTGATATAAGTGTCAATATTAAAGTTACTTTCGGCTGATGTATCAGTTAAGTTTGAATCTCTTTTCAGGTAACCTTTTTCTTGTAAGCCTTTTTCAGCAACACGGTCAGACCTCCAATTTGCATATTCGACGGCTTGAATCCAGCTTACTCCAACAACTGGATAATTCCTAAAAGCGGGATGGCGTAAGTAATTCTCTACCATCATTTCGCTGTAGCCTAATCGATTTCTCCAAACAAGGGTGTCAGGGACTGCACCTGAATATATTTTCTTAAAATTATCTTCAGTTGGCGGATAAACACGTTTGATCCAATCTAAATACTCCAAGTACATTAAGTTAGTTACTTCTGTTTCGTCCATGTAAAAAGACTGAACGTGTTGTTGATTTGGAGAGTTGTTCCAGTCATGCATTACATCATCTTGGACTTTTCCCATCGTATATGTACCACCTTCGACGAAGACTAACCCTGGGGCCGTTTCTTGATCTTTGAAGTTTGTATTGTATTGAAAACCACCTTGTTTGGCGTTAATTTGCCAACCGGTACCTCTTGAAGAGTTTCCTGATCTAGATGATTTCTTACACCCTGTTAAAGATGTAAATAATGCTACTACAAGTAGTAGTCTTAATGTTATGATGTTTTTCATATTCAACTTAAAATTGGTAATACACAATTGAATTCAGTCATGCAATATACTAATTATAGACTATTATGCAATAAAAAAAGATATCGTTTTTATGGTATTTTTTTGATTGATTTATTTAGATTACTTTACTTAAAAACGATGAAATTCAGAATTTATTATTGTAATTTTGAAATTGGCTTTTATTCAAACATACTAATACCCCTAAGATAGCGTTTCTTAACTATGAAAAGTATAGTACTGTGCATTGTAACAATATGTTCTGTTTTAGGGTTTTCTCAAACCCAAACGTTTGATATTGATTGGAAAGAATCTATAATAATCAGCACATCAAATAAAAAGATTGAGATTCCCTCTTTTAATATTGAAAACCATAATTTTTCATTTGAAGAAGGACTTGTTTTTTCTAATCAATGGCCAATTAGTGGAACTATAGATGAAGCCTCTGCCAAAATCACTTCTATTGAAACTGTTGAGATCTCCAGGGCAGACCTAAAAGAGCTCCCATTTAGTACCATCCCAAATGGACACCTGTTAAAGTTGACTAATACCCGTTCAAGAAGTAGTATTAAAGGGGCTGTTGAAATTTATCCGATTTTTTTTAACGATGGAGTTTTAACTAAAATTGTTCGCTTTACTGTAGAATATCGGATGAGAACACCGCGAAGAACATCCGCAAGCAATACACCCATTAGCAGTTCTTTTTTAAAGTCCGGCAGCTGGTATCGATTTGCAATCGATACCACTGGAGTTCATAAAATAACCAAAAACTTTTTGAATAGCCTGGGAATAAACACCGCCACAATCAATCCAAAAAATATAAAAATTTATGGCCACGGAGGGAAATCACTCCCTTTATTGAATTCCGAAACTTTATCAAATGACTTAATTGAAAACTCAATCCAAGTGATTGGCGAGGAGGATAATACTTTCAATGATGAAGATTATATTTTAATGTATGGCATTGGACCTAAAGGATATAATGCTGATAACAATTCACATATTAACCCCTACAGTGAAGATACATTTTATTACTTAAATATCAGCCCCGGAAACGGCTCACGAATGGGCCTAGCAAACGAGCCAAATGGAACTGCAGATTTCACATTTGAGACTTTCCATGACTATAAGTTCGTTGAAGCTGACCAATACAACATAGCAAAGCTAGGAAGGCGATGGTTTGGACATCGATTTTATATTGAGAATATAAGAGAATTTGATTTTGACTTTCCAAACCTGGTCACTACAAGTCCCCTAAAACTAAGAGTATACGTGGCTGCGACTGCCGAGTCAAACACTTCCATGCAGCTAAAAGTGAATGGATCTGAAGTCGACACCTTTTCTTTTAGTTCAATGGACAGTCAATTATTAGCCGCAGAAGATTTTTTTGATGGTTCTTTCAATAGTAATTCGGGAACTATTTCTGTAGAATTATCATATAACAACAATAGCAATCCATCAGCATCGGCCTACTTAGACTACATCTCTATTGAAGCCGAACGCTCTTTAACTAGTTTAGGAACCCAATTTGAATTTAAACACAATGATACTTCAACGCTAGATGGAGTCGGTGCGTTTACAATTTCCAACGCAAGTTCGATTCCTCAAGTTTGGGATGTTACTAACCCTTATGAAGTTCAATTCTTTACAAATCATAACGCCGAGGAGCAATTTAGTTTTAAAACCAATTTAGGATCTCTACGAAACTACCAAGCACTGGGTAGCGACTTTTATGTTCCTAGAAAAACCAATAATACAAACGTTGATAATCAAGATATCAAAGGCACAGTTTTTTTAGATAATCAAGGTCAATTTGAGGACATTGATTACTTAATAATAGCGCCTAGCTATTTGGTATCGCAAGCAGAACGCTTGGCGAACATAAATAGAACTCAAAATAATTTAAATGTTAAGGTTTATTCATTAGAATCGATTTACCAAGAGTTCAGTTCAGGGATGCAAGACATTGCTGGCATTAGAAATTTTGTTAAGTATGTATACGACAACGCTAGTGAGCCAAATAAAAAGCTCAAATACTTGTGTTTATTTGGAGATGCATCCTTTGATTACAAAAACAGAGTACCCAATAACACAAATGTCGTACCCTCTTGGTATTCTATAAATAGTATTAGCCTAACAGGCTCCTTTTTGTCTGATGATTTTTATGGGATGATGGACCTTAACGAAGGTACCATGTCGAATTCAGACAAACTAGATATTGCAGTTGGACGTATTTTAGCCAACTCAATTCAACAAGCAAAAGAAATGGTAGATAAAGTCGCTTCCTTTTACAATTCTGAATCCTATGGAAATTGGCGGAATAATTTCCTTATGATTTCAGACGACGTTGACGAATTTGGTGACCGCCTCATTCAAGAAACTACTGATATTATTGCAGAGGATGTAAAGGAAGAAAAACCTTTTTTAAATGTCTTTAAAATTCATTCTGACTCGTATGTCCAAGAAACGACTTCTGGAGGAGACCGATATACCCTAGTAAACAAAGCAATTTTTGATGCCCTTGAAGTGGGCGCTGTTGTGGTTAATTATTTTGGTCATGGTGGAGAAGACGGATTAGCAGTGGAACGAATTTTTGATAAAATAAATGCGCAAGAACTTAACAACCCGAACAAGCTCAACTGTTTTGTAACTGTTACTTGTGAGTATACAAAATTTGATAACCCCTATAGGGAATCAGCTGGAGAATTTCTCTTTTGGAATAAAAGAGGTGGGGCAATAAGTCTAATAACTACTACAAGACAAATTTTTATTAATGTCGGAATTCAATTTAATAAATCTCTTAGTCAGTATCTGTTTTCTTACGGGAGCAATGAATCCATAAGCATTGCAGAAGCACTAAGAAGAACTAAAAATGACCCCCTTGTCACAAATATTAGTCAACGTAGATTGGTTTTTTATATTGGAGACCCTGCACTTAAACTTCCTACGGCTAAACCAGACATAAGGGTAACCAAAATCAATGACGAAGACATCACTACAACCAACCAAATTCTGAAAGCATTAAGCCCGGCCAAAATCACTGGAAATATAACCGATGCCCAAGGTGCTATACGAACTAATTATAACGGTATTTTAACAGCAACCATATTCGATAAAAACTTACAACGAACAACAATTGGTAACGATGGAGTTACTGACGGAACAGATTTAATTTTACTTGACTATAATGCGATGGGAGAAGTTATTTTTAGAGGACAGGCAAGTGTGACGAATGGGGCTTTTGAATTTGAGTTTATAGTTCCTAGAGACATTACAGTTGCTGAGGGCAATGGAAAAATTAGCTTGTACTCCAAAACTGAAACACCATTATCCAATCAAAGGGGGTTTAGTTATGACATAATGATAGGTGGAGTTAATCCAGATGCACCCGACGATAATATTGGCCCTACCATTAATTTATTTATGAATGATGAAATTTTTGTTTCGGGTGGCATTACTAATGAAAACCCCACACTTATAGCAAATTTATACGACGATAATGGGATTAATACCGCTAGTGGAATTGGCCATGACATTGTAGCCACTTTGGATGGAGATGAAACAACTGTTTATAAACTGAATGACTATTATACAGCTGCAGTAGATGACTATAAACGTGGCAGTCTAAGTTATCCTTTTAGAGATCTTGATCCTGGACTACACACTCTAAAGCTCAAAGCGTGGGACGTTTACAACAATGCCTCCACTCAAGAAATTCAGTTTATTGTATTTGACAAAGACGAAAGCTTAGAACTTACTAATGTTTTAAATTACCCCAATCCATTTATTAATTATACAGAATTCTGGTTCAACCACAATAGTTCGGACATATTGGACGTTTCCATACAAATATTTACAATTTCCGGAAAACTAATTAAGACACTAAACGGGCAAACAAACATCGTCTCAGGTACAGCTAGTTCAACATCTAGAGATTTGACATGGAACGGAAACGATGATTTTGGGAGTAAAATTGGAAAAGGTGTTTACGTCTATAAACTTAAGGTGCATTCAAAAGAGACAGGGATGAAAGCCGAGAAGATTGAAAAACTTGTAATACTTTAATAAAAACTTATATTTGTTAATAAATAACTTCGACACATAAATGATTAAATTAAATAAAACACACCAAAAACTAACCTTTATTGTGTTGTTTTTAGTGGCCTTAGTCTCAAATAAAACAGATGCTCAAACTACTATAATTCCAAACATTGATAGCCGTGTTATCACTACGGGTGTACCCTTTCTATTGATTGCATCTGACGCACGTGCAGCTGGAATGGGTGATATGGGAGTAGCAACCTCGGTAGATACTTATTCTCAACATTGGAACCCCTCGAAATATGCTTTTTCTGAGTCAAAATCAGGGTTTGGAATCAGCTATACTCCTTACTTAAGCAAATTAGTAAATGACATATTTTTAGGAAATGTAACCTATTTTAATAGGCTAAATGAGCGAAGTGCATTTGCGGTAAGTTTTAAATACTTTTCCCTTGGGGAAATTGAGTTACGTGCAGATGAGTTTTCAGAAGCCTTGATTGAAAAACCAAATGAGCTCACTTTCGACATCTCTTACTCCTTGCGTCTATCGGACCAATTCTCAATGGCAGTTGCTTTGCGCTATTTGCGTTCCGATTTAAAAATATCTGCGATTGATCCAAGTTCAAAAGCTGCTGGATCTCTTGGTGTCGATATTTCAGGCTACTATCAAAGTGAAGAAGAAGCGTACTCTGATTTTAATGGCCGATGGAGAGGGGGGTTTGCCATTCAAAACTTAGGGCCAAAAATAAAATATGATGATGCTGGTAGAGAAAACTTCTTACCAACTAACCTAAGACTTGGGGGTGGCTTTGATTTTATTTTTGACCAGTACAACCGAATTAATTTAACTGCAGAAGTCACTAAGTTACTGGTTCCAACACCCCCTATATATGGGACTGAATATAATTATACTGACACAAATGGTAATGGCGTTTATGATCCAGACATTGACACTAGAGGGTCCATAGTAAACAGCAATATAATTATTGAGGGGCAGGATCCAAACGTAAGCTTCATGTCCGGAGTTTTTCAGTCATTTAACGATGCGCCTGGCGGTTTTAGTGAAGAACTTGATGAGTTCACCTGGGCCCTTGGAGCTGAATATTTATATCAGGACTCTTTCGCTTTAAGAGCCGGTTATTTTAATGAAAATGAGTTCAAGGGGGCACGTAAGTTTTTCGCTTTAGGGGCTGGTTTTAAATACACTACAATCGATATTGATTTGTCGTATTTATTTTCAGCTTCTAAAGTCCAGAGTCCTTTAGAAAACACCCTTCGTTTTTCACTATCGTTCAACATAGGAGATGGTGAATACACAGAATATTAATAATATGGCCATCAAATAAAATTAACAAAAACTATTGCTAATTGCAGTAGTTTTTTTGTCTCTAATAGTTATGAAAAAAATAAAAATTGAAACAACATTTGATGTCTATGATAGCGTTGAAGATTTAGCTATTCCAGTTCAAAAACTATTGAAAAAAGCAACTGAAGCGCGTGAAAAAGCCTATGCACCCTACTCTCAATTTCTGGTAGGCGCAGCACTAGAGCTAGAAAATGGAAAGATTATTTCAGGAAATAATCAAGAAAACGCTTCTTATCCTTCTGGCTTGTGTGCTGAACGGACCGCTATTTACTATGCAGGTTCTGAATTTCCAAATCAAAAAATACTTCGAATGGCAATAGTTGCTGGATCTACAAAAAATCCAACAATCAAACCGATACCCCCTTGTGGAGCCTGCAGACAAGCATTGTCCGAATATGAAGTAAAACAAAACACTGCTATGGAACTCTATTTTATGGGTACTTCAGGTCAAATAGCGTTCTCAAAATCAGTCGAAAACATCCTTCCTTGGGTTTTTGACAAATCAGTACTATAACGTTTTTTTAAAAAATTAACCCCTACTCTTTTTAGGTTATCAAGCAAAGTATTACTTTTGTATTTACATTAAATTAAATTACTGTAAAACCATGCAGAAAATAACTAAAGAAGTCTACCTTGATTGGTACGAAAATATGATGTTATGGCGGAAGTTTGAAGACAAACTTGCAGCTGTATATATCCAACAAAAAGTAAGAGGATTTCTCCACTTATATAACGGTCAAGAAGCAGTCTTAGCAGGTGCATTGCACGCGATGGATTTATCCAAAGATAAAATGATCACTGCCTATCGAAATCACGTTCAACCCATAGGAATGGGCGTAGATCCGCGACGGGTGATGGCTGAGCTTTTTGGAAAGGCGACTGGAACTTCACAAGGACTTGGAGGTTCTATGCATATTTTCTCTAAAGAAAAAGGATTTTATGGTGGCCACGGAATTGTAGGAGGGCAAATCCCTTTAGGAGCTGGTATGGCTTTTGGAGACAAATACAATGAAACAGGGGCAGTAACTCTGTGTTATTTTGGGGATGGTGCTGCGCGTCAAGGCTCATTACATGAAACATTTAACATGGCAATGAACTGGAAACTTCCAGTGGTATTCGTTTGTGAAAATAACGGATATGCAATGGGAACATCTGTAGACAGAACTGCTAACCATACAGAGATTTGGAAATTAGGTTTAGGTTATGAAATGCCTTGCGGTCCTGTCGATGGGATGAACCCAATTAAAGTGGCAGAAGCATTGATGAAGCGATTCAACGCGCTAGAAGAGGAGATGGCCCTACATTTTTAGAGATGAAAACCTACCGTTACAGAGGACACTCTATGAGTGACGCACAACACTATAGAACAAAGGACGAAGTAAAAGAATACAAAAAGATTGATCCTATCACACAGGTCTTAGACGTGATTCTTCGTGAAGAATACGCCACAGAAGAAGACATTAAAGTAATTGATAAGCGTGTAAAGGAACTAGTTGCTGAATGTGAGAAATTTGCTGATGAATCTCCATATCCAGAAAAAAGCTTGATGTACGATGTAGTATATGAACAAGAAGATTATCCATTTTTACAACATAAATTATAAATTATGGCAATCATAGTTAACATGCCCCGACTGAGCGATACCATGGAAGAAGGAACCGTGGCTAGCTGGTTGAAAAAAGTAGGAGACAAAATTGAAGAAGGAGACATTCTTGCTGAAATCGAAACCGATAAAGCAACAATGGAGTTTGAATCATTTAATGAAGGAACTTTGCTCCATATTGGTGTACAAGAAGGAGAAACTACTATGGTAGACGAACTTCTAGCTATAATTGGAGATGAGGGCGAAGATATTTCGGCGCTCTTAAATCCAACATCTGACACAGAAGAAAAACCAGAAGAAACAGAGGCTACAATTGAACCCGCTGCTCCCGCTACAATTATTCCAGAAGGCGTAATTGTAGTAACTATGCCACGCTTGAGCGATACTATGGAAGAAGGCACCGTAGCAAGCTGGCTCAAACAAGTTGGCGATGTGATCGAAGAAGGCGATATTTTAGCTGAAATCGAAACAGATAAAGCCACTATGGAGTTTGAATCGTTTAACGAAGGAACGCTGTTATTCGTTGGGTTATTAGAAGGTGACTCGGCAAAAGTAGATGATCTTTTAGCAATCATAGGCCCTGCAGGAACAGACGTTTCAGCTGTGGCTGCTAACTTTTCTAAAACTGTACCAGCTGTAGAAGCTGCTCCAAAAGAAACTCCTAAAGTAACCCTTCCCGTTATTAAAGAAACAGTGATCGCAGAAGCTGCAACAGTAGCAGTTCCTGTCCCTAATTCGACAGGACGCTTACATATTTCGCCACTAGCGCGAAAAATGGCAGACGATAAAGGCATTGATTTAAACCAATTGATTGGAAGTGGTGAAAACGGACGCATCATTAAACGTGATGTTGAAAACTATAAACCTGTTGTGGGAGCTAATATTTCAAGTGCCGCAAAATTTGTACCAACGGGACAAGAAGACTTTGAAGAAATTAAAAACTCGCAAATGCGTAAAACCATTGCGAAACGTTTGGGCGAATCAAAATTTACAGCCCCGCATTATTATTTGAATGTAGAGTTTGACATGGATAATGCTATGGCCTTTAGAGCGCAATACAATACTGTACCAGACACTAAAATATCATTTAACGATATTATTGTTAAAGCATGTGCATTGGCTTTACGTGAGCATCCACAAGTAAATTCACAGTGGTTTGCAGATCGAATGAAACTCAACCACCACGTACATGTAGGTGTTGCCGTTGCTGTAGAAGATGGCTTAGTAGTAC
>Ga0209302_10000649_pt1 | contig 20069 bp, 14 predicted proteins | sample ArcOceMetagenome_2_FD_187445 | JGI IMG/M metagenome (GOLD analysis project Ga0209302, IMG submission 187445) | Marine eukaryotic phytoplankton communities from Arctic Ocean - Arctic Ocean ARC135M Metagenome (SPAdes) (version 2) | ecosystem: Environmental > Aquatic > Marine > Oceanic | place... | reverse complement strand
GCAGCACGGCCCACCCTAACCCCACAGCCCTAACCCTAGCCCTAGCCCTAGCCCTAGCCCTAGCCCTAGCCCTAGCCCTAACCCTAACCCTAGCCCTAACCCGAACCCCGAACCCCGAACCCCGAATCCTTTTCCCCTCGTCCCTGTGCGCTTTCATCCCTGTGCCCACCCACCTCCCGTACAGCTCTACTCTCTATGCTGCCAACGTCCCGCTCCGTGCCAACCCCACCACTCCCGCCTCCACAGACCAGTGCATATCCCCCGCGGTAGGTGGGCATTCGCAAAAAGGCTGCTAGTACGAGTATCAAGGCCGACAACACCGGCTCCGCGAAGGAAGAGCGGGGGAAGTTGTTCGCTGGCCAGCCCGGAGCGATCATATCAAAGGAGGGAGCGGAGCGCCGCAGGTCCCTGCGCGACGGCAAGCAGGTCTCCACGGTCTACGATCCTCGCGCGCCGGTCTTCTTCATGATCGGATCGCAGCGCTCGGGTTCCAACTGGCTGCGCACCATGCTCAACGAGCGGGAGGACTTGGTCAGTCCTTTAGCCCCGAGCCCCTAGCCCCTAGCCCTAAGCCTCTAGCCCCTAGCCTCTAGCCTAGCCCCTAGCCCTGCCCCCTGCCCTCTGCCTCCCGCCCCTGCCCCCGCCCCCACCCACCCCAAACCAACCCTGACCCAGGCCGGGCCGCACCCCCCGCACGTGCTGCGCGATTTCATGCCGATCCTTGGCAAGTTTGGTGACCTCGCGGAGCCGGCCAACCTCGCCGTGCTCATCGACCATGTGTGCACCTTTGTCGAGCGCAACCAGGTCACGTGGACCGACGTCCACGACCGGCCGATCAAGTTCGACCGCGTCCGCGCCGCGAACCATGCCGCCGACAAGATCGCAAGCATGGCCCGAGGCCTTGCGGAGGGCGAGGTGCTCAAGCCAATCTTCTTTCTTCTCTCGGGTCTGGCCGCCAGATCAAACCTCGGGGCCTCTCGGGCCATGCGCATGCGCATGCCGCTTTTCGTCCCCACGCCCCCTGTCCGCCCCCTCGCCCTAGCTCCGCCTCCGCCCTTGCCCTCCCACAGCCTCCTTGCCCCTCTGCTGCCTCGCTTCTCGCCCCACATGCATCGCCACCCGGTCCCGCTCTATGCATCCCTCTCCGACGGCCCCGCCCTTGACCTTGGCGCGGCAGTTTTCGACTACCTCATGTCCACCTACGCAATGCATAACGACAAGCGCACGTGGATCTGCAAGAGCATGGGGATGAGTAAGTTCCACGATGCGCTGCTCGAGTTCTACGGCCCCGGCCGTCTGAGATACATTTACTTAGTGCGCGACCCGCGCGACGTGGCCATGTCCTTCATGAAAACGCCCGTCGGCGACTGCCACTACCACGCCATCCTCACCAAGTGGTGCCGCCTGCAGAAGCTCGTGATCCCGATCATGGAGCAGATGCCGGCGATCATCAAGGAGGTGCGCTACGAGGCGCTGCTCAAAGATAAGCAGGCGGTTCTTGCGGATCTCTACGAGTTCATTGGCACCCGCCGCGCCGGCAACCTGCTCCGGATCGGATCGGTGCTGGAAATGGAGAGCCAGGAGCAGCAGACGGAGAAGGCCAAGGGCGGCGCGGAGGCCAAGAAGGCGGCGGTGCTCTCCTACCAGTTCCGGAACCTAGTGCGCGGCCCATCCTTTGCCCAGCAGCAGATGGCCAAGTGGCTCCAGGGCAGCGAGCCCCTCAGCACCGATGAGATCCAGCTCATCGAGTCCGTGTCGCACGAGACCATGACAAAGCTCGGCTATAAGCTCCACCTGATCTCCGACGAGAACCCGCCCACGGCGTTCACCCCTGCTGACCTCGCCGAGTTCCAGCGGCTCAACGAGGAGCGGGTCAAGGAGATGAACTCGAAGCTGCTGGTGGAGGACCCCGACGACTTTCACCGCCGGGTGTATCAGGCGGAGATCCTCTCGCTGCCCGCCACGCTCATCGACCCCAACGTCAAGTCCGAGGCCGCGCTTTACGTCGTTGAGAAAGACGAGATCTCGGCGGAGCGCTCGGTGACTATGACAAGGGCCTTGGACACCTTCCACACTAAGGAACAGAAGAAGTACCCGTGTGTGCGGCTCGTTGAAATGTGGCCGCCACGGCAGCGCCACAGCCTGCAGGACGAATCAGCCTGACCGCTCTGAGAAGCTGACGTAGAGTACCACACCGCCCACGCGTGCGAAAGTTGTGAGTGCTCGCACTGCCCAAACCCAGGTACGACTGGCCGCTCGGCGCCATGGCGGTCGGCTACCTCACGGAGAGCCAAGTCGCACAGCGGCTCACCGAGGTGCCGGAGACTTCGATCACCCTGCCGTGCGGCACAAAGATCCGCTGGGCTGCCGTCTCGCAGCGCGGCTACTACCCGGGCGCGCTCGACAAGGCCAATCAGGACTGCTTCGTCGCGATCGCCGACGTTGGCAGCAAGAAGGACACGCACTGGTTTGGCGTCTACGACGGACACGGGAAGACGGGCGACAAGTGCTCGCAGTTCGCGCGGGAGCACTTGCCCGCGCAATTCGTTGCCGCCGCCGGCCCCGCCGGCCGGCTGCCCGGAGGCTGCGCCTTTGTCCACGCCGCCATGGCCCACGCGCACGAGCAGACCAACAAGATGCTCGGAGCGTCGGAGGAGATCGACGACACACGGTCGGGCACCACCGCAGCCTCCATCTACCTCGACGGAGGCGTCGACAGAGGGCGCATCGTCGTCGCGAACGTCGGCGACTCCAAGACGATCATCGCGAGCGTCTCCGCCCCCCACCACAGCCTGACCGATACCACGGTTGGGCTCAAGGTCAAGGCACTCTCCTCCGAGCACACGCCGTACATCAAGGAGGAGCGGGAGCGCATCAAGCAGTGCGGCGGCACGGTCTGCACCAACAACCAGCTAGACGGCATCGAACCGCCGCACGAAGACTGGAAGGAGAGCGACGGCAAGCCGCCGCCGCGCGTCTGGGGGCCGGGCTGCGACATTCCCGGCGCCGAGAAGCAGCCGGGCTGCGCATTCACGCGCTCGATTGGCGACTCGGTCGGTGGCGCGCTCGGCGTCATCGCAACGCCTTCGCTCAAGGACCACACCCTCACCAAGAATGACCGCGTGCTCATGGTGATGTCCGACGGCGTCTCCGATTTCATGCCCGATCTCGAGGCGGCCGAGATCGCGCGGCTCTACACCAACCCGCTCGAGGCGTGCCGCGCGCTTGTCGGCAAGAGCTACGAGTACTGGGTCGGCACCGAGGACCGCTCGGATGACATCAGCATCATACTACTGTTCATCGAGCCACCGGAAGCCGATCAGCTGCACAGCCACCCTGGGCGGGCGTACGTGAAGGCGCGTCAGGCCTCAAAGCGGCTCAAGGGCTTGATCAGCAGCCTGAATGAGGCGTCCGAGGCAGGGCACGTCACGGATGCCAAGTTCCCGCTCGCGACCAAGCACGTGAAGCCGCTTGAGTGGACACCTTCCACTGCCCGCATGATCCAGGACGCGCAGAAGGAGATGCTGCAGCAAAACCTCGAGGACCTGCGCAAGCTCGAGGAGCCCTCAGAGCTGATGGAAGAGCCGGCGCCGGACGAGGCCTCTATCATGAGGGCGCGGAAGGAGATCCAGGATCGCATGTCGTCCATCTCGGAGGAGCATGTCCAGACGACTGAGATCTTCGTCGAGGTCCAGCCCGAGATCTCCGTTCCCCAGATGGTCTCGGCCATGGAGGTGTCCAACCCGAGCCTCGTCGACAGCATCTTGGTCCAGCTGAACGCCCTCAGCACCAAAGCCAAGCTCTTCGCCGTCACGATGAGCTTCCTCTCAGGCTATCTCGGTGGGCTCTGCGGCATCCGTGGCCCGCCCATCATGATGTTCTTCTTGCACGCCGGCTCCTTCGACCTGGAGTTCACCAAGACCTCGCAGCGCGCCACCGGTGCCGCTCTCACCTTCTGCAACGTCGCGGTGCGCGTCTTTTTCTACGCGCTTGCCTCCACCGACGCCGACGCGAATGAGGACACGAAGTTCGTCGGCGGTGACTACCCTATGTACGTCTCCGTTGGCCTCTGCTCGTTCTCCGGCGTCTACGTCGGCCAGCTGCTTTTTAAGCGCATGAAGGACTCGCAGGCGACAATCGAGGCATCTAACCTTGGCCCGCGGACCCCTATGACCTTACTCTGACCCTAACCTCTTGTGACATGAACTCGAATTTTAACCCAACCTTCGTAGGCGACCATCAAGGCGCTCCTTTCTGGGTTCCTCCTGCTTGCGGGTATCTCGCTCCAAGTCGGCGGCTTCGCCGACCTCTACTGACTCCTGATACTTCGCGAGTAAAAAGATGTGCTGGATTTGAGCCGCGTGGTTCAAATCCGCGCGGGAATAAACGTGCGGATGCACGGACCCTTCCCCGAAAAAACGTTGGGCTTAATTTGATGGTAGGAGGTGGCGTCAGATAAACGCATAACGAATTATAGATCATTAAAATGTTAATAGTTTAATTGCTAAATCACCTTAGTAGTACACTTTTGGCTTTCGCAAAAGATTCACTTCGCCTATAATGTCACGCTGCTTTGTGTGAGTCAATTATAATCCCGGGTCTGTGTGAAGGCGCATGACCGTCGCAATGGTGGGCCTTGCGTGCAGTGGTCAGCTTAAGTTGAGGGCTCCGTGTGTGTGGCTAGCGCGTTTCCCATCGCAACTGGCAAGCACAATCATTGTTGACTGCGACCTGGTGCCTTCGACCTCAGCGTCGTGCACGCCAGCGCTGGAAGCTGGCGATGCAAGGAGCACGGCAACCAAGCATAAAGAGAGTGGCTGGGAGTACTCTGAGTGTACCGTTTGTGTTGTTCGTTCATAAGAAATGACTTAGGAACTACAGAGACACAAAAGGACACTCGAACACTACCCAACTCCAACACCCACCATCTCTGTCTCGCTCAAGAAGCACACATATACACACACAACGAGAGGCGCCGCGCACGCGATCGATCAAAAGTCCCGTCGAGGTGTGAACGATGTGAACGTCCACCAAACGGAGATGCTCAAAGACCCGCTGATCATTGTCGGAGGTGGAGATTTCGTCGCGCACCATCCGACAGCGAGCGAGCACCACCCAGCGGCTTGGAGCGGGCCAGCAGCACCACAGCCGACCGAAATCGCGGACCGCGGGTGCAGCTGTGTGTAGGAAGCACCCAGCAGCAGCTCGCTTGTTCAATATGTACACCATGGGTGTTGACTGCCATCCCTGCGCAAGCAAGCAGGTGCAGAACGTGAGATTCGCGTGCCGTGAGCAGGGATTGGGCACAGAGCACGCGAACGCTGCAAAAGGAGCAGCTGGTGAAAGGGTCGAGTAGGTGGGGTTCGAGGGATGTTCGCACATGAGCGGCGAACATGGACATGGACAGGGACATGGACATGGACATGGACATGCACATGGTAAAGTCGAGGTGCTTTGCAAGCTCGTTCAAAAAGGTGCCGACTAAAAACTCGATCTGTGGCTCCAGCAGCTTGTGGGCACTTTCAGGTTTGACCAATCCCCGATTCCTGCCAACCAGGGGCATGTGCATGTACCTCTCCGCGCTGAGTTTCGGCGTTCGTCGGCCCATTTTGGTTTGGATCAATGAAGCATGCGCCTCTAGGGTGGTCGCCGAGCATCCGAGCGGGGCTGCTCGGCACGGGGGCAATGCTACCTTCCTCCCGTGCACCCCTCACACGTGCCCCCCCCCCCGTCGCCGACGCGACCCAGAACACACGGAGGGGTTTGGAGCGGAACACCTTCGTTGGGCCGCCCCCGAGAGCGTCGCCCTCTGTTTGTGGGGGCGTTTACGTGCTTGGACCGATCTGGTTGGGCGCGCCGCGTCCGGCCTGGGGGCCTAGATGGGCCTCCCATGGGAATGTCTTAGTCGGTTTGCTGTTGTAAGCTCGAATAAACTCTGAACTCTGAACTCAGAACTTTTGGGGAGGTACCTAGTAGCGTGGTCAATACACAAGAGACAGGGGCGAACACACAGCTACGCACAGCAGATAGCACAGCAGACAGCTATACCCCTGCCTACACACAGTTCAGTTCACAGTTCAGTTAATATCCCTATCAGAATGGTGAGCACAGCCGCAGCGAGGAAAGCAGCGGAGCTCTTGCGGCCACAGAGGGCGGCGAGGTGTGCGTTCGACCACATGATAGGCGGCGACTCGGCAAAGCCGCAATGCTCGATCTTGCGCATGAGCTAGCCGCACTTCTTGTCGAGCTGGTCCGGGCCATAGACCGCCCACAGCGTCTTGATCAATGAGCACAGTGACAAGGCGCGAGCCAATTGGTACGCGTTGTCAGGTAGAACACTGCACTCGGCGTGTGCGCTGCAAAGAGGCGCGCCGTCTTGCTTTCGCCGAGTATCCATTGGACGAACTGGCCTAGCTGTGGCCCAAGAAGGGCTGCATCAGCGGTGCCGCGGCCGAGTGTGGCATGTGTAGACGATATTTGTTAGGCACGGCTTATAAGGCCAGCTTAGCCGGTTTGCTTTTGTAAGGCCAGCTTAGCCGGTTTGCTGTTGTATAAGCAGAATAAATTCTGAACTCTGAAACTCTAGCGCCGTTCTGAGTTCAGAGTTCAGAGTTTATTCGAGCAAAACAACAGCAAACCGACTAAGCTTAGCCATGCCTAGCGAGCAGCGTAAAGCCGTTCTTGGCGGCGGCGTCAGCGAAGGTGGCCTCCACGTGCGCGATGAGCGCCGACGAGTGCGACGGGTTAAAGCGTCGCGCGCAGCTTGATGTGCGCCGGTGCGAACCGCGTCGCGTATAGTGTCGCCCTTGAAGCCGCCGAGGCCGGAGCAGGTGCAATCAAACAGCAGTGTGTGCCCGGCGTGTGAGGGGCACAGCGCTCCCTTTTCGAGCTCGAGGGAGGCGGCTCGCACGGCACGAGTGACACACGGCCGACGGTAAGCTCGAATAAACTCTGAACTCTGAACACACGTCTTGCGAGACGATCCACGTCACGTGCCGTTGTGTGGTCCACGCCGCGGCGCAGCAGGTGCGGCTCGGCGTCGATGCCCGTCTTCCAGACGTCTTCCAGGCGCCGATCCGCGACTTCACGACGTAGTGGTCGGCCTCCATCGTACGTCGGCAGCCCGTTGACGAGCTTGACCGCGTTGGCCGTTGCGTTCCCACAGAGCGTCGATTGAAAACGGAGGTGGGCGCATCGACGGCACCACCACTATACGCTAGACTTCGGCGTGACCAGCTTGCCATACGCGACAGCGCGCCGCCGGCCGCCGGCGTCGACGAAGGTGGCCGTCTGGCCGACTCCGGGTCGTAGGTGGCCGTTGGGAAGAAGCGCACACCACACACGCGATCCGTCGCGACAGACTTGGCCATCACGCCATCGTAGTACTACTAGTACTTGAGAACTTCTGCGTCTGTGGCTAGATCCTCGGAGTCCATGATCTCACGCCCGTTTTTCAACTTCCCAAGCGGCTCAGAGGAGACGCCGTATAAGTCCCCGATGGTTGGTGGAGTGTATGTGTTACAAATGGGTACGCGACGTTCCAGTGCCCGCCGGCGGCGGGCTGCTTGTCGACGATCACGAAGGTGGTGGACTTGTCCGTGGAGCTGAGCATCGTGTCGACGAACGACAGGGTGGCGGTGCCTGTGGGTTAGGTTTAGAGATATGTGGATAGGGATAGGATTAGGGTTGGGGTTAGGGTTGGATAGGGTCAGAGCCTGCGCCGATGTGCAGTAGAGGTAGTCGCACTTGAGCTCGAGCTCGTCGTTTTCGCACGCGAGGTCCTCGCGCGCACCCCGTACAATCACTGTCGCGCCTAAGTATTTCGCGCCTGCGTCGCGGGTGTGGGCCGCCGCCCGTCGCTGACCATCGAACGCAACCAAACTAGTTCAGGACGAAGACTGTTGTCTAGAAGTGGGTGTCCTCTTGCGACCCCCCCCTCTAGTGGGTGTCCAAGTACTGTGCATGTGCATGTGCATGTGCATGTGACATGTGCATGTGCATGTGCATGTGCATGTTGCAGTCTTGACAGAAACAGATGTGGCACGCGACACCCGCAACACCCCGCGACGCCCTGCGACACCCCGCGCGACAGAAGCGCGACACAGTGCAAGCGACTTTTGTGCGACGTACCCAAGACACGCCGCGACACGCCGCGACACGCCGCGACTTTAGCGCGACACCCGGCGACAGCGGCGCGACAGCGGGGCGCGTGAGGGCCGAGGTCGCCGTGGCGCACAGTGAGCTGACGGTCGTCTTGACCGACCTGCGTTTGCCCATCACGGGCTCCCCCACACCACCTCAACCCCGCTATCTTATCTTATCTTAACCACGCGCCCCCCCCCCCCCCCCCCCCCCCCCCCCCCCCCCCCCCCCCCCCCCCCCCCCCCCCCCCCCCCCCCCCCCCCCCCCTTCCCCTCCTCTCCCCTCCCTCCCTCTCCCCCCTCTGGCCCTCAGTCCGGCACCGAATCCACCGGGAGGTCAGCAGGTCACCCGGCCCGCGCCGGGCGGAGCGTAGACGCCGCTCCTGTGGGCCCGCCCGCCTCCGTCGGCCGGAACGTAGATGCCGCCACCGCGGCTGCGCATGCCCTGTGCCCCTTGCGCCGCCAGCCTGTCGGCGCGCTCATTCATGCCGTGGCTGTGGGTGGGCGCGGAGCCCCAAACGAATTGTGTTGAGTACACAATTCCTTTGGTGTGGTGAGAATCTTGTCCTGCTACTTTTTAGAGCCTGGCTCGGCGATCTAGGTACTCAACTTGGCCGTTGAAATTTGAATGTGATTGCTTCCTCACTCAAAGCGCGATTTGGGGCTCCGGAACCGCTCGTCATTTGGGCCCAACTCCACTACTCCACGCGGATTGGGCCGTCTGCTTGCGTGCCGGACCCGAACCGCTCGGAACCGTCGCGTGAAGGACGCGCGTCGGTCTGTAACCGGGACGTTGAGCGCCGCTTCTGCGCGATATCTGCGGATTGGCGATTCTGACTTTGGGGCGGTATAAAAGGCACGATATTTATCGAAATGGCGACATAGAACCGCTCCCAAACCGGTAGTTTTATATAGTGAATTCCCCGCACAGATTTACTCTCTCAGGCGACGGGCGTGAAAAGACTATGTAACAAACCTCGATTTTTCTGATTTCACACTTTGGACAGCCCGAGAATCATGTCCAACCCTCTTATAATTTAAAACAGGCGGCTGGCGGGTGTACCGTAATCCGTAAAGTATAGAAAGGTGCGGCGCTGACCCCGCTGTGCCAAAAAATGAGGAACAACCCAGCAACGCTCGAGCAATCGACATTATCGGTGAAAACTCACCCCCCTATGACTCACAGCTCACGGGGGCGGGGCGGGGACGCCTCCGACGCCTTTCAGTGAGCGTGAGCATCTCCTAACATCTCCTCTGCTCGCCCGCGCGCCTCGTCGGGAGTGAAGCCCACCACGTACTCGCGCGTGATGCGTGCTTCGGGCGGCAGCGCCTTGCGCACGCACTCCAACACGCGTTGCCGCTCTGGGGTGGCAACGCTCGCCGTGGCCTGCAGGTTGCATCCGATCTCGATGCTATCTGCGTGGCCGAGGGCCATCACCTGCACGCCAAACTCCGCGCGGACGCTGTCTGCCGCCCGCTTGCACGCGTCGAGCCCGGCGTTCTCCACCTGCAAGTTGAAGTTGGTCACGTAGGTCTGCGAGCCGACGATGGCGACGCCCGAACGCTGCGGCACGGCGGCGGGTCCGAAGCTCGGTGGTAGCTGCAGGCCGACGTCCCTCGACTCCGCCGGACGGACGGAGCGGAAGAAGGAGGTGCCGCGTCGCGCCTCGAGCACTGTGCGGCCAGCGCGAGCACCGTACAGCAGCACGGGCACCCCTTGCTCGCCCAGGTTGCGGCCGAGCGAGGTGGCGAGCTCGTCGCAGCTCGCCAGCTCGAGCGCCAGGCTGGAACCGCTCGCATCGGAGAGAGGCATGAAGGCGACCATGTCCACGGCCCCCTGCCTCGGATGTGGCGCTGGGTGGGGCTCGAGCGATAGGTCCACGAGCGCAAGTGCCTCGGCCGTGGCGTGGCGGGCCGCCTCGAGAAGCGGTTCCGGCTCACCGACGATCTTCACTGACGAGCGAGCGTACGATGCGTCAACGAACGTGTCGACGATCGCCACGCGCGCCACGGACGAGGCTTGCGCGGCAATCTTCGAGACGAGCTCGGCGGTAGACGAAGAGATGTACACGGCACATGCCAGGAGCGGCGGTCGCGACATTGCGTCGTGGATATTCAGCGGCTCATTCTTGAAGGATGATAGATATAAGATAGATAACCTTATCTCGGATAGATAGATGATAGATAGAGGATAGAGAGATAGATAGATAGATAGATAGATAGATAGATAGATAGATAATAGATAGATAGAGATAAGCTCGCAGTAGCCTCGTAGTAGACCTCGTAGTAGACCTCGTAGTAGCCTGCAACCGACGACGGGCGGCGGCGCCGCGGGACACCCATGTAGGTGCGTCCAGACACGTCCACTGGGCTGAGTCTGTGGCCATCCGAGGATCATGGGACTCTGAGGCGACGCGGTGGCGATCCGTCCGCCGCCGCCTCCGTGCGTGCGGCGAAGGGCCGGTAGGGACGTCTGGAGGAGGGGGCTTGCCTCCGTCGGGTGCTTGCACCTCGACCACCTCTACCCTACCGGTCGGCGACGCGACGGACTTTGTCATGGGCTACTCCCAGTCGGAATTGCTCTTCAATCTTTGTGTCAACGTGCTCGTGTGCCCCACGCGTAGTTCGCCGCGCCAGTCAGGGGCCGCAGGGCCGTGTAGTACCCTTCGGGGGTGCACGGCAAGGCCCGGATCGTCGGTTACGTACTGCAGTCCAGCAGCGCCGACCGGGCCGAGTCCCTAGGTTTATACGGGGCGTATCATCATCGCCAGTTAACCGTGCCTTTGTGTCTGGGTGTGAGGGATCCAGGCATCGCGGAATTGTGTAGCGTCGCGAGTCGTGTAGCGTCGTGAAACCCAACAATCTTATCTTATCTTATCTTGCGGGAAACAAGTCGATCTAGCCGACGGGGACCGCGTCTCTTCCGCGGAGACTCGATGTGGTCGGAGCAACTTTCGCCTTCGAGCGCGCATGGCGCGCCCCGGGGCGCCAAACACGACTGGCCGGCTCGCCGTGTGGAGACGGCCCGAATTAGCCTAAAACGCACAATAAGATTCCGCCTAGCAACCCGCGCGGCCCAGAACGGCGCACGCCCCCGGATATATTCCTAGGTGATTCTGCACGGAGACAGACGAAGTTCGCCGTCTCGGCGCTCTGAATTCCGGTTTCCCGGTAGATCCACGTGCATCGGAGGCAGGACCCGTGCTCAGGGCGCCCACCCAAGTGCCGTAGGGGTGCTCGGCGCGCGCAATGGCCAACTCCCAGTGCGAAGGCGGCTGCTTACCACCCCTTCCCAAAACCCCATGTGCCGCGATCGGCCGGTGTGCGCGCCGACCGTCCTATGCGAGTCTGGGCGAGCCTCCCGAGTGACTCAGGCATCTCCAATTTGTACTAACGATATCGGTCTTTTTGGGCCCGGCACGCCGGACTCCTCCTTGCATGGGCAGGATCCGGTCGGTCCCTGCGGGGCACGTGCCGTCCAAGGCCGCTCAGCTACCCTTGAGAAATCCTGGTATCCATTCTAGCCCTCTCTGGCGACTTTGGACACGCTGACGGTGCCAGTCGCGTATCGTTCGCCGATCGCTGACGTCGCAGCCTTTTTTTCGCGCGCCCCACGCACGCACGGCGCTCACTCTGCGCACCACAATGCGTGCGTGCGTGCGTGGAGCGCTCGACCAGATTGCGTGCACGGAGGCCACGCGCGGTCCTCGCCGATCCAAAGGCCTTGTGATGGGGACCGATATCATCTTATCATTATCTTATCTTATCTTATCTGATGGGGACCCAGGGTGACGGAGAGCACCCGGCCAGCACGCCGTTGCGTGGATCCCCTTAAATTGTGGTGAGAAATAGAACGACCGCGCAGTCGATTCGCGCCATGGTCGAATGTAGCATTCCCGACGACTGGGAGATCCGATTCGCGGCAACCAGTAAAGGTGCTCAGAGCGCCTGCGCTGGTCGGCCTCCTGCGACCGCGCCGCGCACCGCCGTGTGCATCACCGGCGCCGCAAGGAGCTTCTCCTCGCCACTCGTCCTCGCTGGTCTGCGTCACCATCTTCTCCCAGCTCTGGGCCCTCGTGTCCGCCTGTTCATGCAGCTCAAATCACTAGACAGTGACAAGCGTGAGGGCTGGTTTGGGCAATATCGTCAGCACCGTGAGAACGTCTCGAGTGTTGGCGCAATGCTTCGGGCACTCAGAAGCCCGTGGCTCGCGCAACTCAGTGGTGAAGCCACGATCATTGACGGCAATGGCTCGTACCTGGGCCCGGAACTTGGTCAGAAGGGCGTGCATGGCACACTGCCCCGTATTGTGTCGTCCGACGACAGCATGCACGTTGCTTACCGGCCAGGAGGCGAATGCGCGACATACATGAAGAGTTATCGAGAGCGCCAGCTGCTGATGTACCTTGGAATGGAGTGGTGCCACCGAGCCATCGTACGACACGAGGCTGCCAGAGATGTGCGTTTCGACGTCGTCATGTTCACCCGACCCGATCTGGTGTGGTGGACGCCTCCTACGCCATGGTGCCAATGGGACCCTGGGCGCACCACCGTGCTCTCTGCCAAAACCAGGGAGTTGGGGTCGGACCAGGTGTGGAGCGTGCCGCGCGACCATGCGAAGACCTTCCTTGGCTTGGCAGATTGGTTGCGCAGCTGCACGGTACGAGCATGCTGCGCAGACGCCGAGAGCATACAAAGCCGCGTCGTGGCGAACGCGGGGGATTCGCTCACGCCTTCCGAGGCTCGCGTTCGATCTTCGTTCAGGACCAACACGAAAAGCGGGCCAACGCTGCTGCGTGCCGTGCAGGGCGTGTGCGAAGTCGCGCTGCACCCGTACTACCTGGACGGGCGGATGGCATTCAATATGGAGCGAGAAGGCCCCGCGCTACCGATCAAGACGGGCGTACAGCTGCGACGCCTGTTCTTCGGCGAGAACGCCACAACGAAGGTCGACCCCAACCGAGACAGTCAATTTGGCCGCGCTCAAGAAGAGTGCCACCAAGCACTCGCCACGACGCGGTGCGGAAGAAAGACGAGGGGCCTGAAGACGTGTGGTTGGGGTGAAAAGTTTCGTTAGTCTGTGCGTGATCCGTCTCTCTCAACTGGCGTGGTTGTTTCTCCGCTCTGAGATTTCCTTTCTCGTTTAGCCCGTCTCAACTCAAGGGCCGGTAGGGTGGGGTTTCCGCGGCTGCGAGCCGCATGAAGTTCTCCAACAAATGCTGCGCAGATGCGTGGAGCGTGCCGGTCGTCGGTCCTCGTCGCTGATCATTAGCGACATGCGCGCGCCGGGAAGGCATCTAACAATCATGCACAGAAAAGACTACCCGCTGGTGCCCCCATGGGACCAACACACGCTGTTTATCGAAACTTGCGTCCCAAAAAAGGGACGCAAGGGCTGGAGTCTCGTGGAGGCTCTTTTGCTTCGCAAATCGTGCGTCTGTCCCCAGCGGTAGCCCTTTGTTTTTTACCCGCCCGCCATCCCGTAGTGTGTATTAGAGGGGAGTGCTTCGCTGTCGCGTGCGCTCGTGGGCTCCTTCTACATAAAGATTAGCATCTCTACCTACTCTCGGAGATCGCGCCGCTTACCGAGAAGTGAGGTGCTTTGCCTCCCCGCATCGCGGCGTCGCCGACGCGCCGACGCGTCGCAGGCGCGCACTGACAGTGAGAGTTCGTCACGCTCTGCGAGGGCGCTCGAGCAAAAAGGGGGGAGGCAGGTTGGACTTGATATTCAGGTGCAGCTGCCTGAAAGCATTCACTCCCAGTCCACCCCTGACACCCATGCCGTGCAGGAGCGACGATGGTTGCGACAACATTCAAGAAGACCCAAGGCAGTGCAACACGCCGAAAAGGGGCGCAGGGCCAGGGCAAGATATGGCCAAAAGCAGGTCGTGCTGGTGCCTGGTGAGTGGCAGGAGTAAGGCAGGAGCCTCAGAGATGGGTCTCCTCCACCAGGAACAGGCTGCAGCTCAAGGAGAGCAGAAAAGGTGATGCTGCAGTGAAGTGGCCCAGGTGGCTGCCGTGCCTCCAGAGACCAGACATGCGCCAGAAAAAGTGCTGTCCAGTGTCCTTAGGTCCACAGCTGTACTAGGGAACTCTAGCTTTTTCTCTCAACTCCCAGAGCTGCCCCCAGACACTGCAAAGCACTTTCCAAACTGTGGGCAAAAGAGAGCCACACTTTGTTTAGGTCATCGAGTTAACTTAGACAATCACCATACTGATACTCACCCCTAACTAAGTGTAAGTCGAGCCGCGCAGCCACTGAAAGGGGGAGTCTACTGTGTCGCACTCTGTCGGAGCGACGCGTCGCGACTCGTGGCTACGAATCTCTACAATCTAAGTCGGACCGTGTCTGACCAACTCTGACACCTCCTGGACCTGGCTCATCTCTCACCTGCTGACGCAGCCTCCACTCCTCACCCCGTCGCGCCCTCGCGCCGGCTATCACTGCTATCACAATAGCCGACCCTGCTTTGCGAGTTGTTCGATCTGCAGTGGAACGGGACCTCAATAGCCGCCTCGTCCCATGCGCCCACGGACCCCTTGCGCGCACAGACGGTGTACCACACCTTTTATACGGCTAGGGTTAAGGTAAGGGCTAGGGCTAGATTAAGGGATAGGATTAGGGTTAGAGTTAGGGTTAAGGTCAGGGTTGGGGTTAGAGTCCGCGGCTTTGGCCGCGCGTGTCTTTATCTATCTATCTATCTAGGTAGAAGCTAGAGCCTACGCGACGGTCACCTGAGCGTTCCGACCCTTGGTTGCTCGCGTCGGCGCAAAGTGCAGCCGCTCACTCAAGAGGTGACGCCACATTGGGCGTGATTCGTCGGTGCGCCCCAGTCGCGAGAGCAAAAGCGCCAGGTCCTCCTGCAGGCACAGCACCTTCTCACTCCGTGGGTCGAAGGCCACGCGCTTCGCGTCGATGTCCAGGCGCACAGCGTCGCACTCTGCCTCGATGCGGCTGCGCTCTCCGGGCGTGAGCGAGATTCGGTGCTCGCAGTTCCACTTCTCCACCCGCAGCCGCTGCCGCTTCAGGCACTTCGCCACGACCGTGCGCCAACGCTCTAGTTGCCCATCGTCAAACGTCACCATCTTCTCGAAGATGGTGATGTCGTCTCGAAAGACGTGAGACCAACTTGATACGGCATTGAGACTAAGCGTGCCGCGATACCACTTCCTCTCAATCCACGCCCAAAAGACCGTGCCTGGGCCCAAATCATACAGCTCCGCCGGCGAGAAGAGCGGCCACTGCTGCACGTCGGCGTCTGTGCGACCAAACACCTCGACACTCCAGCAAGGATCATTTGTGACGGCAGCTCGTGCTGCGCAAGACGTCCGACCGACGCTCTTGATGTCTTGCAAGCTAAGCCCAAACTCTGCGAGGGACCGCTCTTCCCGGTGGAGCAGCAGCATATAATTCCACGCGAGCGTGAGAGCTTCGTCCTCGAGGGCAGGCGGCATGCTCTCGCGGAGCATGGCGCGGAGCACGTCGCGGGAGCCGGAGGGGAGCGAAAAAGCGGAACCGGCAAACGTTAAATCACGCGGCCTGGTCCACCTCAAACTGCACCTGCTGCTCTGTAGGCAGCCGAGGGCTCCGTGGCGGCGTGAGAGCGCCGCTACTAAGCGAGGAAAACAGCTGAGCGGTGCTGCCGCTGGCAGGCCGGCTGCCCCATGGGCTGCCCGTTTGTGGCCGCGCCAGCTCGTGCGGCAGACACTCGTGCGGCGGCAGCTCATCGGTGGCAACGAGGCCTCCGGCGAGGCCTCCCGCTGGCGGTGACTCGAGGACGCGCCACCCCACGGTCTGCTGCGGCGGCGAGGCGCCCTCGTCAGCAACCTCGTCAGCGCGCTCGTCAGCGCCGTCCTCATCTGCCGAGTCGCCAAAGGCCATGCCCTCCTCTGACACCTCCAATGCTTCCGACAGCTCCCCGGCAAGCCTCTCGCCGAGCGAGGTGGACGATGCGTGCGAGAGTGTGGGAGATGTGGGTGGCGGAGTCTCCGCCTCCGCCCCTGCCTCCTCCTCCGCCCCTGCCTCCTCCTCCGCCTCCGCCTCCAGCTCCGCCTCCAGCTCCGCCTCCAGCTCCGCCTCCAGCTCCGCCTCCAGCTCTGCCTCCGCCTCCAGCTCCAGCTCCGCCTCCGCCTCCGCGTCGTCGTCCTCCGTGCCCTCCTCCGTGCCCTCCTGCCTGCCCTCCTCCCTCTCCAGCTCGAGCAGCTGCTGCACGGTGGGCCGCTCCGCCACAGGCAGCCGCGGGAGAGCTCTCGTGCCGCTGCTCATCGCCGCTGGGACGAGCGGCTGAGGCCTTCGCGGCGGCCGCCCCGCCGCCGCCTTGTAGTCGGCCACGAGCAGCTGCTGCTGCTTCCGCCGCGCCGCCTCCGCCTCCGCCTCCGCCTCCGCCTCCGCGGCCGCGCGGCGCGCCTCCTCCTCCGCCGCGCGCCGGCGCGCGTCATGCACGCCGCGCCGCGCAGCCGACGGCGCCGCGGCGCCACGCGCCCTAGCCGCGAGCGAGCCCGTGCGCCGTACGCGGTTGCCCGTCACTTCAACAACGCGCGGTGGCCGTGACCCGGCGGCGAGTGGCTGCGGCGGCTGCGGCTGCGGCTGCGGCGGGGCGGGGCGCGGCCTGGGCTCGTAGCGGCCTGGGCTAGCGGCCTGGGCTAGCCGCGGTGCCGCAGCGCGGCCCGCCACTGGCGGCTGGGGCTTCTGCGGCGACGCCGCTGAGGCCGGCGGCGGTAGTTGCGGCGGTAGTTGCGGCGGTAGTTGCGGCGGTAGTTGCGGCGGTAGTTGCGGTGGTAGCTGCGGCGGTAGTTGCGGTGGTAGCTGCGGCGCCGGCGCGGCGCGGCGCGGCGGCGAGGGGAGCTGCAGCGCCACAGCGACCTCGACCCGCTGGCGCACCTGCGCAATCTCCGCCTCCGCCAGTCGCATCTCCGCCTCCACCTCGGCGATCTCGCCGGCCAGCTCCAACTCCTCGTCGACGGTGGGCAGCCCCTCCGCCTCCGCCTCGCCGAGCGGCGCCTCGCCGAACCGCGGCCGCTGCTCGAGCTGCTGCTCCAACTCCTCCGCCGTCGGCAGCTCGATCCGCAGCCTCTCGCACGCGGCGCGCAGCGATGGCTCCCGCAGCAGCTCGGCGGTGTGAGGGCGGCGCGACGGCGCGTGCGCGAGGCACAGGTCCAGCAGCCGCACGAGCCCTGCGGAGTAGTCGCCCGCTGGCGGCTCGTACTGCCCCCGCACGATCTTGAGGACGAGTGCCGCCTGGTTGCGCGCCTCGAAGGGGTGGCACAGTGCGAGCAGCTCGTAGAGCACGACGCCGAGCGCCCACACGTCGGCCTGCGCACGGAGTGTGCATGGCGCGTGTGGTGGTGCAGCGCGGCGTGCGCTATGCTAGGCACGATGCCACGCGCCACGCTAGACACGGTGCCGTGCGCCATGCGGCGCGCCTTCTCGTTGTACGGCGCGTTTTCGCACAGCTCCGGCGAGAGGTAGTAGGGAGTGCCCACCATTGTCGACGCAAACTCGGTCGAGGCGCCCAGCAGCCGCGCCACGCCCAGGTCGCCGATCTTGACGCCGCCCTCGCCGAGGAAGAGGTTGCGCGTCTTGAGGTCGCGGTGCAGGATCTTCGCGCCGTGCAGGTGGTGCAGGCCCAGCAGCGTCTGTGCAAAGTGCCGCCAGACGTCGTCCTCGGCCAGCAGCACGCCCTCCTGCCGCTCGATGAGCTGACTCAGGTCGCCGCCGTCGCAGAGCTCCATCACGATGTGCAGCTGGCCCTGCTCGCAAAAGCTGTCGTGGTAGCGCACGACGCGCGGGTGGTCCAGCCCCGCGAGGAGCCGCACCTCGTTCAGCGCGTCCTGCTGCTCCTTGCGCGAGGAGCCCTGGGCCGCCATCGTCTTGATAACGTACCGGAGGCCGTCCGCGATGCGCGTGACCTCGAACACCTCGCCAAACGAGCCCTGGCCGAGCTTCCGCCCCCACACGAAGTCGGCGCGTGCCATCCCGTAACACTCAATCGCGCTCCACCAGGCCGTTGGCCGTTACATGAGGAGGGCACGCACGGAAGTGGTGTTCTGGTGCTTTGTCGGGTGCGGTGGTCCGGCGGCGTTTCTGGCGCCCGGCCGCGGCACGTACGGGTCCGTGTGGTCAGCCCGCTTGCCTCGTGCCCCCGCGGTGCCCCTGAGGCCGTGCACGTGGAGCCAGAAGAAAGTACGTCATGCTCGCGGCGAGTTGTGCAACGATTGAAAATAAGACACACTCAGCCGACGGAGACTTGCACGTACCTCGTAACGGGTCCGGGGAGCCGGCACGGGCTTGGAGCCCAGCCTGGGATACGGTCGCTGCGGATCCCTGCAATGGCTTCCAGCCAGGGTGATGTCCGTCCTTCCCCGATGGCATACCCAGCGGTGCGGCCGCTGCCAAAACTCCCGCTACCTCTACGGCCAGACACGGGCCCTACCTCTTAGTTCGACTACGTGTTCGGCCAGAACGTCACCGAGCACAATCCTGCGCCATCGCCCTCCGGTCACCCGCTCCTGAGCGGTCCTCCGACCTTAAACGATATTCACCAGATATTCATTTAAAACCGCGCGTTCTGTTGATCACGGCGGAAAAGAGGTGCGCGCGAGGTGAGCGAAGGCCAGTGCCCCGGGAAGGCAGGTCGGGTATGACGACGTGGCTCTCACGTATCTCGGACCGGACTGCCGAGCGCCGCCGCACAGAACACGGCTGCTCGGGTGGCATTACTGAAGAAGAGTTGCGCAAGTCGCTGCCTAGGACACCTGTTCTGAGCCCCGTTGTGAGTGCGGCATCCAGCCCGCTGAGTGCGCCATCCAGCCCGGAAGGTCCGGCCACAGGTGTCACACCATGGCTGCTCGCAGTCTCGGTGCTTGAGTCGAGGACTGTCGACACGCGCCACTACTCGGGACATAGCAGGGACGGATCGTCGAGTTCAATCATGGCGGAACACGTGGGGCTGAAAGAGAAAGAGACAACCGACGGCACAGACATGAAGCACGAGGACTTCGACTTCGGGGGGAGCACGCAGGACCGCCTGCAGGCGGCGCTCACCATGCAGTGCCGTCACCTCGCCTCGCCAGGGCCACGATACAAGGCGTGGTCCCTCGGCTCACTGAGACTGCACTCGTGCGACACAGAGGGCAAAGTGCACGGCGGCATGCCCATCGGCACGGAAGGCAAAGTGCGTGGCGGATTGCCCATTGGCCAGTTCCACCGGAGCACGGTCGCTGCGACGCGGCCCGGCGCGTCGCACGACTCCGAGCTCGCGTCTCCCTTACCTGCTCGACGCCACAGCGAGGGCGACAGCAGGAGCGGAGGCGGCGGCGGCTCCGGGGGCGGCGGCGGCGGCGGCGGCGGGCGGAGCGAGGGCGGCAGCGTCGACGGCGGCGGCGGCGACAGCCCCACGTCGACGGTCGATACCTCCCCGACGCCTTCGCCGCGCAGGCGACGCCCATCAGGCTCCCTGCTCGCGGCCGTGCTAGAGGCACCCCAGTCCATCCGACTGACGCGCCCCACGCCGTCAAGTAGGGTCGTACACGACGGTCAGAGGTTTCGGGCCAGCGCGAGGGCAAGCAGCCGGCGAACGGCTCAGCTGGCGACAGCGTGCGCGGATGAGGAGGTTTCGCCTCCACGCGTGTTCGCCGGCTGAGCCGTTCATCCTTCACATGGACCATGGATGCTCTCGCCGTCTCGCGCGGGCGCGGGCGCGGCCGGCCGGCGAGACCGAGAGTGCATCTGGAGTCTGTCCATAAGCATTTAACGTGTGTGGAGAATGTATATACATGCACATGCACATGCACATGCCATACAGCGATCAGCGGCGGGAGTCCGAGCGCTTCGACGAAACTTGCGCGCACGCACCCGAAACCAACCAACTATGTGAACAAGATAGATAAGATAAGATAAGAGATCCCTAGGTTTATAGGGGCGTATTC
>Ga0209302_10000648_pt1 | contig 20082 bp, 15 predicted proteins | sample ArcOceMetagenome_2_FD_187445 | JGI IMG/M metagenome (GOLD analysis project Ga0209302, IMG submission 187445) | Marine eukaryotic phytoplankton communities from Arctic Ocean - Arctic Ocean ARC135M Metagenome (SPAdes) (version 2) | ecosystem: Environmental > Aquatic > Marine > Oceanic | place... | reverse complement strand
CATTATTTTATCGGCTTGCAGGCATACATTTTCGACTAGTGCGCTATGTTGCTCAGCGCTTTGTGCCTAAATGTCTCTTTGTGTGGCTTGGTTTGAGTATTCTGTTTTCTTTATCACTTTTAAAATTAGTCAATTTTTCATTTTGCCCTTGACGCTGATGCTTGAATATAAGATCTTGTTTGTTCAGTGAACAAACTATGTGAGTATTTTACTCACTCTAACCATTCGAAACTCGAATCAAACCTAACCCCCGCATCAATTAATTATATTATGAAATACAAATCACTCCTCATTGCCGCTGCGCTCCCTCTTGGGCTTACAGCTGCTACTTTTACTTGGAACGGTTCCGGCGACGGAACAACATGGGATAAAACCAGTCAAAACTGGAGTCCGGCAGGCGCCGCATGGACTAGCCCCGCACACTTCGCTGAGCTGGGCAGCAATAACGTTACTTTGGGGGCCGCTGTGAAGATGACCGGGTTTAATGGAAGTGGAACCATTGACGCAGGTTCCGTGTTGGATCTTCGAATTGGTGGCGCGGGTGTGACTAGCACCTTTTCGGGCACACTAGGCGCCGATGTTAAACTTCTATGGGACAGTTCCTCGGTGCTGGACTTTTCCGGCACGAATAATTCTACACTGCAGGCGGTGCTGCGCTCTGGCGGAACGCTGCGCCTGTCGAGTGCCGACGCGTGGAAAGCTGGCAACAAGGCAAAAATCGAGACATCCGGCAGCTTCACTATTGAACTGGCGGCGGCTGATGAGGTTTTTGATAATAACTTATTTTTAAATTCTTCTTCCGGCACTGCACGTTTTGCCGCGATTGATGCGGAGAGGAATATGTCGCACGGTGATGGGAACGGCAATTTTGTGTGGGGAGCGGGCTTCCAAAAAGTCGACGTGCTCGGCCTGGGAAATGCCAACTCGACCCACACCCTGAACTGGACGAACAACATCAACCTGAATGGTGTGAATGGTGCGAACCGCACGGTGGATGTGCTCAACGGCTTTGCCGCCATTGGCGCCAACATTTCCGGGGTGATCAGTGACAGCGTCGGCGGTGCCGAGCTGACCAAGACCGGAACGGGAACGCTTAAGCTTTCCGCAGCGAACACCTACACTGGTGACACCACAATCACCGCAGGGGCCTTTGAGCTAGCCTCGACTGGATCGATGAGCTTCTTAATTGATGCGGATGGCGTGAATAACAAAATCTTCGATACGGGTGCAGCTGCGATTACACTGGATGGCTTGTTCGTGTTCGACCTCACAGGCGCTTCAGATGAGTTCGGCGACAGCTGGACAATCGTCATGTCTAATCTCGAAATGTATGGCACTAACTTTGATGTAACTGGCTTCACCGAAGGCGCTACAGGCATTTGGACTAGTGGCATCTACCAGTTCAGCGAATCAACAGGCGCGCTCTCTGTTGTCCCTGAGCCAGGCACCTATGCACTGCTCGCTGGTTGCTTCGCGTTGGCTTCAGTCATGATTCGTCGTCGCCGATAGTAGCGAATTTTTCATATAGTATATTCCATCGGGAATATATATTATTAGGGGTAGGGGCATCTCTGGAGAGAGGTGCCCCTTTTTCGTGTTTGGGTGAGGAGCTGCGTAGGGAAATTTAAGGAAATTTAAGGACACCCACGTTTGCGGTGCCTTAAACGTGGGTGTCCTTAATTTTCTTTTGATTGGACATATTTCTAAACAAAACAGCTTTTTTCGATTGCTAATGCAATAAGTGTCAATTTGGTTTGTTTACTGATTGAACATTAAGGGGGAAGTCCACTCCCACGGAACAAGACTCAAATTCAACGCACTGATAAATATGCCTCAACGAATCTCTCATACCTCACGTCGCCACTTTCTCAAATCTTCAGCCGCCTTCGGTGCGTTGACGATTCTGCCGTCCTACATCGCCCTCGGCAATAAATCCTCCACTGGCCTCGCTCCCAGCGAAAAGGTCAATCTCGCCGTCATCGGCATCGGCAATCAAGGCGGCAGCGACCTCAAAAGATTATTTGGCTCAGGCCACTGCAACGTTGTCGCCCTCTGCGACATCGACCTCGAAGGGAAACACACGCAAGAGTCCCTAGCAGCACATCCGGATGCGCCTCGCTACAACGACTTTCGCGTCATGTTCGACAAAATGGGGGATCAAATCGATGCCGTGCTGATCGCACTGCCCGACCACTCACACTTCGCCGCGACCATGCTAGCCATGTCACTCGGCAAACACGTCTACGTCGAAAAACCACTGGCGCACACCTTCGGGCAAAGTGAGCGCCTGATCCGGATGGCAGCCAAGCACCCCGAGCTCGCCACTCAAATGGGCAACCAAGGTCACTCGGGCCCCAACTATTTTCAATTCAAAGCATGGGTCGAAGCGGGTGTCATCACAGACGTCACACGTATCACTGCCCACATGAACTGGAAACGCCGTTGGCACGGCTGGGGCATCCAAACCACCAAATACCCAAGCGAACCGCTGCCCGCTGGCGTCGATTGGGAACAGTGGATGGATACCGTCGCGCAACCACACCCTTACAGCAAAAAACTCCATCCACAAGAATGGCGCAGCTGGTATGACTACGGCAGCGGTTGCTTCGGCGACTGGGGGCCACACCTGCTCGACACCAGCCACCGCTTCTTAAAGCTCGGCCTCCCGGAAAAGATCACCGCCGTCCACCGCGATGGCGTCAACAACAGCGATCTAATCTTCCCCGAATCCTCCACCATCAAATTTGACTTCCCCGAACGCGGACCAGGCATGCCAGCCTGCGCAGTCACTTGGTATGACGGCGTCGACAACACGCCACAACTGGAAGCCGAATACAGCGAGCCAGTCACCGACAAAGAAACGGGCGAAGTCACGCACGGCCCCACAACACCCACTCAACCCGGCAAAATGCTCTACAGCAAGGAGCTCGTTTTCCAGGGCAACTCGCACGGTAGCCCACTCAAAATCGTCCCCCGTGAAAAATACAAAGCGATGCGGGACTCACTCCCAAAGTTCTCACAAAAGAACTCCAGCCATTACGCCAACTTCCTGCTCGCTTGTAAGGGCGAAGAAGAAACACGCTCTCCCTTCAGCGTCAGCGGCGAACTGAGCCAGGTATTCAACCTCGGCGTGCTCTCGCAACGCTTCGGCGGCGAACTGGAATTTGACCGCACGCGAAAGCAGATCACCAACAACAAAGCGGCCAATACGCTACTCGACCCCGTGCCACGCAAAGGTTGGGAAGAGTTCTACCGCCTGTAAGACCAGACCAGGCGAAGTCCATTTCCGCAACATCAGGATCAAATCATTATGAAAAATTCGAAACAACCTAACCCGCGCCGTCAAAACAGTTTTTTCAGGGCTGCGCTACTGTTCCTTTGTGTCATGGCGATGCCCGTAGTGGCCCATGCGGATGACTTTAAAGACGTCAAGGGGAAGCACCTTGATGTGATGCAAGAGGGCAAAGCGCGATTGCGATATATGTATGAATTTGACAACTCAACCAAAGAGAAGGCACTCGAAACCTATAAAGTTTATTACCACGTGATGGATGAAACGGGAGAGGACACCCTCACAAAGGGCGCTGCTGAAAAATATACTCACCATCGGGGCATCTTTCTTGGATGGAATAAACTGACCCATGACGGCCAGCTCAGCGACCTCTGGCACATGGGGGGAGGCGCCGTTCAGAAGCATAATAAGATCCTAGCTCAGGAAGCCGACAAAGCGAAGAGCGTGCTCTCCACTCAGATCGACTGGTTCATGAAAGGCGGCGAGACCAAGTGCATCGAAGAGATCCGCACAGTCACAGTCTATCATACGGATGATGCGCATCTACTGATGGACTTCGAATCTAAGCTCAAGGCGATCGAGGGTGATGTCACGCTCGCGGGCGATCCGGAGCATGCCGGATTCCAATATCGTCCGCATCAGGACGTCTTTGAAAACAAGTCTGCCAAATACCTTTTTCACCAGGCGGGTATCAATCCTAAGAAAGACAAGGACCTGCCATGGGTCGCTGAAACCTATGATCTGAGAGGCAAGAAATATACGGTTCAGCATATGAACCACTCGGACAATCCCAAGGGTGCCCTCTATTCGGCTTATCGCGATTACGGCCGTTTCGGGTGTTTTGTAGAGACGGAAATAAAGCAGGGTGAGACGTTAACGCTAAAATATCGCATCCGCATCACCCTAGCCGAGACTCCTTCAGTGGATGACATGAATACGCGGTATAGTCAGTTCATTAAGGAGTAATCATGCAATGGCATTGGGCTAAGCACCGCGCTACACTGCACTTCCGTGCAGAGCCCTTTTTGCCGGACATTCATCGATTACCGCGAAGCTTGCTCCGGCTTTTTTGGAGGGCAACGCTCCGTCGTTGCCATGGTTTGGGACGAGCGTGTGGCAACGACAGAGCGTTGCCCTCCAGGTGAATGCCGCGAAGCTTGCTATCGGCTTTTTGGAGGTCAACGCTCCGTCGTTGCCATGTGTGTGGGACGAGCGTGTGGCAACGACAGAGCGTTGCCCTCCAGCCGAATACCGCGAAGCTTGCTATCGGCTTTTTTGGAGGGCAACGCTCCGTCGTTGCCATGTGTGTGGGACGAGTGTGTGGCAACGACAGAGCGTTGCCCTCCAGCCGAATACCTCGGAGCTTGCTATCGGCTTTTTTGGAGGGCAACGCTCCGTCGTTGCCATGTGTGTGGGACGAGTGTGTGGCAACGACAGAGCGTTGCCCTCCAGCCGAATACCGCGAAGCTTACTCCGGCTTTTTTGGAGGGCAACGCTCCGTCGTTGCCATGGTGTGGGACGAGCGTGTGGCAACGACAGAGCGTTGCCCTCCAGGTGAATACCTCGGAGCTTGCTATCGGCTTTTTGGAGGGCAACGCTCCGTCGTTGCCATGTGTGTGGGACGAGCGTGTGGCAACGACAGAGCGTTGCCCTCCAGGTGAATACCGCGAAGCTTACTCCGGGTTTGTTTGAGGGCAACGCTCCGTCGTTGCCATGTGTGTGGGACGAGTGTGTGGCAACGACAGAGCGTTGCCCTCCAGGTGAATACCGCGAAGCTTGCTCTGGCTTTTTGGAGGGCAACGCTCCGTCGTTGCCATGGTGTGTGGGACGAGCGTGTGGCAACGACAGAGCGTTGCCCTCCAGCCGAATACCGCGAAGCTTGCTATCGGCTTTTTTGGAGGGCAACGCTCCGTCGTTGCCATGGTGTGTGGGACGAGTGTGTGGCAACGACAGAGCGTTGCCCTCCAGGTGAATACCTCGAAGCTTACTCTGGCTTTGTTGGAGGGCAACGCTCCGTCGTTGCCATGGTGTGGGACGAGTGTGTGGCAACGACAGAGCGTTGCCCTCCAGGCGAATACCGCGAAGCTTGCTATCGGCTTTTTGGAGGGCAACGCTCCGTCGTTGCCATGGCGTGGCACGAGCGTGTGGCAACGACAGAGCGTTGCCCTCCAGGTGAATGCCGCGAAGCTTACTCCGGCTTTTTGGAGGGCAACGCTCCGTCGTTGTCATGGTGTGGGACGAGTGTGTGGCAACGACAGAGCGTTGCCCTCCAGGTGAATACCTCGAAGCTTGCTCCGGGTTTTTTGGAGGGCAACGCTCCGTCGTTGCCATTGTGTGTGGGACGAGTGTGTGGCAACGACAGAGCGTTGCCCTCCAGGTGAATGCCTCGGAGCTTACTCCCGGGTGCTTGACTGTGCTGGTAATTGCACCTTGTTGTTTAATGTTGTTGACTCGTGGTTCCGCCTTTAGCTTTTAGAACTTCATTGGAACCCTCCCTTTAATCATTTTAGATCTAGCAGCCGTAGACATGGTCTTTTCAGAGGTGCCAATCACGCAGAATAATTTGCCTCCACGAAGCGCGGGCTACAAAAAGGAATGAACGATGAAACAATCTAAATGGATCTGGTGTGCTCAGAATGATGAGCTGTCTTATAATCAAACGGTGCTCTTTTCGCACGAGTTCGAGGTCAATGCGGTCGACGCTGGGCGCCTGCAAATTACGGCGGATAGCTGGTATCGCGTTTCGATTAACGGCAAGTGGATCCATGACGGGCCGGCGCGCGCCTATCCCGATCATTATCAATATGACGAACACGATATTTCCGCCGCGCTCAAGCCGGGCACCAATAAGATCGAAGTCATTGCCCGCTACTTCGGCATTGGCACCTTCCACCAGATTCCACAGGCGGCGGGGCTACGCGCCGCGCTGCTGGTTGATGGTGGTGTGATCGGCACCGACTCCAGCTGGCAAGCCGCGCCTTCGCAGGCGTGGCAGCAGTGGACTCCGAAAGTCTCCATCCAGATGGAGGCGTTCGAGGAATACGACGCGCGCCTTGCAACCGTGCTCGACTGGCAGCCTGCCGTTGAGCTCAAACGTCCTGGGAAACTGGTCGTGCGCAATACCGGGCTGCTGACGAAAAAGCCACGCCGTCCGCAAGGCGAGCCGACCGTTGCCCACGTCAAAAAGAGTGCGCCGCATTGGTGCGTGCCCGTCGCGCAGTTGGCGCATGGCGAACTGATCGAAGCCAATCATTATTCCAGCCGACCGGTGGTGTTGAGCGCGACGCTCAGCGTCCGCTCGAAGCAGCAGTTTAACTTTGCATCCGAAGAGTGGCAGGTCTCTGTGAATGGACGTCTGCGCAAAACCGGTAAGGTGACGCTGTCGCCGGGCAAGCACACGGTCCAGTTTTTCTGCATCAGCTTTTACGGTCATAATAAAGAGCTCGCATTTCCGTGGCTCAACTTGAAGGGGTGGGGCGACTGGACGGTTGAAATCGCTGCAAAGTGCCTGTTCCTCGATAACGATCGCCGCTGGTTTTCGTTTGAGCACAAAGAGGCCAAACAGGTTGAAAAACGCTGGTTGAAGGCGATTGAACACTACCCAACTGGGTTCTCCGCTCTGAACCTGCCGCAAGAGCAGGTCTTCATGCATGACCCGGCGGCTGAATTCTATAAGCGCGAAGAAGTCGGGACGGCTCCACGAGTCGTCCGCGATGGCATCGTCCATCCTTCTCGAACAGGCGACGTGGAACTCTGCTACGATTTCGGCGAGCAGACCTGCGGCTATTTTGAATTGTCGATTAAAGCTGAGGCCGGCGTGATTGTGGATCTGAACGCGGTCGAATACATCACGCCCGATGGAACTATTCAGCATACGCTGCCGTTCAACCGCAACGGTCTGCGCTACATTACCAAGCAAGGCGTCAACCGCTTTACCTCGCTCAAGCGCCGCGCCGGGCAATATCTGTTTGTCACGTTGCGCAAGCAAAAGACGCCGGTGGAAATCAAGTCGCTGCGCATCATTGAATCGACCGCTCCGGTCAAACCGGTCGAAGCATTTAAGTCGAGTGATCCCGCCTTGAATAAGATCTGGAAGATGTCCGAGCGCACCTTGCTGCTCTGCATGGAAGATGCCTTTACCGATTGTCCGCTCTACGAGCAGACTTTGTGGATCGGCGATGCCCGCAATGAAGCGCTCTATGCTTACGCTGCGTATGGTAACTACGATGTCTCCGCGCGTAGCTTGGAGCTCGGTGCGCAGTCATTGGAGCATTTTCCCATGGTGGGTTGTCAAGTGCCGTCGGCGTGGGATTGCATCCTATCGGCCTGGAGTTTCCTATGGGGGATTCACGTGTGGGAGCACTATTTCCACAGTGGTGATAAACGGTTCCTGAAAAAGCTTTGGCCTGCCGTCCTGAAAAATCTGGACGGTGCGGAGCAATACAAAGATGAGCACGGCCTCTTTAGTGGCCCCATGTGGAACATGCTCGACTGGACCCCGATCGACGACGAGAACGAAACGGTGCTGCACAATAGCATGCTGTTGGCCGGTGCTCAGCAGGCTGCCGAAAAATGTGCCGAAGTGCTGGGCGATGTCGCTGCACTGAAAAAGATTCGTGCGCGGCGCAATAAGCTCATCCGCGCCATCAACGCGCAGTGGGACGATGCAAAAAGCAGCTACCCGGATGCGCTGCTCGACACCACGGGCAAACCGAGTGATAAGACCTGCCAGCACACCTCGATGGTTTCGATCATGTGCGATGTGGCTTCATCCGCAATTCGGGGCAAAGCGCTCAATAACTTGCTCCATCCGCCAAAAGGAATGACCACGATCGGAGCGCCGTTCGCGATGCAGTTTATGTATGAAGCGCTTGAGAAGGCCGGCGAGTATGATGCGCTGCTCGATTCCATCCGCAGCAACTATCAGCCGATGATTGATGCCGGTGCCAGCACCGTCTGGGAAATGTTTGCCGGTAGCCAGTTCGATACCCGCGGCTTTCCGACGCGCAGCCATTGCCATGCCTGGGCTTCCAGTCCGATCAGTTTTTTGAACAGTATCGTTCTCGGCATCCGCCAAACACAAGCAGGTGGTCAGGCCTTTGAGATCAGCCCATGGATCGGTGATCTGACTTCAGCCTCCGGTGCCATGGCGACGCCTAAAGGGCCCGTGCGTGTCGCATGGAAACTAAAGAAAGGGCAGTTGCAGGTGAACGTGTCGGCTCCAGAAGGCGTTGCGGTTGTCTTTAAGGCAAATGCCAGCTTTGCAAATTACGAAACGAATTGTGACATCCAATAAAATGGTGCTTACATGAATAAGCACACACTTTTATTTTCAGCACTCAGCTTCTGCACTCTGGGTATCTGCGGCATCGGAGTTGCCGCTGAGGAAACACTCAGAGCGCCAACCGATAAACCGAATATTATTTTCATTCTGGTGGATGATCTCGGCTGGCAGGATGTGGGATATATGGGGGCGAAGCTCTTTGAAACTCCGAATATAGACCAGCTTGCCGCCGCCGGAATTAACTTCACCCAAGCCTACTCCAGTGGTCCGAACTGTGCTCCGACACGAGCCTGCCTGATGACGGGAACCTACACTCCGCGTACCCATATCTATACTCCAGGTGGGGCCTCGAAAGGAGACCCAAGCTGGATGCGTCTGCTGGTTCCGGCGGCTCAACGCAAAGATAAGGAGTTGAAAAAGCAGGCCCGAGAACAATTTGAGATTACCAACAACCTCCCCGCCGATTTTATCTGCATACCAGAAGTGCTCAAGCAGTCAGGTTATACCTCTGCACGGCTTGGGAAATGGCATTTGGGAGGGGACACACAGGGTTTTGACATCAGTTCTGGTGATGGAATCGGCGGGCCACATGAGTCCTTTTACGGAAATATCGATGTCGCCGAAAATCTGACTAACCGCTCTCTGCAGTTTATTGAAGATAACAAAGATAAGCCGTTCTTTCTCTATCTGTCTCATTGGGATGTGCACTCCCCATATCAGGCCAGAAGTCCAATTGTTGAAAAATATCAGGCCAAGCTCGATGCCATGCCTTTTGCTGAACAACGGGAGCTGAAAAAGCTGAGTCCACAATATAAAAAAGCCATTATTCCTACCTACGCGGCCATGATTGAAGCGGTCGATACATCAGTCAAACGCGTGGTAGCCAAAGTGGATGAACTGGGACTTGCGGAGAATACGATCATCATTTTCACCAGCGATAATGGAGGACTACACACTGTGAGTCAGCTTGCACCTCTGCGCGGTGTGAAGGGATCACTGTTTGAAGGTGGCGTGCGTGTTCCTGCGTGTGCTCGCTGGACTGGTCAAATCAAGCCGGGCAGCACATCGGGGACAGCCATCGCCAGTGTCGATTTCCTACCGACTCTGGCCAGTCTAGGAGATGCGCCGTTACCGACCACTCAACCGGTCGACGGAACCGATATCTCTCCACTCTTCTTCGGCGATCAAATCAAAGACCGCAGCCTGTTCTGGCACTATCCGCTCTACCTCTGGGGGATCGGCTTGGAGTTCGACCTGCCGAATGGCAAAACCACCTCATGGCGTGGTTTCCCTTCGACGAGTATGGTGCGCGGTCAATACAAGATGATTCAGTTCCTCGAAGACAAAAGCTTCGCGCTCTACGATCTCTCCAAAGATGCAGGTGAGCAGAATAACATCATCGATTCAATGCCCGAGCTGGCATCACGCTTGAAAAAAGAGATGAGTGCCTGGCAGAAAGAAACAAACGCTCCGATACCATCCATACCCAACCCAGAGTGTATTTTGGAATAAATATTCAACCACTCATTAACTGAAGAGATACTATTTTAGAGCTTTTAAAGCTCTTGGATTTTATTCAGTTTGAAGGCTCAATGAGAGTGTTAATTTTAAGCCTATTAGTTGTTATGATTTCTACTGGATGTAATTCTACTCAAGGGGGCGCATATCGTCATGTGGTCCTTTTTAAATTTAAAGCTGATGCTTCTGAAGAGCAGGTGCGTCAGATTGAGAATGATTTTTCTGCACTTAAAGATAAGATTGATCTGGTGCAGGATTATGAGTGGGGGACAAATATTAGTCCTGAAGGCCTAGATAACGGGTATACACATTGCTTCTTTGTTACCTTTAAGCATAAGGCCGATCTTGAGGCCTATCTACCGCATCCGGAGCACAAAGCTTTTATAGATAAACTACTGCCGATATTGGATGAGGCGACTGTAATTGATTACATTGCCAAGTGATACAGTTGTCTAGCTGCCTGCTTGGACTCGAATTTTTCTGCCGAGGAGATTTCTCCATTTCAGTATTCATTAATACTCTTTAGTTTATATTGCTTGGGGCTTAAATGCATGGATTTCTTGAATTCTCGCGTATAATGGCTGTGGTCATAGAAGCCGCACTCAATGGCAATTTCTGTTACCGTTTTATTTGTCTTCATTAGTAGATTGCAGGATTCTAGTATTCGAACTCGAGTGATGTAACGTTGGGGGGTGAGTTTGAACAGGTCCTTAAATCTCCTATTAAATTGAGCAATTGAGAGTGTTACCAGTTTTGCTAAGTCTTCGCTTTTGATGGCTTCGCAATAGTGTGCTTTGATGTAATCAGTGGCTGGTGCTAAGGACATGTAAGGTGCTAGTCTCTGCTGAGATGCTTCAAGGCTTTGTACCGTTCCGCAAACGCCACAGATCTGATTCTTTTTATTATAAAGAGGAAATTTATTGGTAAGGTATAATTGGGGGATACCATACCTATCAGGGAAGAGCTCTATCAGATCATATAAGGGTTCACCGCTCTTGATGACCCGCTGGTCATCGTGAATGAACTGCACTGCGATATGATGAGCGTGTATATCGTAATCATTTGTAGCTAATAAATTTTCAAGGTCTCCAATGCCATAATGCTCTATAAGTCCTTGATTTGCGTATATCAATCTGCTTTCGAGATCTTTCGCGAAGAAGAAAACACCTTTAAGCTGGTTAAGTAAGGGTAGGAGGGATGACTGATGGTTCACTTCTTTTTCCCAAAAAGATTTACTAAAATTAGCCATATGATCGAATTATACACAAATTAGTGATTCTGCTACAAGCTGAATAATAGAATCTATGCGATTCTTCTACCATGAATGTTTCATGGGGTGTCAGCACGTTTCTCTGGACGAGTCCTTTTAAGGATGAGGACACCGGTCTATTTCTAAAAATCAAAGAAATGGGATATGATGTCGTCGAAATTGGTGTTGAGGCGGTTGATCACTTTGATGCCGACCTCGTCAAGTCTGCTGCCGATGATAATGGTCTTAAGTTATCAGTCTGTGGCGCCTTTGGCCCAGGCCGTGATCTTACCCATCCTGATCCTGCTGTTGTTCAGCAAAGTTTAGATTACATCGAGGGCTGTTTGGACCTGGCTGCATCTTTGAGCTGTCCGCATTTCGCAGGCCCGATGTATTCCGCAGTCGGCAAAGCCCGAATGATACCCGATGCGCAACGCAAGCAAGAATGGGAGCAGGCAGTCAAGCATTTGAGAATTGTCTGCGAAAAAGCAGAAGCACGCGGGGTGAATATTGCCATCGAACCTTTGAATCGTTTTGAAACAGATTTAGTCAATACGACTGCGGATGCCGTTCGTCTAGTTAAAGATATTGATCACCCTGCGGCTAGAATTGCCTTAGATGGGTTTCACCTGGCAATCGAGGAGGTGGATATGGAGACCGCGATACGCTCCGCAGGAAATTTGCTCACGCATTTTCAGGTCTCAGAAAATCATCGTGGGATACCGGGCACCGGCCAGACCGACTGGGCAGGAATTAATCGGGGTCTCGAAGCAATCGACTACCATGGTATGATCGTTATCGAGAGCTTTACGCCGGAGATAAAGGAACTTGCTGGCGCGGTTTGTTTTTGGCGGCACTTAGCGGACAGTCAGGACCAGTTTGCCGAGGAGGGGCTGAAATTTTTAAAAGAAACGATAAGCACGAATATTAAGGAGACAGCAGAATGATGAGTGATAAGAAAATAAATGTAGCCATCATAGGTTTGAGTTTTGGTGCGGAGTTTATTCCGCTTTACCAGAAGCACCCGAATGCAAATATGTATGCCATCTGTCAGCGCACAGAGTCTGAACTAAATAAGGTAGGGGATTACTTTGGAGTAGAAAAGCGATACACGGATTATGATGAGATGCTTAAGGATCCAGAGATCGATGCCGTTCACATCAATACTCCTGTCTCTTCGCATGCGCCGCAGGTCCTTAAGGCGCTTCGAGCCGGTAAGCACGTAGCTTGCACCATTCCCATGGCAACCACGGTTGACGAATGTAGGCAGATTGTAGAGCTGGCAGAAGAGACCGGGCTGAAATACTGCATGATGGAAACGGTTTTATATAGTCGTGAGTTTCTTTTTGCTAAAGAACTCTACGATCAGGGAGCACTCGGTAAGATGCAGTTCTTGCAGGGGAGCCATGTTCAGGATATGGAAGGTTGGCCGGAATACTGGGAAGGTTTTCCGCCCATGCACAATGCCACTCATTGCGTAAGCCCGATGCTTGGACTGACCGGGGCGGAAGCAGAGTACGTTTCTTGTTTCGGTTCTGGAACTATAGACGAATCTTACATCGCAAAGTATCATTCGCCTTTCGCCATAGAAACTTGTCATATCAAATTTAAGGACTCCGATCTTTCGGCCCGCGTCTATCGTTCGCTTTATGGGGTCGCCCGCCAGTATCGCGAGAGTTTTGACTTCTACGGTTCAAAGAAGGCTTATGAGTGGCCACTCATCGAAGGTGAAGATCCTATCATTCACACGCGCAGCAAGCCGGAGCCAGAAATCGCCGAGCGGGTAAAGGTTCCAGACTATGCTCACCTGTTGCCAGAGGAGATTCAGGCCTACACCACTAAGGGCGTGTATGATGATGATAATGAGCATCTGTCTTTTGCGCAGGGTGCTGGACACGGAGGGTCTCACCCTCATTTAGCTCATCAGTTTATTATGTCACTAGTTGAAGATACGGAGCCTTATCCAAACGCTAGAGAAGCAGCAAATATCACTTGCGTGGGAATACTGGCGCATGAATCCGCTTTGGCGGGTGGTGAGATAATTAAACTGCCGGAATTCACTTTAAAGTCTTAGTCTACCATATGGACTGCACTGCATTTCTGCGTCGATAGACCTAAAGTGAGCGAAAATTCCCAGGGAAAACGGAACAACGAACCAATCAAATCTAAAAATCAGTCACTTCCATCATTCGAGAATTGAACCGAACCAACATAAATTAATGATAAAAAATACGAAACAACCTAACCCGCGCCGTCAAAGCGGTCTTTTCAGAGGTGCCCTGAAGAAATTATTAGTGATGATGGTGTTGGCAGCCGGTGCAGGAAGCGCATCGGCGGCGCATACAAATCTGGTTCCGACCACGACCTATACCGGTACTGGTCCGCTGATCGATGTGGTGTATAACAACACTGCAGGCACAAAGGGTTCGATTGACAGTATTACCACGAATAGCTGGGATAACGGTTTACCGAGCGCTAGCCATCCAGGCTTGTTTTCCGGGGGCACTGCAGAGACCGCCACGGGATGGGATGCTTGGCATGGTGTAGCGATACGTCAGACAGGCGGAACTTTAGCGGGTACTAACTTATCTATGCGTGGTGGAGACGAAGTCGGATCTAGCTGCACAGTACCCTTGAGATTGATGATGCCTCGAATATGGCCTTTGCCTATAAAAACTTGGATATATCTGGCAAACTTACGATGTGGCGTCAGTTTGGCGGCGACCATTCCAATACCTTGAGTTTGCTAAACGGTTATGCGCATGTGGATGACATGTTTGCTACCGGTACAAGCGTTTCGAATGTGAATATCCTCAATGGCAAATTGGAGGTAGGCTCTTTTTCGAACTCAAAAACTACGGTGAACATGTTGGCTGGCGGAACAGGGCAGTTTATCCTCGCCGATATGTATGGTACAGATCCCGATCCTAACCATATTTCGAAGCTGAAACATCTGCGCCTGAACTTTGAAACCGGTTCTGAGGCCAGCTTTACCATCCGTTCGAATGGGGGCGGCAGTGCTCAAGGTTACTGGGAGTCTGCAATCTTAGCGGTCAGCGTTACCATTGATGGAATCGTTGCGAGTGCAGGCGAATTTAAGATCACAAACGTGGGCGCATTGGGCACTACGATCATGCTTCAGGAACCGTCCAAGGTCCCTGGCGATGTACCATACCAACGGAAGGATCAGTATTTCAAAGCCCTTAAGGCTGAAGAAGCGCTGAGTACTTTCGAGGTTCCTGTGGGTTACCACCTAGAGGTTGTCGCCAGCGAGCCCATGGTGCAAGAGCCTGTTACTTTTGCCTTTGACGAGGATGGATCCATGTACGTCTGCGAGTGGTTGACCTATATGCAGGATGAGGAAGGTAGCGGTGCCAAGGATAAGATCTCACGTGTAGTAAAGCTGGTGGATACGAATGGTGACGGGAAAATGGATAAGCGGACGGTCTTTATCGATAATATCCTCCTGCCTCGAAACGTCCTACCTATGGGGGATAAAGTATATGTCATCCTTACGGACTCTGAGACCATATGGGCCTATCATGATAAGGATGGAGATGGAGTTTCTGATGGTCGGGAAATGGTCTGGGATGGCGGGCCTCATACTGGAAATCTCGAGAAACAGTCCTCAGGGCTCATCTGGAATATAGATAATGTGATCTATAATAATTATAACCGCTTTACTTACCATGAAGGTAAGCTTGAGCCCAAGGGATATAACATTGGCCGTTTTTCGCAGTGGGGGCTTGCCCGTGATGATGACGGACGAATATACGGCACAGAAGCGGGTGCGCATGAGAATGCAAATTACTTTCAGTTTCCTGGTGGTTATTTAATCGCTAATACTAAGGATATAGAGCGAGGTCCTGAGTATGATACGCCTCATAGCATCTGCCGAGTAGAAGACCAAACCGGAGGAGGCTATGACTTTAAGAAGGATCGGGTGCTGACCGAGTTTTCCGCAAATTGTGGTCAATCCGTTATTCGAAGTTCTTTGATGCCTGAATTGAGCGGTAGCTTAGCCACCTGTGAGCCGGTAGGGCGACTGATTCGTTTGAACCAGTTAAAAAAAGAAGAGGGTATACGTAAGGTCTATAACTATTTCCCGGGGTCGGAATTTATCCGTAGCAGTGATCCGTTTTTTAGGCCCGTTTGGTCGGAATCGGGTCCTGATGGTTGCTTCTATTTTTCCGATATGTACCGCGGTATTATTCAGGAGAAAGATTGGTTTCCTACCAAGGGAAATAATATTAAGGTAAAGCGTTATCAGCGGGTTAAGGAATGGGGAATGCTAGAGGTGTTTCGCAATGGTCGTATTTACCGCCTAGTGCCTGATGGTAAAACACCTCTCAACGTTCCAAAGCTGCTCAGTAAATCTAGCAAGGAGCTGATTCCTTTTCTTGAACATGGCAGTGGCCATGTGCGTGACAATGCGCAAAAGCTACTGGTTATAAGAGGGGATAAATCAGTTGTTCCTGACTTGAATACTTTTGTTCAGCAGACGGAAAATCCTGTCGCAAAGATGCTAGCCATGTGGGCACTACGAGGTCTGGACTCTTTGAGTAGGGACACCGTGGTCGCGGCCCTCGGTGATGCGTCAGCGCAGGTTCAGGTTGCGGCTATACACCTGAGTGAGGAATTTCTCCACGGCGGAGATCAAGAGATGGCAGCGCAGGTTGAGGCGATGAAGGCTAGCGACGACATGGATGTCCGGATGCAGGTCTACCTCAGCTTTAATGCTCGTCCAACTCCTTCGCTTCAGTCTATACGAAGTAGGCTTGATCAAGACCTTGCTGAAATGACTTTAGTGGAGAGGTATAAGCAGGTTCAAGCCGTGGAAGTGGCTAAGGCTGGTTTCGATCCCGTGTCTAAGGCTGGAGCTAAGATATACAATTTGCTCTGCGCTAGTTGTCATGGTTTGGACGCTAAGGGCGTGAAGAGTGGAGAGGGTTTGGTGGCCCCAAGTTTAAGTCGCAACCGTTGGTTTAGATGGTGGCCCGATGTCGCTACCGCAATTATTATTAAGGGCCAGACGGGTGCTGAACTCGATGGCAAGCCTTATAGCGGAGGTATGATGCCTCCTATGGGGGACGTATATAATGATCAGCAGATCGCAGAGGTTATGACGTATATCGGGATGAATTTTAATAATTGGAAAAAACCGATGACTAAAGAGCAGGTTGCTGCAGTACGCAAGAAGGTGGCCTCGCAGAAGACTATGTTTACCCCGAGAGAACTAAATGAATTGCAAATGAAGCGGGGCTTGTTTGCCCCAGAAAAAAGTAAGCAGGACGTGTTGGCCCCGAAAAAGATCGGAGCCGAGCCGGCTAGGGTTCTGATGCTCGGCGGAAATAAGCACCACAATTACAAGCTGTGCTACGGCGAGCTCGACCGCAAGCTTCTGGAGGAGGACGGGCTGGCCACGGTCACCTACACCGAAGATGTGGCGGAAGCAACCAAGGCGCTGAAGAGCACCGATATTTTCATGGCCTGCGGTAACGTTCCGTACACGGCGGAGTTCAAGCAAGCGTTTGAGGATTTCCTCGACGGCGGCGGTCGCATCATGCTGCTGCATGCGGGCACATGGATTCGTCATGGCTGGCCGCAGCTGAACACCATAGCCGGTGGAGTTCCCAAAGGCCACGAGAAGGGCGGCGTGACCTTTGATGTTAAGGTCAATCAAGCCGACCACCCGCTGATGAAGGGGCTGCCCGCATCCTTTGAAATTGTCGACGAACTCTATCGCATGACGCCCAACAAAGACGCCGCCAAATGGAGCGTGTTGACCACATCGCATTCGCGGACGACCGGCGAGGCCTACCCCAGCATCTTCCTGGCACAGCAGAAAAAGGGCGTTATCCTGTGTTGCACGCTCGGCCATGACCAGCGGAGCCGCGTGCCCGGCTACAACACCTTCATGCGCAACGCCGTGCCATGGCTGATGAAGGCCACCGCCGCTGATGTGAAGGCGGACGATCACAAAACCCTCGACCGGATCGGGAAGTAATAGATAAGCTAGTTGGAGTTATGGAAGAGTAGTTTTGGTGTCGCGATATTCGAGCATATTTTATGTCTTGGAAAGCAGCAGGGGGCATTCCGTATATTTATATATAGAAACCTACGGAATGACCTCTTTTTAGATGCCTGATACATATCTTTGTGCCGTCAGGTTGACGTCATGCATGCTAAATATCAGGCTCCTCCCCCTTGACTCGGCGTAGCTCGGTTAGAGTGAAGACGGCAGCCAAGCATATCCTTCTACATATTTTTGGATCGTCAAATTCACGTCATGAATGCGACACTTCAAGCTCCTCACCTGCGAAGGGGAGGTGGCTCGGTCTGCCGAGACGGAGGGGTTTTCGCGGTTATTTGAGTCAAACTGGCAAAAATACGCTCATGCTCGGCAGAGGACCCTTCCGTCTCGCTTCGCGAGCCAGCTTCCCTTGGTAAGGGAAGCTGATTACCGCTAACTTCACGGCCTACGGACTTGGGTATAAGGATACACAACCGCGGCGTAAAACGCTCTTTTTACAAAATCTTCATGCGCGCCAGTATAGTTATTGCACGATAATTACGAATATAGTAATTATCTATCATAATAATGAAAACATTGACCCAACAGATTTATCTTCTTTCTCCACCGGGCGGTTTTTTTGACATGTCTGTCGTGCACACTCTGTTCCCCGATCTCTCCCGAGGGGCTCGAAATATTCTGGTTCACCGCGCCACTGAAAGCGGAGAGGTGTTACAACTTAAACGTGGACTCTATGTCCTGAATGAATCGTTCCGAAAAACACACCTCCATCCGTTTGCGGTGGCTCCCATGCTTTATGCGCCGTCAACTATCAGCCTAGAATCCGCATTGGCATTTCACGGACTGATCCCGGAGGCGGTGTATCAAACCACTAGCACGACCTCGAGACGCACTCGACGCTTTGCGACTCCGTTGGGGGATTTTACTTTCCAGAGCGTTCCGTCCTCAAATAGACTCGCAGGTGTCGAATCTATCAAACTGGACAACAATTCCTGGGCTTTTGTTGCAAGCCCCATCAGAGCCATTGCTGATTTGGTTTATCTTCGGAAAGAAGTGGATTGGGACACGGACGGCATCGCTTTTCTAACGGAATCGATGCGTATCGAGCTCGACGACCTGTTTGCGATGTCCTTGGCGACGGTCAATGAGGTGATTGAGAGCATTCGAAACAAACGAACCCAGAAGTATATGCATCAACTAAGCGAGGAACTGAAATCATGATTGAAGACGTATTTAATCAAAAAATCCGAGAATATGCGCCTGCTACAGTCATTGAGCAGGAAAATGTGCTACAAGAAATGATGCAGCATTTTATACTGAGCAGCTTGGGTCGGTCGGGCTTTTTTAAGGAAGCCGCTTTTCACGGAGGAACCTTTCTCCGGATTGTGCACAATCTGAACCGCTTTTCAGAAGATCTCGATTTTGTGCTCAAAAAGCCTGCGGATAAATTCCAGTGGCAACAGCACCTCAATCGGGTTTTAGCAGATTGTACCGAAACAGGGATCGATTTTGAACTACTGGATAAGTCATCCACTGATTCTGCGGTAAAAAAGGCCTTTTTAAAAACTGACTCGATTGGAAAGATCCTTCTTATCGACCTGCCACATTCCCGTTACTCAAAGCAAAAAATAAAGATCAAACTAGAAATCGACATTCATCCACCAGCAGGATCCGCCTTCGAAACACATTACCTCGCCTTTCCTGTGATGACCGCCCTCACCACGCAGGACATGCCATCCGCATTTGCCAGCAAAACACATGCCCTCCTCTGTCGGACTTATATCAAAGGTCGTGACTGGTATGATTTCCTCTGGTATGTTAATCGCAACATCCGACCAAACCTTAAACTGCTCACCAACGCCGTGGATCAAGTCGGTCCTTGGGAAGGACAATCCATTGACATCACCCCGAAGTGGCTCATTGAGAAACTGCGTGAGACGATCCTTACCATTGATTGGGCCACTGCTAAAAAGGATGTTCAACGGTTTCTCCCAGCACGCGAACAGGAATCACTCAAGCTATGGAACTCAGAATTTTTCCTCTATCACGCCAACAAGCTCGAAAATAGTTTCTAAGGGCTAAGCCGAATCTACGTCATGATGCCACTTGCTGTCATTCCATCATAGCTGAACGAAATGATCAGTTGGGTGAAGCCCCCATACTCTGCATTTCCAGCATAACTGGTCGAAGATGCTATACGCTATAGCGGTCGCAACCACCTCGACAAGCTCGGGGCAGGCAACCTCGACTGGGGCATCATGCCATTGCATCTGAAATTTTCACACAACCGCTTCCGTCTTCATTGCATTACGCCGTGACGAGTCGCTAGAGGGGGGAGATTGGGGAGGAGGCTTTTGTGGTAACTCTATGGCTAAGTCGGAGGCGCTGCTCTTTTCAGGAAATCATCATGCGCGGGGTTCTTCGCGATTTTTAGTGGACCGAGGCGATCAGTGCGACACAGAATCCCCGTCTCACCAGAGTGGTGTAAAACCCGCTCACTCATAGGGAAAAGACTTAACCGACGTGCTTTAAGCAGAAATACGATGGCAGGGGCTGATTCGCGACACACCGCATCCACGCATCATTCGTAGCGGACTGGCGAAGCCATTTCGACCACATCAGCCTGAGCCTCTGCACAGATCGAAACCGCTTCGCGGATTCCGCTACACACCGCACCCACTGATAATCCCATTACAATGCACTAC
>Ga0209302_10000647_pt1 | contig 20132 bp, 18 predicted proteins | sample ArcOceMetagenome_2_FD_187445 | JGI IMG/M metagenome (GOLD analysis project Ga0209302, IMG submission 187445) | Marine eukaryotic phytoplankton communities from Arctic Ocean - Arctic Ocean ARC135M Metagenome (SPAdes) (version 2) | ecosystem: Environmental > Aquatic > Marine > Oceanic | place... | reverse complement strand
ATGTATCGTTATTTCGCTGAGAACAAGGTTTCTCCTGAAATGCAACAAAAAGCAATTGCCAGTTTAAATAATGATCGAAAAAAGAAAAATCTTACCAAGTAAGTAGAATACACATTTGTGTAAAAAATAATAATTTTAAAATTATTATTTTTTTTGATGAATCAAACAATATAATTCCTTTACATGGTTTACATCTGTCAGTTGAAAAACTAAACACCACAACCGTAACAATCTGTTGCAAATACACAATCATTCGGTCCGTTTCCAGGATATTGACAACCCCATTGTCCATTACCTATACTAGTACAACCATTTTTACATGCCCATGCAAAACGTTTCCAAGGATTGTAGAAATAATCATACCATGTATTGTTCACAGGGTATGTTACAATTGGTGATGCATACAAAATATTTGGATAGCGATAATCTCTTCTATGCATATGATGTCTAGGCCCACCATAATAATATCGGTCACCACGACCACCACGACGACCACCGCGACGACCACCACGACCACCACGACCACCACGACCACCACGACCTCTAAATGATTCTATTTGTATAGAGACAAGTGAAAGTAGCAATAAAAAAGTAATTATCGCAAGAAACCAGAATATTCCGTTCATTTACATTTACATGCGAAATTATTTTGTTTTCATAGAGGATATAATATTTTCTAATACAGATATGTCGATTTTTTCTAACTTCACGTGAGCTTCCCAAAAATATTTACAATATGACCATTCAAACTCACAGTCATCTTTATACCAGTCTTTATGTTTTTCATTAAGAATCTTATTCAAATAATTCGGCAATAAATCTAAACTGTTATGTGGTAATACGTATGCTAATTGTACATGTTCGTCTACTGGATTTTCTACAGTATCTATAATCATGTCTGTTTCAAAATAGGGAATATATTTTAACAAATCCGCAAGTAATGGAGGGTAATGATAATTATACCTCCATCTCCAGTCTGGACAACCAGAAGTATAATACTTAAATGTCCATTCTAACCCTTCTAAATAATTGAATGAAATTTGTTTTCGGTGTTCGTCTGTGATATCGATATCAAATAACATATCGTAATATCGTTTTTGCCAATATGTATCAAATACGTTAATATATTTTTCAACAGCGCGTTCTTTTATGGGTATTTGTAGTAACTCCTTCTCATATCTGGTACTATCTTCATTATAACGCATGTTTCTTTTTTCTAATTTATCACGATTCGTTTGTTCATTTTGTAAATACAGTTCCTCATTTTCGGATAATACCTTTATCACTTTCCTAAAATTTTTCCAATATATTTTTTTTCCGTTTGTGATATTTTCTTTGGTATTTCCAATTGTATTTCTATACACATTCATTATTAGATCCATTCCATTCGTTCGAATATTCAAGGCGGGAAAATGTGGGAGAAAATCATTACCTAGCATAAAACACAGGAATATATAATCGTGGATTCGATTTACTTGTTGCTCAGTAGTAGGTTCAATATCATTATTTAAATAATAAGTTAATTGATTTTTAAACTGAGGAATATTTACAACATACAAATAGTTGGGGTCTAATGAACTATCTATTGTTTTAATAAAATCAGGCGTCTCACGAAATAAATAAAGTTGTTTACAATATTCTAAGTGATTAATTGATAACATAATTAAATCAGCATCTAGACCATATACAACAGTTCGGCTATTTATGTGTTCTGTCTTGTGATCACGAATATATTGGAATATTTTATGTTCTCCTTCGCCAGGAACGTTACTACCACTTACTATAATATTCTTTACGTTGAAATTACTTGCAATATTAAAATGCACCTGAACACGATTGTTTAAATTGGTCATAAAATTAGTACCCGGAGTAATAGATGCACCATTCCATGATGGATTATTATTATCGGTATTATCATATTGTTTAATGTAATTTGTTTTATAACGGCGTTGTCGCTGTTGATTTAATTTTGCAATTGGCGCTGCTCCGTCAAATGCAATATATACATTGTTGTATGGTTGTATATTTTCTATATACTCTTCTATTTTTATACATACATTATTTATTAATTTTTTTTCAAATGTAATATTGTTGCTGTTAAATTCAATATCCCTCATACAATCATAAATAATTGAATTACTATCTATGTATAAGTTATCCACCTTGAACAACTTATTATATTTTTGCATGACGTTTGCATAATTTTTTATTATATGTGAAAAGTAACTAGGGATACCCATACTGTATATAAAAGTGTTATTATGATTTTATATCTTATTTTACACATTTGATAAGATACAAATAATCAATTTTATTCACAAAAGTGTAAATAGTGAATAAAATAAAAAGGTAATATTATAATAACAATTTATTTTATATGAAAAACAAAACTTTAGGTAAAAATAGCAAGATAAAAATAACGATTTCATCTAAATCGCAAGATAACAACATAGTCGACCCATTGTTTAGACAGGAAACGATAGTGTTTTATCAACAATTGATAGAAAATACCATAATTTATTTACATAAAAATAGAGAAAACAACCTTATTACAAATCATGAATTAAACTCTGCAATCGAATCTTTAGAAAGAAATTACAAAATATTAAAAACAGTAGAAGAAAAATATGTAGAACAAGGAATGTTGAAAGACGACGACAATAAAAAAATAATAGAAATCAAGCAAAGTTTAACCAGTGTAATATTATTAAACGGAACAACCAATATACGTGATATTATACAACTTCAAAATACTATACCAAATGACATGGCAAACGTATACGATAGTAAAACATTTCTAGATTGTAAGTTAAATGACGAACAATATTCTCGTAAATTTAACTTGCTTGAAAAGTATGTTCGGCCTATAAATGTGAAAATATTGAGTTGGACGAACAACCAAGAGAAAAATGTAAAAAAAATGGAAAGAAATAAAATTATCGACGATGATATGATATTAGACCATTCGGACAATTTAGATTGTTTTGATTTATCGAGAACTAGTAAAGAGTTTTATATAAAGGTGAATGGTATTAAAACCGTAATACATAATTATACAAGTAACTATAGTATTATAATTGAATGTATTGTAGATAATATTATGTTACATTGTATAAGATCACAATATATTTGCGATTTTTTAAATATTATGAAACATAAAACAATAGATTATAAAATATATAGTGAAGAATCCTACTCTAGTTATATTGAGTCATTGACACTGAAAGATATATTGATTTATTCTGATGATGAATTAGTTAATAAATATTATCATATGAGTAGTCAGATAGTTAAAGTTAAACAAAATACGATTTCACAAGTAGTAAGAGATTTTATAACCGATGATTTATATAAACAGCGTAATATGTTGATTTCTTTATTGTTGTATTCAGAACAACACGAATATCAATACATGGCTTATTTATTATACGATTTATTATCAAATGATAGTAACGGAGAAGTAGATACAACAGAACAGACCATGTTATTGAATAGTTTACCGTGGAAAATAAAATGTTTTTTTAGAGATGCGATGTCTCAAACGATTGAATATACCAATAATTTGTCAAATATTGATAAAATACAGATACCATTAGAACAGCAAATATGCTTGATGAAATCTTCTGAATCAGTTAAAGAAAAGGCAATGAATAAATTAAAAGAGATAAAATCAAAAGGTGATGATAATGGCACAAAGGCCAAACAATATTTGGAAGGATTATTGAGAATCCCGTTTGGTATTTATAGGAGTGAACCTATTTTAACTTTTGTATCAGATATAAAAGTACTATTTCATGAATTAATTACACAAATGAATACAATTGATCCGGGTACATTTGATACATCTATTAATTATACAAATATCCAAATAAAAAATATGTGTGCTGACATAAAACAACAGGACATATACAATATTCAAGATAAATTGACATCTTCGTTAATATCAATATTTACCAAATTGAAGCGTAATGAGTTAATTATTGACGTGTGCAATATCAATAATATTATTAAAATGTGTGGTTTAAAAGAACATAAATTAATACATTCTGGGAAAAACATTGATTTTATGAGAGAGCAAATTATAACCTTTATTTATAAATATAAAAATAACGAACATATTATGTGTGAACTTATGAAACTGAAAACCGGTGCGAATAATAATTCATATACGAATGCAAATGTCATTACAAATAATATTACATTAATTGATAAAAAGTGGAATAAGATAAATAGTTATATGAATAACGTAAAAACTACGTTAGACAATGCAGTACATGGACACAATAAAGCAAAACGTCAAATAGAACGAATACTCGCCCAATGGATAAATGGGGAAGATAAAGGGTATTGTTTTGGATTTGAAGGACCACCAGGTGTGGGAAAAACTAGTTTCGCTAAGAACGGGTTGGCAAAATGTTTTGTAGATGATGACAATATAAGTAGACCATTTGCATTTATAGCAATTGGTGGTCAAGATAATGGTAGTGCACTAACCGGACATAATTATACATACGTTGGTTCTGAATGGGGAAAATTTGTAGATATACTGATAAAAAATAAATGCATGAATCCAATAATATTTATAGACGAACTAGATAAGGTTAGTAGAACCGAGAATGGTAAGGAAATTATAGGCATATTGACTCATTTAATCGATCCAACCCAAAATGATTGTTTCCAAGATAAGTATTTTAGTGGTGTTGATCTTGACTTATCCAAAGCACTATTTGTATTTTCATATAATGACGCATCATTGATAGATCCAATTTTGTTAGATAGAATACACAGAGTAAAATTTGAACATTTATCATTAGAAGACAAATTAGTAGTTACGCGTAAATTTATATTGCCAGAGATCTATAAAAATATGGGGCTAGAACAAATGATTGAAATTAGCGATGATAACATTAGTTATATTATTGAAAATTATACGAATGAACCAGGCATTCGCAAATTTAAAGAATTATTATTTGAAATTATAGGTGAAATTAATTTGACTTGTTTGCAAAATTACGATACAATTGAAATTCCGATGTTAATTACGAATGATGATATTAAAGACAAATACCTAAAAGATCATTATTGTCGCATTGATAAAAATATTCCCGAAACTCCGACAGTAGGTGTTATTAATGGTTTATGGGCGAATGCACTTGGTCAAGGTGGGGTTATTCCAATAGAAACTAAATATTTTCCAAGTGCTACTTTGTTAGACTTAAAATTAACTGGATTGCAAGGAGATGTAATGAAAGAAAGTATGACGGTTGCTAAAACATTAGCATCGTCATTAGTACCTATCGTAACTATGAGTAAAAATTATAAAACATATGAATGTTCTAAAATGCAAGGTATACATATTCATTGTCCTGAAGGAGCAGTTCCAAAAGACGGTCCTTCTGCAGGTACCGCGATTACTGTAGCCATTTATAGTTTATTAACGGGTAAAAAAATTAATAATAAATTTGCGATTACAGGTGAGATTAATTTACAGGGCAATGTAACTGCTATTGGTGGATTAGACTTAAAAATACTTGGTGGGATCAAAGCAGGTGTGACAAATTTTATATTTCCACATGAGAATGAAAAGGATTATAAGGATTTGTTAGAGAAATATAAGGATAATTCGCTTGATAATATTAATTTTTATACAGTAAAGCATATACAAGACGTATTCAAGTTAATATTCGTTGAATAGTGGAAAATGTATTCGAATACATAGTTTTTTATCTGATGGTAATGTATATTACATTATGGCGATCCAACTAACATTTAGTAATTTGTTACATTTCTTTTCTTTAATATCTCCTATATTATTATCGTTCTTTCTAGTATCATCGTCTATATTTAATCAAAATATTAAAGGATATATATATTTAGGTGGCGTATTAATAGCATCATTGATTAACTTATTTTTAATGAATATGTTTAAAGTGAAACCGAGCGGCGATGTCTCACAAACTTGCAATCTATTTGAGTTTCCTTTTAATTTGAACGAATATGTTAGTCCTGCATTTAATAGCATGTACTTGGCTTTTACAATGTCATATCTAGTATTACCAATGCTTTTTATATCACATATTAATTATCCGACTTTAATAAGTTTAATATTTATTACTGTACTTGATGCCTTTACAAAAATTAGTAAAAATTGTACTACATTTTCTGGAGCTACGCTCGGTATATTGGTTGGAATTGTGATGGGTGCTGGCTGGTTTACGATATTACACTCTATGGGACATTCTGACTTATTATTTTTTACAAACGAACCAAGTAATAACGTCGTATGTTCTAGACCATCTAAACAAACGTTTAAATGCAATGTTTATAAGAATGGACAAATAATTAGCCAACTATAAGTTTTACTCTATTCGTAATTGAAAAAAATGTTACACTATCATAGTGTGTAACATTTTTATGCTGTAATATTTTTATGCTGTAACATTTTTATGCTGTAACATTTTTATGCTGTAATTTAATATTACATCATATGTTATACATTGAAATAGGTAGGATTTAGGTATTTTAAACACCAACTATGTAAATCATCTAACATCAGTTTTCTATGTAATGCTTCATTCATTAATTTGGGATTACTACTTTTTATGTTCCATTGTTGGCGAAAGTAAACTACAATATCGACTATTTTACCTTTACTATACTTGTTATTTAATTCTTCCCATATGAATTGGGGTTTATTTAATCTTTTGTTTACTTCATTATGAAATAATAATAATGCCTTTTTTAACGAATCCTTATTATTAATGGCTTTATCATTTAATGTTTTTATTTTTGCAGTAGCATGTTGTTTACAATCTGGACATGGTAAATTTGAACAAATATTTTTTATAATATCTATTAAACCAGGTTTTAATTCCATAAAACGTTCTTCTTTTATTTTTTCTGCTAAAGTATGAAATAAAAACCATGTACACGGTCCCCATGATTTTGTCATAATAAATATATATAAAGCCTTTATTTTAAATTGTCTATATGGACTTAGTTATAAATTATATTGTTGAAGATAACTTCGATTTTTATAAAGAATTATACAATGAAGATGACGTTGTAGTTAACGATGGTGATAATAGTAAAATTAATAACGATGATAATATTTGTCTAATATCCAAACTTGCTCTCGATCATAACCATATTTCTTTACCATGCAATCACAAGTTTAATTTTATTCCTCTATACAATGAAATAAAATCTCAAAAAGTGAATGTTAATCGATTAGAAACCTCCAGGTTATATATATGTGAAATTAAATGTCCCTACTGTAGAACGATTCACAGTAAATTATTGCCACACATTGTATTAAATAGTGGTATGAATTATATTATTGGCGTTAATACGCCTAAAAAATATTGTATGGACTTTCATACATGTAGTTATGTATTTAAATGTGGAAATCGGAAAAACACAACGTGTAGCGATACTGCATATTATTCTGATATTGGATGTTATTGTAAACGTCACACTTGCTATGTTTCTGAACATGAAGGCAACGTAGACACAACTGTCGTATATTGTTCGGCTATAGTAAAATCTGGGAAACGAAAAGGTACAGAATGTAATTGTAAGGTTACAAAGAAGTCACCTACATTGTGTAGTAGACATTATCGCGAACAATCGAATAATACACACACACCTACGCAACCCAGTTGAATATAGTAGATAATCTAGTATTTACCTACACAATGTAGGCAAATACTGAAAAATGGTAAAAATGGCTACTTACATAAAAGTGCTTATGTAGGTAAAGTTCTAATTTTTTAATTCTATTTTCCATTTTGAAAAACGCAACACAAGGAAACCCTGTGTGTCTTTTTTGAAATCTCAAAATAGAATTGAAAACTAGTGAAAAACACGTTTAGAGCATAATGCTCTCATTTGCTTTTTTAGAATATTTGATTTGTTACCATACTTTTTTTGGGAAATTAGACAATTGAATTCGGTTACATTTAGGAACTTTTTTTGTTAGTATATATTAGGAATGGTTCTTGAACAAAAGGTTCCAGAAAGTTCGAATATATGGAGTTGTAAAACATGTGATTATAATACATCTAGATATAGTCAATACAAACGCCACTTGTTAACTAGAAAACATACAATCCTAACGGATCCTAACAAATTAGGGACTAGTTCCGAATTAAAGACATATAACTGTATGTGTGGTAAGAAATACAAGCACGCATCTTCATTATGTGAGCACAAAAAAACATGTACCTACACAAATGAAAACAATGTAATTACAATTTGCAATGACCAACCTACTACAACTATTGTAGAGAAAAAAGAAGAGGATATGCCTGACATGAAAGAGTTAATAATTGCATTGATGACACAAAATCAAAATATGCAAAAACAATTGTTTGCTCAACAAGCACAAGCACAAATACAAGCACAAGCACAAGTACAAGCACAAGTACAAGCACAAGTACATACACTAGTACAAGCGCACGCAGAAACTCAGCATAAACAATTATTGGAGTTGATGCCTCAACTAGGGAATACAACCAATAATAATACTATGACTCATAGTAATAACAACAACAAAACAAATAATTTCAACGTGAATATGTTTTTGAATGAACATTGTCAGAATGCTATGAATATTTCTGATTTTATCGAATCATTGCCGATAACCCATCAAGAATTGGATAATACTAGAAAGTATGGTCTATCGGAAAGCATATCGAATATGGTTATTAAGGGTTTAGACGACATGTCTATTTACGAACGTCCAATCCATTGTACAGACCCCAGCCGTAAAACACTATATGTGAGGGATAACGATGAATGGGTAAAAGACGATAACCAAGTAATTATGCAGAGAAATACGATACGATTAGCAGTGAAACAGCGAAACAATGTAAAATTGTGGCGTGATCAGTATTTGGAAGGGAAAGAATCGGACCGTACACACATGGATTATCATGATATGGCACTGAACTGTCTAAAATTTATCGAGACAGATGAAAAGGAAAAGAATAAAATAGTGAAGAAAATATGTCAAGCGACACATTTAACGGTTGATGTGAAGCAGAAACTTATGGCTGCGTCAATGTAGATAAATCATATGATACGTTCAAATATATTATGATTTTTAGTTAGTGACAAGCACCATTAGCAATCTAAAATGGAGACCCAAACCCACCCATATCATTTGCTGCCATTGGTTCCATCATAGTTGGAACTGCAGAATTTTGTGATGCTGTAGGACCAGTATACATATCTTGGAAATTGGGACTTTGTTGATGTCCAGCTTGGAGTGATTGTTCATTTGTCTCGCTCTTTAAATTTGTCATTTGAGGTTGCAAATTTTCGGGCAACATATTGTTGGGATTTCCTCCTAGACCCATATGTGGTTGGCTTAATGGCTGGGTAACCCGAACCTGTCCAGATGGTTTATCATGCACTGGTTTTTGTGCAGTTTGTCCTTCATATAAATCATATAGCCTGTCTAATAATACTTCTACTTTCTCTCCTAATTTTGTATTAATAGTCAGAGAAATCATCAATATTGCTAAAATTACATTAATTAAATTGATGTCTCCATATTTTACTTCGCTATAAGTTGGAATAAAACAGATCATTCGATGAATGAAATATAGAGATACAAACATGACTGATAATTGAGCAAATATTTCTGCTATAATTACTAAACTTCCCTTGTCTTCATCTGTTTCGGGAATATAGTTTTTGATACCCTTTAATACTACAATTAATGGTATTATTGCTAAAACTGTATATTGAAGAATGTTCATTATAGTAGCCTTCTCAGGTTCGTCCATTTTAAATACATAATTAATAAAACTGATATTTTCAGGCATTTCTGCTTTTTCTAATCTATCCATATGAACTATCTATAGAATAAAAAATATTTAAATATATAAATTTAAATAATGTAAATGCTTAAGAATGTTGTTGACATCAATAAACATAAAAATCGTGACATTACTAAAGATAAACATGAAGAGTACCAATATCTTAATCTTTTGAAGGATTTAATGGAACATGGCACTCTTGAAGAGGGTAGAAACGGTAAAACTAAATCGGCAATTGGTGCTGCTATGAGTTTCTCTTTAGAAAATGGAAAAATTCCTATTCTTACTACTAAAAAAACTGCTTGGAAAACCTGTCTCAAAGAACTGTTATGGTTTATTTCAGGTTCAACTGATGCTAAAATATTAACCGACCAAGGAGTTGGAATATGGAAAGGAAATACTACAAAAGAATTTTTAGAAACACGCGGATTAGACTATGAACCAGGTCGTTCAATTGGCCCGCTATACAGTCATCAATGGCGTTTTTGGAATGCTAAATATGAGACTGACCCTAATGCGGATTATACTGGTAAAGGAATAGATCAATTACAGAATGCTATAGATATTTTAAAAGATCCAGAACAAAGAAATAGTCGTAGAATTGTAATTTCTGCATGGAATCCAGAACAGATAGATGAAGGAGTTCTTCCAAGTTGTCATAGTTTTTTTCAATTTTCAGTTACACAAGGAAATAAATTATCTTGTTGTCTCACGGCCAGATCGCAGGATATTTTTTTAGGCGAACCATTTAATATAGCTTCCTACAGTTTTCTAGTACATTTAATTGCAAAACATTGTGATTTAATCCCTTATGAATTTATTTTATATGCGGGAAATGTTCACATATATGACGATCACTTTGAACAAGTTACAGAGCAAATTTCAAGAACTCCATACCCATTTCCTACACTAGAAATATTAAACAAAAGAGATAATATTAATGATTATGTGATTGAAGATTTTAAACTTAATGATTATCAGCATCATCCACAATTAAAAGGGGCAATGAGGGCATAAGTAATGATTCAACATTCATCTCTATACACCTTTGAAGATGAATGCCAAGCACGTAATATATTGTAAATGTTAATAATATATTTTGTTCCATACCAAAAAAGTCTAGAAAATGTATAGCAATATAGTATAGTATAGCATATGGATTTTATTGTGCATAATTACTATAAAATTTCAAGTAAACCAAGTTTACAATTTTATTGGTTAAATAGAAATCGAAAATTCATAATGAAATACGAGGAAGTAGTAAAAGAGGGGAATAACGGTATTTTTCAATTACCAACTATATTGACAGGAAAATATAGTTTAGCATTAGATGGATATATAGATATGGTATATAGTATACGCGTAGGTGATAAAATAGAACATAACGACAATGGTAAACAAATTTATTTTGAGATAAATGTAGACGAGGTAAACAAAACGAATAAAATAAAAAAATACGACAACAAAATATTTATAAGTGAGAAGGTTAAAATAAATAAAGGTATACAAATTACTTCCAGAAAACACTGGGGGATGTATTGGAATTGTTTACATTTACTATCTTTTAATTATCCAGACGAACCAAGAGATGAAGATAAGAATGAAATAATAAATTTAACGAAAACAATGATGGATACGGGATTACAATGTCGCATATGCAAATCTCATTTTATTATGTGGAATAGTAAAAGGCCAATACAAGACAACTGCAATAGCAGAGAAGAATTAAAACAATGGTATATTGATTTACATAATGATGTGAACGCAAGAAATAAAAAGAAAATGATGGATAATAAGAGCGTCGAGGAAATATATAGACAATTTGATAACAGTGAATTGGAGAAATATAATTTAGACGTTTTAGGCATGTTTAAAGAAAGTAGATTATCTGAATTACCAAGATACTTAAATAACGTTGTGAATAAACAATTATGGAAGGAACATGATATATTTCAAGAATAAATTTTAGAAATAGTGCGATAATATCGACAAAAATAATTATAAATAAAGTATAAATGAGTAGCAATGCAGCATTATCCGCAGCACGACGTCGTAGAGTTGGACAACCACAAGTTCAGCAACAGTCATCTGCACAACAACCGACACAACCACAACAACAACCACCAAAGCCAATGACTCCTGTAGATGTATTACGACAACATCAAGAGAGAATCAATAGTTTAGAAGACGAACTAAAAAACATAAACATAAAAGAAACGAATACTGAAGATGACCAGTTGTATGACAAAATATTATCATACGTAACCGAACAGTTCAACTTTAAAGCATTTCAGCAGAATTTAGATAATGTAGTTACTGAGTTTGAAGATATGCGAAAGTTGATAAATTCTCAACAAATATATTTAAACAATATGAATGTTGTTATCATGCAAATAATGAGTAAACTGAATATAGAAGAGCAAGCAGAAGAGCAAGCAGAAGACCAAGACCAAGAGCAAGACCAAGAGCAAGACCAAGAGCAAGAGCAAGAGCAAGACCAAGACCAAGACCAAGAGCAAGAGCCAGAGCAAGAGCAAGAGCAAGAGCAAGAGCAAGAGTGTAATGAGTACAAAACATGAAAAAAATGTATAAAAAGAATGTAGTATGAAGGCTTTATTTACTATTGTAATATTTTGTATAGTATTATTCGTATATTTACATATATATTTCCATTTAAAAGTAAGCAACGATTTAGAAGTATTTGAAATAGACCAGCCATCAAAAGACAAATTAGAAGAAATATGTGATTTAAGACAACCAGTGATATTTGATTATTCTGTGGGAAACTTATTAGCAGAGTGTAACACATCATCTGTATTACGGAATTATGGAGCATTTGATGTAAAAATACGAAATGTAAAAGAGTATGATGATGTGACTGAGTTATATATGCCACTTACCTTAAGTGCTGCAAATGACGTATTTGAGAAAGATACAGAATCCAGATTTATTAGTGAAAATAATTACGATTTTCTAGAAGAAACTGGATTAACTAGAGAATTTAGATGTAACGATATTTTTTTACGACCGAATTACGTTTCAAATTGTATATACGATTTCATGTTTGGGTCAAATAACACTGAAACCCCATTACGATATGAATTAAATTACAGAAATTACTTTTTAGTTACGAAAGGAAGTGTAAAAATAAAATTAATACCACCAAAATCTTCAAAATACTTATATACCATAAAAGATTACGATAATTTCGAATTTTTATCCCATGTGAACCCATGGAATGTTCAAAGCCAATTTAAAGCAGATTTTGATAAAATAAAAACATTAGAAGTAGAAATACATGCAGGACAGATAATATATATTCCTGCTTATTGGTGGTATAGTATTAAATTTGAAAAGAATAGTAGTATATGTGCATTTAAGTATAAGACATATATGAACAACATAGCAATAGTTGACCATTTATTAGTGAGTGTATTGCAAGGTCAAAATGTAAAACGTCAGATCGTAAAGAAGAAAGAAATAATTGAACCAATACTTGCAGATACAGCAAAAGACATCGTGAAATTAGAGAAAGAGAAAGAGAAAGAGAAAGAGAAAGAGAAAGAGAAAGATATGAACTTAGAATGAAACCGTCTAAACCAACTATAGATTGCATCATAAAGTTGATATAAAAATACTATAATATGTGTCAGATATATTATAGTATCAAGTATGGAATATAAAATTTTAATAAAAGACCGTGATTATACCGAGTGGACGGTATACAATATGCCACAGTTGAATGTAATAATTAACAAAAATATAGATCCTGTAAAAGAAAAATTATTTACGAATGATATTTTCAAAATAAATGAAAATAATACGACGAATGTGTTACATTCTATAGTTCGCGAATCTGTGTATATATCTGGTATATTAGTACTGAATGGGAATAATGTATATGGTATGGAAAATAACAAGAAACTATATAAATGTATACCAGACGATAAACGTATACCTAGTTTCTTAATACCTTATACCTTAGTAAAGCTCGGGTTTTTAAAAAACATCGAAAATAAATACGTAATATTTAAATATAATCATTGGAATGATAAACATCCTAGAGGTGTATTAGTAAATTGTCTAGGAGATGTAGATAAATTAGAAATATTTTATGAATATCAATTATATTCTAAAAGTTTATATGCGTCAATAACGTCGTTTACTCGCGCAACATCCCAATCATTAAAGGAGAAAACACAGGATGAATTTATTAATACCATGATTGATAAATATAAATTAATAGATAGAACATTTGAAAATGTATTTAGTATAGATTCGTCTAGTACACAAGATTATGACGATGCGTTTAGTATAATAGACTATGGCGATAAACACTACAAAATCAGCATTTATATTGCAAATGTACCTCTTTGGATGAATGAACTAAATTTGTGGGAATCCTTTTCAGAGAGAATTTCTACGATTTATTTACCAGATCGTAAAAGACCGATGTTGCCAACCATATTAAGTGAGTGCTTATGTAGTTTATGTGAAAATACAATTCGAATAGCGTTTTCATTAGATATCGAAATAAAAAACAACGAAATCATAACCACAACCTTTAATAATACTTTCATTAAATTATATAAAAACCACGTATATGATAGTAAGCAGTTACGAAAGGACGAAAATTATAAGCGATTGTATAATGTAGTATCAGACTTGTCAAGAACGTATAAGTATGTTTCTAAGATAAGCACGAGTTATGATATCGTATCCTATTTAATGATATTAATGAATTATTATTCAGCAAAGAAGATGGTGACGTATACCGATGGTATATATCGCTCTGTAAAAATGGACGAAACTAAAAAAGAGAAAATAGATAACTTACCGGTCGATGTATCTAATTTTGTAACATTCTGGAGAAGTACATGTGGTCAATACAATTTATATGACGGTGAGAAGGAACACGACATGTTAAATTTAGAATCTTATATACATATATCTTCGCCTATTAGAAGATTAGTAGACCTATTAAATATGGCAAGAATGCAACAACATATGAATCTGGTTCAGTATGGAAAATCATATGAAATATTCCATCAACGTTGGATAAATAAGCTAGATTATATTAATCAAACAATGAGAGCCATACGAAAATTACAGAGCGATTGTAGTTTATTAGAACTGTGTATGAATAATCCAAGTGTATTAGAAACCGAATACGACGGTTATTTATTTGATAAATTAGATAGAAATGATGGATTATTTCAATACGTTGTTTATATTCCAGGTATCAAAACGATGTCGCGAATTACAACTCGTCACGATATGGACGAATATTCCCATCGAAAATATAAAATATTTGTATTTACTGATGAAGACTCGTTAAAGCGGAAAATCCGATTACATATGTTAGAAAATGAAACGGAGAAAGAATAAATTACAAAAAAAACTTCTAACCAAATATAATTATTTTTTATGTAATTTGAAACTATATGTATAGTGATTGATTCGTTGCTACGAATTTTAATGTCATGTCGGGTATTTTGCTAAGTTTATGTAGAAATTCGACATTGCCTACATATTCTGCAATATTTTTTAATTCATTTACAATATTATTTACTTTTAATAACGCTTTTACAAATTCTCCTATGAATATTTCTTTTTCCTCTCCACAATCAGATAAAATTTGTTTGCACTCTTGTTCACTTGTAGATTCACACCACGATAAGAATGGCAATACTAGATCGTAATTAATTTCGTAATTTTCTCCTGAATAAATATTGAACTTAACTTCATCGTCGTAATATTTATCCAGATAACTCTTTATTTTATTGATCGCATTATTTAATATGGAATTATCAGTTAACATTGACGCGTTTAAAATTTTGTTGTCTTCTTTAACACGTATCCCTGAGAAACAACTGAGTGTAGCCACTATATCATAGCTATCAAGTGACTGAAAATAATTAGTATTGATTAACAATTCTGTAAGGGCTAGACTATGTGTTTCTTGAATGTAGGTAGATATTATACCACATGTTGTTATATTTTGTTGTGCGTCCACATATTTATGAAATGTTAAATAGTCTATAATATCGTTTGTTTGGTTTTCAAAATAATGTTCTAACGACATAAGATACTCTTTATTTTTCTCTATATTGACTTCATCTTCTAGAATGGATGCGTAAGAATCGAATGATTTTTGGAAATGTTTATCCGATGATTTTATATTTTCCATTTCACGTTGAATATTTTTGCGTTTTTTATTGGAACTATTTTGCAAATCTTTTGTTAGCTGATTATATTTTTCATACAGATATAGATTTTCTTTAATTTTGCTATACGTTACATTGGTTTTTCGTTCGTCTATTTTTTCAACAGCGTTATTAATATGTTCTATTATAGAATTGCGTTCATTATCGATGTCATTTGTAATCATACTTTTACTAGCAAAAGAAATTTGTTTCTTTATATTATTCACGTGATTATCCATTGTATTATTATCTCTGCTGTTCACGTTCAGCATGTTCAAGATTAGATTAAACGTTAATTTAAATTTGGATTTTAATAGTTGTGGACTTCCATTTAACAATTGTTTGTAATCTACCATAGATGGTAATTGAAATAAATTATTTAGATGAATTACGTGACCAATTGTATCTAATCCCCTTCGTCCTGCACGACCAGCCATCTGAGTATATTCGTGTGATAATAACAGTCGCATATGAGAGCCATTATATTTTTCAAAACCTGTGAATATTACTGTTTTTGTGGGCATATTAATACCAACTGCAAACGTTTCAGTTGCGAATAGTAATTTGATATAGCCTTTTGAGAACAATAGTTCAATCATTTCACGAAATACAGGCATAATACCAGAATGATGTATAGCAACACCTTTTTCTAATAATTTTATAATCATGGTAAATTCAGCTAATTGCAAGTATTCTGCAAAATTTGGCAACTTTCGTAAAATCATTTCACATTCGTGATGAATCGTAGATGGGATTTTAGACTCTTTATCAAATAAACTGATATTAATTGTAGCTGCTAACTTTTCAACTTGTTTTCTAGAAAATACAAAACAAATGGCCGGTAACATATCATTTTCATTTAAATATTTTGTAACTTCGTTTAATACATACGATTGCTTAACAAAGCAATTGTTTTTTTGGGTATATGCTGTCAATTTTCGAATTTTATTATAGTTATCCTCATCGAATGATAGTGTTTCATCTTTTACTAGAATCGGTTTATGTAGAAATTCATTGATATATTTTAAAAATTCTTTATCCTTTATCTTTTTAATTATACTTTGGGGTAGAGTTGTATAAAAGTAATGCTTTAATGGCACAACACGATGCGTTGTAGGAGCAAGGTATACTGATTTACTATATTGTTTAGTTTTTTCAATCCATTCAGCAAATACGTGTGGTTTGTCAATAGTAGCAGATAACATCACCATTTGCACGTGTAATGGAAGTAACATAATAGTTTCTTCCCATACACGTCCTCTGTCGGCATCATTAATATAGTGTACTTCGTCAAATATAACACATGATAACTCGTTTTCAAAATCCATGTTAAATTGTAAAGGAATTGAACTATTTGTATTATAGTTATTAATATTGTCGGGAGATGTATTATCTGGTGCTGATATCATTTTTTGTAAAAGTGTATTTCGTAAAATTTCTGTTGTCATAATTAGAACATCTGCTTCAGGATTGAATTTAATATCTCCGGTTAGAATGCCAAATGATATGTTAGGAAACTTTTTAGTAAATTCGTAAAATTTTTGATTAGATAGCGCCTTGATAGGTGAAGTGTAAATAACCTTCTTACCTTGTTTCACCAAGTGTTCAATCGCAAATTCAGCAGGCAATGTTTTACCACTTCCTGTATGAGCAGTAATTAATATGTGCTGTTTTTCTACGATTGCTTCAATCGCATATTTTTGAAAATCACTGAGTTCAAACCCAAATGTATTAAAATACGAATCGTAATCATTTCCAATATACTTATCTGTGCATAATTTAACCATTGTTTAAGGTTATAAAACTAATATTAAATATCATAATAAAATGTTTTAATAATTCAATTTTTTACAGGAATTGACAAAAGTTTGTATCTAGATAATTGTAGATGTAAACTATATAAAGAAATTATATACTATATAACTATAATGAGTTCCGATACTGAAACGACAACACCTGCTATGAATAATTCGAGTTCGCTAACTGGTCGTGTCAAGTGGTTTAATAATAAGACTGGATACGGATTTATTACAGTTATTAGTGGAGATCCGTCCACTGTAGGAAGTGATATATTTGTACATCATTCTGCAATTGTAGTATCAATTGAACAGTATAGGTATCTTGTTCAAGGCGAATATGTAGAGTTTGATATTACTACCAGCGAATTGGATAGTCATAAGATGCACTCTTCAAATGTTAAGGGTATGAAAGGGGGGCAATTATTATGTGAAACTCGTAATCAACAAAGAACTGTAAGAAGTAATTAAATTTTCACAATGTGAATAAAAATCATTATATAATTTATATAATGATTTAAACGGATACTACATATATGTAGTATATAATAATGGATTCTGCGAAAGAAACTATAGTTACTGATTTGCCGGTTGAATCTGAAATAGATACACATTTTTCTGGTATTATGAATACGTTGTCTCAATTTAAAAACCAAATAACTGTCTTTTCAACCCAGTTAAAAACCTTGGAGAAAAGTGTGAAAAAAGAGGCTAGACAACATAAACGACTAGCGCAAAAGAAGCAAGTGCGTTCGAGTCGTAAGCCTTCGGGCTTTGCAGAAGAGACTACAATTTCTACAGATCTATGTGAATTTTTAGGTAAAGATCATGGAACTAAAATCGCACGAACGGATGTAACCAGACATATATGTTCTTATATTAAAGAGAAATCATTACAAAATGAAGAGAACAAGAGAGTTATTGTTCCTGATACTAAATTAAAGAGTTTATTGGGAGTCACAGATACAGATGAAATCACATATTTTAATTTGCAACGCTACATGAATAAGCATTTTATTAAGTAAATTGAAATGAAAATTGATATAAATATCATGTATTATTATATAGTATTACATGATAAGAACTCATACCTATTACGTATCTAGAAAAGAATATTATAGACGATTCTTATATGAGAATGAAAAATATAATAGTATTGTTTGCGACAATACTACGACAAGAGTGCATATACGTTTTACATAGTATGCAACTTTCAATGGTGTAATAAAATTGATTAAAAAACGTATTAATATAAATAGAATGAAGATTAATATGAAAGAAGAGGTAATTGACGATATTGTTATAAAAATTGGGCAAACAGCTCAAGAAAATTGGAATTTGTTGAATACAAACGGAAATTATATATGGATGCATTTGAATTCATTTCCGTCTTGTCATGTAATTGTAGAAACAGAAGAACCTAGCGAAGAACTGTTATATGCTAGTGCAATACTATGTAAAGACAATACAAAATATCGAAACTTAAAGAATTTGAAAATATGTTATACCAAGTGTTCTAATCTTATAAAAGGTAAAGCAGTTGGTAGTGTTCATTATGTAAGTAATCGTCAAGTGAAGACAATAAAAATATAGTTTTGATAATCAGTAATGTATGATTCTACAAAACTTTTTTCATTGGAAAATGAACAAATCCAAGCAAATATGGTTTCGGTGTCAATTGTTATGTCCAGACAACTGACGATGACGTGTAACTGTCGGAATTATTATTCAATGACACACCTCTCTAAAAATTGATCTATATGTAAGATTACTAAACATGTATAATTTTTCAAGGGTGTAATGCCAGAAAATAGTGTAACGAACTATCAATATATGAATAATGACGATTTGTATAATAACTCGAAAATATCAAGTTATTATATAACACGGGAAATGTGTAAAACTATACAAAATATAAAAAAGTGTGAAGATATCATTTTTACAATTGAAAACATTGATTCGACTAATTACATGTGTGACAATTCATGCCCGATCTGTTTGGAACTATTAGATGTCGTAAATTATGTAGTTCCCAAATGTGGACATAAAATGTGTATGTCGTGCTTTATAAACATTATTAAATTATCGACTGATTATGGTAATAAGTGTTCAATCTGTAGAACACAACTATCAACTAATGGAAAATGTGAATCGTCGTAGGGGGGCGAAACCCCCAACCAAAGCGAATGAAGAAAGTTGAAGTGTATATTGATAAAGGATGTGAGAAAGAGTATGATGTCAGAGTTGTGTAGTCATTGTGAAGTGAATGTAGTGCGTGAGAGTTGCAACAAGTGTGCGTCTGG
>Ga0209302_10000646_pt1 | contig 20155 bp, 14 predicted proteins | sample ArcOceMetagenome_2_FD_187445 | JGI IMG/M metagenome (GOLD analysis project Ga0209302, IMG submission 187445) | Marine eukaryotic phytoplankton communities from Arctic Ocean - Arctic Ocean ARC135M Metagenome (SPAdes) (version 2) | ecosystem: Environmental > Aquatic > Marine > Oceanic | place... | reverse complement strand
AAACATATTAATATTGAATGTTTTGTTATGACAATTAGTATTATGACTATTATTACCAAGTTGAGGCATAACTTCAACCATTTTAGTCATAAACATATTCATAAACTCTTTATTTTGTGACATAACATTTTCAAGTATTTTCTCAGTAAACAATTCATTATCATTACTTGTAGGTTTAATTAATTCTGTAATTGTATCCTTAATACTTTCTATATTTATATTTTCTTGTTGAATAATTGAACATTTTTTTTTGTGACCACATAATGAAGATGCATGTTTATATGTTTTACCACAATTACACCTATATACTTTGGCGACTTTTGGCGATTTAATGTTAGGATTTATTAGTAATAAATGTTTTCGTGTTAATATATGTTTATTGTAATCACTTTTTTTACTACAATAATAGTTACATATTTCACAATGAAATTTTTTGGCGAGTTTTGGCGATAAATTGTTAGTCATTTTTAGTATATTATACTAATATAAGATTCGCCTAAATACTTTTTATAAAAATATATAAAATCTTCGAAAAATTACAATAACAAAATAAAAATCTCAAAAATCGTTTTCTTACCTTTATGCTCTCAACCACTTTTTTACAACTTTTTTCAATCTTTGTTCCAAAAATCAAAAATGGACATACTTTTTATGTCCATTTTCTAAAATCCAAATACTCTTTGAAAAACTTGAAAAAGTTAAAATATATTAATATTATATTTTTTTCATTCATTTATAAAAAAATTGAATAATTAACTAGAAATAATAATAATAATAATTATAAATATAATTAATAAAAGATGTATAACAAAATAACATTAAAAAAATCGTGTAAATATATTGAAATTATTTTTAGATTATTACCTAGAGATTTAAAATTTTACATTTTACATTTTGTATTTGGTGAAAAGTTTCATATAAAAGGATGTAATGGATTTAATGAATATCTTTCTATAATGAATAATATTCCTCTTGAATTATTTATAACAAATAATATCCAAAATGTAATTAAAATTAATTATAATGAGCATATAATTACTCGGTATAGTTCATATGTTAAACCAACAACATATATGAAAAAATGTGATACATTTAAAGAACAAGAAAAATTATATTGTCATTATGATATTAATAATTTATACACCGATACTTTTATAAAATCAAGACAAGATATAGAGAATAATGAAAATAAATCTAACATATGTATTCGATATTCATGTTCATCAAAGAATATAAATGATTCAAATAAACAAATAACTAAAAAAAAGGCTAAAAAAAATAAGGAAAAAAGAAAATATAGTGCAAGTCAAAAAATATATAAAAGAATGATAATTAATGCACGTGCGAATAAATATGAATATTATTGTAAAGAACAAAATTACAATAAAAATGAATTAACAATACCTGATACAATAATCCCACCACAATATATTAGATATCGATTAATTACATTACCAGATGAATATTATGATGATGAAAGATATATAATGTAATTATTATTAGACCATTTAATATTTTAACACGTTTCATTCATTTATAAAAATATATATTAGTACTTTTTTTTAAGTAATAAATATAATAAAATATAATTTATAATATTTATTCATCTTCTTCAAATTCTAATCTATAATCATCATCGTCGATATGGTCATCATCATTAACCACTCCATTCATATCATATTCTTCAGCTTCAATCATTTGAGTCGTTAGTTGGCCTTGTTCATGCTCCATAATCATAATTTCAGTGTTTGCGGTCATAGCTTGGGTTAATAATCCAGAATCTTCTAATTGTCTTTCAATAATTTTACGTTTCTCTCTATCTTCTAATTCTTTATCGAATGTTTTGGCTACATATTGAGTTAAACCTTTTTGTAATCCGGTATTCCAATTTTCTCCTAATCTATGTTTTTTCATTAAGTTTTCAACCTCACGATGTTTTTTATCCATATCTCGTAGTCTAGATGTCATAACATGACGTTCTTTATCTTTCGCTATATTTATTTTATTTTTTATCATTTCACCATTATAATTAATAATTTTTTTATTATTTTTAATTGTTTGTAGTATAGCTACAGTAATATTTGCGATTTTCTCTCTAATACTTCTTTGTTTACCAGTAATAATATCGATTTCATATTCTTCTATATTGTCGTCCATATCATTTTCTGTATTTTCGTCCTCAATATTTTCTTGACTATTTATTACGTTAGTCATTTTTAATAACTCTTTATCATTGGTTAAATTAAAAAGACTATTTATCATATTTAAAAAGAAATATTTAAATAACTGATATGATGTTTTATTATCTAAAATAGATGTTGTTATATCATCATTCATATCTATAATTGAAGCATACAAGTGTGTATATTCAACAAGTTTAATAAAATCTGTTAATTGGTCTTGGAATTGATTTAAATAAGGTATTATTTGAGGGTCATTATAAAAATTTTCAAAAATCTTATAATATGAAGATATCATATCTTTAATTATATTATTATGATTATCCGATAATTTCCAATGTTTTGGAATTTTAATTTCTTTATAATTAACTTTATTTATAATAATATTCGGTATTACTTTAATATATTCAAATATAGATGTTTTAACAAAAGATATTGCTCTAAATAACGTATCATCGTTCTCACCAATAAAATCCCTATTTCCATTAATATTAAAATCCATGATTGTATCAATAAATTCATTTATTTGTAATTTTTCATTTGGTGTTAAATCACTATGTTTATGTAAATATTCAAAAATATTATTTTGTATAATATCTATATTTTTACCAAGATAGTTCTTAAAATTTCTAATATCTGTATTATTGTTATTATTATTTGTAATATCGTATGAATCAATAACCGTTTTATATAAATTTAAAAATTCAGAATTTAATACATTTTCACTGCTAATCATATGGTCAATTAAATCTCTAGATTGTGAAAGAGATGATGGAATTGTATGCACTAAATCAAGTTGAATAATATTGAGTTTATTTACACTAGTTAATAAATTATTAAATGATTCTAATGAGTAATTATTATTACTTTTCTCAATAATTTTAACATTCTCATCAATTGTTTTTTTATCATCATAATCTTCAGGTTTTATTAAACAAAATCCTGATTCTAATAAAGTATTATTAATCGGTATTTCAGTATTATAATGACAAAAATTAATATATCCTTTTATTATTGTAGATTGTGAAAAGTCATTACTAATAGGAGGAAATTTCATTTTACTATTTTGAGGGTCTACTATAAATGCTGATTGAGTCAGATTAATCATATCATAATTAATATTATATAAATAATTAACAATCTCATTATTTTTTAAAATAGAACTTTCTCTCTTAATAAAATAATCAATTGTCTTATATTCACCATTATTACAACAAGCATTTTGTAAAAACGGATTATTAGATGAATTCGTTAAAATAGGATTTTCCTTTGAAACAACTGATTGAATTGCTTTAATAATAGATAATGAAAAATAAATAATTTTAGATTTAATAACTTGACTTTGTTCAAATTGTTTTTTTGAACCAGTTTTTAGATTTTCTTGAAATGATGTTTTAAAGTTAGAATCCAATATGCTAGGTGTTTTGTTAGTAATATCTTGTAAAGGAGGTAAAAAATTTATCCATTTTTTAATATCAAGCTCTTCAGGAACAATATCATTTTTATTTTGTAATAAATAATTTTTCTTTTCATCTATTAATACTTTAATTTCGCTTTTTTCCAAAATATAATTATCCATGATACCTTTAATATTTGTTATAAGTTTATCTACTGACTTAGGAAGTGTTTTCCATGGATAAACATTTGTTTTAATTCCAATAGCAATACATGCAATATATTTGATATTAGAAATATTTTCATCACCTTCAACTGGATATCCCTTGAATGATTTACTACAACCAGGAAAATTTTTCTTTGATTGAATTGATGGAATAGATACCGATATATAGAATGAAATATAAGACAATGTATAAAGAAGTAATTTATTATTAAAAAAATCCTTATATGGAGGTTTTTTCTTTTCGTTTATAAGTTTATCAAATCTTTCTTCATATCTATCCTTACTATCAACGGTTTCGTCTAATGCTATTAATGTATGTTGTATAATACTTTCTCTATTTGATTCTAACATTATACTCATTTCTCTAGAAATAGTTGTTATGATATTATTAATAATTTTACCTTTTGGATTAGTCATTAATTCCTTTTTAATTTTATCTTCTTGTTTTGGTGATTGAAATAATATATCACCAGCATCTTTTTCTATTATTTCTCTAGTCTGTGTCTTAAACCCTGCTTCATCATATCCTTCATCTGTGCTCAAAGCAATTTTTTCTATTTCGAATCCACTATGTTCATCTACAATTTTATCATCAACCTCTATACCTTGAGAATTTTTAATTTCGTTAATAACTTGATAATAATCACCATTTTCAACAAAAACAGATGCCAATGTATGTATAAAGGTAGGTAATAATTTAATATTTGTATCAATACAATATAACCAAAACGTGCATGATCCATCACAAACATTACATGTTGTAATTGTATCAATTTTAGAATTCATTGGTCTAGTACATTTTTTGACAAAATGAACAATATCATGTTGTTTTTTAGAAAAATCACTTTGACCCATAATATTATCTAATAATTTAGAATATGGAGAAACAATAATTTCATTGTCATCTATTGTATTGATGATTTTTAATTTATCATTTTCATATTTATATAATAAGTTCCTGTTAATATTTCTTAATTTAGTTAATCTTTCTAACTTGGATTTCCATAATTCATTGATTATATCTTTTGTATCATTCATATTTTTAATGTAGTCTGAGTCAAATTCATCAAACATTTCTTTTATTAATTCCTCTTTGACAAGTTCATTTCCATAATCATAATCAACACATTTTTTATTAATTTTTATACAGTTTGATTGTAAATTACAAAATAAATCGTTAGAACCAATGATTGAATTTTTGGAAATAGATTCATCACGAATCCAATATTCATTTTTTCTCTTATAATAGTAATATACCATATCATCATCAGTATTATCTACTTCTAATACAGCATATTGACCATCTTTAACTAATCTTTGCTTGTCTATCATTGATGTAGCTTCATATTTTGCTTCTATTGGTTTTAAACCAATATCTTGTATCAATTGTTCGGTTAAATATTTTTTGAAAGAGGATTTGTCCATTTCAGACTGTTTAGATTTATGTTCATTTAATATATCATATACTGTTGTGTCATATTTTTTATCAAAATATATAGCAATCTCATTATCAGCATTAAGTTCGTCAAGTGATATATATTTTTTACTCAAAATATATGGATTACACTTATTATTTAGTTCTGTTTTATCTAATTCTTTTTTATATTTATCTGTTTTATCTTCTAATAAAACATCAAAATTAAATGGTGTAAATAAATCAATATTTAATAACGTTAATGTTGTGTTAAAACAAATACCACAATCTTCTATATTTATATATTTTATAATTTCGGATTGAGATAATATTGAATTATCGTTATCATTGTTAATATTATTATCAATATTATTATCACTATCAGTTGAATTATTAGTATTAGTTACTAGTTTTCCTTTAGTATTAAGACCATATGCTTTAAATACTAAACTACCAACATCCTTTTTACCTTGTGTTATATCATATAATATAGAGTTATACATCAAATTATTTGATTTATTTAATTTATTAAATAACTCTTCCTTTTTTGTATAGTTACTCTTATATGAAATTATTTCTTCTTGTATATATTCAATAATTTCCTTATATTGCATAAAGGATATGTCATCTAAATAAATTAAGAATGGTTGTAAATAACTAATTACTCCGATTAATGAATATTTACCATTAATATATTTTTTAATAAGATTAAATAAAATTTTTGTTTTAGGTATAATTGTATTAATAAATTTTTTAAAATTATCTGTTTTAACTTGTTCATCTATTTCATTATTGTTTAAAATGTATTGGGTTTGTTTTTTTAAATAAGTATTTTCATTAAAATCAATGAATGAATCTAGGTTATTTATCCATTTTTTATTAATAGACGACGTATTTTTTAAAAGTTTCCAATAATTTAGATAATGAATATTTAAATTAGATTTATCAATAATCGGTGTACCAGGTAAATGAATGTTAGAAAATGTCATAACAGGTTCTTCTAATGTAAGAATTGAATTTATAGATATATTATCATTATTGGTCAATGGTACAATTTTATTACTTATATTATTATAATTTGATTGACTATTTTGTAATTTAGTTAAACCTAAATTGTACCTAGTTATTAAAAAACGTTTTTTACTTAACATATCATTTTTTGATATAGATGACTCAAAATTACCAACATTATCAATTACTGTATCAAAATTTTCTAATACAGCTTTATTAATAATTGAACTTTTATTGTAATTTGGTTGAAATGGTGTAAATGATTGTTGAACTTTATTCATATATATAGAATAATTATCAGTATTGCTCTTATATAGTGAATTAATATCGTAGTCATTTATTAATGTTTCTGCCATTGTTAATGATATTATATCATCATAATCATTATTTTCTTCTGTAATATCTGTAATATCATATATTTTTTTATTATTTTGGGCTACAGGTAATATCCAAGGTAATTTATAATCCAAATTAGTAATTTTATCAACAATTGGTTTATAATTAGCACCCTTGAATATTGGTTTATTCGCATTTCCATTATCATCAAATGTAGAAAATGTATTTCTTAATTGTTTAAATCGTTCAATCATTATATGAATATTATTTAAAACATTTCTGTTTCTGTTTATAGCCGGAATTTCTGATAATAATTCATCAAGAAGGTCATTTGTTTGAAATTCTATAGAATATCTACGTTCTTGTTCAGAAACTTCTCGTAGAACACTTATTGCTTCTTTTTTAGGACCAAAGACAATTTGGTCAGCTTCTAAATTAATATCTTTAATCTTAGTCTTAATAATTTCAACTGGAATTTCATCTGGAATATCAATAGATGAAGCTATATATTCATATTCATCATCAATTACATCATCAACTGTATCTTCATTTACATCACTAATATTGATTTCTTCTATATTTTCTCTCATATCTTGTAATATAGTTTCTGATTCAGATTCTTTTATGAATTCAGGTATAGAACGAATAACTATTTTTTCAATAGGAACATCTTCTGGAATTCCTTGATTATTAAAATTAATATAAATTAATTCATTTTCAGCTTGTTCGTTTGGTTCAGATTCGTCAATATTATTTTTATTAGTTTTTCCATTAATAATTTCAATTTCAATCATATCTTCTTCCAAATTAGTAATTTTACCAGTTATAGGTATATCTCCAATAAAATGGATATCTATCCATGTATTTGGAATAAGTCCATTTTGTTTAGCATAACCTTTAGCTTCAGAACGACTTAATATATCAATATTATTAATACTTTCATCATTAAAATAACCATCAGGAGATATATTTAAAGTAATTGGTTTTGTATCATAATCATGTATCATAGTTATTTTACGTTCAGTTATATTATTTATGAAAAATATTCTATCATTTAATTCTGGATTAGTTGGAGCATTTATTTTAATGATGTCTCCTAATTGTAAATAAATTTCATTTATTATTATACTCATTACTTTATATTTACAGTAGAAATTATTATGAATAACGAAAAAAATTGATTTAAAAAATGATTTAAAAAATAACATTAATAATATAATATAAGCAATATGTCATATAATTTAAATAATATCACACAAATCGACGACCTATTATTTTCATTAAATAATAGAAATGAAATAGTAAAATCACTAAATTTAAAACATAATGTATGGAATCATAAAAATGGAATAAATTATCATATTCTAAAGTATGATAAAGAATGGTTGGCTAGAGATTCAGGTACAATTTCTTCAAAAGGATTATTAAGATCACTTATATTTAAAGATAATGGTGATATTGTATGTTTTGCTCCTCCAAAATCATTTAATATTAATATGTATGATTTAACTATTGACCCTAATATTCAATATAGAGCAGAACAATTTGTAGAAGGAACAATGATAAATGTATTTTATGATAAAGAAAGTACTACATGGGAAATCGCAACAAGAAGTAGCGTAGGTGGTGAAAATTGTTTCTTTATGGAAAATGGTTTTAATAATACTAATACATTTAAATATATGTTTAATGAAGTTTGTGAAAATATCGGTTTTGATATAAATGAATTAAATAAGGATTATGTATATAGTTTTGTAATGCAACATCATAATAATCGTATAGTTGAAATTATTAGAGAAATGAGATTATATTTAGTTGAAGTATATCAAATTGTAGACAATAAGACAATAAACTGTATTCCAATTAATGATATTACTTTATTTGGAATTAAAAAAGATACAGTTAGAACGGTAAGTGTATTACCAATTAATAATAATTATGATTTAGAAACATGTATACAAACATCAGCATCACTATATACTAATTATAATATTGTTGGTATCATTATTAAGGATAGTTTAGGTAATAGATATAAGTTTAGAAATCCAAATTATGAATATGTTAGACGTCTTCGTGGTAATAATCCTAAGTTACAATATCAATATCTGAATTTAAGACAAATGAAAAAAGATAATATTTATCAAAAGTTTACTAAATTGACTGAATATTTAAGATATTATCCTGAACATAGAAATATATTTAATGATTATAGAAATTCTATACACGATTATACATATAATTTATTTACAAATTATATTGATTGTTATATTAAAAAGAAGAAAGAGTTAAAAGAATTCCCTGAAAAATATCGCACACATATGTACAAACTTCATCATGAAGTATATTTAAAACAATTATTACCAGAAAATAATTATGTTACAAAAGCAATTGTGATAGAGTATTTTAATAATATTCATCCAGCCAAACAAATGTATGTATTAAATTATGATGTAAGAAAAAATGTATCTGATAAAAAAAATGATGAAAATAACAATATCGAAACTGAAATAGATGAACTTGCTACAATAGTATAAAATGTGAAAATATGAAAATGTAAAAAAGTGAAAATGTGAAAATGTAAAAAAGTGAAAATGTGAAAATGTGAAAATGTGAAAATGTAAAAAAGTGAATAATTAATTAATTAATTTAATTAATTATTTTATAAATGTTGTGTTTTATGTATTTTGTTTATTTGTAAATATTTTTTATTGGGTATTACTTCATATAATGTATTATATGAAGTAATAAATTTAAAATGTGAAAATTTAAAAATTAAACATTATTGGTACATATTTTCTATATCCTTTTCTTTTTTTATAAATTACTTTTTTAATATATTGAACCATTTCTCGAGTTGAATATCTTTTGATATAATAAATAGGATATTTGTTATATTTATTTTTACATTCTAAATCAACATCTTTATCAATAATATATTTAATCATTTCGGGTGTAGAATATTGGCATATATAATGAATGGGACGCATACTATGTTGGTCCATACAATCTAATTCAACACCTTTATCAATAATATATTTAATCATTTCGGGTGTAGAATATTGACATATATAATGAATGGGACGCATACTATGTTGGTCCATACATTCTAAATCAACATCTTTATCAATAATATATTTAATCATTTCGGGTGTAGAATATTGGCATATATAATGAATGGGACGCATACTATGTTGGTCCATACATTCTAAAGCAACACCTTTATCAATAATATATTTAATCATTTCGGGTGTAGAATATTGGCATATATAATGGATAGGACGCATGCTAAATTTATCCATACATTCTAATTCAACACCTTTATCAATAATGTATTTAATTGTTTCAGGTGTTGAATCCTTACAAATATAATGAATTGGGCGCATACTAGATTGTTCCGTACATTCTAATTCAACACCTTTATCAATAATATATTTAATTATTTCATGAGTAGAATGTTTACATATATAATGGATAGGTCGTGTATCATATTTATCCATACATTCTAAATCAACATTTTTATCAATAATATATTTAATCATTGCTGGTGTAGAATGCTTACATATATAATGGATAGGACGCATGCTACAATTGTCTGCACATTCTAAATCAACCTCTTTATCAATAATATATTTAATCATTTCAGGGGTGGAATATCGGCATATATGATGGATAGGACGTATACTACATTTGTCTGCACATTCTAAATCAACATCTTTATCAATAATATATTTAATCATTTCAGGGGTGGAATATTGGCATATAAAATGAATAGGACGCATGCTAGATTTATCCATACATTCTAAATCAATATATTTATTGTTATCAATCTTATATTTAATATTTTTAGGTTTAGAATATTTACACATATAATGGATGCGACGCATATAACATTTATCTATTACTCGAATACCATTATTAATTACTAATTGTAAATAGCGATTATTCAATAAAGAATCATAATTTAAATTTAAATTTAAATCAAAGTGTAAATAAAAAAAATTATTTTTTTTATTTTTAGTCATGGTTGTATTTTTAGTCATGGTTGTATTTTTAGGTGTATCTGTATTTGTATTCATCGTATATATATATATTATATAAAAATTAATATTTAAATTTGTTTATTATTAAATTTAATATGATAATGATGTTTATTATTCACCAATTAATTGATTTTATTATAAAAAAAATTCGATTATTAACAAATTACAATAACAAAATATAATATATTTTTATTTTATACATTTTTTTATTTTTATTTATTTAAAATTGTTTGAATAATTTTTGAATATTTTCAAATGTAGTTATAATATTTTGAGCAGATTGAATAATACACTGAGAAACAATTGAAATATCACTTTCATCGTTAAATCCGATTTTAATAATTCCATTTGGAATATGAGGATGAGGAACTCTAAATCCAACAAATGATAATATATTATTTCCCTGATAATATTTTTCATATAAGAAATAATTCAAAGCATTACCTAGGGTATAATCTTCATTTTTCAATGTAACAATAAACTCATTATCTAGAGTAGAATTCTCGTTTTTTTCAATAGTAATATCATTATTATTAGAGTTATCAGAATCTGTTAATATAGAAATAGTTTTTTTACATTTTTGAATCATAATATCACATGCTTTATAAACAATCGCAAAATTTGAAAATACCCCTACACTTTCAATAATAAAGTCAAAACTATTTAAAATAAATATTTTTTTAGCATCTAATAAAAACCAATCGGCTTTTTTAAATTCAATTTCTTCTTTATCAATACCAGATTTAATTAATTCAGATTGTTTATCATTCCAAGCAGCATTTGCTTTAACAGTATCAATCGTATTAGAGTATGCACATGTTGAAACTACATTATACATACCATCTTCTTTAGCAGTACCAATATCAAATGTAGCAGTTAATGATATTTCTTCACCATTAATAGTTTCACTTAATTTAGGTCTTAGTCTTGTAATAGGAATATAATCGTTTGTCATTTCATTAGGTGGAAATAATTCTTTAACAGCTGTTTCACTAAGATATTTATCTGTTAAATTATTTTTAATTTTAAAATCTTCTGTTGTTAAAAAGTCAATAACATCCGAATCATTTTTTTTATTAGCCTCAACTGTATATTCTTTATATGGAAAATCTATATCAGTAATATGAATAGGAATACATCCAATTCTTTGTTTTATAATTTCATTATTTAGTCGACTTGTATTTTCAAGTATTTTTACTTTATTTTCACTATCAGGAAAACATTTAAATACTGTTGTGGGTATTTCAGACAATATTATTCTTCGCAATGAATTTGCTAAACTGTAATGTATATTACTTAATATAAAATTAAGAACATTTGAGTCTTCAGAAGTAATAGTTATTTTTGGTTGCATCATTATAAATTATAGAATATATATTATTATTATAATTATTTTATCAAATCAATTTTTTAATAAAATAATTTAATAAAATAAATAAGTTTAAAGATTATTTTAAAAATTTAATTATTAATATAATGAGTAGTATATTATATTATAGTAATTATTGTGAAAAATGTAAAGATTTATTGAGGATATTATCAAAGAACGATACATTAAAGAATGATATGCATTTTGTGTGTATAGATAAAAGATTTAGAGATCCACAATCAGGAAGTATATATGTAACTTTAGAAACCCAACAAAAAATATTGCTACCACCTCAAGTCCAAAAGGTTCCTGCAATGTTATTATTAAAAGAAGGAAATACAGTAATATTTGGGAACAATGTAATGGATAAAATTAAACCACAACAAGATTATTCTACAGCAAAGGCCACAGATTTTAATGGTGAACCAATGGCATTTGCAATAGGAAATGATAGTATGGGTGGATTTGGAGTAGCAAGTGATAATTTTAGTTACTGGGATCAAGCGAGTGATGAATTATTAGCTGAAGGAAATGGAGGAACACGTCAAATGTATAATTATGCTGCAGTAAATAATAGTTCAAGTATAACTACACCAAAAGATGATTGGGCACCTGATAAAGTGGGAGAAACAGCTATGAAAGATATGGAATCCGAAAGAAATAAAGATTTACAAATTCAACACGTTGATAAACAAGGCGGTATGATGAGATAACAATTACATGATTGAATATGTAAAACACATTTGTTTAATATATTATAATAAAATTTGAAGTTTAATTTTTTCTATTACATACGAGAATAATAGAAAAAATGATCATTATGTTAGCATGGTATATATTTTACATTGATTAATATATATGATTGTATATGCCAAGAAAAACGAAATAATAATACTAATACAATTGAAGAATATATTATAATAGAAGTTTAATAATTTAGAATGATAATAATGATAATAATAATAATAATAATGATATTATATATAAAATAATTTAAATATAATTTTTTAAAAAATATATAAATAATATGGATAAACCTACTATTTTAAAGGCATTTAATAATCAATTTGAGGAGTTTCTTGAAGATGTTTCGATTATTTTTCCTAAGAATCACGATATCAAAACATCCAAAACCGCTTTATTAATGTTAAGAAAAGCAAATCCTAAGAGGATTGTTGATGTATGGTATAAATATATTTGTGTTAAATATGAAGACGAAATTGAAAAAGGAAATTTAGAATATTTTTTAAATAAAGATTATACCGAAGATTTAACAATGGACCAAGGAGGTGCTAGCAAAATATTAGAAGGAATTGATAAAGTTAGGGCTCCTTTAAAAATGTTAGATGTAGATAATAAAAGTAAATGTATTCAATATTTAAAAAATCTAAATCAATTATCAAAAATATATAACAATTAATTTGATTTAAACAATAATTATTAACATATTTTATATATGACAAAACCAATAAAACAAACAAATAAATCGTCATCATCACAATCATCCACTCAAACATCGAGACAATCATCTAATAACGATAATAAAAAAGAGATTGATGTAATACCTGATGAATTTGTTAAAGTAATTTATGATCTTATAAATGATATTTTATACACATTTCCTGAGTTTAAAGATAAATTACATATTGATTTATACAATATAAAAGAATCTAAAGATGAAAATAGTATAAAACATGTATATGAACATATTAAAACAGTATTTCCAGAAAGATTTTTTGATATTTTATATAAAAATGAAGAAATGTTTGGTTCATCTAGTGAAATAAATACAGAGTTTTTACCAGGTATTGATTTTAAAGAATTATGGCAAGATAATATTAGTGAAAAAACAAAAGAAACAATCTGGAAATATCTCCAAGTAATTCTATTTTCTGTTATTGGAAAAGTAAATTCAGAAGATTCATTTGGTGATACGGCAAAACTGTTTGAAGCAATAAATCAAAATGAATTAAAAGGTAAATTAGAAGAAACAATGAATAATTTACAAAATATGATGGATTCTAGTAATAATCCAGTTATCGATGTATCTGGAGTAGACCATTTACCTAATCCTGAAGATATTCAAGATCATATTAATGGTTTATTAGATGGTAAATTAGGTAAGTTAGCAAAAGAAATTGCAGCAGAAACAGCGGATGAATTAAATTTTGATACTGAAAATGCTAATTCTGTTAATGATGTATTTAAGAATTTATTTAAAGATCCAACTAAATTGATGGGACTTGTGAAAAATGTTGGTGGAAAATTAGATAATAAAATTAAATCGGGAGAAATTAAAGAAAGTGAAATAATGCAAGAAGCAAGTGACCTTTTAACAAAAATGAAAGACATGCCAGGTATGGGAGATATTCAATCCATGCTTAAAAAAATGGGTATGGGTGGTATGGGTGGTATGGGAGGTATACCCGGCATGGGTGGTATGGGAGGTAAAATGGATTTAGGTGCTATGGGTAATGCATTAAATCAAAATTTAAAAAAATCACAGATGAAAGAAAGAATGTTACAAAAAAGTCAACAAAGACGAGAAGAAAAAGAAAAAGAACAACAAAGATTACAACAATTAGCATCACAACCTATTCCAAAACCATTAACAGAATCTGAAATAGAAGAATTAGTATTTTCAATAGAAGGTGAAACTCCAGAAAAAACAATGAGATGTAAACAAGAAAATAAATCTAATAAAAAAAAGAAGAAAAAAGGAAAAAATAAATAATCAAGAATATATATAAATGACAGAACAATATATTAATATATGGTTAAATGATCCATCAGTATTATTAAAAAAAAGTCAAATTAATCAAATTTGGCCGAATGACTCTATGACTAGTAATCAAAAAATTAATTCTATTACACGATTGGTTATTATATTAACAATATTAGGATTTTTAATAACACAATCATATAATTTTTTCCTAACTGGATTAATTACTTTAGCTATTATTGTTATTTTATTTTACACTAAAGAATATAAAAATGATAAAACAGGAAATACATCATCCTCTAAAAAAACAGAAGGATTTACTAATCCCAAATTATATGAAACAGTAAAAAATAATTTCACAAATCCAACTAAACAAAACCCGTTTATGAATGTATTATCTAGTGAAATTAAGTATAGTCCAAATAGAAAAACAGCAGCACCTGCTTATAATTCAGCAGTTGAAACTAAAATAAATAATGAAACCAAAGATTTCGTATCATCTAATTTTGATAACGACCCTAAAATTAAAAAAAAACTCTTTTCAACTTTAGGAGATAGTTTTGAATTTGAAGATTTTGGACAACGTCAATTTTATGCGACTGCTAATACAACAATTCCAAATGATCAACAAGGATTCGCTGATTTTTGTTATGGTGGAATGATTTCTGCCAAAGAAGGTAATGATTTTGCTTTATTAAAAAATGCTCCACGATTAGGAAGTGTCACCGGATAATAATTAAATATATATTTAAAAAATATTATTAAATATATATATACAAATGGCTGCTTTTACACAAGATTATACATTTGATCAATTATCTAGAATTGGAGAAGATAGTTGTGCTTTAAGTCAAAGAAATGTACAAAATGTTTCTCAATCAAATTATCTTTTAAACAACTTTTTCTCTCAAGACTGTGGAATGAAAAGACCTATTGAATTTGCTACTAGTCAACCTAATATTAATTTTAGCGGTAGTCATCAAGTCGGTGTGGGTGGTTGTAATATTGATACCAATTCTGATTTATTAATTGGAACAATTAATACACATCCAAAATGTCGTATTAGTCTTATGGAAAGACCTTTTAAAACTGTCCCTTATTTAGGAAGAGGTTCATCAAATCCTGTTCTAGAATCTCATATACAACAAGGGGATATGATTACTAATAAAAAAAGTATTAATACCACAACTGAACAATCATTTATTCCTTACAAAAACTATCCTTTATTACCATCTATTGAAAACTCAATTACGAATCCTGTTAATCTAGTAGAAGGTGTTGCTTCTGACGGATGGGTAAGAGGAGGTGTTCCATCTAGAGAACTACAAAAAGATTTAGATTATAAATCTGGACATAATCAATACCAATATTAAAATGCTTAAACACATACAATATATATTATGTAAATGAATGAATTACAATTAGAACAGTTATTTACTTATCAATTAATTACTGAAGATGGTTCTGATGAAGAAGAGGGTATATGTGAAATGTTATATAAAATACAATTAATAGAATTATTTAAATTAGATAATGTAGATTATGATAAAATAAATTCTATTATAGATTCTATTTTTATAGAATTAAAAGATGAACCTCTAATAAAATCACTTTTTGAAATACATCCATATAAACAACATATGACTGAATCTATTATGTTTAGAACATTTTTTTCATTTGATTATTTATATTTGTTTCATAAATTTCTTTATTTTTATTCTAATAAAATACCCATATATCATACATCAACCTGTTATTTGGAATTAAAAAATAAATTAATGTTATAATAAAAATATATATTATATTAAAGTAAATGAATTTAAATGTATTAGTTTATGTTGACCCACCTCTTGTAATTGAAACAAATATTATAGATAAAAATGGTAATAAAACTAAAAAATATTCTGGTTTATTATACGATATATGGACGATTATAAAAGAAAGACTAGTTGAAAAAAAAATGATTCAAGGTTATAAAGAAACATTTGTGAATAATGATAATAATAAAATGACTTTAATTAAAGCACATGAATTAGTTTCAAATGGACCATATGATATTGGTATTGGTTATTTTTCTGTTGTTAAAAGTAGAATAAATACTCAATTTACAAGACCAATATATTTAAATAAGTATGCGATAGCTTATTTACCAAATGAATCAGAAATTGAAACTATTTCAAAAGGATTATTTCGTGGTTTTATTAAACCAGTTACAATTGGTATTATAATAGCATTTTTAATTTTTATAATATTTAAATTTATACCGAAACATCTTTTATCTAAAGAATGGAAAACAACTGGTAGTTGGGAGTTAATTACAGCATTAATTTTTAAATCTACTTTTAAATATAGAAAAAATCCTAGTTTATCTAATGCTATAATATTAGTTTTGGAATTATTATTTGGTGTATATTTTATTGGTGAAATGACTACAACATTGAGAGACGTTAAATCAGACCTTTATAACAATAAAATTAATAAAGATTCTATTATTAATAAATTAATTCTAACACCAAAAGGATATACCAACAGCAATCATTGGATTAAATATGGTGCTATTATTGAAGAAAATAAAACAGATAATATTTTAGATACTTATGAAAAAAACACAAACAAATATTTTGGATTATTTGATGATTTAGAAATATTAAAACAATTCAAAATTCAAAATAATAATTTAGTTATATCAACTGGCAATTTTGGGTTTGATGAAATTGCCTGGATTATTAAAGATACAAATCAATTACACGATGTGTTGTATAATATTAATAATGAAATTGTTATTTTACAACACAATCATACCATAATGCATTTATGTAAAACATATTTTCATAGAGATGATTATTTATGTGAATTATAATATTAACATAATAATAATTATATATATTATTATATTAATATGACTTCAACAAGAAATAACAATACTTTTAGTGATTATTGTCTTCAACAATCTAGTTATAAACATTCAATAAATTATTGTAAATATAAAAATTCTCAACTAGGTTCTGCTTATCATAATGCTTTACCCTGTTTAGGTATTACTCCTAGTCATATGCCTAGAGAAGCTTTTTCAAAAAATTCTGTTCAAATTGAATCTTCATTATTTGGAATTAATTCAACAAATTTAGTAAATCCTGAAAAACCTACTGTTCCAGAACTAATAAGATTACCTGAAATTTCTTATTTTGAAAGAAATCGAACGATTATGCCTGAACCAGTAGTTATTCAAAAAAATCAACGACCATTTCCTGTTCCAAAGTAAATATTATTATTATTATATTAATATATTATAATGTCTAATAATAAAAGTATATGTAATACTAATTATAATAATTACAATAATTATTTACGTAATAAAGGATGTAATAAAGACCTATGTAATCTTCTAACTAATATTAAATCAGGTAGTATTAATATCGGTCCAATTATTCCAGGCAATTGTCCAAACAATGATACTATCATACATAATAATGTAACTATTAATAGTTGTACTTATCCAAATAATAATCCAACTACAGGTATATTAAAAGTGAATGGTGGTTCTCTTAATACAATCACTGACTCATCTAACGGTAATGTTACAGATTTTTTAAACAGCTCTACTAACTATGCTATTCAATCGGCGAATGGAACAAGAATAATGGGACCAATCGTTCAAGTATCCGATTATAAGCATTATAATTATTTTGGTTCTAGATATCATATATTTTCAGGAGGATTGGATATAAGTTATGGACAATATCAGTCAACTGTTTTAATTGAAGGAAATCTAATCATTGATGGTTCTAGTGTTGATATTACTACAACGAGTGATATTAATATTTCATCTCTCAATAAAAATGTAAATTTTATAAAAAATACAAAAGTAAACAATTCACAGAGAACATTAACTAATTTTGGTGAAACTATCACCATTATTCATGTAAGTAGTAATAATACGTACACTCCATCTCAGCATATTATTAATTTTCCATTACCTATTTATTCTAATATTGACAATTCAAATAATATATTTAATAATAATATTATTGATTTTAGTAATAATCAGCCGATTGTAAGTAATTCTATATTAGAAATTTATTTTTCTATACCATGTGACTGTATTAATAATAATAATAAATTTACTGTATTACTCAAATCTACAGATTTAACGACAGAAATACAATTAGATACAAGAAATGTAACAATAAATAATAGTTTTAAAACAATTACATTTGGTCCAAAAACATTGTTATTTCAACAAGGCAGTCTTGATAATTCATATATTCAAAAACAATGGAATCTAGTATTTGATATAATTGGAAATGACGTAACAACTCAAAATGGTAGATTAACTATCAAACAAAAGTCACTTATATAATTTTATATTTATTGAATGTAAATATAAATATAAAATTATATAATAAATATATAAATATATAAATAGCATGTCTTGTAGTAATTATAAAAGTTATACTCAACGATATACATGTTGTAATTTACAGTGTGCTAAAGGACCACAGGGGTTACAGGGACCTCAAGGTAATAAGGGTATTCCTGGTGTAGGTTTAGTAGGCCCTCAAGGTGAACAGGGTACCCAAGGAGACACTGGTGCTCAAGGCAATCAAGGTATTATTGGTAATCAAGGTGTTATTGGTGCTCAAGGTGTTAGAGGTGCTCAAGGTGTTAGAGGCGCTCATGGCTTTCAAGGAGCTCAAGGTGTTATTGGTGCTCAGGGAGATATTGGGGCTCAAGGTGTTATAGGTGCTCAAGGAGATATTGGTGCTCAAGGAGATATTGGTGCTCAAGGAGATATTGGTGCTCAGGGAGATATTGGATCTCAGGGAGATATTGGAACTCAAGGTGTTATTGGTGCTCAGGGAGATATTGGAACTCAAGGTGTTATTGGTAATCAAGGAGATACTGGAGCTATTGGTAATCAAGGAGATATTGGTAATCAAGGAGAAAAAGGCATTGATGGTAATTTTGGGGGTGCTACATTTGATTATATATTTAAAATTTCTACAAGTTCTACTGACCCTGGACTAGGAAATTTACGATTGAATAATATTTCACAATATCTAGCTAATGAACTATATATTGATAGTAGTGATGCTACTGGAACATCAATTAATACATTTATGCAATCTATTGATAGTGTTACATCACTTATTAAAGGATATGTAAGAATAACAAATAAAATAGATAGTACACAATTTATATTATATCAAATTACTGATTTATTAAATAATACTGGTTGGTGGACAATAACTATAAATACACAATCTTCTTCAGCTGTACAACCTTTTAGTAATAATGAAGATATACTAGCAAGTTTTGTAACATCCGGTAATAAAGGAGATATTGGTAATCAAGGAGTCATTGGTAATCAAGGACTTCAAGGAGATACTGGAGCTCAAGGAGATACTGGTGCTCAAGGTATTATTGGTAATCAAGGTATTATTGGTAATCAAGGTATTATT
>Ga0209302_10000641_pt1 | contig 20222 bp, 18 predicted proteins | sample ArcOceMetagenome_2_FD_187445 | JGI IMG/M metagenome (GOLD analysis project Ga0209302, IMG submission 187445) | Marine eukaryotic phytoplankton communities from Arctic Ocean - Arctic Ocean ARC135M Metagenome (SPAdes) (version 2) | ecosystem: Environmental > Aquatic > Marine > Oceanic | place... | reverse complement strand
TGTCTCAAGTAACTGATATGTATACAACAAAGACCGCTTACTACCCTTCTGTAATCTTTTGCATCCACTCACTCAGCTTCTCAATGCTATAACCATCACCATAGCCCTGACCTACTGACTGCAATGACCAACCACCTAGTTGATCTATCATGTCTAGCGGAGCCTCAACAGCCCTTAAACGGTCTCTAAATGTGTGCCTCAAACCATGTATCACTACATCTTGGTTAGTTGCTGTCTTTAGCCACTTATTGAGAGCAGCACTGGCAGAGTTACTATTACATTTAGTTCCATCCACATATCGTGAAAAACAATAACTATTAGACATTGCCTTAACACGCTGAGCAGCCCATAAAGAAGCACCAACTAAGGGTATTTTCCTTTCGCTACTCGCTGTCTTTAAAGATCGCCAAGTGTGAGGTTTAACATAAACATAGGGCACATCACCTAAGACAATATCATCTACATGTAATTCTGCTGCTTCAGCCAACCTCATGCCTGTATCACTGATCATTGCGACCAACCACCTAAGATCATCATCAGCTTCTATACAGGCGTTTTGAAGGTGTTTTAATGAATCATTAGATAAGGGCTTACGCTTTTTAGCATCACCTCTAGATGCTAAATAGACACCTGCAAAGGCGTTCTTTGAATCAACGCCAAGTTCATTGATAGCCAAGTTGACTATGGCTTTGACAGAACTAAACACCCTCTTAACAGAGCTACTAGCCAGACCCTTCTCAACCAACCAATCACGGTACTTTGCTGCATCTGCGGAGGTGTATTGATCTATAGGCCTACAGCCCAGACATTTAATGACATAATCAATGTTTCTTCGTGCAGTGGTAATGAAATACTCAGAGCGACCTGCTCCCTTGAGCTTTATATAGACATCTAAAGATTCGTTTAGTGTTGGTGCATTTGAATGCGGACTTGGTTCAGAGGACGACTTTAATAAGTGCGAGCCAGGGAGATTACATGTGCTTAAACGAAGATTGAGCCAGTAGGCGTTTAGCTTTGATTCAATAGCTCTTGATGTTTCTTCAGCACGGCGCTTTGACCTTGTGCGAAGACTAAAAGATATGCGTTTAGACTTGTAATGATGCTGAAGATCAACAGGAACAGTCTTTTGAAAGTAATAAATACTGTCTTTGACAAAGGTATATGGGGGATGAGAAGTTACTACGATTCTGACGTTCATACGGCTATCCTTTAAGGAAACGTATACATATCAGTTACTTGAGACAACGAATGGTGCGGACGGAGAGACTCGAACTCTCACACCTTGCGGCACTGGAACCTAAATCCAGCGTGTCTACCAATTTCACCACGTCCGCTTAATCAACTCAGGCCGGGCCTGTGTTCATTGTACTTCTTTTGTTGCAATGTAATGGGGTGGACGATGGGGCTCGAACCCACGACCACCGGAATCACAATCCGGGGCTCTACCAACTGAGCTACGCCCACCACTACAACACTACATTTACGCTTTACCCTGATGACGTTGGCACGCCCTGCAGGATTCGAACCCGCGACCTACGGCTTAGAAGGCCGTTGCTCTATCCAACTGAGCTAAGGGCGCATGTCACTGCGGTAAATAATGGTCGGGGTAGAGAGATTCGAACTCCCGACATCCTGCTCCCAAAGCAGGCGCGCTACCAGGCTGCGCTATACCCCGACATCCTCTACAAGACTAGTGCCCATGGGCTCAAGCCGTTGAAGAGGTGCGTATATTAAAGCTGCTACCCCGTTTCGTCAAGCATATTGTTTGGTTTTTTTCCAATAAAACCAAACCGTTAAAATAAACTTCAATTTTAGACTTCACGTTTCCAGACGGTGCCTTCTTTGCTATCTTCTAATACGATACCCGCCACTTTTAATTGATCACGAATTTGATCTGAGAGAGCAAAGTTTCGATCTAATTTGGCCTGTTGGCGCTGCACTACCAAGGCGTCAACATTAGCATCTGCTAGATCACCCTCTCCTGCTTCACCCTTTAAATAGGCTTGAGGATCTAGTTCTAATAGACCTAAGATATTACCTAAACCGCGCATCTGACTGGCTAACACGGCCGCTTGGGGATCAGTATCACGTTTAAGACGGTTTACTTCTCGTGCCATTTCAAATAATACTGAAATGGCCTCACGGGTATTAAAATCATCATCCATAGCACTGTTAAAGCGGTCTAAGTATGGCCCTTCTAGCGACACATCCTGCAACTCAAGTTGATCCATGGCAGTGTATAAACGATCCAAAGCTCTTTGCGCTTCAACTAAGGCATCCTCTGCATAATCAATTTGGCTGCGGTAATGGCTGGCTGTGAGCAAATAACGCACAATTTCTGCAGGGAATTTTGCCAATACCTCTCGGATAGTGAAAAAATTTCCCAAAGACTTTGACATCTTTTCTTTGTTAACGCGGACAGCGCCAGCATGCAGCCAATAGTTAACAAAGGTTTCGCCATTAGCGGCTTCAGATTGGGCAATTTCGTTCTCATGGTGAGGAAAAGGCAAATCTGGGCCTCCACCATGAATATCAAAATGGTTGCCTAAACAACACTTGGTCATGGCAGAACATTCTATATGCCATCCAGGGCGACCTTCTCCCCATGGTGATGGCCAAGACACTTCATCCTTCTTTGCCGCTTTCCACAGTACAAAATCAAATGGATTCTCTTTCACATCGTTGATGTCAACTCGCGCCCCAGCTCTCATATCCTCAAGTTTGCGGTTGGTTAGCTTACCGTAACCATCAAACTTCTCTACCCGATAATACACATCACCATTGCTAGCAGCATAGGCATACTTCTTTTCAATGAGTGTTTGTACCATATCGCGAATGGCTTGAATATGACCCGTGGCACGAGGTTCTTGATCAGGTGGTAGTACATTTAAAGCTAACTCATCCTCATGCATAGCATCAATGAAACGTTGAGTGAGCTGTTCGCAAGACTCACCATTTTCTGCCGCGCGCTTAATAATTTTATCATCAACATCAGTAATGTTGCGCACGTACTCAACTTGGTAGCCAGCATGCCGAAGGTAACGCGTAATCACATCAAACGAGACCATGACCCGGGCATGACCAATATGGCAATAGTCATAGACGGTCATACCACACACATAAAGACGGATTTTACCTTCATCAATAGGGGTGAACGGGACCTTGCTATTACTTAAGGTATTGTGAAGCTGCAACATAATTAACTTTTCCGTTAGGCCTTTTTAGCCCAAGAGTCACGCAAAGTGACGGTGCGGTTGAATACTAAACGCTCGGCTGTCGAGTCTTTATCAACACAGAAATAGCCTTCACGCTCGAACTGAAACCGTTCACCATCAACAGCCGATGTTAAAGAAGGTTCTGCCATTGCGCCTTTGATTAAACGTAAATTTTCTGGGTTCACATAAGCCATAAAGTCCACGTCTTTATCACCGTCTGGGTTGGCATGATTAAATAGGCGATCATATAAGCGCACATCAATTAATTGATGATGACTAGCACTGACCCAGTGCACTACTCCGTTAACCTTATACCCCTCTGGTTTTTTGCCTAAGGTATTTACATCATAACGGCACACTAGCTCAATTATGGCACCACTGGCATCCTTAACCACTTGCTCACAAGTAATAATATAACCGCCACGCAGACGCACAGATTGCTCTGGTGCTAGGCGCTTCCATTTTCCTTCTGGCTGCTCAGCAAAATCAGCTTGGTCGATAAACACCTGCTTAGACATTATTAACTGGCGCTCACCCATGGTTTCGTCTTTAGGATGTTTTGGCACAGTCAAGCTTTCAGTATGGCCTTCAGCCCAGTTAGAAATAGTCACTTTCAATGGTTCTAGCACACACATGGCTCTGGATGCCGTTGAATCTAAATCATCTCGTACACTCGATTCTAAACGACTAAAATCAGTAATACCCTTGCTGCGCGCTACAGGTGTGGCGGCACAAAAATTACGCAAGGATTCTGGTGTATATCCACGCCGACGCATGCCAGAAATCGTTGGCATACGCGGGTCATCCCAAGCGGTGACAGTTTGACTATCGACCAATTGTTTAAGCTTACGCTTACTGGTGATGGTGTAGTTTAGCTCCAAACGTGCAAATTCATATTGCCGTGGTCGACGTTTGCCACTTGGCAAGGTCACATGATCAATAAACCAATCGTAGAGGGGCCTATGATCTTCAAATTCTAAGGTGCAAATAGAATGGGTGACTTGTTCCAGTGCGTCAGACAACCCATGAGTAAAGTCATACATTGGATAAATACACCAATCATTGCCTGTCTGGTGGTGTTCGATATGCCGAATGCGGTAGATAATTGGATCGCGCATGTTCATATTAGGAGAAGTATTATCAATTTTAGCGCGCAGCACCCGATCACCATCGGCAAACTCCCCTGCTTTCATACGCGCAAACAAGTCTAGGTTTTCTTCAATGCTGCGCTCGCGGTGAGGGCTATTCTTACCTACCTGAGTAAGATTGCCTCGGTATTCCCGCGCCTGCTCTGGGCTTAAGTCACACACGTAAGCCAAACCCTTATTGATCAGCTCAATGGCGAAACTATGAAGTTGATCAAAGTAGTTGGATGCATAGCATTCTTCTGTGCCCCACTCAAAGCCCAACCACTCAACATCACGTTTAATCGACTGAATAAATTCGTCGCTTTCTTTTTCAGGATTTGTGTCGTCAAAACGTAAATTACATTGCCCTTTAAACTCTTGCGCCATGCCAAAATTCAGACAAATTGAAGTTGCGTGACCCACGTGTAAATAACCATTGGGTTCTGGTGGAAAACGAGTCACAACTTGGCCATCATTGTTGCCCTTTCTAACATCTTTAGCGATGATATTTCGAACAAAATTTGATGCCTGCACGACAGTTTTTTCAGCCACGAATGGGTCTCCTTGAGGTTTGCCCTTAAAAACCGATAATTATATGTCTTTTGGCGCCCGCCTTGCTAGCTAATTTCGTTAGAATTTGAGCGCCAAACCCATGCCAATGATTGCATCTATGAACTGCCGGCTTCATAATAAGGCTTCTTTTATTAACAATTACTTTCTAGGGCCGCTGTATGTCGAATGTATTAATGCAAACCAACTTTGGTGATATCACCATTGAACTAAACTATGAAAAAGCACCTATTACAGCTGCGAACTTTGAACAATATGTTCGTGATGGTTTTTATGATGGTGTTATTTTTCACCGTGTTATCGATGGCTTTATGGTACAAGGTGGCGGTTTTGACGTCAGTATGGATCAAAAAGAGACCCGTGCAAACATTGAAAACGAGGCTGACAATGGCCTTAAAAACGATGAAGGTACGTTAGCTATGGCACGCACCATGGACCCACATTCGGCTTCTGCTCAGTTTTTTATTAACGTGGGCGACAATGCCTTCCTTAACCACACGGGCAAAGACTCACAAGGCTGGGGCTACGCAGTATTTGGTAAAGTAGTTGAAGGTATGGACGTCGTTAATACCATTAAGAAAGTGGCCACCACTTCTAAATCTGGTCACCAAGATGTGCCTGCAGACCCTGTGGTCATTGACTCAGCAACTATGATTGAAGACTAACAAAAGTGCGTCGCCTATTCATTGCCGATTTGCATCTGCATCCGGCTCGGCCAGAACATAGCCGAGCCCTGATCGATTTTTGTCAGCAACGAGTGAATGCTAATGATGAACTGTATATATTAGGTGACCTTTTTGAAACTTGGATTGGCGATGATGTGGGTATAGTTACCTATGCGGACGTGATCGCTTGTCTCAAGCAACTGACCGAGAGCGGTACTAAAGTCTATTTTATGGCGGGTAATCGGGACTTCTTAATAGGCCAAGACTTCAGTCTAGCCAGCGGTATCACCATATTACCAGACCCCAGTATAGTAACCTTTGATGGTCAACCTGTTTTACTCATGCACGGTGATACTCTGTGCACCGATGACAAAGACTACCAACAGTTCCGGGAACTGGTGCGCAGTTCTAGTTGGCAAACTGGGTTCCTCGCTCAGGCCCCTGCTGTGCGCATGCAGCAAGCTGCAGAATACCGACAACAAAGCCAAGCCATGACAGCCATCAAATCAGACGACATCATGGATGTTAACTCTGGGACTGTTGAGCAAGTCATGCATCAACACCAAGTTAACTTGCTTGTTCATGGCCATACACATAGACCAAAAGTTCACCACTTAGACCTCGGCGACCGAATTGTGTTAGGAGATTGGGGTGGGCACTTTGATTATTTAAGTTGGCCAAAGGATGAAAATTGGCACTTAATTAGAGAATCTATTTGATTTGCATGGCTAATTTAAATTTTGGTGATGCTTGGCACCAATTAAACAAGTGTCTGGATCTATTACAAATCTCTACAACCTCTTTATTATTCATCCCGGTGGGAAAAAATTAGGCATTCATGTCTTCCCAGCTTCCCACAGCTTTGTGCCGGATCATTGATCTGCACCTATAATTACAATAACGGTTCAATGCCACAAGGCGTTAGGGCTAAACAAGGAACAAGGTTATGAAAACTTTATTAAAAACATCAACTGCTGCTATTGCGCTTGCACTAGCTGGCAACGCCGTCGCCGATGTTAATGTCGCATACTTTTTAGAGTGGGCTACCCCTAACCAAATCGCTAAGGTAGAAAAAGCATACGATGATGCTATGGGCGAAACAGTTAACTGGACGAACTTTGGTTCTGGCGTAGGCATGACTGAAGCCATGCTTTCTGGCGATATTGATATCTCCTACTCACAAGGTCTTACACCTTTTGCCAACGCTGTTAACGCAAACGCACCAATTAAGATGATTGCTATTGCTGTTGCTTACGGTGCTGCTGATGACTGTATTGTGCGTGATGACTCAGGTATTACTAAGGCCAACGCCTCAGAATTAGAAGGCAAAACTGTTGCAGTACCGTTAAATACTATGGCTGACTTTGGTTTCCGCATGACTATGACTAACTTAGGAGTTGACGTATCTCAACTGACTATTGTTGACCAAGAGCCAGCAGATGCTGCTGTATCTTTAGCTGACGGAAACGTGGTAATGGCTTGTGCTTATGGTGCTAACTCATTAGCTAAGATGAAAGAAGTTGGCGCCCCTATGCTAACTCCAGAAGAAAAGGCTGCTGCCGGCATTAGTAGTTTTGACATTATTTCTGTGACCGAGACCTTTGCTCAGGAGCATCCTGATCTAGTTCGTACGTTTGTAGAAGTTACTTCTGAAGCAAACGCGGCTTGGGCCAAAGATCAGTCTAAGCTTAGTGTTATCGCTAAGGATGCGGGTATGACTGAAGAAGCAACAACAGCTCAAATGTCTGGGTTCATTTTCCCAACTGTGGCCGAGCAGAAGCGTGACTACTTTGGTAAAGATGGCATCGCTCGCAGCATGGTAGCCTTTATGGGCAACATGTTCGCAACTAGCGACACGCCAGCTCTCGCAGATTACAACGTTACTATCGACACATCTTTCCTAGATTAAGATAGCCTTGTGCAAGGCAGTGTTATCGCACTGCCTCACTAATTAGCTGTTTACAAAAACAGTTAATAGTCGCTAAACCTAGCTCCTTGCCTTGATGTAAACACCACATCTTGAGAGTGTAGCTAGGTATTTATCCCCAGCCATTATAAAAAGAAAGAGTTACCCATTATGAGTGACCTAGTTTCCGATAACTTAAATATGAAGTTCACTACCCCCTCTGGGCTAGTTGTTCATGCTTTAAAAGATGTAAGTTTTAACCTTAAAAAAGGTGAGTTATTGTCTGTTTTAGGGCCATCAGGTTGTGGTAAAACCACGTTACTTAATATCGTTGCCGGATTCCTAAACCCTACCAGCGGCACTGTTAAACTTGGCGGTACTGAAATACGTGGGCCTGGAGTGGACAGAGGTATGGTTTTTCAGCAGGGGGCGTTATTCGAATGGCTTACTGTTGCTCAAAATGTAGATTTTGGCTTGCGCATGAAAGGTGCTGACCCAATAGAAACAGCTAAAAAAGTAGACGAATGGCTAGAAATAGTGGGCCTAGCAGGCTTTGGAGATACCCCTACTTATCAACTTTCTGGCGGTATGCAGCAGCGTATTGCCTTGGCTCGTTGCTTAATTAACGACCCAGACCTTATTCTTATGGACGAGCCTTTAGGCGCTCTAGACGCCCTCACCCGGGAAAAGATGCAGTCTCTTGTGTTAAAAATATGGAAAGAGACTGGCAAGACGATAATGATTATTACTCATTCTGTAGAAGAAGCTTTGATGCTGGGAGAACGTCTATTCGTAATGGCGCCCCGCCCCGGGCGTTTGCACAAAGAATACCAACTACCATTTGCCGAAATGGGTTTAACTCAAGACCCAAGAGATATCAAAAAGACCCAACATTTCGGTGAAATACGTGAAGAAATTCTTTCTATGATCTGGGATATGGAAGAAGAAATTATGGGTGGGGGGACACTGTAATGATGGATTTCCTATTTGAACAACGCAACACGATTGTGGCGTTTCTTATTATTGGCTTAATCATTGCTTTAACCTTGTCAATTATTAAGGGCCGCCAAATTATGGCGACTGAAAGAACCGACCTCGTATTTGGTAACCCTGCTAAAGCCTTAGGGGGCTGGTATTGGATTATTACAGGCATGTCTTTTGTTTTACTCATATGGTTTTACTTTTCTTGGGACGCAGCTCGAGCCTATAACCCAACAGCCGCTAACGAATTATGCCAAGTTGCTAAGGTAGAAAGTGCGATTAAACCCATGCGTTCCCTATTTCCAATTGATAAACAAAATCTCCGGGGTACAGACCTAATTGCCCGTGACAGTGCACAATTAGAACGCATCAACAACAATTTACAAACCTTCGCTTTGCAGCGCGCAGAAGAAGTAGAAGCCAGCGCCATATTGGCTAGTTTAAAAAGTGCCTTGGTTGATCAAGCTAATCCGGCCTATATTAAATCAAATTTGATTCCAGAGTTTGCTGGCATCGCTCAACGCATCAACAGCCTCAATGCTAGCTTTAGTAACCCAACATTCCCAGGACCTCCCACAAACGACCAAAAGGCTGCAGCTGAAGCCCAACCAGGTTGGGGGGATACGGGTAAGGAAATTCCTGTGCTGCCCGCTACGCCCCTTGGCTATCGCTATGCAGCCATTGCAGCTGAAATACGCATCATTACCAAAGATTTTTCTAAGTTAAGAAATACTAACCCTCATTTGTTAGCTCAAGTTGCTGATATTGACCGACGCATCAAAGCTGCTAAAGCTCAGACTAAAGCAAACCTTGATTTATCAAAGTCTGAGCAAGACGCCAGAAGCAAGTTGTATAGTCAACTTAATAAAATGCTTAAACGAATTGATGATGGTGCTGTTTATCCACCCAATAGTTTAAGTGATGTTCATCTGGCCTTATTGGCATTTGATAAAACTCATATTGAACAGCAAGGGAGTTTGAAAACCTTTGATACATGGATGATGCCTGGTGGTCGAATTATGGCAGGCAACAGTGCATGCAGTGAGCAAGGATCTGGACGTTGGTTGCCTAAACCTTCTGACACCCTTGGCACATTAGTGCGTATCTCTGATCCTGATATTGGTTTTAAAGACGTGCCCCTGCTTTGGTATCGCTGGCAACCAGTGGGGGGTATGCTTGCTTTCCTGTTGCCAGATTGGATTGCCAACTTAGTGCCAGGCGAATACCCACGTCATAATCAATACGGGGAGATTAATAGTAACTTTAAATCCAAGGTGCAAGATTTTGTCACCGGTAACTATGAGTCATTTTCTATTCCCATACCTATGGGCCACATGTGGGACTCAATTATTCGTGTCGTCATTGGTTTATTTTTTGGTATTATCTTAGGTGTTCCTCTGGGGCTATTTATGGGTTTAAGCCGTTTTGCAAAAGGTTTCTTTGACCCTATGGTAGAACTTTATCGCCCCGTTCCGCCTTTAGCTTGGGCACCATTAATCTTGACCATCTTTGGTATTCAAGATGATGGTAAGATCTTCTTACTGTTTATGGTAGCCTTCGCTATCATGGTCATATCGGCTCGCACAGGTGCCACAGGAACCCAATTGTCCAAGATTCATGCAGCGCATTCCTTGGGGGCAAGCAATCGACAAATTCTACGACGCGTTATTTTACCAAACTCCCTGCCAGAGATTTTAACAGGTATCCGTATCTCTATTGGAGTTTGCTGGGGTACCTTGGTCGCTGCAGAAATGTTGGCTGGAACTACAGGTATCGGTTTTGTAGAGAACGTAGCCCGCAAGCAGTCAGACTACGAAGTTATCTGGGTTACTATTATTATCCTTGGCGTACTTGGCCTAATGTTTGATCTCATTATGCGCTCAGTTATTACCCGCACTATTCCTTGGCGCGGTAAAGGCTAGGTTTAACACCACTAGGGCATTTTTCACTGCATTTAAACCGCAGATAGGGGGCATTCCATAATGGACTGCCCTTTTTTTGACCTTTCAAAAAAAAGTCAATTATAAGTGTCTTAACTTTGTACTTTGTTGAAAAATAAGTGCCCCAAAATACCACTAAGATCACACCTTGCTCACTCGAAAGGTAAAAGTAACTCATTGTTTTGGATAGCGTTTAGTTTTAACCGAGGCTATGTAAATACCTACATTTAAGTTAAAGCGCTAAACAAGGCACTAAACAAGGCGATGGTGGCAAGTAACGACAGCAACCCTAGGGTTAGCTTGCGAATTAACATCAGGTCCATGTGGTTAAATAGACTGGCTCCCATTTGATTACCCACCAACATCGCAGGCACCATGATCAGTAGCAGGCTGGGTAAACTTGATGAGACTAAGCCCTGCCCTTGTAACCAAGACAAACCGTAGGCATCAGTAAAAAAGAAGAACAAAATTAGACCAGCACGCATGGCGGTCATAGACATATTTGAAGATAGCATATACACGGCTACCACTAAGCCACCGATACTTGCTAGGCCATTCAAAAAACCAGCAATAAAGCCAACAGGCACTATCCACATTAAAGATTGAGTCCCTTTGAACTGCCAATCGCGCCATAAAGCCAAACAGGCAATTAAAACGCCACCACCCGCCAAACCACGCACTAACTCTGGTTGCCAGTATTGCAAGGCAAACACGCCCAAAGGCGTCCCTATAATAACCCCCATAAATAGTATGGTGACCCACAACCAAGGGATGTTGCGCCACACCTTTGGCAATAGATGCAAGCTAGCTAACATCTCCAATACAAACATAAGAGGCACAATAATCTGCGCGCTCAATACAGGCGCTAAGGCAAAAAAGCATAAAGCAGAAAAACCAAAACCCGCTAAGCCTCTGACAACGCCTGCAAGTAAAACGATGCCAAAAACATATGCGAGTTCGAAGGAAGTCAGTGTTAAGTCAAACCAGTCAAGGTTCACACTAGCCATTTAAGTACGCTGTTCGCCCTGATAGAGGCGCACAACATGCCGTGCTTCAGCAAAAAACAACCAACGCTCTAATAACAAGCCAGCCATCATAATTAACCAAGCTAAACCAAGCAGTTCTGCCCTAACCAAACCACCAAATACGCAGTAAACAAGGGCTAATGGCACAATAAAGGTGACTAAGGTCATGATAATACGCAAACGAAGCAGTTGGTCTGCAGCGACTTGGTAACCAAATTCACGGTTTAAGAAAGTGGGCGCGCTATGACCTGCATCTAATAACCGAACGCTGGCTTGAGAAAACCCAGTGGCTGTTTGAATAGTGGCTCCTTGTGGTTTACCCTGCCAGAAAAAATATACCAGCTTGAGGGCTAAGGTAATAACAACTAACCCCATCACAACGGCTTGTAGTTGAGGTTTCAAGGTTCCAAAAAAGGCGTCTACAGCTAAAAATAACAAACCACCACTAATTAGGGCATAGGCCATAAACAACGCAGGAACCATGGGCGTGTTCCACTGACGGATGGTCTTTAAGCTGGCGTAAATCATGCTCGTTGTAAACAATGTGACTAGCGCCAGAATCATACTCAGCCCAGCTAAAATGTTAACACCTGGCCATTGCCAAAATATAGCCGCGGCATAAAGACCTGCAACTGGATAAAGCAAAATGGCAAATACTGCTTCACGCGATAACCATGAAGTGCGAAAGCGGCTAAACGATCGCCACGCATTCTTAGGGTTAGCCAAGTGCATGGTTGAAGACACCAAACCAATACTGACAAGCACCATAGCCATGAGACCAATAATAATTTGTTGGTTAACGGTGAGTGTTTGAGTAAAACCCAACAACTGTCCCGCTCCAAGCCATGCTAACAATCCATAGCCAGCACCAGATGTCACGGTAAAGATAAGAACTGAAAAAGCTGGATGCATAATAAATACCTAAAATTGAAGCAATAATTAACGGTTAATGATGCGATTGACTAATTGTCTAACACCCTGCATTGGTGACACCGCAATACTATCTTGCTGCTTAGGAATTCTAGGTGGCAGATAAGTATTGACAGGGTTGTAACCTAATTCTGGCATAAGTTGTTGGCCAGCACGTTCTCTAGTCAACCTTGAAACTTCTGAATCCGGATCATCAAAATCACCAAATACACGAGACGATGTTGGGCAGGTTAATACGCATGCTGGCTGACGCTCAGCCTCAGGTAATTGTTCATCATAAATTCGATCAACACACAAAGTGCATTTTTTCATGGTGCCAGAATTAGGATCTAACTCACGAGCTCCATAAGGGCAGGCCCAAGAGCAAAGATTGCAGCCCATACACTTATCTTGATCAATCAGCACGATGCCATCTTCTTCTCGTTTGTAAGACGCACCCGTTGGACACACCGTCACACAATCAGCAGTCTCACAATGCATACAAGACATGGGGATATTCACAGTTTTACTATGGGGACTATCTCCAACCTCATAGGAGTGGATACGGTTGAGCCAACTACCACTAGGGTCTTTGCCATGGGGTCGCTCATCGCTCAAAGGACCAATCGTGCCTGAGGTATTCCACTGTTTACAAGCTGTCGCACACGCATGACAGCCAACACATGTGTCTAAATCAACGACTAAACCTAGTTTCATTTGTCACCTCGGCTAAAAATGTCACGCCAACCACGGCTAATATTAATATTGGGATGAGTGCTATAGCTGCTCATCTTGCTTGCAGGAGTAAAACTGGGTAAAGGTTTAACCTTATCAAAACGTGGCCATGTCAGATTTTGCTCGGCTAAGTCTGTCTCATCAGCTCCCACAGGGGTGATCTTGACTCTTAAATCATACCAAGCCGCCTGACCCGTGACTGGGTCAGAGTTGGTCATTCGATGACCGCCAGCTTCAGTTTCCCCAGGTAATAGTTCATTGATCAAGTGATTCATCAAAAAGCCTTGTTGAGATTCGTTGGCGTCATCACTTAGACCCCAAGTGCCTTGTTGTTTGGCAATAGCGTTCCAGGTCCAAACTGTTTCTGGGTTAACCCCTTCCATAAGTTTAACTTGAGCTCGGATACGACCATTATGCGACTCTACCCAAGCCCAGCCAAAGTCTTTGATACCCAGTGCTTCACCCTTACTACGGTGCATGTAGAGGTAATTTTGAGACATGATTTGACGTAACCAAGAGTTTTGCGAGTCCCATGAGTGATACATAAACATAGGGCGCTGATTAACGGCATAAAAAGGGTATTCTTCTGCGTCTGTTCGTTGCTGCTCTAAAGGCGCATAGTAGAACGGTAGAGGGTCAAAATAAGTCTTTAAGCGTTCTTTATGGTGTTCTTCTGTGGGTTGTGGACCATCATATAACCCTTGTCCTGCCAATCGGAACTTTTGTAGGGTTTCAGAATAAATTTCAATGACGATCTGATCCGTACTGCCCACCCAACCCGCTTCCTTAGCTAATTCCATATAATCTTTGTTGGCGTGGCGCATGTACCTTTGATTTGGCTTCAGCTCAAACTTAAAGAAACATTGGTTATCGATGTAGGCCTTCCATTGATTAGGATTAGGTTCACCACGTAATGATTTATCACCGTTTTTACCCCGCCATCCTGCTAAGAAACCAATGCCAGGGGCGCGCTCAAAGTTAACGATAAAATCTTCATAGCCCTTGAACTTGGGTTGACCTTCATCGTTTGTGAAGGCTGGGAATTTCAGGCGCCCAGCTAAGTCCACCATTACTTCTTGCCAACTGCGAACATCACGATCTAGCGCCAAAATTGGCTGACGGATCGAATCACAGGCGGCATCAACTTCAGAAATAGGACGATCCAACATGGAGATCGTGTCATAGCGTTCTAGGAAGGTGGTGTCTGGTAATACTAGGTCAGAAAAATTAACAGTTTCAGAATGAAATGCATCACAGGTCACAATAAAGGGTATTTTGTATTCTCCTGTGTCATCTTTAGCCCTTAGCATGTCCATGGTCTGAGCAGTATTCATGCTTGAGTTCCACGCCATATTGGCCATAAACAACATCAAAGTATCTATGCGGTAGGGGTCTCCCGCTACCGCGTTACTGATCACCATGTGCATCAAACCATGGTTAGCAATAGGCGCATCCCAAGAATAGGCTTTATCAATACGCCTTGGTTTACCATTTTCATCAATCACCAAGTCTTCTGGTTGAGTTGGAAAACCTAATGGAGCTGATTCTAAAGGCGTATTAGGAGCATTACCTTTGGCAGGTTTAATGGGTGGCACGATATGCTTGGGGAATGGAGGCTTAGCCAAGTGGCCACCAGGACAATCTATAGTGCCCAAGACAACCTGTAATAAGTGAATTGCTCTGCACGTTTGAAACCCATTAGAGTGCGCAGAAATACCACGCATGGCATGCATAGAAACAGGCCTGCCAATAAATTGAGTTTGTGTGCGTCCTGCCCAATCGGTCCACTCTGTGTCAATAGTAATGGTTTCTTTAAACGCTACATGGGCCATTTCTAAGGCAATACGTTCAATAGTGCCCGCATCAACTCCACAGATCTTTGCAGCTGCTTCTGGCGCATATTCAGGCGCCATGTACTTTTCCATTAGGATACTGAAAGCGGTCCGCACAGGAGTGCCACAAGACGCTTCGTACTCTCCAATTAGAGCCGGAGCAACATCAGGGCTAAGAGCCGATTGCAGAGAGTTGGTATGTTGATCCCATATTTGTGGGTTACCTTCGGCATCTCTTAACAATAAGCCATCACCCTGTTGACCAGGGTTGTTGATGACAAGTTGCGGCCCATTGGTATATCGAATTAGGAACTCATCATCGATCAGACCTTCTCTAAGCAGCACTTGCATCATTGATAAGGCAAACATTGCATCACTACCAGGTGTGATAGCTATCCATTCGTCGGCAATGGCTTGATAGCCTGTCCGAACTGGATTAACAGCCACAAACTTGGCGCCCCGTTCTTTAATCCTCTTAAGCCCTAGTTTAATCGGGTTAGATGCATGATCTTCGGCCACACCCCACATCATAAAGTATTTGGTATTTTCCCAATCAGGATCGCCAAATTCCCAGAACGAATGGCCCATGGTGTATAGACCCGCCGCTGCCATGTTAACGGAACAGAAACCCCCGTGGGCTGCCCAATTAATGGTGCCAAATTGGCTAGCCCAAAGCCCAGTGAGGGCCTGCATTTGATCTCGACCAGTAAAGTAAGCCAATTTTTTAGGGTCTGTCGCTCGAATGTTAGCTAAGCGGGCAGTGAGTATGTCTAGTGCAGCATCCCATGAAATAGGTTCAAACTCTCCTGCACCCCTTTCAGTTCCGGGCTTACGCATCAAGGGTTGAGTGAGTTTGGCAGGCGACAGCTGCTTCATAATGGCTGAATTGCCTTTTGCGCAAAGCACCCCTTTATTAACAGGATGGTCAGGGTTACCTTGTACAAAACGTATTTTTTCGTCTTCTATGGTCACCTTAATACCACATCTACAGGCGCACATATAACAGGTAGTGTAACGGTGTTCTTGTTTCGAGTGATCTTCAAACTGCGGCAGGTCTTGGCTTTGTGTCATAGTAACGTATAAAGATAATTCTGGTAGCGTAAGCTTATAGGATGTAACGCTTTTTACCAACAGCCAACCTTTATTTAGCCATAGGGCCACCCTTTCAAAAACTTCTCAAGACAACAGATTTGGGGCATTATTAAGGGCAAAGAAAAGACTGCCAGGGGCAATCCTAAAAGGCATTATTAACACTATTTCAAAGCATTTAACTAACCCGCTAACCCCACAAAAATAGGTGTAGTCTCTGCATAGATAGGTGCTTCTGGTTCACAAACCAAGCATAAACTTTTTACTTTACTGGCGTCAGTAGTAGGCTTAGTTAGGTCATAGGGCGCTAAAATTTCGGGGAAGAACTCCAAGTTTAGTTGACTATTAGGTCTAGGCATCAAAGTATCCTTTCAAGATAAAATAATTTACTGGACCCAATTAAAAATAACTTTTGGCACCATTAATTCCATCATAACATCAGTCATGAAGAAATTAATAGTATATAAAAGATAATTTTAATTACTTTTAGGAATATAGAGAGGTGGATGAGGCAGATAGTTATAAAAACTATCAATTGAAGAAACTAAAAATAACAGCTCCCAAACAGGACTCATAAGAACTAACAGGCTTTATTTAACCTACGATACTGACGCACTAAGGCGCTGGGGGGACTGTGACATAGGCAATCAGGCCTCTGGCATCAGCACCGGTTAGTCGACTTTTGGCATCAGCTAAGGATCAGTCATCCTTGTCGGGGCGATCCCAACCAGATTCACCTTCAGTTAAATGCCTATCGTTCCTATTAAATAGCAGTTCACATGAAACATAGTCTTGCTCATCGCGAGTGTGCTTATCTAAAATTGAGAACTCTTTGTTGGCTTGCTCAGCGACATAATCCTCATGGTAAGGATCAGCAGTGCTGGATGGACTATTATCAAAGTTGTTTAAAAACTTTAACAACCCCTTCTTGTCAGTCGGCACTTCCCATACTTCATATTGGCCAAGTTCTTTCTTGGCATCCGCTTGGGTGCCCGCCCATTTAGTTCGGTTTTCATTTACATACAGTTTCATTTGATTTTAGTGCTTTATTATTTTTATGGATCTTCACTATATCACCAATTAAAGTCATTTCTATATAATTTTGAACACTATGTTTTAAACTTTTAGCTATATACAAAAGTGTTAGAGTTACACTAATTTAAAACCAGTGCTGGCTACTAATTTAACAGTGTCTAGCCCCGTATTGGCGGCCTCGTTAGCCTTAGCCCACGCATTAATTGAGCGATTACCAGTGCGACAAAAAGCTAAGACCTTGCCTGAAGAGTGTTCAAGAGCAGCAGCCATCTGTGCCACAGTCTGGGGGGGAAAGTTCATACCTACAAATGGAATAAAGTAGTACTTCAGACCTAATGCCTCAGCAGCACTTTGCAGTTGTGCATGACTCGATGGATGCCCATCCTCGCCATCAGGGCGGTTATTTATAATAGTGGTAATGCCCTGCGCTTTAATAACTGGCATATCCGTCTCTAACACTTGCGGTGCGACTGCAAAAGTAGCAGTTACTTTGGTAATATCCATGGCTTATTATTCCCTGTAGTTGGCGATATGATTGGTTAACACTCATTACAACTGAAACCTGCAGTTTAATGAGCTAAACATGCGCTTGAGTTTAGCAGATACACACTAAATAATGTTTACATCAGTGTCTCATTCCCGCATTACTAATGAGCGGCCGAACCGTAAACAGGCGATAGAGCACTAAAAATCAATGTATTCCAAACATTACATCCAATAAAAAGCCCAAGACCTCACATCTTCCGAGGAGGGCTTGGGCCTTGTTTGAACTTAAACCATTACTGGGTTTGCTAGGCAGTGGTGCGCGTTATGGCGGCATCGATCGCATCTACAATTTCATCCAAATCAGCTTGTGTAGCAATGAGTGCTGGGCTTAAGCATAAGGTATTATTATGCTTAGTAAAGCTGCGGTTAGTTCGGCCAATGATTACGCCATTAGTCATGCAGTCGGCTGCAATCGCCATCGCTACACTTTCGTGTACTGGCTCTCTAGTCGCTCGGTCTTTGACTAATTCAATGCCTTGAAATAGTCCCTTACCACGCACATCTCCAATAATAGGGTGCTTGTCTTTGAGATCTTGCAAGCGCTGGCTCAAGTAGTCTCCCATGACCACAACATTCTCTAAAAGATTTTCTTCTTCAATAATACGCATATTTTCTAAGGCAGCGGCAGGACCTGCAGTACAGCCACCAAAGGTAGAAATGTCACGGAAGTAGTCCAATGGATCTTCAGAATTACTCTTGAACAGATCAAACACAGCTTCTGTGGTCACAGTACAAGAAATAGCGGCATAGCCACTGGCCACACCTTTAGCCATAGTGACTATGTCAGGCACGATATTAAAATGCTGATAACCAAACCAAGTTCCTGTCCGGCCAAGTCCACAAACTACTTCGTCCATGTGTAACAATATATCGTACTTGTCACAAATACGGCGGATTTCTTGAAAATAACCTTCAGGTGGCACAATAACACCGCCACCTGCAGTAATAGGCTCCACTACTACGGCTCCCACTGTGTCCGCGCCTTCGCGCAAAATGACGTCTTCCATAGCACGTGCAGCTTGAATACCATAATCTTCATCAGCGCCATTTTCTGCGTGATAAGCTGAACAATGGGGAAACTCAACAAATCCTGGGGTAAATGGCCCATACTGGGCTTTACGTTCTTGTTGACCGCTTGAACTTAAAGTAGTGATAGTGGTGCCATGGTAATCACGATCACGGTAAAGAATCTTGTGTTTTTTACCACCATATTTTTTAACTGCAATTTGACGTACGATTTTGTAGGCTTTTTCATTAGCTTCTGAACCAGAGTTTGAATAATACACTCGGTTCATGCCTGGCATCTTGTCTATCAAATGTTTAGCAAACAAAGCTCCAGGTAAAGTTCCAGCACTATTGGCAAAGTAATTCAGCTTAACTAATTGATCACGAACGGCGTTAGCAATAGACTCGCGCCCATAGCCTACATTTACAGTCCACACAGCGCCAGAAACTGCGTCAAGGTGTTCTTTGCCATTGGCATCCCATACACGCATGCCTTTGCCTTCAACAATCATTAAAGGATCTTTTTCTTCTAAAACTTTGTGCTGGCTTATGTGGTGCCAAAGATGATTGCGGTCATCAGCTATGGCATCCTTTGTATCGTAAGTACTTATGTCGTATTTCATGATCTAACGCTCCAACTCTAAAAAGGCCTATATATGCCAAGGCCACAGCAACTAATTAGGGGGACCTACCTATTGGTATCAAAGCTTAATGGTAAAGTAAAGCAACGTCCTAGAACCAGTTAAAAGTAATGGGTGATACCAAAGACCCAATAATACAGCTTTTCACAGAAAACATTAGCTATTTTACCCCTACACACCTTAGAATTGGCGCAATTAATAGGATAAAGATTCGACCTATGAGCCACCCATTGTTTATTTTAGATGCTGGATTAAAAGCTAGCCTACAACAACAACTGCGCCAGCAGATTGCCAAGGCTATTTTAGATCATCACATTCCTTTAGATTCACCTCTGCCTTCGAGCAGAAAATTGGCTAAACAGCTTAATGTTGCCCGCAATACCGTGGTGCTCGCCTACGAGCATTTGTTAGATGACGGTTATCTTATTGCGCGTGAACGCAGTGGTTATTTTGTTAACCCAAATATCCTAGATCATAGTGTTCAACTAGAATCTGTATCAGACGAGCGCCACACCTCAGGCACAAAACCAGACTGGCAAGGTCGATTCAAACTTCACCCAACTAAACAAGAAAATATTACCAAACCCAACGATTGGCAAAATTTTCAATATCCTTTCATTTATGGTCAGTTTGACCCAGATCTATTCCCCACCAACCACTGGCGCGAGTGTTGCCGAGATAATGTGAGCGTGCCTGCCATTCGCAGTTGGGCGGCCGATCATTTTGTCGCTGACGATCCCATGTTAATCGAACAAATTCATACCCGTGTGCTGCCGCGTCGAGGAGTATGGGCCAAGCCTGAGGAAATTTTAATTACCATAGGCTGTCAACAAGGCTTATACATGTTGGCGCAACTGTTACTTGATAAAAACACCATCATGGGTCTTGAAGATCCGGGCTTTGTAGATATGCGCAATATCGCAAGTCTTAACCCATCTAAACTCAAAGCCCTGCCCGTTGACGAAGGTGGCTTAATTGTAGACGAGGGCCTTGCCGAATGT
>Ga0209302_10000640_pt1 | contig 20263 bp, 14 predicted proteins | sample ArcOceMetagenome_2_FD_187445 | JGI IMG/M metagenome (GOLD analysis project Ga0209302, IMG submission 187445) | Marine eukaryotic phytoplankton communities from Arctic Ocean - Arctic Ocean ARC135M Metagenome (SPAdes) (version 2) | ecosystem: Environmental > Aquatic > Marine > Oceanic | place... | reverse complement strand
GTTGGGGTGGCGGGGTGTGTGTGAGAGAGAGTGGGTGAGAGCTCCCGTACGCACGGCTCGCCTGCAGCAGCCCCGGCTCGGATGAGCCGAAGAAGTGGCGCAGGACCTCGCTGGTGATATCGGCCATGTCAATGAGCACGAGGCATGCACTTTGCTGCTTCTTAGCCTCCAGTGTGTCGCCGAGGGCGCGCATGGCCCGCGCGACGTTTTTGTTGCCGTTGGGGAGTCCCATGAGGTGCTCCTTGAGGCGGTTACCAGAACGGAGATGGAGTGGCCGATGTACGCCCCTTGCGGCTGGTCGGGGTAAGGTTAGGGTTAGTTAGGCTAAGGGGCCAGCGGCTGCGGTTAGGGTTAGGGTAAGGGGGCAGCCCTGGTTAGGGTTGGTGGGTGTGAGTGGTCCGGGTTTGGGGCGTACCTCAGTCGCAGACGGCGGCGGAGGTGTGAAGATGAGGTACACTCCAGCGTCACTCGCTTTCGTAGTCGCACAGTGTGGGTGCTCGACCGTGCGGACCGCGTGCTGTGTGTCCAGCCAGCGAGATAAGATAAGATAAGATATTATCTTATCCAGCCAGCCAGCAGCTCGGCGCATTCGAGCGGCCATCCGGGTCCGCTGCGGCGATCAGCTGCACGAACGCATGTTATATGTGCGTGATGTCAGCGTACTTTCGTGTCTCTGTACGTGTCTACGATAAGATAAGATAAGATTGTTATCGTGTCTCGCGGTCTCCCCCCCCTCTACTCGCGTATAGCCGCTACTATAGATCAATGTGCAGCCGCCCTCCCCTCTCACCGACGCCCACTCGTCGCGCGCTGCCATGCGTGCAGCTGACATGCGTTCGCACGTGGCAGGTTGTGGCCCGTCGTCTTGGGCTTCCGTGCCGGGGGTACGCCAATGGGCTTCCACGCCGGGGGTATGTCAACAACGCACTCAGTCGCAAAGCCTATGATGTGTATGTCTCGATTATCAACCCAGTCGGCAGAGGATCTGCCCCATCAGAGGTTCTCCCAAAAGGAATATATGCTCATGTCAACACTGCTCGACCTGCCGGAGTGGCTCGGAGTACGAGAACTTCCGCTCCTTCAGATTCCGCCGGAGTACGAGAACTTCTATCCTTCAGCCGGCCCAAAGTCCGTACGGGGGCGCAACAACTCCAGATTAGTGCGTCTGCGCCCCGGACTTTGGGAGCTGTCTGCAGAGGAGTTCCATTCTCTACTGAAAAAGGACTCGAGGAGGCTGCTCAAGTGCCAAAAGTACCTCGCCGAGCGGAGGCGCCGCCGGGCAATGCGTGCGCAATTGGCCAGGCTTGTGGCGCCCCCTGACGGAGGCGTGGCGAGTGCAGTGGTGGCCGCGGAGGTTAATGTGGAGGTGGCGGAGGTGAGCCGCAATGCGCCGCCGGCGCCGCACAGCGCCGCCACCGACCAAGAGGAGATCGCCTTCGACGAGTACATGGCCGAACGAATTGATGCTGCAGAGTTTGACAGGCGAAAGGCCGAGGCACGTGCGAAGGCGACGGCGGAGCACGCGCCCCTGACCGAGCTCGAGCGCGCCTCTGCCGAGTACATGGAGGCGGTCTCTGCGCGCATCAAGGCCGAGGCGGCTCTCTCGACCTCAGAGGCGGCGGAGGACGCCGCGGAGGCCAAGCTGGCGGCCGCGAAGTTTGCAGACAAGTTTCGCAGAAGAAGTAAGACTAAGTGGTGAGGCTACACAATGGCGCAGCAGACCAGATAAGATATACCGATGAGTTAGACGCATGAGGCAGAAGCGAAGTTTACGGCGTGTCTTAAACTACGCCGAGAGACTATCCTCAACCAAGTATGGCTCGCTATCTGAATCTCACTGCGGGCAGAACAGCGCGCGCGCGGCCGCGGGCACGGGGCAGCTTGCTGCCGCACATGAAAAGCAGAACTTCGCCGCGCTCTGGGCGGGGCGGGCACACGGCGCATCTCAATCGGGCTGGTTCCGTTTTTTCACCCCTAGAGGTTGAGGCCCTCTACAGAGGGCGTGCACCTTCAGATGAGAATAATAAACCAGCCTGTCTCATATGCGGGCGAAGCCCGACTTCAGCCTCCACGCGATAAGATAAGATAAGACTTTGATAGACAATTGTACGAAAAATAGATAGGTCGGCCCAGCTCTAATTTGCCCGGTGCCCGCGCGTCAAAAGAGCGTCGGCTTCTCGTCGGCGAGGTCGAAGCGCATCGTGCCCTTGCAGCGCAGCAGCGGCCACGGCAGCGCGGCCACCATGGCCGCGCGCAGATTGCTCGTGTACGTGATGGCGCTGACGCCGCGCGGCTCGTTGAGGTCGAGCTCCTTGAGGTGCTGGTTGAGCGAGAGCGCGCCGAGCAGCACGGCGAGGTCCATGTCGCGCAGCTGGCGGTGCGCCAGGTTGACGCGCTCACGCGTGCGCAGCGGCGGCAGCGCCACGCAAGCGCCGCTGGAGAGGCGCAGCGTGTGCTCGCCTCCGCTGAGCGCGGCGCCGACAAAGAGCGCGGCCTCGAAGCTGAGCGAGCCGGTGGCGATGCGGTTGAGCGAGCGGAGCTTGTTCAGGTCGATGCCGTCGCTGAGGAAGGACTCGCCCTGCACGTGCAGCGTGCCGAGGCGCGGCAGCCGGCCGACGAAGGCGGCGTTGTCGAAGGTGGCGTCCTCGATGCGCACCGCAAGGCTGGGTGCGTGCAGGTCGGCGCTCACGTACGAGCGCAGCGTGGAGCAGCAGCAGCAGCTGGCGCGCTTCGAGTGCAGGCTCATCGTCGATAGCAGCTCGCCGCGCACGTCCTCCTCGTTGAAGACGGCGATCAGCAGCGAGGCGACTCGGCTGGTCCGCCCCGCGACGGCGGGCAGAAGCCCGCTCTGCACGGCACGCGGCGGGAAGGCGGCGGGCGCGCCCAGCGGCGGCTGGCAAGGCGCTGGCGCGAGCGAGTGGTCGGCGCGGCCGTTCTGGTGGTAGTTCTGGTAGCGGAGCAGGCGCGGGCGCTGCGCGAGGATGGCGGCATACTCCTGCGCGACCCGCTCGAAGCGCTGCAGCGCGGCCGCAGCGTCGTCCTCGCGGCACAGCCGGCGCAGCGCCGCAGCGGCGAGGCTGTGGGTGCGGCAGTGCAGCCGCGCGCCCGTCGGCTTGAGCCCGGCCGCCTCGGTGGCCGCCTCGAGCGCGTCCTCGAACTGGCCGAGCTTGAGCAGCGCCTCGGCTTTGGAGCAGTAGAGCTCAGGCAGCGCCGTGCTGAGCAGCTCGTCCTTGGAGATCGTGTACGAAAGCATCGGCGCCTTGCGCGCCGCTGCCTCCGCGTCGCCGCCGCTGCCAACGATGATGCCGCCGCGCCCCGCAGCCAGATTGAAGACGACCAACGCCGCGTCGAAGGCGGTCACCGCCGCGCCGTACTCACCCGCACCCATCTGCGACTCGCCGAGCGCGCGCGCGCGCTTAGCGCGCCCCACTTCCTCCTCCACCGCATTCTGCTTGAGCTTCTCGGCGGACGGCGCCTCCTCTGCGCTGCTGGCCGCCTCGGCCACCGCCGGTGTCGGTGGCGTCTCCACCCGGCAGCCGAGGTTGGCCGTCGTGCACGCCGCGCCCGCAAGCGCGTCGTGGTTGTGGCAGAGCCGGCAGACGGCGTACAGCTTGTGTGGCGGAGTGGCCGGCGCGGCAGAGGCGGGGGCAGCGGCGGCGGAGGAGGTGGTGGCAGCGGCGGAGGAGGAGGCGGCGGCGGCAGAGGAGGAGGCGGTGGCAGAGGAGGAGGCGGCGGGGTAGCGGGCGCCGGGGGCGCCGCCGGTCACCTGCTCAGCACGCTCCCTGCCCCGGCGCTCGTCGAATGTCTTGACGTAGTCAACCTTGGAGCCCTGGATCAGGCACTTGCCGTCCTCGATCGCCGAGACGTGGCAGTAGAGGTCCTCACCACCGCCGTCGGGCTTGATGAAGCCGAAGCCCTTCTCGTTCCACCGACAGGCGACACCTGACTCGCGCCTGCCGCCGCCACCGCCCCCACGGTCACCACCGCCAGTGGCATTGGAGAAGAAAGCGTTGGAGGAGGCCACGGCGGCGGTAGAGGAGGAGGATGTGGCGGAGCCGGCAGCGGCGGACGAGGCAGAGGCTAGGCACGGTCCAGAGGAAGAGGCGGCGGCCGCCTCGACGGCGACGCCGCCGCTTGGAGTCAACGCCGCCCTCTCGATGGGTAGCTCGGCGCGCCTCACGCTCGCCGCGCCAAGCTGCGTGCGCGTCAGCTTACCCTCGCTGCCGCCGCTCTCCACTGACGTGACGGCGCGATGCTCCACTGCGGTCTCGGTGATCTGACGCACCTCGCCCGGCCTCTCAGGTGGCTGCGTCTCAAGAGGCGGCGGCAGCGGCGGTGGCAGAGGCGGCGGTAGCCCTCTCTCGGCCCGTGGCTGCGCAGCTGCCGCCTCTATGGTATCGATGGCGGCAACGGTATCGATGGCGGCAGCGTAGCTGGCTGTGGCAGTATCGATGGCGGCCGCAGCGGCGGTGGCAGCGTCAGTGGTAGTGGCAGCAACGGCGGCGGCAGCGGCGGCGGTGGCGTTGGCGGCATTGGCGGCAGCGGCGGCAGCGTTGGCGGCGGCGGAGGTGTGCCGCGACTCACGAGTCGTGCCGTCCTTAGAGGGCAGCGTCGACAAGTGGGTGAGTTGCCACGGGTTGTAGAAGAGGCACTGCGAGCAGACCCAGCCCTCAGCGAAGGAGGCAGTCTGCGGCGCGAGCGCGCGCTCGGTCACCAGGTCGACCAGCGCCACATTGGAGCAATGCGCCGCGCGAGAGAGCGCCTCCGCGTCCTGCCCGCAGCTCGGGCAGCTCCAGTGCTCTCCCCCCAGCTCCACGCTGCAAGTGGGGCACCACGTTACCGCCGCAAGCGCGCCGAGCGTGTCGCCGTCGCGCACGCCCGCCGCCTTGAGACTGCCCGGCGGCGGCGCGCGCGCGCAGCCGTCGAGCAGCAGCAGCAGTGGCGCCACGCTGGAGGCAGGCCCGGTCTCCGTCTCGGGCGCTGCCGCCTCCACTACCATTGGCGCCGCGCCGCCGCCGCGCAAAACAAGGCGCGCATGCAGCGCCACGCGCTGTTGCTGCCGCGCGGCGTGCACGTGCGCGGCGAAGCGGGCGGCGAGGGTCTGCAGGCTTACCGAGGGCAAGCAGCGGAAGCGGCACGCGGCGCCGCCCGGCTCGCGCAGCTCTATCGTGATGGCGGTGAGCGCGGCCTCGGTGGTGAGCGCGCGGTACCTGCAGGCGGAAACAAGTGACGCGGCTGGGTGGGGGACGGGGTGGGGACTCCTTCTCTGCAGGCGAGGCGACTGAAACAGGCGCCCCCTTTCTAAGGCGGCGCCTTCGGGCGGGCGTTTTAACCGAGTGCGGCGCGTGAGCAGCTCCTCATCGGCGACGCGGCTCCACAGCGCGGGCGGCAGCCCCTTGTTGCGTGCGCGCAGCAGCTCCCGCAGCCGGTGGTCATGCGCCACCAGGTCGTGCGCCGACTCGGGATCGAGCGCTGCGACGGAGCGGCGCAGTTCCGGGTCAAGCATCAGCTCGCGCAGCTCGCGCCGCCGGAAGTAGTCATCGTCCAGCGAGCCCCCATCGCCGTCCTCCAGCGCCTCGGCGCGCGCCGCCGCGGCCGCGGCTGCCATAGCCGCGGCCGCCGCACCCGCTTCAGCCGCCGTACCCGCCACGCGCTTGAGCGTCACCGCAGACCAGAGGCCGCTGGCGACGAGCCGCTCATACGCGCCCCCACGCTCGTCGAGGGTGCGCGTGGCGCGGAGCGAGACGGCGTCGCCCTCCCAGTAGAGCGCGGCGTACGGCCGCACCGCGGCGGGGAGCTCGACCTCCGCGTCGACCCAGCTGCCGCCGTTGACCGAGAAGGCGAGTGCGCGCCGCCGCATGTCGACGAGCACGCTCACGCGCGCGCCAAGCGCTACGCCGCGCAGCTCGGCGCCTGGCGAGAGCTTACGCTCTGTGGAGGCGCCCGGCATGTGCACGTCCTCCGTGGCGAAGAGCGTGCTGTAGAAGGGGTGGAGCGCCCAGCCGCGGCCGGCGTGGGTGCGCGTGAAGAGCTGCGCCGCGTCGGCCACCCCGAGCAGCATGTTGCCTGTGCCGTGCCTTGCGCGGTCGATGCGAAAAGTCAGCGTGTGCACGCCTGACGTCCACAACGGCGTGCCAAGCGCCGCAGTGTATCCGTCACTGCCGCAGCGCGTGAGCTGCCGGCCGCCCGCGGCGCCCCAGCCAGCCTCGCCACCAGTGTCGACCAGCCGCAAAGGATCGAGGCACTCCCACGCGAGCGAGCGCGGCGGCAACGCCTCGCTCCCAAGCGTCAGAGGGTCGGCGCGGGCCGTCGCTGACGCCGCCATCGCCGTGCCGCGCCTAGCCGCTGGCGCCGTGCGGGCCGCTCCAGAGGGTGTCAGCGACGGCGCTGCTAGTTCTGCCGATGGCGGGGCCGACAACGCGGCACTAGCGGCGGCAGCGGCGGTGGCGGTGGCGTCCGGCGCGCCGAGGCGGGCAGCGGTGGCGGCGTCGGTGTACTTGGCGATCAGCTCAGCAGGGGCGGGCGAGTGGCAGACCGTGCAGCGCGTCGCGGCGGGCGGCGGTTTATTCGGCGGCCTCTGCAGATCGGCAGATCGGCAGATCTGCAGCTCGCGCACCTCGGCCGCTGCCGCCGTCGCCGCGTCGTGCGGGCGAAGCGGCGCGGTGCTCAGCTCGCGCAGCATCGCGCCGGCGCCGCACTCCTGCAAGCAGTCTGGACAGACGTACGCGTCGCGCTGCGGCGACCGCCGCTGCAGCAGCATCCGCGCCGCGGCGCGCGAGATCGCTCTGTCAGGATTGCGCTGCGGCGCCAATCTGTCAAGATGACGCTCGCGTGAGCCATTCAGCCCGCGCTCACTGGCCAAGCGCTCAAGGCGCGCAAGGCCCGGTCCCATCGGCGGCGGCGTGGGCGGCGGCGGCGGCGGCGGCGGCAGCACCCTCCCGCCGCCCTCGCGGCTCGCCGCGGCAGCATCAGCCTCGGAAGTGATGGCGGCGGCGATCAAGTCGGCGCCGGCCTCCGCAGCCGAGGCGGCCTGGTTGGGGCATCGGTGAAGGGTGTGGGAGTGGGTGCGGGTGCGGGTGTGGGTGAGAGTGGGAGTGGAGGCATGGGGCCAGGTGGGATCCCTCCAAACTTGACCCACTGTTCGATGTCCAGGCCACCTGCGCACGCAGGATCTGCTCCCGCTCATAGGAGAGGCATGACGCTGTCATAGCACTGCGTAGCTGCTCCCCCTCCTCGTCCTCAGACTCATCGAAAACGTTCGACGTCTCCGAGCGATGCACCGTGTATGCCGTCTCCGAGCGATGCACCTCGTATGCCGTCTCTGCGCCGAGCGATGGCACGCCACCCGCGCCCGCGCGCTGCTTGCCCGCAATGGTGCTGCCCCGTCGTTCGCGTGTCATCGGAACCCGCACCGTCGGGCGCCGTACCAACTCATCGGAACATGCACGGCGTAACAGCTCCAGCCGGTAAGGCGAGTGAGGCGGCGGCTGCGCCGGCCGCGCCGCGGCCAACGCCGTGCTGGCCGGAACCTCCGATGCCCTCGACGACGGCGACGCCGCCTCCGTCGCCGAAACTGCGCAAGTCTCTGCGTCGTGTTCGAAGTCGCGTGGCCGTGCAAACCGGCGCTGCGAGCGCGCCTCCGCCGCCGCACGCGCGCTCGCGAAGCCGTAAACGTACCGCAGCCGCAGCCGCGCCTTCTCAGCCGTCACCGACGCCGAAGCAGCCGCTGCCGTCGGTGGCGTGACGAGCTCAACGAGCACAAAGGTCCATCCCGAATAGTCCGCGGGCGGCAGCCGGTGCGCAGCATCCTCCTCTTCCGCCTCGCCGCACGCGGCGGAGGCGACGGCGGGTGCGCGCGCGACGCAGTAGAAGACGCCGCGCAGCCCGCGCCACATGTCCGAGCGCTCGAGTGCCACCTCGCTGCCGCCGCCATCCGCCGCCTCCGCCACATCCTGGTGCGGCACCATCCTGCGGTCGGGAGTGGGCACCAAGATGTCTGCAGCCGCCATGCCGCCGTCGGTAGCCACAGCACAGACGCCTGCAGCCGCGAGGCCACCCGCTGCAGCCGTGGTGCCGGCACCGCTCTGCGTGCGCACCTTGGCTGGCGGGTCGGCGCTCAACGACCGGTACTGGGCCGTCTTGACCTCGTGCGATGAGGTATCGAACGCAGCCGCGGCCGACTCTGCCCCGGCCGCCGCCACCGATGAAGGCCCAAAGGCGTCGGGGCCGTGGTACGCCTCGAGCGAGGCGTTTGCTCCGGCGTCACTGAGGAGCGTCCAGGGCTGCAGCACGGCCGGCAGGTGGAGGTCAGCGCTCACCCACTCGCCGGTCTCGCGCCGGAAGGCGAGCCGCGCAAGCGCCGCGTTGCCGCCGGCCTCGTCGTCGCCCGCACCCGTCGCCGTCGCGCGCCGCCGCTTCTCGGCAAGCGCAAACGGTTCGAGCGCGACGGCGACGTGCACGCGCCACGGCACCGCGTCGGCTTCGGCGTCGGCGTCGGCGTCAGCATCGGCGTCGGTGTCGGTGTCGGCGTCGGCGTTGGGCAGCGGCAGTAGGGCCAAGGTGCTGAGCGGCACTTCGCGCTCGATGCGCACGCTGCCGTCGGTCAGCCGAGACCAAGACAGCTGCCACAGCACGCCCGTGTGCACGTCGACAGCCCACGCTTCCTGCACGTGCGTGCCCTGCAGGCGTACCGCTGGCATGGATCTCGGTGGCTGGTGGAGCTGGGCGTCGGGCTCTGCGAAGGCACGTTGCGAGGGGGCGCCCCGTTCGCGTTTGGCTCGCTTCGAATCCCGTCCGTGCGTGTCGAGCTCGGCAGCGAGCGCAGCAGCGAGCGCGGCAGCGGGCGCGGCAGCGGGCGCGGCAGCGGACGCGGCAACGGACGCGGCAGCGGGCGCGGCAGCAAACGCGGCAGCGGACGCAGCGGCGCGCTCGCGCGCAGCCCTATTGGCAGCGAGCATGTCAGGGGGTGTAGCTTCGGCGGGTGTAGACCCGACGGGTGGTGCAGCAGACCCGACGGGTGTAATGCAGCTGGTTGGCACCACCGGTGGCACCACTGGAGTGTCGATGCGCGGCGCGAAGGGCGCGGCAAGTGCGGCGTGCAGGAAGTGCTGCTCGTCGACGGCCGCCGTGGAGACGCCCACGAGCAGCCGGCCGGGCGCAAGTTGCTCGTGGTGCTGGGGTTGGCGGCGCGGCGACGGCGCCGAGACACGCCACGTGAAGTGCTGCTTGCCGCGTAGCGTGGGCTGGCCGAGCGCGGCGGCGGGCAGCGCGGCGGCAGGCGCGAGCGGCGGTCTCGACGATCCAGAGAACGGAAGATCCCCCCCGCGCCGAACTGCATGCTCCCCATCTGAACGCTCACCTTGCAAGAGCTCCTGATGAGCTTGACGCACACGTCGCGCCATGGGGTCGTCAAGACCACCGATGGGGCCATCAGGGAACCTGGTAACACCGATGGGTAACACCGATGGGTTGTAGTAGGGCCGCAACGGTACGTAGGCGGTGCGCCCGTCCTCTGAGACAGTCAGCGCGCCCGCGCCCGACGCACGCGGACGCGGTCGGCAGAAGCTGATGGTGCGCGGCGAGGCGTGTGAGTGCTCGACGAGCTCGAGCCGGTCGCCCGCCCGCCTGGTCATCGAGAGATGAAGGCGAGATGAGGGCGAGGGCGCGTGCGAGGTGCGGCAGAATGTGACAGAGTGCGCAGCCTCGGCTTGTGCGGGCCCTGGCAGCCAGCCAAGTGTGGAGAGCGGCCCAGAGCCGCGCCGGCAGTGGCGGCCCACTGCGGCGGGCGCGGCCAGGACACGGCCACCTCAGCAGGATGCGCGCGCCCCAGCGCCGCCCACAAGTGCCACGGATCGTTCTTCCCTTCGAGCCCCGAGTTCTGGATGTTGCCCCACGGGAAGAAGGCAGCCTCCACCAGGCGCAGAGGCTCCGCCTCGCCGAGGGCCGCGCGGAGCGTGAAGTTGCCTGAGACCTTCACGTTAGGTGCCGAAGTTCCGTGCAGCTCGATCTCGAGGCGCAGATCGAAGGGGCCTGACGTAGCCTCGCGCACCGGTGGGCTGAGCGCGCGGAGTCCTGCGCAGCGAAACAACGAGGCAGGGGCGCGTGAGCTCCGCTGAGCTGCATGAACTCTGCGTGGGCGCAGGCTCTGTTCGACGAGCGGGTCGGATCGACTCAATCGGTTTGACGATTGGGCTGTAAGGCGGTTCGGCACGCCGCCACGCACCGTCAGTGGTGACGCGACTTCCGGCGTCGCTGACGAGCCACCAACCGCCCGTGCACACATCCACCGCGACTGCGTCACGCCCTGCAGAGTTGCAGAGGGGCGAGGTGTTGCAGGGGTGCTTGAGGGTGCGGGTGCGGGTGCGGGGGTAATGTCAGGTTGTGTGCAGGTGGGCGCAGGTGGGCGCAGGGTGTGGAGGCGTAGGGGTGCTTGGAGTCTTGGGGGCGCACCGTTCGGGCCGACAGCGCACACGCCGACGAGCAGATGCTCGGCCACGCCGCTGCGCCGCACTGCGACCGCCTCGCCGCGCAGGCGGAGGTAGTGCCGTCCCACGAGGCCCAGCGAGGGAGGGCCTGACCCGTCTTCGAAGACGCCGCGGCTTTTGACGATGGCAGCGCCGCACGGCCCCTCCGCTGCCGCCTCGAGGCGGAGGCTAGCTACCGCCACCGTTTGCCGCTCGTTGAACGTGACGCGGGGAGACGCTCCGTAGGGCAGCACTTGCCAGGGCGAGGGCACTAGGCGGAGCATGTGCTCGGGGTGGAGCTCGGGGTTGAGGCCGGACTTGTCGTCGGGTTGAAGTCCGAGCAGGAGAACACGCTTATCGTCGCTGGGGTTGCAGGGGTTGAGACCGAGCTGCGCCTGCTTGGGAGCGGCGGGAGGGGTGGGGCTGGGGGCGGGTCAGGGATGGGGGCGGGGTCTGCCTGGGGACGGGGTGGGGACCAGGGTACACCACGCTGCAGGCATGGGTTATGGCGGTCATACGTAGGGCTGAGCTAAGGTCGCGCCTGGAACTGGCTGAGGTAGTTGAGAGGCTGCTGCAGTAGCATCCCCGCCGACGGGTCGGGCCCGATGGCCTGCGAGCACGAGTTGGCAGCTCCTCAACTCGTGGTTGCATTGGCGCAGTCGGGGGAGGTAAGGGTGGGGGATCCGCGGGATCGTGGGATTGCGGGGAGCGCCTTGAGAAGTCGGGAAGGGGCAGGTCTTCGGGGGGCGGCAGGGCCTCTGTGTTGGGCTATCGGGGTCGGCTTGCCTGCATGTATGACTCAGACAAGTGCTGCACCACCTTGGTGTTGGCGTGGAGGGATAGGCGTACGCCCGCGGCGAAAGGCACCGCGTCGGTAGCGCGGATCGGCCGCACACCCTGTCCGGTGCTCAGCTTCACCATCGCCTTGAAGGCTTGCAGCAACCCCTGAAACCTGGCGTCCCTGCCGCTAGGCGTCTGGTCGTCCGAGCCCTGTGCCTCCTGCGCCTTCTGAGTCAGCAAGAACTCGCCAAACTCGGCCACCCACGCCTGAAAGCGCGCATGAGGGCTGTGATAGAACGCGCGTGTGAGGACTGTGTTCGAAAGCGCGCGTGAGGGCTGTGTTAGGGGAGTGGTGCGCGCATAGGTGGCGGTGGATGTGGGCCGTACCGGGTACGGAAGCTGCACTGGCAGCAGCTGCTTTGGTGGGGGGCCGGCCACGACGGCTCTCAGCTCATCCTTCGCCGCGGCAATCCTCTCGGTCCACACTTTAGTGGCATCAGCGAGGCGCTTGCCGCTGCTCATGTGCCCTTCACGCGGAGGCGACGGGGACGCGCAACGCGCGAGGGTCCACTCACCGTCCCCGCTTTTTTAACTCCAGGAGGGCGTGAAGCCAAACCAACCAAAATCTTATCTTATCTTAAACCAACCAAGGCACAGGCGCACCCTTCGCCCACCCCTGTCTTGTTTGTTACAGTATCCCGGCGTTGTGCCCTTTTAAATAAGGGGGCACGTGTGAAGACTGTACCGTTGGCCAAGATGGACGGATTTGGGACAGTTAAGAGATTCCGGAAATTCTTTAGGAAATTAGATGGTGTCATTCATTTTGCGAAGGAAATTAGATGGTGAAGCCGGAAAATGCTGATAGCTCTGGGGGAAATTAGCCAGCCCCGCTCCGATCAAGCTTTCTTGCCTGCGGCGTTGCTCAGCCTCTCTTCGGAGGTGCCTCTTCGGAGGTGAGACGTTGCGGTGGTAGCGTCGTAGTCTAGATGCGTGCGTCTTTTCTACCAGAAATCTATCTATCTATCTATCTATCTATCTATCTGCTGCGCAGCTGGCTGCGCAGGCGACGCAATCGGAACTGGTCGCATCCTTTGATTGATTCAGTACGAGGGAACAGGGCAAGCGCTGACACACATCGCTTTGGGATGGATGCAGCGCTGACACACGCGCGAGGGCCGGAGAAAGATGAGCTTTGATGCGACGCTCGTAGATTTGTATAGTGATTGGAGGGGCTGTGAGTGCCCGCCGGTTACCCGCCAGTGAGTAAGCAGGAGTCCCAAAAAAAGGGCCCGCTTCACCGTGGCAAGAAATACAACACTCGGACCCGGGGGGTTTCAACGAAGCCGCGGCGCTGCGCGCCATTTCTTCGAGGTGTGTAGGTGTTGTTCGATCCCCCTCTCTTGTCTCTGGTTGCTCGGCTAATCGCCTTTGGAGAACTGACCCAGCCGCCCGTGCACCAAGAGCCGCCGTAGACCGCTGGAGCACCCCCTCTATGTCGATAAGATTGTTGGGTTTCACGACGCTACACGACACGCGACGCTACGCAATTCCGCAATGCTGGATCCCTCACACCCAGACACAAAGGCACGGTGTACTGGCGATGGTGAAAACGCCCCTATAAACCTAATCTTATTATCTCTTATCCCTCTATGGCGAAAGATCTCTCGTTATCACCCCAAACTCGGTGTCTCGGTGTCCTGGGTGTGGAATGTCGCCCAAGAAAAGAGCCCGCACTGTTACGACCCTCGGCGCTCTCGGCTCCTCCTCCTTCTCGCAGCCCGCCAACGCCGCCGCGACCAAGCTCACGCTGTACGGCGGCGTGCCGCACCACCCCTCGCTCGCCGGCCTCTGGCGCGAAGAGCGGCTCACCGACTTCGCCATCTGCGCCGAGGGCATCGAGTTCAAGGCCCACCGGGTGGCGCTGGCCTCCAGCTCGAAGTACTTCCTCAACCTCTTCGAGTCGGGCATGCGCGACGCGGCGGACGCCACCCACGCGCTCGAGGGCATCCGCCCCAAGGCGCTCGAGGTGCTGCTGGCCTTCATCTACGAGGGCAAATGCGAGATCGACGAGGGCCTGCTGGCCGAGGTGCTCGAGGCATCGGCGCGCCTCGTGGTCGACGCGCTCAAGGAGGCGTGCGCCGACGCGATCGGGGCGCGCCTCGCGCCGTCCAATGCGCTCAACGTGTGGCGGCTCGCCGACACCTTCACGCTGCCGGCGCTCGAGAAGGCCGCGGTGGAGGCGGCGCTGCGCGGCTTCGAGGAGCTGCCTCCGCAGCTGGCGACGGGCGCGGAGGTGCTGACGCTGGTGCAGGAGGACCGGCTGGTGGCCAAGAGCGAGGAGGCCGTCTTCCATTGGTGCGTGCGGTGGTGGGAGGCCGGCGAGCGGCCCGAGGCCGAGCTGCTTGCCGTGATGAAGCACGTGCGCTTCGCGACGATGACGGAGGGGTTCCTGCGCGAGACGGTGGGCGCGTGGCCTGCGCTCGACTCCAGGGATGGTAGGGGCGTGCTGTTTAACGCAGTGCTGCCCGCAGTCGGCGGCACGAAGCCGGTGCCGCGCTCGGGCTTCGGGCCCCGCCTGATCTACGTCGTGGGTGGCTGTGGTGGCGGAGCCATGATCAGCACTGTGGAGCTGTTCGACCCGCAGGCCGCTTCGTGGACGCAGCTGGCAAGCATGATGGAGCCACGCTACTCACACGGCTGCGTCGCTCTCGAGGGCAAGCTCTACGCCGTGGGCGGCCTTGGAGCCGCATATGAGATCCACGACACGGCGGAGGTGTACGACCCGCAGGCCGATGGCTGGCAGCCTTTGGCCAAGATGAGCACTGCACGCTGTGCGTTGGGGCTGACTGCAGTTGGTGGCAAGATCTATGCGATGGGTGGATATGATGACGATTCGAGGCGCTTGGACTCGGTCGAGGCCTACGACCCGCAGCTCGGCGCTTGGGCTCTGGTGGCGAGCATGGGTGCGAAGCGCTATGGCCACGCCTCGGTGGTTCTCGATGGCAGGATCTACGCCATGGGTGGCTCGGGGGACGATGACACAATTCGTCACAGACAGCGGACCTATATCGACACGGTGGAGGCCTACGACCCTCAGGCCGACAGCTGGCAGCGGGTGGCGAGCATGCCGCGAGGGCTGTATGGGCACGCCGCAGCAGCAATCGGTGGCAAGATCTACGTGACAGGTGGGTCGCAACTAGGGCACCTGATGAACACAGTCTACGTCTACGACCCGCAGGCCGACGCGTGGACGCAGCTGGCGAACATGAGCAACGCTCGGCAGTTTCACGCCTCCGCAGCGGTGGGTGGCAAGCTCTACGTCTTCGGCGGGTGCGGCGCCAGTGGGCGTCTCGACACGGCTGAGGTCTACGACCCGGCTTTGGACAGCTGGGCGCAAGTGTCGAACTTGACCTCCGCGCGCAATGGTATGGTGGCAATCGCTCTCTGAAGGCCGAGCTTGCCTCGGTAGGCCCGAGCCGGCGCGCAAGTACTCGAGTGCAACGCCATGCCACGCGTGGGACGCGTGTCTGAGCTGAGCGTGAAGGTAAGCATGCCATGCATGAAGGGAAACGCTGAAAGTAATTGTTTTCGGATTGACCCTGGTCTGCTGTCTGTGCGTCTCTACTGTGTGACTCCGGTACTCATGTTTTTTTGTTTTTGTTTTTGTTTTTGAGAGAGAGGAGAGAGCTGGATTTGGTGGATAGAGAGACTCAGCACTCACGAGAGAGTTTTTGTGTGATTGTGAATTGTGTGTGCATTATCCGTTAAGGCAGGAAGCCTAGACAGGGTGTCAGATTCGAACCACACGAATTGGTGTGTGCCCTTCTGCACGGTGAGCGGTCTAGCTGTAACAGTTGAGAGTTGTGTGTGTGTGCCGTGCCAACGTATTTTGATCTCGTGCAATCTCAATCTCCACATTAGAGCCCACCCCCCCCGTTCCACAAGCCATTATTTATGAACTCAGCTCGTTATTGACGGTGCGATCGCTAACAGGCAGGACAACGGATCTCTACCCCCGGGGAGAACTGCATAGCCGCGGCCATTGTACTCATAGTATGGAACGCGGACACAAAGAATGGCTTGTGGGGACTAGCCCCGGATTGTGACAGTGAAGCTCAGGCTAGCAACAACAACAACAACAACAACAACAACAACAACGCGACGAGGCGGTTTGTCCCATTCCCGCACGAGGACGACGGGTGGCAAGATCTACGTGACTGGTGGTGAGACCAACCAATTGGAATCGTTGAACTCAGTCTACGTCTACGATCCGCAGGCCGACGCGTGGACGCAGCTGGCGAGCATGAGCGTCGCTCGGCAGCTTCACGCCTCCGCAGCGGTGGGTGGCAAGCTCTACGTCTTCGGCGGGCGCCGCGGCGCCAGTGGGCCTCTCGACACGGCGGAGGTGTACGACCCTGCTTCTGACAGCTGGGCGCAAGTGTCGAACTTGACCTCTGTGCGCAATAAGATGGTGGCAATCACTCTCTGAAAGCTGAGCTTGCCTCGGTAGGCCTCAGCCGGCGCGCAAGCACTCGAGTGCAACGCCGCGCGTGACGCGTGAGCTGAGCGTGAGGTACATGCACATGTGCATGCACATGTGCATGTGCATGTGCATGTGCATGTGCATGTCATGTGCATGTCATGTAAGCATGCCATGCAGCAACCCATGCATCTATGCATGGAGGGGACACGGTCAGCATACACGGGCTCTGTTGTTGCTTTTCCTTGCCGGCAAGAGAAGCGTACCAGGTACTACTTAATTACGTTAGGTTGGCGGCTTAATATATTAAAACTGAAGGCAGTGGTAGGCACTAGGGACTAGGCAAACCATACGAGCGCCAGTTACCTCCCCGCCACAGTGACAGTCCCTCAAACTCCACCAACAGCCTCCTGCTAGCACCAGAAGCAAGATTCCAAGGTAGAGGCGCGTAGGGGGGGGCGCGGGGTTATATCTTATAAAAACCAATTCGCGTTATATTTTATACTTTACTTATACGTTACAGCGGCACGTCCGGCACCTCACGGAACACATGCGTCCGCTGGCCCCACGCACCCTGCGGCACGTGCGGCACGGCGCGCAGCATGCGCTCGCACTGCACCTTGTACGGCTCCTGCCACGCTGCGCCGCCACCGCCCGAGTGAAGCAGCAGCTGCAGCAGCCCATGCATCTCGATTCGACTCGCCGGCTCGAAGCCGCACCAGCCGCTACCGCTAGCAGCTGTGTCATCGCCGCCGCCGCCGCCCTCGCCCTCGCCCTCGTCGCCACAGCTCTCGCGCCGCATGCACTCCGCGTACTCGGTCTCGCTCTCGTACACCGCAGAGGAGGGTTGCTGCGCCCCGCCCGCTGCCTGCGACCAGCCACCACCACCGCTACCCGCCGTTGCCGCTGCCGACGGTGGGCGCGGCTCGCGCCACGCGAAACGATGCAGGGTCTGCATGTGCCGTAGGAACCTGCCAGCGGCGGCGGCGCTCGGGTAGATAGGCAGGTAGCAGCCGAGTGCCTGCCCCTCACGCACGGCATCCAGCAGGTACTCGAGCACAAACGGCCGCAGCTCGACGCTGCTTGCCCCCGCTCCCGCTCCCGCCGCGGCTGCGGCCGCGGCCGCGCCGCCGGTTGCGTTGGGCAAGCCCGGTGGTGGTGGTGCGGCGGCGGCGGCGGCACCACCGCACGTGGGGCGGTGGAGGGTGGGGAAGCGCGTGGGCAGCACAGCGGCGTGGCGCGTGAGCATCGTGTGCAGCGTCGTCGCGGCGGCGACGGGTGAGAAGAGAAGATGTATCTGGGTGATCCCAATACGTCGTGCGCTGCAGGTGCAGGTGCAGGTGCAGGTACAGGTACTAGCCACGCCCCTCACCATCGCCCCCTTACCTTCGCCCTCGCCCTTTCCCTAACCCTCATCTCGCCCTCACCCTACCCCTCACCCTACCCCTCTCTCTCGCCCCCACCCCCGCCCACCCTCGCCCCCACCCTCCTATCCCTATCAGCTGCGGCGCTGGGGCGTACCGATGAGTAGGCGGCGGCGCGCTTGGTGTGGTCATAGATGCTCGAGCCGCCCACGCAGCCCTGCGCGGTAGCGGTGCACGCACCCTCAGTCGAAAGCGTCAGGTCGGGCGCGATGTTGACCTCTATGACGTGGAGCTGCCGGTGCGCGTCGGCGATCAGGTCGACGCCGAAGAGGTGGTAGCAGTGCGCGCAGCGGAAGCCCATCGAGGTGGGGTAGCCGCCTGCGAGGGCAGCAGGTAAACCGGTTGAGAGGTGTCGGTTGGCAGGTGGTCCGCAAGGCGAGTCGTCGCTGCCGAACAGGGGGGGCAAGGCGGGACGCCCACGCGCGGCCGTGAAGGCTACCGTGAAGGTAGGTCGGGAATGGGGCGGGGTCGAGGTGGGGGTCGAGATGGGGGTCGAGGCGGCAGTTGAGGCGGGCAGTTGAGGCGGGCAGTCGACGCACGTGCGTAGTAAGTGCCGAAGCTCTGCTCTGCGGCGAGGAAGAGAAGCCCGATGCTCTCGCGCATCCTATCGAGCAGCCGCGCCAAGGGCAGCCCCTGCGAGGCGCGGCGGTGCGACGGGTGCAACGGGAGTGCAGGAGGGTGTAGGCGGTGCAAGGTGGCGCGGGACTAGTCCCGGGACGCGGGGGTGCACGAGTGCACGAGTGCAGCGATGCAGGGGCTGCAGCAGACCTGCGGTGCGAGATGCTCGCCCAGCTCGGCGAGCGAGCCCGTGATGGGCCCCACGCCACCGCCGGTCTGCTGCTTCCCCACAAAGGTGTTTGTGAGGAAGGAGGTGCGTGCTGTGGCGGAGGTGCTCTCCGTGTACGAGGTCGAGGCGTAGCGCACGATCGCCTGCAAGTGTGGTACCACAAGGTAGGCAGACAGATTGGTGCATCCATGGCCATGGGTGGATGGGTGGGTGGATGGATGGGTGGATGGGTGGGTGGATGGATGGACAGAGGCACAGAGGGGGTGGGTTGCTAGGAGGTGCTAGGAGGTGCTAGGAGGTGCTAGGAGGTGGCTCGCCTCTTTCAAAAGGTCGAGCCACCCGCTGACTATGGCTCCACTAACTACGGCTCCACTAACCTCCGAGAAGACGTAGAGCCGCATCGGGAGCACGCTCGTGCACAGCACGTAGGTGCGCATGTCCCACTTGACGCCCTCCCGCAGCAGCGGCTGGCGCAGGTAAGGCTGCAGCACCTGTGGCGCCGCGCACGAGACGCCGCCACTACGCGTGCACTGCGCATAGTGGCTCCGCAGCCCGAGCACGGCCGAGCGGTTGAGGAGCTTGATGCCTTCGCCCTGCGAGCCGCGGGCGGGTTTGAGGATCCAGAGGCCGCTCGCACTCACCAAGGTCGACATCAACGGCCGCGCTGCGCCCACCGCGCCCACCGCGCCCACCGCGCCCGACGTGCCCGCCGCGCCCGCCGCGCCCGCGGTATCGGGTGCGGCAGGTAGTGCGTTCGCCGCTCCCTCCTCGGGTTCGGACGCCTCGGCAGCCTCCTGCAGCCGCAGTGTGAGGGGCAGGAGGTCGCGCGGCAGGATCCAGCAGGGGAAGGTGAAGGGCCACAGCTCGGCGAGCGGCAGGTGCAGCGAGCGCAGAGTGTCGCAGAAGCCGTCTTTGGTGGTGAGCACCTAGGGCGGGTTCGGGCTAGAGTTAGGGCTGGGGTTGGGTTAGGGCTGGGGTCAGGGTGAGGCTAAGAACCTGGATCAGGGTCAGGCTTAGGGTTAGGGCCAGGCTCACGGTCACAGCTAGAGGTGGGTGGTGCGCACCTTGCGCGCGAAGGCGATACGGTTAATCTTCTGGCGGCGCGGCAGCAGTGCGTACACAAGCGCCTGGTCGGTGGCCTGGTCGTTCCCTAGCACCGTGCTCGGCCCGTGCTCAGTGGGCGTATGAACGCGCAGGCAGTTGTGCGTGAAGATCGAGTGGCACGCCACCACGCCCGCGGCCGCGACCGCGGCCGCGGCCGCGCCTTGCTGTACATCGGCCCCCAGGCGCGGGACTGGTGGGTCGGCCCAGCCGTGGCTCGGTCCCGCCTTGCCGCGGGAGTCGTAGAGCGGCAGCGGCGTATCGCGCCACGACACCTAGTAGGACGGGAGCAGCGCGCATGGGGCTTAGCGGTGCGGAGGCACGGAGGCGCGGAGACACGGCGACGCGGAGGCGCAGAGGCGCGGAGGCGCGGAGGCACATGTGCAGAGACAGCGGCGCGCTACGGCACCTTGAAGCCGTGCTGTCGGAAGGGCCAGTCGTAGACGTGGAAGTCGCGGCGCGCCTTGAGTCCGAGGAGGAGCACGCTGCGCGTCCGGTTCCATCCACTCGTCGCCGCCTGCAGGGCACGAGAGTGGGCATCAAGACCTGGCAGGCTGGCACCCGCCACATCCATGCGCGGCAGGCCGAGCGCGCTTGCACACCTCCTCGATCAGCTGCAGCTTGCGGAGCTCGCTCGGTCGGGGCGAGGCAGGCTGCGCGTGCGACACCCTCAACTGGCCTCTGCGCTGCTCAGGCGAGGTGGCGGACACGACGATGTTGGCTGCGAGCAGGAATCCTAAGATTGCAGTGGTCACGGTGAGCAGCGCAACGAGCCCGAGCGGCCGCAGCTTCATCGTGCCAGCAGGCACGATGTGCTGGCCGGCCGCGCTCCCTGCGCCTTGTCGTGTTGCCACAGGCTCCTCGGACACGGCGGGGAGGCTCTAGGCAGCGGACCAAGTTGAGAAGCTGCGAATTAAGCCGGAGCACGCTCGGCTCAGCCCGTACCCGCCAGCCCACGGCCGCCCGCGCGCCGCTCACAGGCCTGCCGCCGCGCGTGCCCCGCGCACGAAGCCGGGGTGCACCTGCGGCCACGCCTCCGCCTCGCCAATGACCTTTCGGCTGTGCGCGTACGCGGGTGGCAGGCCGTGGTGAGGGCCTCTCGCCCCCGGCGGGGGAGGGTTTTTGGAGAAAGCGTTTGTATACGAAAGACTCGGCAGAGCTCGCGCGCCGCGAATTAATGCCGGAACCTGAATACGTCTGCGTTGGGCAAGGGGTGGGGGTGGGGGTG
>Ga0209302_10000639_pt1:17500-20276 | contig 20276 bp, 22 predicted proteins | sample ArcOceMetagenome_2_FD_187445 | JGI IMG/M metagenome (GOLD analysis project Ga0209302, IMG submission 187445) | Marine eukaryotic phytoplankton communities from Arctic Ocean - Arctic Ocean ARC135M Metagenome (SPAdes) (version 2) | ecosystem: Environmental > Aquatic > Marine > Oceanic... | reverse complement strand
TAATTAATAAGAATTGACATAAAATTTTTTAATTATATAAAAATGAAGTTTATAAAATTTTTTCTGTATATTAGTATATATTATATAGTAATCTATATAAAAATTTTGGTTGGTAAAAATTTTCATTAATTTTTTAAATACCTTAGATTAATTAAAAACTTTATTATTAAATTTTAAATTAAATTTATGGCTAATTTTATTAAACCGTATAATGATGACCCATTTGTTGGACATTTAGCAACACCTATAACTTCTTCATCATTAACTCGAGCTCTTTTAAAAAATTTACCAGCATATCGATTTGGTTTAACACCACTATTACGTGGTTTAGAAATCGGTTTAGCACATGGATATTTTTTAATTGGTCCTTTTGCTAAATTAGGTCCTTTACGTAATTCGGATATTGGATTATTAGCAGGTTTTTTCTCGACAGTTGGGTTAATTCTTATTCTAACTTTAGGATTAACAATTTATGGAGCAGCTTCTTTTGATTATGGATGGAATGGCCAACAAAAAGATAAAGACAATGCGTTACAAACTAAAAAATCATGGAATCAATTTAAAGGTGGATTTTTCGTAGGTGCTTGTGGAAGCGCCGGATTTGCTTTTATTTGCTTATCAAGTATCCCAACTTTTACATTAACTTAAAATTTTCATAAGAATAAATCAGTTGTCTTTAACCGATTTATTCTCAATCTTATTTCATTTAAATTATTTATAATCGTTTATTATTATGAATTCCATTAATTTACAAGAAGAGTATGCTAAAACAGAAATAGCAAAACTTTTAAATCTATTAGACGAAGAATTAGTTGGTCTAGCACCTGTAAAAGCTCGTATCCGAGAAATCGCAGCATTATTATTAATTGATAAATTACGAAAAAATCTAGGTATTACAGCAAATAGTCCTGGATTACATATGTCTTTTACTGGAAGCCCTGGTACTGGTAAAACAACCGTAGGTTTAAAAATGGCCGATATTTTATTCCAATTAGGTTATGTAAAAAATGGTCATCTATTAACGGTTACACGTGATGACCTAGTTGGTCAATATATTGGGCATACTGCACCTAAAACAAAAGAAGTTCTTAAGAAAGCTATGGGTGGTGTATTGTTTATTGATGAAGCTTATTATTTATACAAACCTGATAATGAAAGAGATTATGGTTCTGAAGCCATTGAAATTCTATTACAAGTTATGGAAAATCAACGTGATGATCTAGTTGTTATTTTAGCTGGATATAAAGAACCAATGGATAAATTCTATGAATCAAACCCAGGTTTATCTTCACGAATTGCAAATCATATTGATTTTCCTGATTACACCGTTGAAGAGTTATTAAAAATTGCAAAAATGATGTTAGAAGAACAACAATATCAATTAACTCCACAAGCTGAGATTGCATTAACTGATTATATTTCTCGAAGAAAACAAAAACCGTTATTTGCTAATGCTCGTAGTATTAAAAATGCATTAGATCGAGCCCGAATGCGTCAAGCAAACCGTATTTTTGATAGTCGTGGCCAAGTGTTAACTAAAAAAGAATTAGTTAATATTGAAGCTGATGATATATTACAGAGTACAATCTTTAATTAAAAAATTTCAATTTTTTAATTAAAAAATCTAAAATTTTTAATACATAAATATGAGTTTATTAATTGTTGGGGGTACTGGTACTTTAGGGCGTCAAATTGTTTTACAAGCTTTAACTAAAGGTTATCCAGTTAGATGCTTAGTTCGAAATTTTCGTAAAGCTAATTTTTTAAAAGAATGGGGTGCCGAATTAATTTATGGTGATTTAAGTATACCTGAAACAATTCCCCCATGTCTTCAAGGTATAACAGCTATTGTTGATGCTTCAACAAGTCGCCCCTCTGATTTAAATGTAGTAAAAACTGTTGATTGGGATGGTAAATTAGCTTTAATTGAAGCTGCCAAAGCAGCAAAAGTTAAAAGATTCATATTTTGTTCTACACAAAATTTAGATCAATTTTCAAATATTCCTTTAATGAAAATGAAACAAGGAATTGAAATTAAATTAAAAGAGTCGCAAATCCCGTATACAATTTTTCGTTTAACTGGGTTCTACCAAGGTTTAATTGAACAATATGCAATTCCAATTTTAGAAAATTTACCTATTTGGGTAACAAATGAAAATACTTGTATATCGTATATTGATACTCAGGATATTGCAAAATTTTGTTTAAAGGCTTTGCAACTTCCTGGGACTATAAATAAAACTTTCTTTTTAGGTGGTCCAAAAGGGTGGGTTTCTTCAGAAATTATAAATTTATGTGAACAGTTAGCTGGCCAGTCAGCTAAAATTAACCAAATACCACTCTTTATTTTAAAATTCGTTACTAAATTTCTTGGTTTCTTTGAATGGGGCCAAAACATTAGTGATCGTCTAGCTTTTGTAGAAATTTTAAATGTTGAAAGTGATTTTTCAAAATCAACTTTTGATTTATATAAAACTTTTAAAGTTAAATCAAATGAAATTACTCAATTAGATGATTATTTCTTAGAATATTTTATTCGTTTGTTAAAACGATTGAGAGATATCAATTTTGAAGACATTCAAAAACAAAAAAATCTAATAATTTAAAATTCCTATAATTCCTATGAATTATGTTATTTTTGCGGTAAAAGTTATTAAAAATTCAGGACAAAGTTTTTTTGCGGATGGAACATCACTTACTGAATTAACAGTTCAAGTGCCGCAAGTTCGAAAAAATAATACTAAGTTAATCCTTCAAATTTCAATTTGGGGAAAAC
>Ga0209302_10000639_pt1:10000-12500 | contig 20276 bp, 22 predicted proteins | sample ArcOceMetagenome_2_FD_187445 | JGI IMG/M metagenome (GOLD analysis project Ga0209302, IMG submission 187445) | Marine eukaryotic phytoplankton communities from Arctic Ocean - Arctic Ocean ARC135M Metagenome (SPAdes) (version 2) | ecosystem: Environmental > Aquatic > Marine > Oceanic... | reverse complement strand
ATAATAGTTAATAATAATTTCTATAAACTATATAAAGGAATATTTCTTTTCTTATTCAGATGAAAAAAAAGTCCATATTAATAATTATGAAAAATGAATTACTAAAATTTTATGTGGACTGGTTTTATTTAAATTTTTTTCTAATTCAATTTTAACTACTTATTTAATTCTAACTATAGTGAAAGCTTTCAAAAATATAAACGTAATTTTTAATGTTGTACCTTGGACCAGTCGTGGCGCAGATAGTAAAATTTGCACTTTAGCTATAAAAAAAAAGCACATATAAACCCAAAATTAATCACAGGCGTTGAAGTTATAAGCTTAATTTAATTATTTATTGAGAAAGTTTCATATATCGAAAATCTAAAAATGCCCAGACCCAGATTCGAACTGGGGACACGAGGATCTTCAATCCACTGCTCTACCAACTGAGCTATCCGGGCTTAATATATATTGTACTATATTTTATCTAAAATAACAATATTGTTATTTTAGATAAAATATAGTACAATATATATCGGATATAGTTATTAATATAATTAACTTGAAAGGTTGAATATGTCAGAATTGTAAAATAGCAGCATACAGCTTAAAAAGAACATTAGTACTTTAGCTATATCTACTATCCTAGCTTGTTACGTAGAGTTGAAACAATTAAAATTTTATTAGTTATTAAAAGTTAAAAACTATGACAAGGAATTTAAAACAAATTCTCTTTAGGTGCACTAAAGTGCTGGTATGGATAGCCTTGCGATATTTAGCAAATCAGATAGCAGTCGTAAAGTAACAATTTTAAGTAAACTCTTGAAAAATCTTGATTCAAACTCTAATTAAGCTTTAATAGACCGCTGCCTTTAATAATTGCCACAAACAACTAATTTGGCAACTTGTATAAAAGTTCACATGAATAAAGCCCACCGATTCGATGGGGGATATAATTCATATGGAGCCAACAAAAATACTATTAGCATCGCCGATTAAAGTTTTGACTAATCTTAAAACTATAATATTTGTCATCCACTTAAAAATATTTCTCTTATCACATGGTGTTTTGGTTACTGATCGTATGTTTTCAGTTTGATGTTCATCAAAATACAGAAAGCTTATATTCGAATAAGTCTGAACTTTTTATCTAAAATGATTCGAAGTTATACCCTTATTTAGCTTATTAAATTAGTTAATAAAACTAAGCTTTGAACTAGAGTATCCGATATGTACTTATACTACATTTTATCTAAAATAACAGTAGTAATATTGTTATTTTAGATAAAATGTAGTATAGTGAATATTGGATATAGTTATTAATATAATTAACTTAAAAGATTAAATATGTCAGGATTGTAAAATAGCAGCATACGCCTTAAAAAGACTATTAGTAATTTAACTATATCTATTCTAATACAAATTTATACAATTAATAAACTTGTTTATGATATATTTTTTTTCTCACTTAAATCCCGTAAAAAAAGACATTTATACATAAAATTATAAATAGTTAAATAATACAAGATTGACTATGTATTATATAACACCACAGAGTACGAAAGTAAATACATAGCAAAGAATTTACTCGATTTGAAATTTAAAACTTACGGTTATACATCTTTTTTGCATTTACATTAGGTCCGCTAATATAAATAACGTTCATACTATTTTATGTCTTCATATATAGCTCAAAATTACATAAATATTTATATAGTATGACTATGACAAAAATTGTGGTCCTTATATCAAAAAGAAAAGTTGAAATGATGAATTTGAGCTAGTTTATGATAGATATCGCTTTGTTTGTAGAAATTATTTCGATAATCTAAAATTCTAACTTTATGCTTTATCATAACAAAAATGATATAAAATAACTTCACCATTTCCATATCATTTAGCAAAACTTAATTTAGTTTTATTATTTTTCCAAGGTTTTCACCACGACTCAGCAAATACTACAAGCTTTGATAAAGCTACTCTACTTAACTAGCTCTTAAATCTAAAAAGAAAACTTTCTCAGAAGACATTTCAATTATATAACTCTTCCATAAAGTATTTTTTTACTTTGCAATCATTTTGCTATAAAAATAGATTAAGGTTTAAACTCCAACAACTCTTTTGTAAATTTATTTAAATCTTATAACTTTTATATTATAGTTAAAATTAAAATATTCTTTAAATTTAGACTAGGATATGGAGCTTGTAATTGGCTACAATAATATAAAAAAGTTTTCAATTTAGGATACCAAACTAGTTAGTAAAAAATTAGCACCATAATTGTTGATTTTTTTCAAATTATAGGATTATTAATTAAGAGAATACGAACATAATTGTTTATTTGTACTCTCTAGTTAAATAATTAGTATAATTCATCTTCTTGATGAACTAAAACAGTACAATTAGATGTTGGGTATGCAATACAACTTAAAATAAAACCATCACTCATTTGATCATCATCTAAAAATGTTTGTTCAGATTGATCAATTTCACCTTCTGTTACTTTACCAGCACACGT
>Ga0209302_10000639_pt1:2500-7500 | contig 20276 bp, 22 predicted proteins | sample ArcOceMetagenome_2_FD_187445 | JGI IMG/M metagenome (GOLD analysis project Ga0209302, IMG submission 187445) | Marine eukaryotic phytoplankton communities from Arctic Ocean - Arctic Ocean ARC135M Metagenome (SPAdes) (version 2) | ecosystem: Environmental > Aquatic > Marine > Oceanic... | reverse complement strand
ATTAACTACAATAACAATTGTATCAGTTTTTTGAAAAAAAAACATAAAAAATATTTTTATTAATGTTTTATAAACCTATAAAAAAGTTTATACAATTATTATAGCGAATGTTAAGAACATTTTATTTTGTGTATTATGAGTAATATCTAAAGAACAAAAATTAACATTTTTAAAATCTAAAAAACATCTTTCAATACTACATCTAATAATTAAAACCCAAATTAGGAATGACCTTACAAAATTTGTGGGAATAATAAATTACACATAAAATCAACTAACCTAATACCAAACAATATTTGAATATAAATTTTATTCTAATAAATGGATTTTTAAATAAATTTAACTTTTTGTCAATTTTGAATTATATGAAATTTAGAAAAGTAATGTCAAAAATATCATTCTTTATAATAAAGAATGACGATATTGCATAAATTTTTAAAATTTATGCAATATCATCTTTTTGTGTGTATAAAAAAAATAAAGCCATACTAAATGCGGGGAAAATTAAACCTACAATTGGTACAAGAATAGAAGGTAAAAATGTTGCTGCCATAATCTAAATGTTAATTTCTATATACAAATAATAATCTATACTATTAATTATATACGAAAACAAATAAAAATTAAGAAATATCAGAAAACATACCAAATTTTTAGTAGTTTTTATAGTAAAATATATATTAATATATTTAACATTAATAATTTTATACCTAGAGGTTTTACTTATGGAAAGTTTATTATTAGCACGTTTACCAGAAGCTTATGTTATTTTTAGTCCAATTGTAGATGTATTTCCAATTATTCCTGTATTCTTTTTATTATTAGCTTTCGTTTGGCAAGCAGCTATTGGATTCAGATAAATTTTTAATTTTCAACTTAAAAATTTAGAAAAATGGTTGCCTTCTTATGTATAATATATTTATATATTATTTATTCAGACACTTATATATTAACAATTAAAAATAAATGGTTGAACCTTTATTATCTGGTATCGTATTAGGAATGATTACTGTAAGTGCATTTGGTCTTTTTGTGGCTGCATTTTTACAATATCGTCGCGGAAATCAATTTGAGATTTAGAGAAGCTTAATTAAAAATTAGTAAAGAAATTTTAATATATATATTTATTTGAGTTTCTTGATCGTCAATAACTTATTATAAATCAACGAAAAAATTTTTTTTTGATGAAATTCAAATTTTAATGTTGAATGAATTAAGTTGAAATTTAAATAAGAGTAAAAATTCTTATTTAAATTAGATCATCAACCTTTGTATAATTTTTTCACAGATAGTACAATAACACGATGCCTATATAAAGTGTTTGGACGAACCTTTAAAAATCGAATAGAAACTTCTCAGATATCTTTCACGATATAAACAAAATATGTTATATTTACGAGTAATCTCGGATAGGTTTTTGTTCATGAAGTAATATTTGGTTCAGCTCTGATACAATAGGCTGCTAAACGCACCGAAATAGATCATTAAAAATCTATAACGAACTTTTAACGCAATCCTTGCACAAATTAACGTGTTTTCTGGGGATTAATCATACAAATAATAGTTTTAATTAATTTTACTATTTATTCCCCAAGAAAGCTATAAATCGTAGTAATTGTAAGTAAATTTAACATTTTGATTTTTTAACTTCTTGTCATCAGTATTAAAAATTTTACTAATTAAGGGTTTTTTAAAGATACCAAACTAATAGCTCCATCGCCACCGATTAAAATAAGAGTTTTTGTAACCATAAAAAAGAGAAATAATTGAATATTATTACACTAGTACTTAATAAAATTTGTTAAAACAATAAATAAATAAAATTTTTACCCTATTAGTTTATAATACCTTATCTTTTAATTCGTACTTATGAAGTGACAAAATAACGTAACTTTAACAATTTAGTAAAAAAGATTTTTTCTACTAAATTGTTAAAGTTGAATTATTACCAGTAACCTAATGATACAGCTTTATCAATAGGTAAACAGGCTCCTATACCAAACCAAACCGCAAACATAAAACCAAAAATAAAAACTAAACTCGCGATTGGACGACGAAAAGGGTTTTGGAATTTATTTACATTTTCAATAAATGGTATTGTAATTAATCCAGCAGGAACAGCAGCCATAGCTAAAACCCCTAATAATTTATTAGGTAATACTCGTAATAAATTAAAAGTTGGAAAGAAATACCATTCGGGTAAAATCTCTAATGGAGTATTAAATGGATCAGCTGGTTCACCCATTTGAGTAGGAGCCATAACACCTAATCCAATACAGCAAGCAAATGTTCCTAAAATACAAACTGGAAAAAGATATAATAAATCGTTCGGCCAAGCTGGTTCCCCATAATAATTATGCCCCATACCTTTAGCAAGTTTTGCTCTTAATTTTGGATCCGTTAAATCTGGTTTCTTAATTATTGACATAATATTTCCTTATTAAAAAGATTAAATTTAAATTATATAATTCAGATTAAAGCGGTCCTGAAATACCTTGTTTCCGAATCATTAAGAAATGTGTTAACATTAAAACTGCAGCGGCTAATGGCAAAACAAAAGTATGTGCACTGTAGAATCGAGTAAGTGTACTTTGTCCAACACTTTCACCACCACGTAAAACTAAAACTAACGGAGGTCCAACAATTGGTACAGCTGCAGGAACCCCCGTTACAATTTTACAGGCCCAGAACCCTACTTGATCCCACGGTAAAGAATAACCAGTTACCCCAAAAGAAACGGTAACAACAGCTAAAATTACTCCGGTTACCCATGTTAATTCTCTTGGTTTTTTAAACCCACCTGTTAAATATACACGGAATACATGTAGTACCAGCATCATAACCATCATACTTGCAGACCAACGATGGATTGAACGAATTAACCACCCAAAGTTTACACTCGTCATAATATATTCAACAGATGCAAATGCGTCTACAACACTAGGTCTATAATAAAATGTCATAGCAAAACCAGTTGCAACTTGAACTAAGAAACATGTAAAAACAATACCACCAAAACAATAAAAAATATTAACATGTGGTGGTACATATTTACTTGAAATATCATCTGCAATAGCTTGAACTTCTAATCGTTCTTCAAACCAATCATATACTTTACCCATAAGAAATAGTCATAAAAGATTTTGACACAGTTAAGCATAGATATAGAAACTAGTACGTTTCTATTTAATTATTTAAAATACTAAAGGCGAGAGTGGGATTCGAACCCACGGAATCTGCAAAGATTCATCTGATTTCAAATCAGACGCAATCGACCAACTCTGCCATCTCGCCAGAAGATTAGTAGTAATACTAATCTTAATATGAATTAACTTTCATAAGTCGCAATACCACTAAACTTAATTGAAGCAGGGTTTGGGTTTTTACCAATAGAAAAACCACGACTATTTACTGAAGTTCGACCTGGATTTACTTTCTCCGGAAAAACACCATCTTTCGGGTGTAAATATTGCACTTCGCCACTTGGAAAAATTCTATAAATTTTGTAATCATTTATTTTGAAAGTTTTAAGTTGTGTACTAAGTGCTAAACATTGTTCTTTACGAGCTAAATATAGTAGATTTTCACCATTACGCATTATTGCTGACCCACCAGTCGGCATTTCAAAGATTTGTTCTTTAGCGCTTGTCCAAGTAATAGCATACTTTTCTTCAACTTCAGCTGCACGTAACCAGCCACCAGTACTTCCACCAAAAGTAGGGAATGGTGTTTTTAAATTTAATGTCATACGTAAAACCTTATTAAGTATTTAATGTTCTAGTTATAGTCTAATGGAAAATTTCTTTTTTTACGTTTATTTTTTAAATTTTCTAGCGGAGAATGGATTTGAACCATTGACCTTCGGGTTATGAGCCCAACGAGCTACCAGACTGCTCTACTCCGCGATGAAGTTATTATTGTATATAATACAATATTTTATCTAAATAGAAAAGAGTCAATATTAAGAAAAGTAAGAATATAAATCTTTTTTAATATTGACTTTCATTTTATACTAAAGACAATTTAATTTGAAACGTTCAAAAAAATAGCTAATAAAAAATAACTCAGCATTAAAATAATTGTAAGATTATTTAAAAATTGCTCTGCGGAACTCGGAGATCCCAATAAATCGCTTTTTGTTGAAAAACTTGTAAGCCCTTGATTTTGTGGTGTGCGTAAAAAAATAAGACCAATTAAAACCAGACTTAATATTATCCAAATTATTTTTAACATAGATAGAGACAAACTTTTTTATTAATTGTAGACAAAATATCTAAACTTAACAATAAATATTTTAATAAATCTAAAATGATTTAAACAGATAAAATATGTATTCTTATAAATTATCTCGCTATATTTAAGAAATAAAAAATTGTAATAGCCTTATAATTTGATAGATACTTCTCTGGTTTATTGTATAAATAGGTATACTCCTTCTATTTGCTAAATTTTTTAATCGAAAATTTTGTCTCAAATGTTTTTTTAAACCTATAATAACATTAGCTTGTTTAATTTGAGTTGTAATTATTATTTTATCACCAAGTTTTGTTAAAATTTCGCGAATCAAATTTTTTGATAAAGAATATGGATAAATAATTAGAGTGGAATTCTTTAAAATTAAAGAGCCAAGATTTTTTTGTTTATATATTTTAAACCAATTTCTATGAATTGAAATCATTTCTTTGTTTAAAAATCGAGAGTTTTTTATCACGAAATTTTCTTGGAACTTTTTATATTTAATAATCAGCTTTTTACTTTTCTTTTTTTTACGGATTTGTGAAATATGAAAATCTTGACGTAATATTAAATCAACAGAATTCGCAACATTTTCATGAATTGTCCAAGAAGATATATTATTAACTTCAATTGCAAGTTGAAATGTAGGGTATGATTTTCGTTCTAAAATACTTTTTTGTGTACCTTTTCGTTTAGCTTCTTCATCACTTATTGTTACATACTGAATTCCACCTATTAAATCAGATAAGGACGGGTTTTTAATC
>Ga0209302_10000637_pt1 | contig 20349 bp, 9 predicted proteins | sample ArcOceMetagenome_2_FD_187445 | JGI IMG/M metagenome (GOLD analysis project Ga0209302, IMG submission 187445) | Marine eukaryotic phytoplankton communities from Arctic Ocean - Arctic Ocean ARC135M Metagenome (SPAdes) (version 2) | ecosystem: Environmental > Aquatic > Marine > Oceanic | place... | reverse complement strand
TGGTGCTTGCATTGGGGTATCTGGGTGAGTGGGAGGTCTGATCAGTCGTTTTGTGTCAACACAGAACATCTTTTCTCGCGACCCTCCCCCATTTTCCCGGCGCGCAACAGGATGGAGCGAATCACCCCTTGTTTACCAACCGTCCACGAGAGCACCTGGCGGAAGATGGTCAACCCCGGCAAGGTAGTGAAGGCACGCAAGTCAAAGCGCACGTCGCTCCATGACAAGCACAAGGTCGAGCGCAAGGTGCGCGAGTTCAACCGCAAGCAGCGGCGCGATGGCAAGCGCAATCCACAGAAGCACAAGAAGAAGGACCCCGGAATTCCGAACAGCTGGCCGTTCAAGCAGCAGATGCTCCAAGAGCAGGAGCTGCAGCGCGAGAAGGATATAGACTCGCTGCAGCTGGCGCGCGAAACCAAGAAGAAGGAGCGCGTGGTGAGGCGGGAGCAGGAGCGCGAGCTCCAGAAGGCGATGAAGCAGAACGCGCAGCAGCGGCGCCAGGGCCGGCGCCAGCGCGCCAGCTTCGCGCCGCTGCCTGATGTGCTGTCCGAGGCTGACGTGGTGCTCTTGGTGCTCGACGCCCGCGACCCGGCGGCTTGCCGCTGCGCCGCGCTCGAGCGTGCGCTCATTGACTGTGAGAAGCTGCCGATCCTGGTGCTCAACAAGATCGACCTGGTGCCTCGCGCCGCGGCCGAGGGCTGGCTCGCCACTCTGCGCCGCTCGCTGCCAACCGTGCCGTTTTGCTGCGCCGCCGCGATGCACCCCAACCAGAGCGACAAGACTGCATCTAACCCCAAGAAGAAGGCGCGCACGGCCGCCACCGCCACCGCCGCCACGGACGCCGGCACCGCCGCGGGCGCGGACGCGCTGACAGCGGGCGGCGAGGCACTTGCCGCGCTCTTGGCCGCGCGCGCGCCGCCCGACGGTAGCGAGCTCACCGTGGGCCTCGTGGGCTTTGACCGCGTGGGCAAGCGCGCGCTGCTCCGCGCGCTCGGGAAGTGCGACCTCGGGCCGGCGGTCAAGCTGCTGCCGATGACCGCCCGGCTGCAACCGGTGTGCGAGACGCCCGGCGTCAACGACGTCTTGCTGCGCACGTGCGCGCCGTCGGCCCTGCCGCAGCCCGAGCTACTCGTGGGCCAGGTGCTCAGCCGCTGCGACCGCCGCGCACTGCTCCGCCACTTCCAGGTGGCCGACTTCTCGACGGACGCCGAATTCCTCCGCCACTACGCCGCGCGCGTCGCGGAGGCGGCCGTCGCCGCGACCGGTGGCAGCGACGCGGCCGATGGTGGCGGCACCGCCGCCGCCGAGGCGGCCGCCGCCGCCGCGGGCGGCGCGGGCGCCGCCGCCCGGCGCCGCGCCGCTACCGACGTGCTTCGCCATTGGAGCGTCGGCGAGATGTCCTTCTTCGCCCCGCCGCCCGCGCCGCCCGCGAAGAAGGCGGCTGAGGCGCTCCTGGCGACCGTGGGCGACCCGGCGGAGTGGGGCGCGGCGGACGCGCGCGTCCTGGCGCTCTCGGGCGCCGTGGCTGGCGTGGAGGTGGCCTCGGGCTTGCCTGACGAGATTGACCTCACCCTGGAGGACGACGCGTGGGAGGGCGGCGAGGAGGGCGAGGAGGGCGAGGAGGGCGAGGAGGGCGAGGAGGGCGAGGAGGGCGAGGAGATGGAGGACGAGGATTGACGCGGCGGCTCGTGTGCCAACCCGTTTTTTCGCGGCTGCTCCAGGTACTAGCAGCCCGTACACGTGTCACGTGTTTGCATGATTAACTATTCCACACGACGACACGTCGCGCGCCCCGCCCCCGCTCCCTCCCGGCCTGCAAGTTCGCATGTTATCTGTGGGAAGGGACCAGAGTTGACACATGAGGCTCGGCCTGTGCGGGAGCAGCCTGAGCCTCCGCGCTGTCCCGAGAAGCTGCGCATCCTGGTGTCGCGTCAGCGCTCTCACCGAATAGAGCGGATTGGAAAATACCCATGAGAAGCTGGTTGGCACTTTTTGAAAACGCTTCCGGGGTGCATGCAATGCCGGGCATCGCAAAGCCAAAGGGACTGGAATGGGACGACGAGAAGATGCAAGCCGTGCTAAGCCTATTCCCAGACTTTTTCCAGGCCGACGATTCCGCGCAGTGCAAGCACCTTTTGCCACTGGCAATCTCAAACTCCGGAATCATCGGGTCGGAATTCTCACCAGAGCGCATGAGCGTGCGCCTGCGCGCGCTGGAAGCTCTCGTCAACTTGCATTTGGAGGTTGGGACGCCGGGCCACCCTGGATCGAAAGTCACCACCGGCAACCCGGCGCGCAATCTGCGACATTTACTAGTACGCCGTCGTGCCATACCTCTCGTCCCGGGTGAGGGAGCCACTCATCACCACCGACCAATTCAAGCACTTTGTTGCGATTCTTAACACCGCCAATCGACGCCAAGCCGCGTCGGAGCTATCGACTTGCAGTGTCGAGAATATTGGCAAGTTTTCAACCTGCAGGCTTCTTTCGTTGTCGGAGTTGCCAATATGGCAATCAAACATTCGCCTTGACGCCTTTGAGAGATTATCTCAGCTGAGAACCACGCATCCCAGTCGAAGACGCCGGGGGGACTATTCGGAGGCGGAGGCGGACTCGAGCGACAGGACTCGAGCGAGGACTCGAGCGAGGACGAGGCGGCGGCGGAGGCGGCGGCGCGCCGGAGGCGGCGGTAGCGGAGGCGGCGGAGGGGGGCGAGCAGTGCAAGAATTGAGTATGCCGCGGGTATCGTGGACGCCATGCCCGCGCAAACAACCCCAAAAGAATTGTTGACGCTACTGCGCTACACACGCACCACGTGTGTTAAAAAACGCAATTTCCACGCCACCGTGCCGCTGGCTCCGGCTCCGGCTTCGAACGCTTCGATTTTTTGCGTGCGTGAGCCAGCGAGGGCGTTTGCCACCACGCTCAGATGTCAACGTCGGTAATAAGGTCGGGTCGCCAGGTGCGCACCTCGAGCGTCTTGCGCAACGTTCCGTCATTGCCCCGTGTGTTTCCCGCGTAGCGGACACTGCACGTCATGGGTTCATTGGTAGTGGGCGAGACGAGTCGCCTGTCCATGTTGGCTTGGATGTATGCCTTGATGGCACCCAAGTCATACTGTTGGCCATCGTCGGCCACGACCACCTGGCGCATCTGCGTGCCGAGCAATGACCGGAGATTGCCCTCCTCAAAATCCCCCGCCGCAATTTTATCGGCGCGCAGCAGCGGGCAGGAGAAGGCGGTCGCGTTCTTCCAAATGGTGTCGTTATTGTGCCGCATCTGTTCGCGCCACACCTTGTTTGTGTCGTCCTGCGCCTTCTCCTCGGGCGTGAACATGCGAACGCGTTGCCGCTTCAGATTGGCGTCGAAGCGGGTTGGCGCGACACGGACGCGAATGCTGCGACCCGGCTCTGCCACCGGCACGGGTGTCTCCCGGACCAACTCGTGCTCGCGGGAGCGGCTCGGGGTCGTCGGGTGGCCCTGCGTCAGAAGGCGCCTCAGATTCCGCGTTAAGCGACGAGCCGTCGGCGGCCGCCGAGATCAGACGCCCCAGGCGCCGGTCGCGCTCGAGTCGGTACTGCTGAAGCGCGGGTGCCACAAACCGCGCCATGTCGGAGTTGGACGCAATGAGGTGCTCTTGAGCGCAATGGTGTTCAGGAGGACCGCGTCGTCTAGAGTAGAAAGCTCGAGGCAGATCTCAGACAAATCGTCCATGGTTTTTGGGATTTCAGGGGATGCAAGCCATATGATCTGCTCCCGTGTGCTTTGTCGTGTCCGTTGTTTTCCGTCTAAATGAACAACCTATTAATGCAAGTTCGCGCCGCGTGAACGAGAGGTGCACCGGCGCATGCACACGGCAGACGAGGACGAGGACGCGGCGGAGGAGGTGAGGCTCCTCACGGAGAGCCTGCGCGCGCGGAAAGAGAAGGAGTTCAAGACTGCCATCGACACCCTGCGGGAGCGGCTCGGAACCACTCGGTTCCTCCAGCTCCTCAACCGGGTCCAGCCCCAAGAGAAGGGCTGGACCCGGCTGCTCACGACGGTGCTCAAGTTCCTCGACGCGAAGCGCTTGCAGAAGCCCGACCTCGTCAGCGGGCTGCAGGAGCTGGTCTCCGCCGCCGCCAAGGTGGGCTCCGTCTTTGCCGTCTCGAAGACCCGCGAGGCCATGGAGCACCTCGTGCAGCTGGTCGACCCGGCCGCCGCCGAGCCGCTCAAGGGCAAATCGGCAGAGCAGTGCTGGCGCATCCTCGCCACGCTCTGCGCGCAGCCCGCGTACTTCGTTATGATGGGCCGCGAGGCAGCGCAGGCCCTCGCCGAGCGCATCAGCCACCTCTGCTGGTCAGCGCTCGGCGCGGACGACGATGAAGGCGACGGCGGCGGCGGCGGGGGTGGGGGCGCCGTGGGGGCGGCGGCGGCCACCGCGGTGGCCACGACGCACACAGCCAAGGCGGGCGAGCTACTCGCGAGCCTGGTCGAGCACTTCCCGTTTGCGCTGCCGCCGCCGACGCTGCGCGCGCTGCTCGAGCGCTTCGTCGCGTACCTGGCGCGCGAGGACTCTCGCGGGCTCGAGAAGCGCGACCTGCTACCGCAGCTGTGGGGCTGCGTCAACACGCTGCTCCGGCGGCAGGGTGCCGACACGCTTGGCATGGTGTGGCGCGTCGTCGTGTCGCACCCACCGCTACTCGCATGGCTCACCCGCCGCCTTGCCTCGACCGAGCGGCCCGCCCTCGTGGAGCAGCTCGTCCAGTTCGCGCGCACCGCGCTGCGGCTGGCGGCGTTGGCGCGGCGGCCGCCACCGCCGCAGCTGTGTGAGGCTGTCGGCGCGCTGGTGCGGCGCGAGGTGCACGGCGGCGGCGGCTCTCTGCTGCGGCCCCTGGAGGCTGACTACTCCGCGTTGCTCCGTGGGCAGCACCCGGTGGAGACGCACGCGCCGCTTTGCTTCCTCGAGCTCGCCGCTGACACGCTGCTGCTCGAGGCCGGCGGCAGCTTCGGTTTCGGAGGCGGCGGCAGCGGCAGCGGCAGCGATGGTGATGGCGGCGGCGGTGGCGAACGTGCCGAGCCCGCCGCCAAGCGGCAGCGCGCCGCGCCGGCGGCAGAGTGGGCGGAAGGGGTATCCAGCGGGATGCGCGACCTGCTGACGCTCTGCGGCGTCGGCAGCGGTGGCGTCAGCGACAGCGTCGATGGCGGCGGCGGCAGCGGTGCAGCGGACGGCGGCGGGATGTCAAGTGGCCGTCACTGCCGACGGCTCCTGCTGCTCTGTGTTGCTCTGGGCCGCGCGCCACCGCTGCCACCCGCCGCGGCCGGCGCGGCGGTGCGCGCGCTGCTGCCGTTGGCCGAGAGTGCCGGCGAGGACGAGCAGGTGTGCCCGGTGCCCTTGCGCAGATGCGCCCAGATCCCCACACGAGACCCCCTCATACATCGAAATAGTTTGGTGGACACGTGAGCCACGGCACCCCCCCTGCCTACCAGGAGTGTGCCTCACCCTGCCAGGAGCCTCACACGCCTTACCCGGCCAGGATCCTCACACGCCTCACCCTGCCAGGAGCGTGCCACGCAGCTGCTGGCGCTCCTCTGCCTCGTGGCACTCTCCGAACCCCTCGCGTCGGCGTCGACGTCGGTGTCATCATCGTCGTCATCGGCCGCGGCGCCGTCTTCGTCACCTTCGTCAGCGTCGACGGTGGCGACGCGGCAGTCGGCATGCACCAAAGGGTGGGCGGGTGCTTGGGAGGCGTTGATGGCGGCCGAAGAAGCGGGCGACGACGCAGGCGGCGGCGGCGACGAGGGGCAGGGGCGCGAAGGCGGAACCGGCGGATCCTCCGGTGGGTTTGGCGGTTGTGGCGGCGGCGGCGGCGGCACTGCCGTTGGTGGCGGTGGCGGCAGCAGCGGCGGCGCCGGCGGGGCGGGCGGCGGCAGCGGCCTCGCAGCGCGCGTGAGCGAGCTGCGGCAGCGGCTCTTGTGCCGGCTGCTCCGCGCCGGCCTCGCGCCCGCCGCGGGGCTCGACCGCGCGCTCGCGCGCCTCGTCGCGCCGCGCGCTGCGCCTGGCGCGGAAGAGGAGACGGGCGGCACGGGTCTCGGCGGCGCGCTCGAGGCGCTCTGCCGCAGCGCCGAGCCGCGGCAGAGGCTGGTGCTTGCCGTGCTGAGCGCGCGGCCGCCGCCGCCGCTGTCCGACAGCGAGGCGGCGCGGCGGCGCGACGCGCTGCTGCTCGGCGGCGCGCCGCGCGCTGTGCTCGCGGCGGCGGAGCTGCGGCGGCGGGGCGGCGGCCGCGCCATCGACGGGGGCGGCGCCTCCTCCTCTGCGCCCACCGGCGCCGTGGGCGCGGCAAGCGGCACGCTGCGCGCCGCCACCGCGTTGCACCCCGCCGCTGTGCTCGCAGCGGCGCTGCAGCCTCTACAGACGCTCCGCGCGGCGGCGGCGGCTGTCGACCTGCGTGTTGGTGTGGTGCTTGCCGCGGCAGGTGCACCGCCCGACTGCCTGCAGCCCCTACTGAGTGCTGGCGCCGTCACCGGCGTCGCCGACGCCGTCGACCCGTACGCGCGCGGCGGGCTCGCACACGCAGGTGCCGAGCTGCTAGCGCTCGAGGCAGCGCGACAGGCGCCATGGGAGGCCGAGGGCAGCGGCGGCGGCGGTGGAGGCGGAGATGGAAGTGGTGGAGGCGGTAGCGGCGGCGGCGGCGGCGGCGCGGGGACTCTCGATCCACTCGAGCGGGCTGGCGGCGTGATGGCGCTGCGCATCGTGCTGGCGAGCGAAGCGGACCGCGCGGGCAGCGGTGGCTCCGAAGCCGCGACTGCGGCGGCCCTACGGCCGCTGCTACCGTACGCACAGGCGGAGGCTGACCTAGCGGCGCTCGACGCGCTTGTTGCACAGCTCTCACCCACGGCAATGGCCACGCGCGACTGCGGCAGCGGCGGTAGCAGCGGCGGCGGCGCGGTCGGTGGCGAAGGAGACGCTGGCGGCGCGGAGGGCGACGCGGGCGGCGACGCGGCATGGCTCGGCGTTTCGCGCGCGTCCGAGGTGGCGCTCGGCCGGACATGCGGCCAGCTGGTGGACCTCCTGCGCAGCCACACAGGTGATGGTATCGACCCGGTACAGCTGGGTCGCCTCTGTCTCGCCGCGCGGCTTCTCGCGCTCCCGCTGCCGGCGGAGCAGGCAGCGGTGGCGGCGTCCGCTTCCGCGTCCGCGTCCGGGAGCGGGGCGGAGGCGCCTGCGGGCGGCGTCGTACCGCCGCCGCAGCGCGCACTCTTCGATGCTATGGTGAGCGCGGCGAGCGACGCCGCGCGCGCACTAAGCAGCTGCGAGCACCTGCAGTCGCTCTCGCTCGTGCCGGTACTCGTGCTCGCGCTGCTCCGCTGCTGCGGCGGCAGCGGCGGCGGCAGCGGCGGCGGCAGCGGCGGCGGCGCGGCGGCGCGTCGCGGACTGCTGCGCCTGCTCGCCCGCCGCGCATCGGCCGAACTGCACGTGCTGCTCGCACGGCTCGTGCGTCTTGCCGCCGAGCGGCGCGGCGGCGAAGGCGGCGACGGTGCGGTGGACGAAGACGACGGCTTCGACGTCGCCATCGACGCGCACGGCGCCTCAGTGGATGCCCAGCAGACAGCCGCCGCGCTTGGTCACTGGATTGCGGTGCTTGCCGTGCTGTGCGCGGCGGAGCGCGCCGAGCCCGGCGTCTTCCCCGCGGACGAAGCGTCCAAGCTGCTCGAGTGCGGCGGAGGACTCCTGCCCCTCGAACAGCCGGCTCTCGGCTTGCAGCTGTGCACCGCCCTCTCCGACCATCCTGACGCCGCGCTGCTGTGCAAACTCGCCGCGTTCGCCGGTCGCGTCGCCGCCCGACCCGCAAGCGACGGCCCGCCCGCCGTCTCGCTCTGCCTCGGCCTGACCTGCCAGCTCATGCGCTCCGCGCGCGCCGCGCGCACGACGACGAGCGAGGCTGCCGCTGCTACAGCGCCCTGCAGGGCGGCGACGCTAGCACTGGTGGGCGACGCGTGCGCTGATCTCGTCGACACCGCGCTGGCCGACGCCGCGGACGCGCCGCTCGGCGAGGCGGTGGCCGCGGCACGCGCCGCGCTCGCGCTGCTCGAGCTGCGCGCCACGGCGGTGGAGCATTTGCCGCCGAGCGGGGAGGACGAGGCACGCGCGCGCTCGACGGCGCGCTGCGCCGTGGCACTGATGCTCTCCCGCCGTGCTGATGCGCACGCGGACACGCTGCGGATGCAGGCGTGGCTGCTGCCGCTACTGCCGCGGCTGTTGGCGCTACGGCCCTCCGCCGAGCTGCAGGCCGAGCTGCGCGAGGGCGTCTGCTGCGACCGGCCCGACGCGCCGCTCGAGGCGCGGCTCGCCGCTGCGCTCTTTGCCGCAGCAGCGCTGCGCGGCGGCGCGGCGGCACAGCCGCGCGTGCTGCTCGCGCTCTGCCAGTCAGCGGTGGCGTTGCGGCCGGACGAGGCCGCCGTGCTGCCGCTGCTGCGCACGCGCTGCGCGCCGCTCGGCGGCCTTGGCGCTTTACTGGCGCTGAACCTACCGTGGCTAGTCGAGCGGTGGGTGGAGGAGGCGCGGCCCCTCGACGACTTCCCTTGCCACTGGCTGCTCGACGCGCCGGCGGACAGCGCGGGCGGCGACACTGTGCAGCCTCAGCAGCCGCCATCGGCAGCCGCGGCGACCGCGGCGGCGAAGAAGCGGCGCGAGGCTCTGCGCGCCTTTCTGCGCGACTACGCGTACGCGGTCATGCCGGCCCTCGCCGGTGCGGCGGCCGTGCATGCAGTAGGCGGCGCGGCGGCGCTCGACCAGCTCGGGCGCGCGGGGCTGCTACCCGCCACAGCGCCGGAGCTCGTGGAGCGCCACTTGCCCGAGATCGTGGGGAGATGGCTGCCGACGCGGTTTGCCTCGTCGCGCCACGGAAACGAGAAGCGGTGGGAGAAGTTGCAGACGTGGCTCGAGGCGCAGCTGCGGGCTGCGGGCGCGGGGACTGACCCGCACGTTAAAGATCCGAATGATCCACGGCTCACCTTCGCGTTGCGCGTCGGTAGGGTCGACGACTATCTACTGGCGCTGCTGGATGGCTGCGGCGATGAGCCCGTGGCGATGGATAGTAGCGCGGCGGCCGCAGCGGCCACGGCTGGCGCGTCATCGTCGGCCAACCCGCGTGATCGCGTCAAGCAAGCTATGAGCGCCATGGCGGGGCTGCGCGTCGCCGGTCAGACGCCGGGCGCACTTGTCTGCGCCACGGCGAACAGGCTGGTCGACTTGCTGCTTCACCTGCACCACGCGCACGCTGCGCGCGCGCGCGCGGGCACGACTGACGCGCGGCGGCGGGCAGCGATGCTCTGCACGCTTGAGCTGCTCACACGGGCGGCTGCGGACGGGGGGCTGCTGACGGGGGGTCTACGCTCGCCGCACGCCACCGAAAAGAAGCTCAACTTGCCGGCCGTCTCGCGCTGGCTGCAGCACGCTGCGCTCACGCTGCTGATCACTGCTGATGGCGGTGGCGGCGGCGGCGGCGGCGGCGGCGGCGGCGGCGGCGGCGAGACGCGCGCCGTCGCGGCCCGCTGCTGCCGCGTGCTGCGCGCCGTGCTCGACGCCGTGCTCAAGTGCACCGACGAGCAGCTCAGCGCGGCGCTCGGCTCGAGCGCGGCACCCGCCAGCGCGACGCACGCGCGGAACGCGCTGGTGCGCCGCCATGCCGTGACTCTCGTCTCGGCGCTCGTGCCCGTCGCGCGCGGCGACACGGGCGGCGGTGCCGCTGCCGAGGCGCTCGCGCTGCTCAAGTACGCCATCGAGCACATGTCCCCCTTGGTGCGCGCGCAGCTACAGCCGCTGCCGCGCGTGCCCGCGGCACTGGCGCCGCTGGCTGACATGTTAGTTTTGGCGCGCGCGAAGACGACACTCGAGGCGGCGCTCGAATCCTTTGCGCGGCTGCCCGAGCAGGAGGCACGCGGCGCAGCGCTTCACGCTCGGCTGCACGCGCTGCGCGCGCGGCTCGACGAGGCGCGCGCCTCGTCCGAGCTGCCGCGCGCGCTACGTCGCTACGCGGCGGGCGGTGCCACCAACGCGGAGGCGGTGCTCGCGCGCGCCGCTGTCGCCGCCGCACAGCGGCTGCTGATGCTCAGCCGTGGCGAGACGGGACCGCCGCTGTGCGCGCTACTCGGCGAGTGCCTCGCTGCGCTTGCGGCGTGCGGGCTACCACCGCGCGCGCTCTCTGACGCGAGCGCGCGCCGCGGAGGCGGCAGTGGCTTCGGAGGCGGCTTCGCGGCGCGCAGCGCGCTCAAGCACCTGCTGCGCGACGTGCTGCACCTACTGCATGGCCGGCTGACCGACGAAGACGAGCAGCTCGCGCTGTTGGCAGCGGCGGCAGTCGGGCAGATCCAGCACCGCGCCAAGTCCGACGACGAGCTCAAGGTCGCGCTCAAGGGGCTGCGAGACGAGCGCGGCTTTGAGCTGCTCGCCGCAGAGCTCGAGGCCTACCGCCCACCGCCCACAGCTGGCGCCCCCGCTTCCTCGGCGGCGGCGGCGGTTGTCGCGATGCGGCTCGACGCGAAGCGCGCGATGACTTCCGCGCTGGAGGCGGCCGACGCGGCGTCGGCGCCACCGTCGTGCGAGTCACTCTGGCGGATGCGCAGCGCCGCCGAGAGCGCCGACGGCTGGCTGTGCCGCCTCGCCCAGTCGCTGCTGAGGAACGCGGCCCACCCGGTGCTCGCCCCCTGCCGGCTGCTCGCGGCGCGGTTGCCCGGCCTCGCACGGCTCTGCCTGCTCCCTGCGCTGCTCGAGCTGCTCGAGGCCGACACCGACGCCTCCTTCGCCGCCAGCCTCGCGCGCGGGTTGCAGCTCGCCTTCGACGCGGCCGGCGCGCCCGAGGCCACGCCCACCGCGGCGCAGCTGCAGGTGGCGGAGGGCGCGCTGCCGGTGCTGCTGCAGCTGCACGCGCACGCCACGCACCTGCGCCACGGCCAGCTGCCCGCCGGCGCGCGCCGCCACCTGGGCAAGCTCGCCTGGCACGACACGTTGCTCAAGGAGCTCGACCTGCAGCGCGCCGCGCGCGCCGCGTTGCGCGCAGGCGCGCCGCTGAGCGCGCTGCAGCTGCTCGAGCTGCATGCGGGTGTTGATGGCGAGTGGCGTCCCGTCGCGGCGCTCGCGCAGCCGGGTTACGCGGCGCTGCTGCTGCAGGTGCTCACACGGCTTCCCGCGGCCGACTGTGCCAACGGCGCCGCCGCCGCCGACGCTGACGATGCTGCGAGCGTGCTGCGTGGCCTGGCACAGCGGGACGATGCCTGGGCCGGACTGGGGGTCATCGAGGCAATGCGCGAGGCCGTCAGCGGCGCCGGCGGCGGCGCCGAGGCGGCCGAGCTGCAGCTACGCGCAGCAGCGGCGCTCCGCCGCCTCGGATGCGAGCCGCTGTGCGCGGCGTGCTTGCAGCAGGCACCGCCCAGCACGCCCATGGAGGTGGATCAGGGCGGCGGGGCGGAGGTGGTGGATGGCGAGGAGGACGCGGCCGACGCGGCGCTGCGCGAGGCGCGCGCTGCGTCGGCGTGGCGGCTCGGCCGCTGGGACCACGGCGGCGGCGACGGCGGCGGCGGCGGCGGTGGCAGCGGGGCGGGCGCGGCGGGCGTGGCGAGCGCGGCGGCGGGCGGCCTCGGCTTCGAGGTACGGCTACACGCCGCGCTGGCCGAGCTGCACGCTGGGCGGCCGCGCCGCGCGTGCGCCGCGCTTGACGAGTGCACGCACGCCTTGGTGCGCCAGCTGGGCCGAGCAGGCGACGAGGGCGGCAAGCGCGCGCTCGAGCTGCTCACGCGGCTGCGCATGTGCGCCGACGCCGCCGTGGTGACGCGCGTGCTCAGCACGGCGGGCGCCACGGCGGGCGGGCGCGTGGCGGCGCGCGTGGCGCTTGGCGGCGGCGGCGGCGGCGGCGGCGGCGAGGAGGACGAGGAGGCCAGCGCGCTCACGGCAGCGACGGAGGGCGACTTCACGCTGGTCGAGTCTGTCCTGTCGCTGCACACCACGCTGCTGCGCCTCGGCGGCGCGAGCACGGCGGCGCAGGCCGAGCACGCGCTGCGCGCCGCCGTGAGTGCACGCCGTGCAGACGCGCTCGGGTGGGCGGCCGCCGCGCTCGCGCGAGGTGCCGCGCTCCCTGCAGCAGGCGAGCTGCTAGACTGCCGTGCGCGCTGGGCGGAGGCGCGCGTCCTGTGGCGCGAAGGCGCCGCCCCGAACGGCGGTGGCGGCCTTGGCAGCGGTGGCTTTGGCGGCGGTGGGTATGCGCCACCGCTGGCGCGCACGGCCGCCATCGAGATCGCGAGCTCGCTCGTGGCGCAGCTCGAATCGGCCGGCGGCGGCGCCGGCGGCGCCGGCGGCGCGAGCGGCGGTGTCGCAGCGGCTTTGCTGCTAGCGGAGGTGCACCGCGTGGGCGCACAGTGGCTGGCGGCGGAGCGGCGCCCTGATGCGGAGGTGCGGCGGCGCTTCGATTCGGCGGTGGCGCTCTGCGAGACGCACCACGACGCGGCGATCGCGACGGCGGCGTCGACGGCGGGCGGCGTGGCCGCTACCTCGCTGCTGGCTGTTGCACACGAGCGATGCGAAGCGCACCACGCGTACGCCGCATGGCTTGAGGCGCGCCACCGCGCCGTCGAGCAAGAGCGGCTGACGCCGCACGAGCAGCGCGTCGAGCGGTTGACGGTCGCCACCGCTGCTGCGCTTGCCGCGGGTGGCGGCGGCCTGGCGGCGGATGCGAGGGCGGCGGACGCGGCGCGGTTGCGCCTGGGCATGCTCGAGGAGCGCCGCCGGCGGCGCGACGGCGAGCGCGTGCGGCTCGCGGCGGCAGCGCTGCGACAGCACGCGGCGGCGGCGCGCTGCGCCGCGTCCCACGACCACGCGGCCATCTTCGCGATGGTCGGGCTCTGGTTCAATCTGGGCGCGCAGCTGTCCGAGGCCGAGGACGAGTTATGCTCGCTGCCGACGCACAAGCTGCTGCCGCTGACGCAGCAGATGGCGTGCCGCCTTGGCGCGCCCAAGAGCGGCGCCGACGACTTCCAGCCGGCGCTGCGCAAGGTGCTGCTACGCGTAGGCAAGGCACACATCCACGCGGTGCTGCCGCCGCTGCTTGCGCTCGCCTACGGCGACCGCTACTCTGTGGAGGAGGTGGCGTGTGAGGAGGATGTCTTCGACAGCGCACAGGTGCACCGCACGGGGTTGCAGCCTCGGGAATGTAGGGACAGCCTCTGGTGCATGGGCATGGGAGGGTGCCTTGTCCGGCGCCGCATAGGCCCACCGGGTTGCAGCCTCGGGTACGTAGGGTTGCAGCTTCTGATGCATAGGAGGCTTCCTTGTCCGGCACCGCGCAGGTCGACGCGGCGCGCGAGCTCGTCAACGAGTTGCGCCGCTGGGAGGCGCAGCAGCTGCTGCGGCAGCATGCGGCGGCCGGCGGCGGTGGCCCGCCGCCGCCGCCCCGGCTGGCCGTGGACGCGACCGAGACGCTCTTCGACTTCTATCTGCAGTTAGCGTGGGTGCCGGCCAAGAAGATGCTCGAGGACTGGAAAGGTCGCAACCCGAAGAAGTTGCTGCCGATGGAGCACGTCATGGAGGCGGCGCGGAGGCGCGAGCAGCGCGGCAAGGGGGCGCGCGGCGGCGGCGGCGAGCGCTTCGGCATGCGCTCGGGCCGCGAGCTCTACCGCGGCATGCTCGAAGGTGAGCTGTCGGCGTGCGCCGTGCTCACGCACGGCAATGCGGCCGACGGCGTCGAGCCGATCTACGTCGCGGGCTTTGGTGCGATTGGCGCGGCGGCGGTGCGCGGCGGTGGCGGCAGCGGCATGCCGGCACGAGAGCCGGCGACGATCGACACGGCGGGCGGTATCAACCTGCCCAAGATCGTTGAGTGCATCGGCAGCGACGGTAGCGTGAGCAAGCAACTCGTCAAGGGCAAGGATGACCTTCGGCAGGACGCGGTGATGCAGCAGGTCTTCACACTCGTCAACGTACTGCTACGGCGCGACGTCGCGGCACGCAAGCGCGCGCTGCACATGCGCGCGTACCGCGTCGTGCCGCTCGCCCCGACGGCAGGCGTGCTGCAGTGGGTGGACAACACGATGCCCGTCTCCAACTGGCTGGTAAAGGGGCACGACCGTCACCGGCCAGCGTCCTCGGGCGACTGGACTAGCCAGGAGTGCCGCAACACCATGTCGGCCGCGCGCAAGATGGCCGACACAATGGCGCCCGCCGCGGCGGCGAAGCACCTGCTCAAGGAGTATCAGAATGTATCGAAGCACTTCCATCCGGTCATGCACCTGCTCTTCCTCGAGAGGTGGCCTCACCCTGCGGCGTGGTTCGAGCGCCGGCTCGCCTACGCACGCTCGCTCGCCGCCGGCTCGATGGTTGGCTTCGTGCTGGGGCTGGGCGACCGGCACGCCTCCAACATCCTGATCGACAACAACTCGGCCGAGCTAGTGCACATCGACCTCGGCATCGCCTTCGGTGCGGGGAGGCTGCTTCCAACGCCTGAACGAGTCCCCTTCCGGCTGACGCGTGACCTCGAGGCGGGGCTGGGCGTGTGCGGCGTCGAGGGCGTGATGCGTGGCGCCGCCGAGCAGTGCATGCGCGTGCTGCGCGACTCGACGGAGCCACTGCTGACGGTGCTCGAGGTCTTCGTGCGCTCTCCGCTGCACAAGTGGAGCTTCAGCCCCCTCGCCAAGGGCGCTGCCAAGCAGACGGCCGCCAAGCAAGCGGTCGCAACCGCTGCCGCCGCCGCTGCCGCCCCGCCGCCGCCGCCGCCGCTCGTTCACCCTCGTGGCCGGCGATCGTCAGCAGCTGGTGGCGCAGCCGGCTTAGGCGGCGCGGCCGGCTTGGGTGGCGCGGTCGGCGGAGAGGGATCGACGTCCTCGGCAGGGTCAGCGGGCGCGGCGGTGGGTGCGGAGATAGAGAGCTCGGAGCTCGAGACGACCAACCGTGAGGCAGAGCACGTGCTGCTTGAGACGCAGGAGAGGCCGCAGCCCTGCGTGCTAGAAGCTGCAGCCCTTGGCTGCAGCCCTGCGTGCTAGAAGCTGCAGCTCTGCGTGCTAGAAGCTGCAGCCCTGCGTGCTAGAAGCTGCAGCCCTGCGTGCTAGTGGCTGTAGCCCTACGTGCTAGAGGCTGCAGCCCCTCGCCCCCCGAGACTGAGCACGTGCGACTCGGGGCCCAGGAGAAGCTGCGCGGTGTTGCTGAGGCGCGGCAGCGGCTGGCGGTCGAGGCGCAGGCGCGCCGCACATGTGACATGTGCATGTGCATGTGGTGCATGCTACCTGACTGACTGACTAACTTACTGTAACTTCCAACTTCCGTAACTTACTACAGGTGCACCAGCTGCTTGAGGCGGCACGCAGCGAAGAGAACCTCTGCCGCATGTTCGACGGCTGGGCGGCGTGGTGCTAGCCAGCTAGCGCGCCGTGCGCAGGAGCTAGGAGGCCGAGGGCACGGCGGACGGCGCACAGCGTAACGTATTTAAAGTACACATTGAGTTATCCGATATATAGTTTTGGACGCGTTCCGGCTTACAACTCCCACCCATCATATATATATTCGATTGCGCGTCACGGGGTGTGTCTCGGTCCGCGAAATATTACCGAAGAACGACGAACCATGGAACAAATCGAATGTTCAAATATTATTCTTATAAACCAATGCTATACTTCCCCGGCGTCCGTGCGTTCTCTACCTTGCGACCTCTCGTCCCAATCCGTTGCCGGAGCCTCAAGCGACCGCAGAAGGTCAGTGCGCCCTGCCCCGCTCTCGAACGACGGCTGATTGGTGGATGCTCCTCCCTTGCCGCAGCACTGAACCTGCGCACGGAACGAGATACGGCTGGGTGGTAAGGGTGTGGTGGACTGGGCAGGGGATCCGGGTGGACGCGCAGGGTGGGTGGGGGGGGGGGGGGGGGGGGGGGGATGAGCGAGTGGGGAGGGTTGCGGAGGGGGCGTGGGCGCTCGGGGCACGCCGCACGTATCCAAACGCACGGTATATGGCCTCTTGCTCTTGCATGACGAGGCGAGAGGTGTTCTGATCAAAGTAGGCGTTGCACTCGTCGTGCGTCGATGGGTTGATCTGCAAGTTTGTCTCAGGCCCCTCCGGCGACGGTTGCAGCGGCGAGTCGCCCTTTGCGCGGCGCCAACGAGCGTACTCTGCTCCACCCGGTGAGCTGACCATGTCGAGGCCGGTGCGGTGCAGGCCAAGCAGGCCAACCTCCACTTTCGCCCAGTCCACGGGCCCGCCGCCCTGCGCCTGCCGCGCGGACACGGAGAGGCATGTTTGTGAGAGGCGTGCTTGTGCAAGTCGGGATTCGGGCTGAGGTGCGACGGGCGCAGCTCATCTATGGGCGGCAACGGCGCACCTCGAAGGCCTGCAGGCAGTGCAGCAGGTCTGTATCAAGGCGCTCGACGCGAACCCAGCAGTCAACGGCCGACGGGTCGGGAAACGAAGTGTCGAAGCGCTTCTGAAACGCTGCCCTTGCTGGCGTCGTCAGCCACGAGTGGAACATGTCGGCGTGGAGGGCGGCGCTCGGGTTGCCGTCGGGTGGGTAGTAGAGTTCGGGGGTGGCGCAGTCCTCCCGGAACTTGCCCAGGCCTGCAACGCCGTAAGCCCAAAGGCTCAGGTAGGCGCTGCACGGCTCCCGGATGCTGCTCACGATAAAGCTGCGCTGCTGGCTTGAGGTGCTGGTGCGGGCAAACTCGCCGACGACTGTGAGCGCGCCGGTGGGCAAGCACTCCTCGAGAACCGCGGCGAGCTCGGTACCCGCGCACTTGGGCAGGTGGTTGAAGACCAGGTGCGTCCTGTTCGGCAGTCTGATAGACGGCTTGTCAGGTGTTTGTGTCTCGCACCCGCCCTCGCACGCAGGTGCTTGTGTCTCGCATCCGCCCTTGCACGAGTTATCCCAAAGGGGCGAAGTAGAGGACTGGTAGCACCAGCCATTGACGTGGCAGAACGGGTGGCCGTCTCTGCACTGGCACCTTCCCGCCTCCAGGAGCGGCGACAATGGCGGCGGCGGTGGCGATGGTGGCGGTGGCGTCGGCGTCAGCAACGCTGGCGGCGACAACAGGTTGGTCGACAGTTTGTCCGCTGGTTCTGCCTCGCACGTACCCTTGCACGCTGCTGAGTCCCAGTGGGGTGATATAGAGGACTGGTAACACCAGCCATTGACGGCGCAGAACGGGTGGCTGTCTCCGCACTGGCACTTCCCTTGCACCAGGAGCGATGGCGGCGCCAGCGACGGAGGCGATGGCAACGGCGACAGCGGCAGCCGCCAGGGCGGCGACGGCGACGGCGACGGCGACGGTGACGGCGCCGTCATGGATTTTCCCTTTTGGGAAAGTTCTCTCGGTCCTGCAGGAGGCTGGCCACCCCACTGGGGTCTAAACTATAGCTAGCAAGCAGTCGATGGCCGCCTGGCTGCTCACTCGCGTCGTGGCCGGTGCAGGGCAAACAGACCAAACGGCAGCGCTGCTGTACTCGCCTGACGCGTGTGACTGTGCTTGGGCTAAGGCGGATGCTTGTGGTGGCGCTGGTGATGGCTCCATCTGTTGGCCGCATTGTTGTCAAGGGTTTGTGCAGCAGAACTCCGTGCCTCGAGGCAGCGATGGGCCGGGGGAGGATGAGACCCGACACGACGACCTGAGCTTAGACCAACCGAGCGTTGCGACCGAGGAGGGCGGCTACCGCGAAGGCGCCGCGCGCCTCGTAACAGCACTCCAGAAGACGGGGCACGGGCCATCCGTCACGATTTACTGCCAAGGCGACTCGACGATGCTGCGTCAGGTTGCGTGGTTCTCGCGAATGCTGCAACAAGAAGCCGAAGCCGGGACATATGTTCGGCAGGCCACCTGGGATGGCAGTGCCCAAGCACTGGACTTGGCGAAGATCGTGCCGAGCGACTTCCCTCCCGGAAGCCGTGCCTCAGTTGACGGAGGTGACTTTTGCGACAGGCCGTCCATGCTGCGCACGCGGGGGAGCATACAGGGCTACAACATTTCCTTCATCTCCGTCGTGTGCACTCGGTCTCTCCTCCAGGTTTCATCGGCGATGGCTGTGATGCAAGTGCTTCGGACTGCGCCTTATTTGTACACCGAGCTGGAGAGCCCGGCACTTGTCTACCTCGGCGGGGCCGGCCTCCACCATTTGCACGACGAGGAGACCCGCTCGTATGGCCAGCTGCGACCTTATGTTGCTGCCGATCTCTTTGAGGAGCGTTTGCGGAGCGCGCTCAAGCTCCTTCAGGACTTCGTGCGGCCTGCCACGAAGATGGCCTACTTTAACACGCACGCCGTGTGTGATGAGAAGCTGCCGAGCGGGATCCAAGCACGGGCGACGGCGTGTGCTAGTGGCGACGAGCAAGGCTGCTTTGGCTGCGTCGACGGCCCCCAAGAGCATTGTGCGCCCATCGATAACTACCAACGCATCGGCTTCAATGCGACGCTGCTGTCGGCCCATGGGGCGCAAAGCCTCGCGCAGCGGGAAGCCACCGTCTTGAACGACGGCACGCTCAGACCGATTCGATTGGTCGACGGGCACGCCATCACAACTGGGAAGTGCGACACGACCACGGATGGGAGGCACTACGCCGGTGTCGAAGCCATCGAGGCCAACGCTGCACTGGACGCGATCGCGTTTGACGTGCTCTTGGAAATCGAGGACCCTTCGCCCAATAGGTTGGACCTGTGGAGCCGTGGATAGCAGCGTGTGCGGATGCATAACACATGCGCAACATGAATGTCGATATTGGTCGGGTTCGCTGGGTTGCCTCCCTCGCGCGCCAAGGGCGGAGTCGGCCCGTCGCCCGATGCGCGTTCTCGTCACGGGTGCCACGCGTGGCCTCGGCCGCGCGATCGCCGAAGCCATCGCTGCTCGAGGTGGCGAGCACGTTATATATCTCGGCTGCCGCGACATGCACAGAGGCGCGGCGCTAGCAGCCGCGCTCAGCTGCGGCAGCATCCAGGTGGTGCCGGTGGAGATCGACGTCACAAAGAGCGCCACCGTTGCAGCTGCGGCCTCAACCGTCGCGGCCGCGTGCTCGGCGAGCAGCCCACTCGACGCGCTTGTCAACAACGCAGGCGTCCTGCTCGAGCGCGACGGCTGCGACCTCGCCAGCATTGTCGAGCCCACGCTGAGCGTCAACGTAGGCGGCGTGATCGCTGCCACAGAGAGCTTCCTTCCGCTGCTCCGTGAAGGCGGGCGGATCATCAACGTGTCCTCGGGCGCCGGGACCAGAGCCACCGCCTCGCTGGTCGACGCTGACCGCGCCGTGCTGGACGCTGCAGCCGACGTGCACACGTTGCGAGCTACGATCTTGCAGCTCGCGCAGGCGGCCGCGGCCCTCCCGCGCGAGCCGGCCGACACGCCCATCTACGGCCTGAGCAAGGCGGGCGTCAACTTCTACACGCGGCTCGTGGCGCGCCAGGCACTGCAGCATGGACTAAGCCGCGCCGTCCTGGCAGTGGTAGGCCTGGCCACTTACGGCTCTCCTGCTTACGCACTACAGCCCTCTCTGGGCTCCACAGCAGAGCTACGGCCGCTTGGGCCCCGCAGCGCAGCCCTGGAGCCTGTCCGAGGCGCGGCCAAACACGCTGGCCGCCGCCGCTGACCCAGGCACCGGGCCTTCTCGTCAACGCGTGCTCGCCGGGCTTTTGCCGCACCGAGATTGCTGGGCCGGACGCCGTCTACACCACGCGTCAGCCCAAGGACGCTGCGCTGGGTGCGGACGTCGTGCTCAAGCTGCTCTTCGGCGAGCTCGGTTGCGGCACGGGCCTCTTTTACAAGGAGTGCTCGAAGCCAGGCACGCCGCTCGAGTCGGCGCGCAGCGCTGTTGAGCCGTGGTGGTAGCAAACGTTCTTTAGCTTCCTGCGACATCGCCCTCCGGTGACCCGCTGGTGATGCGCATAAATATTCGCCCCGGACGCTCCTCCGCGCTTGACCCTCGTTGGCCTGCTACCACCCTTCAGTGCGACAGCACGAAATCTATCTATCTATCTATCTATCTATCTATCTATCTATCTTCGGCGTGCACCTCCACAAGCCCGGCACGCCCAAGCCCTACCGGGCGAATGCTTCCTATGACTCGAAGTATGATATACATTGCTTGTAGACAAGATTCATAGTTTTTGTATATGCACAGACGCCTCGTTCCGTTCGGGCTCCCTCTCGTTGGCCCAGCCTGAGCGCTACTATGAATCTTGTCATCATATTCAGATGTCAGAGCTTTATTTAAAAAGATTACTACCCCTATTCGTTAACCCTGCCAACTACGAATCTGGGGCGCTGCAGGCCTCAGATGGCAGGAGGCGAGCGCGCGACGGACAGCGCCGCCTCCTCGGCCGAGGCGAAGGCGCCCAGGATCACCCGCGCCAGATAGGGCTTGG
>Ga0209302_10000636_pt1 | contig 20351 bp, 33 predicted proteins | sample ArcOceMetagenome_2_FD_187445 | JGI IMG/M metagenome (GOLD analysis project Ga0209302, IMG submission 187445) | Marine eukaryotic phytoplankton communities from Arctic Ocean - Arctic Ocean ARC135M Metagenome (SPAdes) (version 2) | ecosystem: Environmental > Aquatic > Marine > Oceanic | place... | reverse complement strand
GGCCAGCACACTCACAGTGCTCGGCCATCGGTCAGAACTGTCGTTGTAGGTTAGTTTTCGAGTTTTCGTATTTTCTATATTCTATATTCCACTTCCTCGACATATTGTTGAACCCTTATATTATTTATTGTTGAACCCTTATATTATTTTTAAACAGGTGGCACTGAAAAGGCGCAGCGGCAGCGGTCACTCGGCGGTGTGCACCGCAACGTGGCAGCCGGGCTCCTCCCTACCGATAGCAGCACAACACGACCAGCGTGCAGCACGCGTCGCGGTCGCGGGCTGCCACGCACCTTTGTGACGGCGGCACTTGTAGTTGTGATTAGGGTGGAAGCGCGCTCCGCAGCTCACGCAGCACGCCGCCGGTGCCGCCGGGTCGGTGGCACGCACGTGCGCGCCGCGCTGGCCGAAGTGGTCGTAGGTGTCGTCCCACACGGCACCCTTCACGTCGAGTACGCCTAAATAGGGTGAGGGCCAGGGCTTAGGCCGAGGTTGGGTTGGGGGGTTAGGGTGAGTTACCCCTAGCCTCACCCTAAGCCCACCCACCCCCGGGCGCGCAGGCGCCTACTCGGAAGCTAGTCTCACTCACTTACCATGGTACTCACTTACCATGGTACTCACTCACTTACTGGCCCACTTCTCACTCACTTACCGTACTCACTCACTCACCGAAGTCGCCCACGCGGAAGTTGGTGCACCAGCTGCCGCAGTGCACCGTACCGTCACGGTCAAAATATACGCCTGGTGCAAGTGGACGGCTGGTGTCATTGAAAGTGTATGGGGACGCCTGCTGCATACCGTGCATGTCCTCTGCAGCCGACATACTCTGCAGTGCACATGCACATGCTGCGGCTGCCTCTGCGGGCGCACGCACCCTCGCCGTGCGCCGCGCCCTCTGCAAAGTGGCCCGCATGCACCGAGCCGTCGCGCAGCAGCAACTCGCCCTCGCCGTGCGGCCGGCCGCGCGTGTCGACTGCCCCCACGTAGAGCGCTCCCTTGGGCAGCTGCACGATCCTGGGTCCATGGCCTTGAGTGCCTTGACTGCCGACCAGCACAGTGGAGGAGCTCTTCTGCGAGCTAGAGCTCTGCTGCGACCGCTGCCTCGGTTGCGCCGCCATCGCCGCGAGCTGGTCTAGCGGCAGCCCCATGCCACGCAGCTGGGCCTGAGGAAGATGGGGAGAAGGTTGGGCAGGTTGCTAGACAGATGGCTGGAGATATGGCTAGAGAGGTTGAGCAGTTGCTGGCTTTGGGTTTGAGCCGTGCGGCCCTGGCCGAGAGCTGCTCCATCTCATCGTTACACTGCATCGCATCCCCCCATGGGTTGGAGAGCTCCTCGTACACGTCGGCCTGGGTGGGTGGGTTGGTGGGTGCATGGGTGCATAGATGGATGGGTGCATCGTTGGATGGGTGCATGGGTGCACGGGCTAGTAGATGGATAGCCGTGCGCGCCTCCTCCGCTGTCATGCCGACGCACTGTAGCCCAGGCTCGGGCTTCCAGCTAGGAGTCACCTGATGAGAGCGAGGATACGGGCGAGGAGCTACTCTGGCGAGGGGGCGAGGGCGAGGGCAAGGGCGAAGATGAGGGCGAGGGCGAGGTGGAAGCCGTGTGTCGTCACCTTCCAGATTGCTGCGCTCAGGTCGGGTGTGGCGCAGCTCGCGTCGCAGAGGAGGAGCACGCCGTTTCGCGAGCCTAGAGCACCCTCGTGCTGCGCCATCCAGCCGGTGCCGTTGAAGGCGATCCACTTGTCCGGCCTCAAAACATGACGGTATGCGGCGCGGCCGCACACAGGGAAGTCGGGCTCCAGGCGGAAGAGGCCCTCGTAGGTGGCGGCGAGCCCGTGCAGCACGGCGCTCTCGTGCGCCGCCGCGCCGGCGTACGCGAAGCGCAGCGCGACAGTAGGCGGGCGCACCACCATCGATTTGACCGCGAACGCCGCAAACTTCAGGCAGCCCTGGGGGGGATTACTGAGTATGTTGAGCGCCGAGGATAAGAAGAAAGATAAGATAGATAAGATACTTATCTTATCGAGGATAAGAAGGCTCGAGGGGGCTCTGCGCGATCGACCTGTACGTACGTTATTTCGTTAGGAGCTGAAACTTCAGGCTGGCGGGCTGTTCAGCGACTTGCACTGCCACACGGTCACCCGTGCGTTCTACCGGTGCAGCAGCGCTCCGCGGCGTGCGCGCGCTCCTCCAGGCGCGAGGCGTTGCTGCGAAGGCCGTCGACCTTTGCGGCGAGCGCGTCGGCCAGCATGGTCTGCGCCGCGGTGACCAGCGGCTCGCACAGCTCGGGCGTCGCCTTGGGCGTCGCCTTGGGCGACTCACACGCCTGGGTGGCCAAAGGCGGGCGTCATCGGCGACTTTGGGCAGGCACCAGAGCGCCGCCGCATCCCCGACGGCCAGGCACCCACGCGGCGAAGGCGCTCCTCTCTCGGGCCAGTGGTTGGCCGTGAACAAACGGGCGGGCTTCTGCACGGGCGGGTGAGCGCACGGACGGCTGCGAGCAAGGGGCACTTTTGGCCCTGCTGCGAGGCCTTGCCACCTCGCCGCTTGCCGCCACCGCGTGCGCCCTCGTGCGGCGCGCCGCCGGCGAGCTCAGCCCGCGCGAGCGCGAGCAGCTCGTCGCTACGCAGCAGGCGCAGCTTCTCGCGCGCCACTATGCCGCGCAGCCGCTCCGCCTCCCCGCGCTGCCGCTCCGCCTCGAGAGCAGCGGTGGCGACCTCGTCGGCGGCGGGCGGGCGGAGTGCGCTGCAGACGCGCGTGTAGTTGGGCGGCGGCGGGCACACACACCAGCCGGGGCTCTCCGCCGCGAGGCCGGCGTGCATCTCCGCCTGTACTAGCTCGGCTGCCGCGAGCGTAGCCTCACTCACGTGGTCCAGGCCAGCTCCCAGGCTCGAGCTCGAGTTGGATGGCGCGCCGCCTGACGCTGGCGACGCGAGCAAGAGCGCCATGCTACTGCCAGGCCTTCGCTTTGTCTTGCACTGCCGGAGCTGTCGCTGCAGGTCCTGAATGCGCGCTTGCTGGTGAGCGAGCTCCTGCTGCGCGGTGAGCAAGCGTAGCCCAGACTCGCGGTGCTGTTGGGCCGCGAACATCCCCAGCAGCGCAAGCAGGCAGAGGCAGCCGAGAGCAGGCAGAGGCCACATCGACCGTGCTCTTGGATCTGGCGGCATGAGTCACACGTCGGAGGGCGGCTCGCGGAAACTTGCAAAACTTTGAGACCGTCAATCAAGGACACGAGACCCCTGGCTCGTGTCGTCCGCTGGTCAATCCTCCCTCGATCACGATCGATGTCGGGGATGTCGGGGATGTCGGCAGCACTGAGCGCTGCCGAACGCGCTGGCGAACGACCAGCCTCCAGCGCACGTCGTCGTTCGCCAGCCTTACCAGCCTCCAGCGCACCCAGCCGGTCGGCAGCCTCGCCAGCCTCCAGCGCACGTCGCTCGCCAGCCTCGCCAGCCTCCAGCGCACCCAGCCGGTCGGCAGCCTCGCCAGCCTCCAGCGCACGTCGCTCGCCAGCCTCACCAGCCTCCAGCGCACCCAGCCGGTCGGCAGCCTCGGCAGCCACCAGTCGGTCGCCAGCCCATTCGCGAAGCCGGTCGCCAGCGCGCCGCCCGCGTGGCGCTCCTCAACGCAGCGGCACCATGGCAGCTGCTGGAGCCACCGCAAAGCTAGTGGCTCGGTCGCTCTGGGGTTTGTGCACATCGCATGACTTCTCATTCCGGCCGAGCGACGCAGGGCATATGCAGCGCGAGTTCTCCTTGATACGCGTGCAGAGCCCTGGGCTCTTCTGGACGTACTTCTTCTCGTCATTCATCTATTCGCTCATCGGCGCGGCGATGCTGCTGTCCTTCGAGCTACCCGCTGTCTTCCGCGACTCAGCGCCTCTGCCGTATGAGGCCTACGCCGCGCTGCTTGTCGTGCAGGGGCTGCTCTCTTTTGCCGCCGACGTGTGGGCACGCGCGCTGCGCGGCTTCCCGCGGCATGGATGGTATACCGTGTGCCTCGCCGACCTCGGCTCCAACCACTCGCACTGCCGGCTCCAACCCTATGTCCTATGTGCAGTACCCGAGGCTGCCCACCCCATGCCGCCCCACACGAGGCGCTAGAGGCGCTAGAGGCCGCTACCCTATGCGTCAGGTATCTCGCCGACCGTGTACTCGCCACCACAATGACCGTGTACACCTTCGCCCTCGGGCTCGTGTTCTGGGGCGCGCACAGCTCGCCGACACAGCGCGCCATCGCCGCAGCATCGCTCGGCGGGCTCGTGCCGATTGTCCTCTCGCAGCACTCGCTGCGGTGCGAACAGCCTGTCGGAACCGCCCGTCTTGGCGGTGCGGCACCACGCCACCCTAGCCTCCTGCGACTGTCTACCGCTCTGGGCTGCGCTGGGCTGCTCTGAGCGACTCGCGCCACCCACGACGGGCCGCACCGCCCTCGTCAGCCCGAGCCAACGAAGCTGATGCTTCATGTGATGCTTGCCGCTGTCAACATTAACCAGGCGCGGCCACTTCCGCACGTTCATGGCGTGGCACGTCGCGTGGCATGTCTCGATCCCGTCAGTCGCGGCGGTCTGGCTCGGACACACGTGCAACGGCTGGTTTGACCAAACCGGTGCTACAGCGTTGTAAAGAGACACGCACATGCTAGGAGAGGGCGCGAGTCGTTCAAGCGACAAGCTCTACCGTAATGTCGTCACTGTCTGCCGGTCAGGTCAGGCGTGTTGCCTCGGCGTAAAAGGTGAGGTGCCGCGAGTTGTTTTTGCTGTCCATACGGCTTTAAAGCCCCGTATCGCGTCTCGGTCCTTACACCTTAGACCTTATCTATCTTATCTTATCTCTGCGAAGCCTGTACATTTACCACCGGACCCCCCTGTTGCATGAGAGTGGTCGCCAAAAGCCACGGTGGTGCTCCTTGTTGCAGTTCACAGACGGCAGCAGTCCAAGGGTGTGGGCTGCGCGGGTGGCAATGATTCTGAGCACCCTGACATCCCTATCCGCACATCTCAGGAAACAGGCGAGGCCAAGGCGCGAGGAGAAGCTGCGCGCCAACCACGAGGTCCACACTCACAACGCAGTCCAGGCCAAGAGCCACACGCAAAGCGACCCTGAGAGTTCGATCGAGGAGGAGCCGGGCGGGCTCACGCTCGTGCAAGAGCTAGGCGAGGCTATAAACACTCCTCAGCGCCTCGACGAGCAGGACCCGGCAGCGGCACTGGATACGCTGCCCGACGATCTCCTGCTGCACGTCGTCGTGGCGTGCGGTGGCGAGTGGCTGATCGGCGTGCCCGAGCTCGACGCGGTGAGCGCTCTTGGCAGCCTATGCAAGGACGTCTTGCAGCAGCTCTCTCGGCTGCTTCCATTCGTGTACAGGCGGGTCCATGGCCTAACTCACGGGCGCACTCATGGCCCGTGGCGCGTCGTGCTGCTGTTCACGGGCGAGCCGACGGCGACAGTCGTGGACGAGGCGTGGCGAGGGCACGTGCGCTCGATCGACGCGCGCGGCACCACGCTGACGCCAGCGGTGGCGAAGCGCGTGGTCCCGGAGCTGCTTGGGGTGGGTTGCTCGCTGCTCGACCTCAAGCTCGAGGGCTTGCAACTAGGGATCGGCTCGTGGCGCCAAACGTTTGGCGAGGCAGCGGTGTGCAGCACGGCGCTACTTGAGCTACAGCTCGACGATTGCGGGCTGTCAGGCCCGCTGCCAGAGCTGAACCTGCCGGCGCTGCAGATCCTCTGGATGTCCAGCAATCAGATGTCGGGCGGCCTCGAGCCACTCATGCGCTGCACGGCGCTGCAGGAGCTCGACGGTCGGGACAGACGCGTCTAACCCTGACCCTCTTACCCAACCCCAACCCTAACCCTAACCCCAACCCCAACCCTAACCCCAACCCTAACCAGTGAGTCACAACCAACTCACCGGTACCCTCAAGCCGCTCGCATGCTTGAGGGCGTTGCGAGGAATCGATTGCACCAACAATTCCATTGGAGGCACGCTCGAGCCGCTCCAGAGCTTAGCACCAGTGCTGAGGGAGGTCTTCCTCACCAACAATAAACTAGCCGGTAGCCTTGAGCCGCTGCGGGGCTGCACGGCACTGCAAGACGTGGTCCTGGACTCCAACGAATTAACAGGCGGCCTGCAGCCGCTCCAAGGCTGCACGGCGCTACAGGCGCTTTACCTGCGGCGCGCCCGACGATCTCTAACACTCTAATAACCCTAACCTGAACCCTAACCCCAACCCCAACCCCATCCCCAACCCCAAAACCCAAACCCTAGCCCTATAGCCCTAGCCCTAGCCCTAAGCAGGTACAACCAACTTACGGGCGGACTCGAGCCACTGCGGGGTTGCACGGTGCTGGAGAAGCTCTTCGTTACCCACAACATGTTGATGGGCGGCCTCGAACCGCTCCGGGGCTGCGGCGCGTTGCGGGAGCTCTACGCTGCGGATAATGGGTGAGTATATGAAGAGAGTATATACTACTACTAAGTAAGTGCGCTCCTGTGTCATCAGAGGGGGACGCTCTCACCCGTACCCTGCCTCACGCGGCCCACAGTAGTGCGGATTGTAGCCCAATTTTAGCCTGGCCAGCTGTAGCTCCTGATACTGTTCTACTTTCTTACCTACTTACTTACTCACTCACGTACTTGCTTACTGTTTGCTTACTTAATCACCTCTGGATCATAGGTTGACGGGCGGCCTCGAAGCGCTCCAGCTCTGCCCGGATCTGCGCATGCTTCACCTTTACGACAACCGGTTTGTGATATATACTCTCCTACGTACTGATACGTACTTATTGACTTACTCAATTAATTACTGACTGACTCGCTGACTGTCTCCTTACTTACTGACCTTCGGATATTTATTAAAGGTTGACGGGCGGGCTCGAGCCGCTCAGAAGCTGCACGGCTTTGAACGAGCTCTTCCTGTCCAACAATCACCTGTCCGCTAGTGAGGAGGACAAGGCGCACTTCGAGGAGCAGTGCGAGCTCTCTTGCATTTGATGCGCGGCGTGCATTGTCGTTATTGTTGTTGATGGTGGTGTGCTTCATGGTATCGTTGGTGAGGTTCAGAGTTCAGAGTTTTATTCGAGCTTACGACAGCAAACCGACTATAAGCTGGTCGTTGGTGAAGGTGATGGTGTAATTATTTGTGTATGCAATTAACAAACAATCCACGAATCCACAACACAACTACAGAGTACAGCCGGAGTACAGTAGTCAGTACTACACCCCATATGAGTCATCGGCATGAGACACACACACGCATCACACGCGACACGCCCACCATGAGAGAGAAAACCCCATCTCCCCATGGTCCCCCCCTCTAGCCTGCTCGTAGCCTCCTCCCCCCCATCTGCTGAAATTCTCCGCATCTCTCGAGTAAGCTGTTCTGTTTCTGCGGGTCCGGGTGTGGGTCGTATGCATGCACGTGTGCATGCGCATGTGCATGATGTATGTGCATGTGCATGTGCATGTGCATGTCCATGTCCATGTCCATGTCCATGTCCATGTCCGTGTCCATATGCATGCCCATGTCCATGTCCATGTGCATGTTGTGATGTGCATGTGTTGTGCATGTGTGTGCATGTATTTCGCTGCTCTGGTATGTGTGTGCGTGCCTGTCGCCGCAGGTACAGTTTTGGTGTATTCAATCAACCTTTCGCAGCGGACGTGCCTTGTTTTACTCCCTGCTAATTAATTCAAGACACCTGATGAGGTGTCGAAACGGAAGTCTGGAAAGAGGATTGGGTGTCGAGCGAGAAATGAAGATGCTCGTGTTCGCGCTGGCGATCACCGCCGCGAGCACGCAGGTGCGCCGTCGCTAGCACCCGTGTGACCTGACTCTGACTCTGCGCAGCTCTAACCCGAGCGCCTCTGTGCACAGGCGTACAAGCTGGTCGGAAAAGGCGCATGCCGAGGGTTCGGCGGAGCTCTGGACCTGGTCAACTCGCGGAGCAAGGCAGGGCTTGATAAGGCGCGCGCTCTCCGCGGCTCCACTTCCCACTAACCCTAACCCTAACCCCAACCCTATAACCGCGCTCCGGCGGCACAAGCGCTGACAGCTGTGCTTCGTTTGACGGCAGGCCGCGTGCGAGGCGGCGTGCACCGCCATCCCTTCAGACGGCAGCGATGGCATCTGCGCTGGCTATGCCACCCATCTTGGCACCCAGCCCGATTGCATCTTGTACGGCCCGGGCATGTCTGGCTCGTGCGCGGCTCCCAATGACGCCCTCGCGTTTAAGGAAGACTGCGATGCTGTCGGCACCTGTGCATCCGGCGCCGCGACTGGGAATGAGTGTGGCACTTGCTCTGACTCATCGGCCACCAAGGCCAACGCTTGCGCGACCGTGGCGGGCACCTGGACGGCGGACGTATGGACGCCGACCGGCACCTGGGAGCTTTCGGCCGCAGAGGTGTGCCAGTCCAAGCCCCGAGTCCACCCAAGCCTGTGTTAGTATAGCCACACGCCCGAGGCCTGACTCCCTACGCTCCAACCCCAACGAAGGCGGGCTGGGTGGGCGACTCTTACCACACGGACCATGTGCACGGCTTCACTAACAACTCTGAGTACGAGTGCTACGACAGGGACGTCACCGACCACGTGGGCAAGTGCTCTGATGGCGCCGACACACCTGCTGGCACCGACTGCGCGGCAAAGTTCATCGCGGCCGACAGCTTCGAAGCTGACGGTTGCCCAACCGCTGCTCCCGACAACTGTACATGGACAAAGGCGCCGGTAGCACCCAACCCGAAGCCGCCGCATCCAGCCGCGGCCTCGTTTGACGGCTACAGCCACTTGTCCGGCGCGTGTCGCTCTACGCCGGCCGACAGGTTGTTCGACGACTCGCCCAAGATGTCGGGCCGGCCTGCGTACATCTACCGAAAGCGCAGCCGTTGTGAAGCGTGGCCGCTTCTCCTGGGAAGGCAGGGGCCTCTTGGGTCTCACTAGGGCGCTGCCGGCCGCACGCTCAGGCCTGCGAAGTAGCCACCCTTTATCTACTACTACTTTGCGCAACACCGCAGGAACACCGAGTTTCCCAGCTTTCCGGACTGGGCAAACCCGACGGCGTTGATCGCGCTCTGCGATAATCTGAACACCTTGCACGCGGCCGACGCCGCAACCAACCCGGCCACCTGCCTCGGCTTCCACTCGGGGCCGTGGGTCTCGGTCTTGACTTCGGCCTCAACATTGACCAGCCCGGCCCGCATCTCCCGGAGGGCAACCTCTGGAAACCCTGGGATGAGGGCTCAGGCACCATTGACCTTACGGGCACCAAGCCCAACCACCAGTACGTTTGCTACATCAAGGGCAACCTCTGCCCTGGGGGCATCGACCCGGCTCCAGAGGGCACCACAGCGTGTTAAAACCAGAATGGCCCACCGGACGACTGTGGCCTGCCATACGGCACCTGGCCGGCCTGGCCCAGCCCCGCCTCTGCCAACCTGCGCGCGACCGTATCCGCCGGCCCTGTGCCCATGCCGAGCAGACTGTTCGTTTCCGATGCGCAGGCGACAACGGCTGCAACTACGGCGCGTGCTTTAATCCTCTGACTGTCGATAGCTTCCACACTCGCTGCGTGCACGATGCGAGCTTCTGCAGTACAATGGAGCAGTATTACACCGCAGAACAGGTGCCACCCGCATTCACACCCGTGGCTCCTAGACATTCTCCCCATACTGCCCCCCTACTGAATCCCGCGGCGCTGAGTGACCCCCAGGTGCTGGAATATGGGTTGTCGTGCAAGTGCATGGACATACTTGACTATCCTTCGACCATCGGCGTCTGCAACAACGCAGGGTTCTACTCGCCGATGGCGATCGCCTCCGACTGCCCCGCTACCTCTGTCCCCGGACCTGTATGCAACAGCATCGGCGGCCTCTACACTGCTGGCAACCCGGTCGTGGCGGCATTCTCGGCTTGCGACCTCACGTGCAACCACTTGCCCTTCAACATGCCGGCGAATATCCCCAAGCCAATGGCCTACTACTTCATGGACGAGGGCCACGGCCGCAACCTCAAGGAGTCGGTGACGCAGGTTAGTGACGCGGGCCAGGTGCTCTTTGTGGATGCGGCGGAGCTGGGTGAAGACGTCTCGACATCCAGGGAATCACACTCTCATCAGCACAACTTGACAGGGCCCAACGAGCCGCAGTGGGTGGACGACGAGTACTTCGGGACCACCATTGCATGCGGAAATATTGACGAGTATTCGCATCAGAAGGACTTCTTAGCGCTCGCCGACGTCGACTACGGTGCCAGTGGTAAGTGGGCGATGAGCGTCTGGTACCGGCACGAGGTGGGGGTCAACTTTGAAGGCTACCAGCGTGAGCAGGTGAGTGAGTAAAAGTGTGAGTAGCATGCTAGACGTCGTGCGCGATCTCATGCCGCCCACTGACCTACCTTGCATACTCGCTCACTTACTCACCTCCTAACTTACTCGCCTTACTCTACACACACAGTTCTTTGGCCACGGTAACCCGGTCTTTCCGACTTCGGCTCGCCACCAGATCCACATTCAGTTTGAGAAGGACGACGGTATTCTTGGCATTATCAAGGACAGCGGCGACGTAGACCGCTACACCCGGGACTGCATAAAGCAGTGGTGCCCGAGCGACGAGTACATTCAAGAGAACCCGAGTTGCTACAAGTGGTTGTTCAACACAACGGAGACCAACCAGGTGCCGCAGAGCACAAGTCAGAGAGTTGAGAGAATGGCCCAAAGGCGCTGGCTTGCCCTCGGCGGCTTCCGCCATCAGGCCAGTCTGCCTTTGGCTCCTGTGGCCCTGTGACGAGCTCGTTTTGCCACGCAGGATGCGTGGGATTGCTACAAGTCGCAAGGAGCCTACGCAGGTGGCCTGAAGACCTCCGCTAGTTTTGAGACATTGCCGCTCGCGCACACGGACAACCATCTCTGGCACCACCTCGTGATGACGACCAAGGGCCACGGGAAGGGCATGGACATGTACATTGACGGCAAGCTGGAGGCAACCATGCCCCGCGGCCTGAACTGCGAGAATGAGGCGGCGGGATGCGTGGGTCTGGACAAGGGCATGGACGACCCGGCGAGATACTTCAAGGCGGCGGGTGCTGGCGGCGAGCCGATTGACCCCGTGGGCGACATCCGCCTGTGCGGCCGGCAGATTGGCGGGGCGATCACCAACTCGTTGTCACACACTGGCGACGAGGACTTTGCTCAGTTTGATCCCCGTCGCTATTTCCGCGGCCAGGTGGCGCACTTTGCCCTGTGGGACTCGCCGCTCTCCCAGCACCAAGTCAGCGCGCTGCTCGAGGAGTACCGCCAGAAGTACCTGCTCCCACTCGGCTACAACACCACGCTTGCCGTCGTGGAGGCGGAGAAGGCCTCGCTGCAGGCGGAAAAGGCCTCGCTGCAGGTAGAAGTTGCGCAGCTGCAAGCGCAACTTTTGCAGAGTGCGACGATTCGCATGGTCTTCGTCTAACCTCCTGCCTCCTGCTCGTGTGAGTGGCCGAGGCTGAGTCTATGGCGACTACCTATCCCGCAGCCCGCAATTTGTGTGTGGCGGCCACCTCACGATGGTGCCCATAACATCTGAACGCGTACAGCAACAGCAACAAGACTTGGAGTATAGTAGGGCTATCGGGCAGGGTATGGTGGGAATGTGTGGGGCGAGAGCTGGCCAGGCGGTAAGGTCAGCTTCTCAGCTAGAGATGGGCCGCCGGGCGCGGCACGACATAAATGCGTGACCTGGTTGATGCTCAACTCTTGTTTGCGGCTGTGCAAAGTGTACAAGTTGTGCGGTCTCCACAACATTGTTACGCATTGAGTGTGTGCGTGCGCCATCGGGAGTTCGGTCGTACTTTGTGCGGGAGTTGGCAGTTGCGAAAGTTCGGTCGTGGCGTACACCAAAAAACGAGCTAACATTAGCACAAAATATAATGAGAGAGTTCACGACCTTAGTGCATATAAAGAAGGTCAGAAAGCCAGGGAAATCGGTCTCTGCCTTCTGGGTCGCGGTCGGCGTCGGGTACCAACCGAGGGCGAGGCTGATAAGTAACACCCCCGCCCTCAGCTGCGGTTCCGCTGGCTCCGCCGCTCCACTGCGCAGAGCAGTCCTCACGCGGCGCTTTACGTCATCCCACGACCAGGCCGGGCGTGGACTCAGCCGCGGCGCAGAAGGCGTAGTACCGTTGCAGCGTGGCAGCCGCATGCGTGCCCACCTCAGCCTCGGGCCTAGGTGGGCCAAACGCAGTGGAGTCGGCAGTCGCCGAAGCGGGGCTTTGGGCCCAGAGTTTGGCCCCGAGCAAGCGAGTTGGCATCCGGTGCAATGGGTGGCCGCACGAACTGCTGCAAGCCCAGGCACGGTGACCCTGCTGCCATGCAACGTCTTGGAATGCATCGTCGGAGTGAGCGTGTGCCAAAGTAGCGCGGCTTGGCCCGAGGTGACCCACTCGGTCGATAGCTCACCGCCACCGTAGCGCACGTGCCAGCCCTTGTGTGTCGCCTACCCATACATACGCCATGCGTGCACCATGCGTGCACCATGCGTGCACGGTGCACCATGCGTGCACCATGCGTGCACCATGCCCTGGCGGCTCTCTGTGCAGTGTCACCAGGCCACGCCAAAGCACGAGCGGCTCGCCCTCCTGGACCTTGGGGCTGAGATTCGTCAGCCTGGCGAGGAAGGTGTCGGTGGGCACCACGATCCATAGCTCGTTGGCGCGAAGGTCAACGCAAGGTCCCTCGAGGTCCTGCGGCTCAGCTACTGTCGAGTGCCCGAGCGGGCCACCGATTCGCCAGCCCAGGTCGGCCTGACAGGCGGCGAGAACATCACGTGAGGGTTAGACGTGGTTGAGTCTGAGGGATTGAGGGTTGCTGGGGCGCAGGGCTAAGGGTTTGGCCTGCAGCTCATCATTGCGGCCGCCAGACGCCGCGGCAAGGCCGGCGGCGATCGCCGCGTGGATCACCTTCGCGTTCGGTACCGAGTCGCCATGCTCCACGGTGACCTCCTCCGGCTCAGGGTCGCCGCAGACGAGAGAGGAGAGGGAGATACCCATTTGTTGGCGACGGCACCTGTCCTGCACCCGTCAGCAGTGCCGGCAGACGCCGCCCGTCCCACACGTCGCGGATCCGTTACGGTACGGTACGGTACACTCTTCCGAGTACGGTATAGGTTCCTATCTGAAAATCTTACTACTGGAAACCATCTGATCTTAACGAAATGACACCGCTACAGTAGTTCTTACACTAAATATATTTGCTTATACACTAAATATATTACGGGAGGGGCGTGAGCCCCTTAGCCCGTCGGCGGCTTGTGTTTGTGTGTGTGTGTACTTGCGTAAGTACGTCGTGGGTAGGCAGTCAGTGGGTAGGCAGTCCCATTTGTGTGTGTGCCGCGTTGGCACCTCTCCTGCGCGTTAATATAAATATGTTTCGACACGCTGCCCGGAAATGGGTAAAATGGCCGCAAACGCCCCTCCGAAATGGAGAAAATCACCCCCCCCGAACGAACGTTGTCGTCCCAAAATCCCAAGATCCGAGCTGCAAGCTCACGTGAGCTCTTTCTTTCTCTCTCCCCAGCCGGCCGCGAAGAACCTGCGCGGGTAGCGCCGGCAAGTTTCGCGTTTCAATTGCCAAATGACTCCCTAGAGCTCCTAAAACCGCCCAAAACTCCACTGAAAAATGGGTGCCTAGGCACTCTTTTGAGGACATTTTCCCGATATCCTTAAAAGTGTCAAAAAGCCTCATAAGCCTGTTTGGCGCAGATATGATGACGGGATGCCTCGCTCGAAGCACTGACATTCCTTGCGAAAGATCAAGCTTTCAAGCTCTCACGGCATTACAGCAACCGCTCACGCGGCATCCACTAGAAGGTACATAAGGACTGTACTAGAAAAGTACCAACCAAACAGCTTTTCCCGTCTATGCCCGACCGACAGTCTTTACGTTCCGTGAATAACACCCCACCCTCCTCAAAATTCCTCAAACGAGAGCCCTCCAAAGGTCATAAAGCTCAAAACCTCTTTATGAGAGTTATTTGAGAGCACACCAGGCCATCAATATTCTCAAAAGCGTCAAAAGTTTCCGGAGCCCAGAATCCTTAGCCCCCCCCCCATGCCACGTCGCAACCGCGCAAGCGTAAGCGCACGCGCAAACAGTTTGCTCTGTGATATCACCGTTTTCGTGGCTGTGATTTATTTCCCTGTGTATGATATCGCAGCTGCCTGCGATGTCCACACGGCCTGTATGATATCTTATAGCCCCCCGTTCCCCTGCCCGACGGTGGTCGGGCGGGAACGGGGCGCCGGGACTTCGTCTACGCAGATAGTAGTAAGAGCGCGAGAGTAAAGTGAAGCCCACCATGGCCTTTAAGAATGGAGCAAAAAACTGTGAACCTTTTCGAAGCCCTCTGACCGGGGTTGACCTGTGTGATTGTTCGCATGTAAAGTCCCGCGGAATTGCGCCACGAAGTCGTGGCCTGGCTCAGCCTCGGAGTGTGGCAGCGACGATTGGCGCCATGCGGCCGACTCCAGCCGAACTCGAGGTGGCTCGAGCGCTCATCGCGAGGGTGAAGGCTACCGACACGAGCATCAAGCGGGTCGACGAGCTGCTGGTGTGCGCCGCAGTCGCATGTCGGGTAGACGAGCTTTTGGCGGCGTGCCGAGACCGTTTGCGCTCGGGCGATGGGCAAGAACATATCGAGGCCGAAGCAGGTGACCGACTGGGTCGCTCGGCTTGAGAAGCTCGAGCAGGCGCCTGCAGCGGAGTCCGACAGCGGCTTGCGCGTGCAGCCAGCTTGGATCGAGAAGAATGTGCTGGAGACTTTTGCGCCACCAATTCACTGGTCCGGAAAATATCGGCCTGCCTCCGTCAGGTTCACCGCCTACTCGCGGCAGACCGAGGCTGGGGTTACGCGAGCGCTCATCGCGAGGCTGAAGGCCGCCGAATTCCTGTCTCTTCGAGGTGGGTGTTGACCAGTACCAGGGGCATTGCGAGCGCGTGCCCTCTCACTGACAACGCACAGGGATCCCAGGCGCGGCTTGGGCCGCGCGCCTCTGATCGCTCCTCAAAGTCAGTTGCTGGCGTACGGTCCAGCAAGCCCAGTGAACAAGAGTCTTGAGCTGGTCTTGAGGAGTCGTACGTCGCCTACGCGCCGTCCCGGCATGCGTCCCGGTGATGCGCAGCGCCCCCGCCGGAACCGGCCACACCCCACACACGCTTCGATGGCATGCCGAACGATGCTCGCCTCCGGTAAAAGCTAGTACGTACTACCAACCGCCCCCCTTTCAGTCCGGACGGTGAACTCGCCACTTGGGCGTTAAATGGACTGGCATGGAGCATCGTCCCGCTGTGTATACTTCTAGATCTACTGTGCGTGTGTGGTGGGTGGTAGACCTCTATAAGTAAGGGGAACGGGGGGCCCACCCGTTAGGCGGTTTGTCATGCAAAGTGTGAAATCATATCCAGATTTCTTCGTTTGGTAACAAGCCGATGACTTGAGTGGGCGGGGACGGTGTGCAGCCTCACCGGCTTGTCAGCGACGTGCGCACTGGTGCCCACTAATTTCCTAAAGAATTCCCGGAATTTCTCGAGACGGGGCTAATTTCCTCAGAGCCCTCAGTATTTCCGGCATGACGTTTCTCAACCGTGGGCCAACGTTCTTTCTTCCCCCCTGCTTGTCGAGTAAAGACCTGCCGGTAAATGGCCAACTACGTTCACTGCATTAGCCTCTCCTCCCTCGAGCGCCATTCCCATGAATCCCGGATTCCTTCAGAGGAACTCGGAAGGGAAGCATTTTTAGCGGACAACGCCGGAGTTTGCGTTCAAGTAGAACAAAATCTGCCGAGCTGCCGACCGTCGGCGCGAGCACGGGCGGCTCAGCGTCGGTTGTCGGCGCTCAGCAGAGTGTACGGAGCATTCATCAGGATTATGGCGTCGCCGAGGAAGTCGCCCGCGGTGATTCAGCAGCAGTGCTTCAAAGCGACTTGCGTACCTGCCAGGCGCGCCGACGCCCAGGAAGCCCGCGTTGCAACCCCACGCACGTTCGGTATTCCCCGCTGCCATGACTGGCGCACCTTGGGTACCGCGCGCCTTTGCGCCAGTGGTCCGAGATGGATATGCCTTCACCGATGCTCGTGTCCGTCACACAGGCGAGATTGGTGCCGCGCACTGAGCATGTGCACGTGGCACAGTCATCGGAGCAGGCTGATATTCGGAGACGTACGTCAACCTGCGATCACCGAGATCGTGCAGATCGAGCGCGAGCGCGAGTGGCATGGACCTGTTACCTGCCCGAACGGCGATAACTCGTCTGCGAGTGGCTCGTGGATCTGATCTCATCTTCTCATGCCCGACCACGTGGCAGATGCTCCTCACGATCCGCGGCGAACACACATTTGCCCACCCCTAATCAAACTTCCAATCCGCCCCCCCCCACCCACCCACCCACCCACCCACCCATCCACCCGTAACCCTTAACCCGTAACTGCAAACCCCTCTCCTCCGCCAACGCCTCTGACACGTCGCCCCCACCCTGAGCATCTGGCACCTCTTACCCCTCATCTCAACATGCTCTGAGCCTGCCCGTTTCGCCGCTGCAGATGGAGCATCGCCGATTCCCGGCGTCGCGTGAGCGGCAGGGCATCTGCCGATCTGCCTACGAAATCTCGAGTGGGCGCGACGGGTTACGGGGCCCAGCAGCGCAGGCCGGCCTTGTGGCCGGGGCAGCACAGCTAGCGCTGCAAATATATCTCGTGTCTTGTTTTTGAAATTCGCAATATATATATGATAACGTATACAAGTGTGCGTGATATCGCGGCCGCGATATCTCCGAGGCACGTGTGATATCGCCGCTACGCTCTGGGGTAGGTGATATCGCCGCTACGATATCTCCGGCGTACGTGATAATAATCATAGCGGCGATATCACGTACCCCGGAGATATCGTAGCGGCGATATCTAATCACATGTTGTGATATCATATCAAATTTGTATGCAGACCTAGGTTCTGTCACACTCGATCGTATCGCGCGATATCCATACCTTTTTGTACTACAACCCCCCCCCCCCCCCCCCCCCCCCCCCCCCCCCCCCCCCAACTGTGTGAGATGCTGCGACCCCCAGGGCCGGGTGTGGGAGCGTCGAGCCTGGCCTTGCCTCGCTTCCTTCCCTGCCGCCGTGGCACGGCAGTCGTTACATCGCGTGATTGCGGCGATATTAACCAAAGTGCTCCGCCCCCTTGAACTCCGCGGGCGCTACGGCTTTAACGCGCGGTCAAAGGGCTCCCCGCCATTACTTTATTAAACTACTCGGCCACTACGCCGGCGCCCCCTCCATCGTTCTCCTATAAATCCGCACGTGAACACGCACATGCATATGCACATGTGCATGCACATGTACATGTGCATATGCACATGTGCATGTGTGCATGCACATGCACATGCGCATGCATATGTCGACCGCTGTCGTCCCGTGCGGCGCCGGATGCGCGCGACCAAGGTCCAAGGGGAACAAGCGGAGCGCTACTCGAAGTCGTCGTCGCCCTCGCCGTAGCCGGCCGCACCGCCCTCGTCCTCCTCGGCTGTCTCCTCGGCGCCGCCCGCGGCGCGCGCGGTGGCGAGCTTCTCGAGCTGCGCGAGCTCGTTAGCCCCCATCGTGCTGAGCTGCGTCGAGAGCCGCCACACCTTGACGAAGCCCTGCGCGTCGGCTGTCGCGAGCAGGTTGCCGTTCTTCGGGTTGAAGGCGACGCCGTACACGGGTGAGCGGTTGGAGGTGACCTGCAGCACGACGTCTGGCCGACCGCGGCTCCGCTTGAGGTCATAGAGCGAAAGGCTGCCGTCGGCAGCAGCCACGGCGAAGACCAGTGGCCTCGCGGTCGACCACGCCACTCCGAAGAGCGAGGAGGAGGAGGGCTCGACGACGTGCACTGGCCGCGGCTGCAGCACCGAGTAGAGGCGTGCCGTCGAGTCTGACGCGACCGAGAGGAAGATGTTGCGGTGGAAGGGCGAGAACTGCACCTCGTGCACGGGCCCCGAGTGCTTGTCGTACGCGAAGGAGATGGGCGGCGCGAAGAGCGTCGATGGCGACGGCCGCGTCTCATACACGACGCGCGGCGTCACCTGCCGCTCGCGCGCGAGCACGGCGTCCTTCTCGGCGCGCTGCTTCAGCCGGTGGTAGTGCGAGGCAGGTACGCCCGTCACGAGCGCCGCGGCGGCGGTCGACCATGGGAGCTCACCCTGCGTGCGCATGACTGCCTCGGCCGAGCGCGCCTCCTTGGCCACAGTGGAGCACTTGTACAGCTGGCCCGACTCGAGGCCGACGATGAAGCTGGTGGGGTCCTCCTTGGAGAAGCACAGCGCCGAGCCGCCCGCGTGCATCCCCTCGCCCTGCGGCGTGGCGTTGGGCCTCGCCTTGCCCACGCTCGGCATGGGCAGCAGGTAGCCCATCGCGGGCAGCCCGCCGCCACCAGCCGCGCCGGTCGCGCCGAGGCTCCACATCAGCACCTTGGTCCGGGTTAGGGGGCAAGGTGAGGGTTAGGCTTGGGCTTAGGGTCCGGGTCCGGGGGCACGGCCAGGGGTAATGGCTAGGGCCCGGTTGGGGTCAGGAGGCGTCCGATGAACACCTTGCCGTCGGCGGCGATCGAGCAGAGCAGGTAGCCGCGGTGCCCTCGGTGCAGGGGGTCCTTCGTCCAGCAGACGCGCTGCACCGGCTCGTGGTGCGTGTAGTTGCACAGCGTCGACTTACCCACGAGCTTGTCCTCAGTGGCCGCGAGGTTCCACACGAGGACGTCTCCGTTGAAGGCGCCGCCCGCAAGGAGCGATGGGTCCTCGGGGTGGAAGGCGAGGCAGGTGAGGCACTCCTGCAGCTCGAGCGCGAGGTCGGCCTTCGCCGGGTCGAGCTGCCGTCGGAAGACACTCCACGTGCACAGCATCGACGACTGCGACGCCCAGTCTGTGCGGTCGAGCGGCCCGTAGGCGGCGGCGAGGACGGTGCCGCCGGCGTTCCACGCGAGCGCGGAGCAGGCCTCGGGCGCCGCCGACGCGAGCACCCCGCGGTGCTTCAGCGAGTGCAGGCAGCTCACCTGGTCGTGCTCCTCCTCCCACGAGACCGTGTAACCGTCGAAGGCCGACGTCGTGAGGTTGCGAAGCATTTGCTCCTCGAGGGCGGCGGTGCTCTCGTGCAGGAAGGCGTTGAGCTGGGCCGAGTCGCCCACGAAGCGATTTGGCTGACTGGGCGCCAGGTCAGCCGTCTGCGTGCCCTCGTCCACCGGGGCCGTCTGCGACTCGGCCTCCTGCACCCTGGGCTCCTGCGTGCGCTGGTGGCTAGTCGCGATCGGGTCGGTCTGCCCCTCCGCGTCAGTCACCGAGCGCGTGCCGCGCCAACTCGACTCGATGGTGGCCTGCGATTCGCCCGCGTCCCGGAACTGCGGCAGCAGCAGCGGCATGCCGACACGACGTACCGCCAACGTCGCTCACGCGCTCAACTGGCGGCAGCACGAACAATGGAGGGGCCACGCCTCTTATTAACCTGCGAATGCAGGCGCAGACCGCCGCGCGGTACGAAGATATCCTGGCACACGTCACCCTCACGAGGGCAGGTAGCAGGGACAGCCGTCTGCTGCCAATATGGGACCAGACCAGAGTATGGGACCCGGGGGATAGCCACACCCGAAACGGGCGGGCGCCTGCGGGCGTCCCCCCAACAAGCCGACCGCCGCTAGCGGTCCGGGAGGACGATGGGGTACTTGTAGCGTGGTCTTCGGATGGCGCGCCCTTTGGGCCCACCCCGTGTCTTTGTTTGTTCTAGGCTGTGTGTCTTGTAATAAATTCTCTCACTTCAGGCAAAAAACTGTGCGTGTGCCTGTGTGCATTCTGGCGCTCCCCGCCGTCTGCGCGCGCCGCCGTAGACCGCTCGCCTGCTCGGCCCACCTGCGCGCGTACGTCGAGTTGGCTTGGCACAGAAGCGAGGTGTGCGTGCCCTGCTCGACGAGCAAGCCGTCGGACATGACGAGGATGAGGTCGGCGTCGACGACCGTCTGCAGCTTGTGCGCCACCAGCACGGTGGTCACGTTGGCGCTGGCCGCGTTGAGCACCTCGACCGCTCCGTTTTTCACAACGTGCGCATTCAAAAAGGCTGTTCACAGGGCTTTTGTCATCTAGCGGTTTGGCGCAGTGGATAGCGTGCTGGGCTCATAACCCAGAGGTCCCGGGATCGAGACCCGGAACCGCTACTTTTTTGGGTTTTGCGCGGCTGCTATTCGGCCCGGTTTTGTCTTTGCCTCTTATTCCTACTCTTCCTCCTCTCCTCCTCTCCTCTCGCCGCCTCTTCGTCCCCTCTTCCCCTCTTCTCTTTTTCTTTTCTTCCCCTCTCCTCAAAA
>Ga0209302_10000635_pt1 | contig 20354 bp, 11 predicted proteins | sample ArcOceMetagenome_2_FD_187445 | JGI IMG/M metagenome (GOLD analysis project Ga0209302, IMG submission 187445) | Marine eukaryotic phytoplankton communities from Arctic Ocean - Arctic Ocean ARC135M Metagenome (SPAdes) (version 2) | ecosystem: Environmental > Aquatic > Marine > Oceanic | place... | reverse complement strand
CAGTCGCCTCGTCGTAGCCCGCGGGGGGCTCGTGCCCCGTGATGCGGCGGTAGCCGTCGGCGAGCCGCTCGACCTCCTCTCTGTAGAGGGGCTGGCGGCCGAAGGCGCCGCGGGTGAGGTTGATCGTGGCGCAGAGCGCGGTGGCCATGGCGGGCGGCGTGGCGCTGCGGATGCGCGCTTGCTCGTCACGGTCACGGTGGCGCAGCCGGTGCGTCGCCTTCTTCCAGGCGGCGGCGCCGAGCGTGGTGGGGGCGGCCGGGTTGAAGCTGCCGGCGCCGCCGCGCCGCCAGATGCACCACAGCTTGGAGAAGCCTACGCCGTAGTCCAGGTACTGCATGGCGGCGTCGGGCGCGCGGTACGCCTTGGCGAGCAGCGAGTCGGGTTGCTCGACGATGGCGACGTCGGCCGGCGCGCAGTAGAGCATCACGGCGAAGGCCAGGCCCCACCAGAGGTCGCCGGAGGCGATGCGTGCGTCCTTGCCGGTGGTGTTGCTCAGCGCGGCGAAGGCGCAGTCGGGGTGGCTGATGACGATGCGCCATCGCTGCCGCCATAGGATATCGCGCACGTCGCCGCACCAGTGGAGGCCGCAGTGTGGGGCGTCGGCGCGGCGGCGCGTGCGGTAGTCGACGGTGACGCAAATCTCCGACGGGAAGCGCGCCTGGCAGGCTCGGGCCATCGCCCCGCTCGCGTCGCCCATGCAGAGGATGGTCGGCGCGTAGGGGTCGTCGATGGGGAGCTCGACGTACCCGAAAGTGGACTCGTTGCGCTGCATCGAGGCGAGCGAGGGTACGGGCGGCGAGGCTTGGCCGTCGTACCAGGGGCACGCGCAGGTGTCGACGGCGCATGCGCTGCAGAAGCCGCCTCCGCAGAGGCACCCGCCGAGGGTGCGCGGTGGGGCGGGCACCGTGCCGTGCTGGCCGCAGTGGGCGCAGTTGCGGCGGGTGCCGGCGCGCGGTGCGGTGGCGCGCGCGTCGCCGCGGGCGGCGGCGCGTGGGCGTGGTGTTGTCGCCTTGGGCAGGCGTGCGGGGCGCCGCGGGGCCTTGGTGTGGACCCCGAGGTGCTCGATGACCTCGGTGCCGTAGGTGTACTTGCCCACTGGCACGAACGGGTCGGACGAGCAGCCCGCGTCAGGCGCGGGAGGGTCTTGCGCGGCGCGCTGCGGCGGCGGGTCGCGGGAGGCGTCGCCGTCGGGGTCGGGCGGGTGGGGCGTGTCGCCGTGGAAGCAGCGCGCGTTCTTGCGCGACAGCATGCGCCGGGGGGGAGGCCGAAGGCTCGAGTAGCTGACCGCGGCCGGCATGTCGAGGCGGAAAGCCCACTTGAGACGCGCCGCCGCCCGCGCGGGCGGCTCGCGGGTGCAGCCTAGGAAGCAGCCGCCGCGGAGGAAGCTGCCGCCGAGGCAGATGAGGTCGCCGTCGAGGAGCGCCGTGGGCGCGGGCCTAGGGTTCGTCAAGATCCAGCGGGCCGCGCCCTCGTCGCCGGCCCACGTGAGCTGGACGGTGCGCGTGCAGTGGGGGGCGCGCCGCACGCTGCACGTGGCGTCGAGCGGGATGAACGCCTGGATGGAGGCGAGGGCCTGCCGGATCGAGCCGTCGGGCTCCGTGGTCGCCATGGTGATGTGCAGCGCGAAGCGGCCCTCGAAGAGGGGGTAGGGCAGCACGATGTCGGCGTCGGACGCCGGCGGGTGCCCGCGGGGTAGCGCGCCGTCGAGCCCCGACATGCGCGGCACCGGGCCGGAGGTGTGGAGGTAGGTGCGGCCGGCGGGGAGGTCGATGGTGCTCATGCCCGGCGGCGCGGGCCCCTGGCCGGCCCATCGGAGGCGCGCGTGGACGTGGGCGCCCGTGCGCTGCGAGCGGTGGTCGGGCCGGTTGAGGTCGGTGGGCGGGCGTGCCGCCCACGCCGCGCGCGTGAGCAGCTGAGTGTGCACCTCGTTTAGCCGCGATCGGTGGTGCTGCCACGCCACCCATCTCGCGGAGCAGCTGATGTTGTAGTCGAGCTCGCGGTACGTGGCGCCGAGGCGGCCTGCCGCAGGCGTCGTGTGGCCGTCGGCGTGGCGGTCGTCGCTGGCGCACACGCCGCCCGCGCACTCTCGGTGGCCGCAAGAGCGGCACGCGATGGTGGTGCCCTTGCACGAGTTTGTGGCGTTGGTGAAGCGGCCCGCTCGCCAGGTGGCGCCGCAACACCCCACGGCGTGGAAACCGCACGTGTGGCGGCAGTACACGGCCGCTGTCTGGTAGGGGCCGTCGTCCGTCGCTGGCGCGGTGTGGTCCTGCGAGGCGGGAGGCGTGGCGGGCGCGGGCGCTCGAGCGGCGGCGGCCTGGCGCGGCCTCTTCACCGTGCGCGGCGCGCGAGCGGCGGCGGAGCGACGGCCGCGGCGCGCGTTGGGGTCGAGGTGGTTGCCCGCGTCGCCGCGGTGGCTGAGGACGCCCCCCCACGCCTTGGCCGCGTGCATCTGGTCGGGGTCGAGGGCGTCGGTGATCGTGCGCTCGAGCGTCTCGCCGTCGATGTCGAGCCACTGCACGCGGGGGTGGGTTGTCTGCGCCGCGTCGTACGGGCGGTGGTAGCCGCGCGCCTCACGCACCGCGTTGTAGTCCGGCCCGTAGTCGGTGAGCAGCGCGGACTCGGGCGCGATCGCCTCGAGGGCGAAGGCAGCCATGACGGTGTAGGAGGGCTCGTCGAGGGTCGGGTTGATGTCGACCTCGGCGATCTCGACGTTAGGCCGAGCGCCCTCGTTGATCCTCGAGATGAACGAGCGGCCGGCGGTGTCGATGAGCGCCCAGCCGCAGCTCGCCACGGCGTACTCGCCGGCCAGCGGGTTGGTGGCCATCCAGTCGCGGAGCACGCCGGTGGGGACGAGCGTGTCGGCGAGGTAGAGGCCGATGAGGTCGCCGCGCGCGAGGTACGAGTCGCCGACGTAGGCGAGGCCCTTGCCGAGGTTGCGGTCGTCGAAGATGGCGCAAGGCACGGCGGCGCCGTTCCACGGCGTGGTGGGCTGCGCGTCGCCTGGCGGCGCAGGCGGCGGCAGCGGCGGTGGCGGCGGCGACGCCCGGCCGCGGGGCATGAATTCGATGACCTCGGTGCCGTAGGCGTACTTGCCCACGGGGACGTAGGGGTCGGTCGAGCAGCTGCCCGCGTCGGGCCCGCGCGCGTCGCGCGCGGCCTTTGGCGGCGTCGGGGTGGTGCGGCCGAACTCGAGGCGGAGGCGCGCCCGCTCGGCGAGGTACAGCGAGCACCCCATCCGTCGGTGCCAGAGGCGGGCGGCGCGGCCGCTGGTCACGGCGGGTGGGGCGCGGTGCGGCGCGCGGCTCTTGCCGTGCGGCCGCGGGTCGAGCCGGCGCGCGGGGGTGGCGGCCGAGCGCGGCGCGGCGTCGGGCTCGGCGGCGGCGGAGGCCGCCTCGGCGCGCGCGATCCACCCGCCGTAGGCCTCGTGCGGACTAGCCTCGTAGGCCTGCGGCGCCTCGACTGGCGCCCAGCGGAAGGCGGCTTGGATATCGAGGTTCGAGTATCCTGCGGCCGCGGAGGGGTGGAGGGGAGGGTCAGCGCTGTGCTGGCGGGCAAGCCCGGCGAGCGCGCTGCGCACGCCCCTTAGGCGTGTGAGGCGCTGATCTCGTGTCACGCCGTGCCGTCACGGGTGTAGCCCGGGGTTAGGGGCGATGGCGGTGTGTGCGAGGTCAGGGGCGGTGGTGGGCGCGGCGTGGGCGTGGCGGAGTTATCACGCGCACGCGCCTGCCGTGCAGATGATGTCGTCCGAGTAGTCGGAGTGCGCCGGGCGCGGCGCCACGGCGTTGGCGTCGCGGTGGCGCGGCGCAGGCGCGTCGAGCGCCGTGAAGGGGCCCCCAAGGTTGGCGACGTGCTCGAACTCGCTCGCGCAGGGCGGCGCCTCGCCGTGCCATGGCGCCGTGTTGAAGGCCAGGCACCGAGCCCAAGAGGCGTCGAGCGCCGGCCACGTCGACGGGTCGGCCGCGGCGCGGTTGGCCAGCCGCATGTCGTCCATGAGGGTGCGGGCGCTGAGCATGCCGTCGTCGTCGTCGCTGTGCGCCGGCGAGGGCGGCGCGGAGGGCCCCGGCCCGCCGGCGAAGGCGAGCAGGTTGGCGCCGGTGGCGCCGTCGGCGCGCAGGGTGTCGATGGTGGCCTTCCAGCGCCCGAAGGTGATGCGGGGCACCTCCAAGAGCGAGTAGACGAAGAGGTCGGAGGGGCTCGTGTTCTGGTCGTCGCTGCGGATGAGGACCGCGAGGACGGCGCGGACGGACGAGTTGCGCGGGTACTGGCCGACGGAGAGGATGAGCCGCACGATATGGGGCCGCACGTCCGCCTCGAAGTGGGTGGGCTCCTCGGGGAAGGCGTAGTTGCGCGCCACGGCGTCCTCGGCCGCGGCGAGGCGAGCCAGCCGCTCCTCGAGCGGCGCGGGAGGCGATGGCGGCGGCGACGCGGGGGGCGAGGCGTCGCCCTCCGTGTGCAGGGCGGGCATCTCGTCGAGCGAGATGCGTAGCTGCTCCATCTCGGGCGTGGGCGAGCTCGGGGGCGAAGGGGGCGGCGACGGCGGGGGCGGCGGCATCGCGGCGTAGGCCGTGGCGTGCGCCTCGCGCGCCTGCGCCTCGGTGTACGCCTCCTTGGCGTGCAGCACGTCCTCGGGCTCGCACCAGTCCATGTGGTGCATGGCCTCCTCCAGCGACATCGGCCGCGCCCGAATGAACGGGTCGTTCTTGGGCTCGGGCCGGTGCCAGATGATGCCCGTGCCGTCGGGCGTGGCGGTGTAGAGAGGCGGCGCGTGGCTTGACCACACGATGCCCGTGGTCGGAGGCGCCGGCTCGCCGTGCTCCAGTTTCCTGGGGGAGTCGAGCCAGGGCGGCGGGTGGGCGGCGAGGGTGGTCCAGCCTTGCCGCCCGCCACCGGCTAGGCCGATAGTGGGCGGCCTAGCCTGGCGGGCGGGCGCCTCGAGCTCGAGGAGGCCCAGCCGGCGAGAGAGGTCGAGGGCGGCGTCGCCCAGCGCGCCCGGCGCGACGGCGGGGGCGTAATAGTCGTAGCGGGCGGAGGTGGCGGGCGGCGCCGCGAGTCGGCGGGAGCGCCGCATGATGTAGGCGGTGCGGTGGCGGCGGAGGTGGTCGGCGAGGGGGAGGTCAAGGTCAAAGTTCGGGCGGTCAAGTCGGGCGAGGCGGGTGAGGCGGGTGATGTTGGCGGGTGCCTGGGCGGATATCCTTTCCGTTCCAGGCGGGGTGCGTGGGGGGGGGCGATAGGCGGGGGAGCTGCTGCTGCCCGGCCGCGCCCTCCCTAGTCACATGGAGGCGTTGGCCTTGCCCTTGCCCTTGCCGTCGGCCTTGCCCTTGCCTTTGCCTTTGGTGCCGCCCTTGCCGCCGCCGCCCTTGCCCTTGCCGCCGCCGCCCTTGCCGGCGGCGGCGGCGGAGCGCTTGAGGTTGAACTCCTTGCGCTTGGGTCCGTCCTTGGGCCACGTGTGGAGGACGCCGCCCTCCTGGTGCTCGGGGTCGCCCGCCTTGGGGCAGCCGCCGACGAAGTTGAGGAGGCCGACCGTGCACAGGTGGGGCAGGCAGGCGCCCGCGGGCAGCGCCTTGCGCATCGCCTCGGCGTCGTACTCCGTGTACTGGCCCGTGGTGGAGGGCCCGACGGAGAGCACCTTGCCCTGGTTCTTGAACGTGGCCGACGCGGTGGAGTAGTCCAGTTGCTTGCGAGGCTCGCCGTCGTCGCCGGGCGGCTTGGCGCCGCCCGACGGGTTGCCGCCGCCGCCGCCGCCGCCGCCGCCGCCGTTGGCTGCCTCGCGCTCGCGCGCGAGCTGGCGGCGCGACTTGCGCTCGTCGCCGCAGTGGCGCTTGTCGGGCAGGAACCTATCGCCGTGGTCGCCGTGGTAGGTGAACGCGCCGACGCCCGACGCCTCGAGGGTCTCGGGCATGTCGGTGATGAAGGATGCCGCCCGGCGGAACTGCGCGGCGGCGGCAGTGTTTTTGCGGAACTCGGCCCAGATGCGGCGGGCGCCCAGCGTGTCGCCCGAGGCGCGCAGCCACGTGAGCATGCGGGGCGCCTCGAGGTTGCTGGGGTCGCGCGAGCTGTTGATGAGGATGCTGGCCTCGTCGAGGAGGCCGGTCATGTACAGGGCGCCGGCGTCGAGCAAGGCTGCGATGCGGAGGGGGGGGGGGGGGGGGGGGGTTAGCGCTGTGCTTGCGGGCTAGCCCGGCGAGCGCGCAGCACCCGCCCTTGGGCGCGTGCGGTGCCGATCTAAGGCCACGCCATGCCGTCACGGGTCTGGCCCGGGGTAGGGCGATGGCGGTGTGTGCGAGGTCGGGGGCGCGGGGTGAGTCGGGCGTGGCGGAGTTATCACGCGCACGCGCCTGCCGTCGCGGCGGGTGAGACGCCGCCGTGGTACGAGATGAAGTCGTTCATGCCGGAGAGGAGGACGGGCAGGCTCTCGGGGCCCTGGTGGGGGATGCCGAGCCCCTCGAAGATGGCCGCGATGAGCATCGGCAGCCGGTGGTTGTTGATGACGTCCTTCCACACGAGGTTGGTGGGGATGGCCTTGATGTTGGCGGCGCGCATGCCGCCGCCGCACGGCCCCTGGCGGTGCAGCTCGACGAGCAGCTGGTTGTAGAGGTCGAGCTTGGTCTTCCAGTCGCGGCCGCGCAGCGCCTCCCAGAGGGCGTCGAAACGTAGGTCCTTGGTGCCCTCCTCCTCGACCATGTGGTTCTCGAGGAGCACGTCGCCGACGAGCTGGCCGATGTACTGGCCGCCGAAACCCTTGGACCACTCGGTGATGATCGAGAGCCTCGGGTCGATGCGCGCCCCGTTGAGGATGCCCAAGCCGAGCAGCCGCGTGAACGGGGTGCCGTCGCGGTCGGGGTGCTTGGTGGTCTTGCCCGTGAGGCAGACGCGGATCACGCCGAGCGGGTCGCAGCCCTCGATGGCGAGCATCTTGAGCAGGTCGGCGAGGATGGCCGGGTTGTCGCCGGCCTCGCGCACCCGGCTGAGCTGCGCCATGTTGACGCGTTGGGCCGAGTCGAAATACCCCGCGGTCGCCACGGTGGGGCCGGAGTCGCCGGTGGCGGCGCCGAAGGATCCGTGGCTTGCGTCCGCGCCCGAGTTGGTGTGGGCGGCGACGCGCTCGATGAGCTTGGAGACGCGGTGGCGGATGTGGAGGCCGAGCGCGGTGTCGGAGCCCGCCCACGCCGAGAAAGTGGACATGTAGCGCTCGAGCCCGCCGATGCCCGCGGCCGTGAAGAGGGACTTGGTGTCCGTCTTGACGGTGTCCTTCGGGCACGCCGCGGCCAGCTCGACGATGTGGCCGTTGAGCTCGCCGGCGTTGTACGCGTCGAAGAGGATTAGCTGCAGCGTCGGGGCGACGGCGGCCACGACGTTGGGCGTCATGGCGCGCATGAACTTGGAGTCGCCGTCGAACTGGTCGCTGTCGCCCTCGAGGAGGGCGTCGACGATGTCGTCCACGTGGTCCTCCGCCGACGGGTTGGTGGCGAAGCAGGTGGGCAGGCTGGCGGCGTTGCCGAGGGCGGCGCACACCACGCGGACGACCTTGGAGATCGCGGCCCGCACGGTGTTGTAGTCGTAGTCGTCGTCGTCTTCAGCCAGCTTGGCCGTGTCGTAGATGTCCTGGTCGAGCCGGCCCTTCGAGATCTCGTGGGCGGCGGCGGCCGACCAGTACGGCGTCTCGGCGTAGCAGCCACGGTTCACGAGGATGAGCCGCTCGTTCATGCCGGCGAGGCGCGGGCTCGCGCGCCGGAGGATGCCGTAGGTGATCGCGTCCTCCCACTCCTCGGACACGTCGAGGGTGCGGTGGGAGGGCGGCCGCTCGTGGTAGGGCAGGCAGTCGAGGAGTTGGTCTCCCTGAAAGGCGAGGGACAGCTTCTTGTCGGGCTGCATTTTCTCGTACGAGAGCATGGCCGCGTCGAGAAGGGCCGGGTAGTTCGGGTAGGGCTTGATCTCCATGCCGCGAAGGAGTTCGCCAAGCACCCGTTCGACCTCGGCCGAGCTGAAGAACTTGTTGTTGGGCTGGTAGTTGTCTGCATCCTGTGCGGTCCCTGTAACAGAGAGCGCAATGCTCGCGGCTCCGCCGTATTCGAAGCCGACGAGCGCGCCGTTGTGCACCCACTTGATGCTTGCCTGCGAGCAGGTCTTCCACTGCGAGTTCATGTCCGCCGACGAAAAATTCATCCATAGCGCTTGGTTGATGTGAGGGCTCTCCTGGTTGTCCAGCGAGTTGCATTGGTTGTCGAGCATTGGCATTGTGTCGGGGGTCGAGGCGTTGAACTTTGGATTTTCGTGGGTTGGGACCGTTTGGTCGAGTGGTAACTGACATCGAGCGTTGAGTCAAGGCGTTGAGTCGGCGTTGGCTCAAGCGACGCCGTCGCAGCGTCGCTGTAGGCTCGATGTCTCTCTACAGTTTCGTCCAGGGGACGTAACTCACGGGATGTTACCAATGCCACGGCCCCGTGGCGGGGCCGCTGGCTCTCTTCCGTCCCGCCCACGTCCAAAGAGGCATACACTATCATATACCAGGTATAGGCCGAAATATATAGATATTCGGCAGTGCGGTGGCGTTTTTGAGGTGAGTGGATACAGCGCTCGCAAGTACAAGTGTTGCGGAATTGAGCGCTCAAGCGGTAGTACTGCAACCTGAATGCCGGGCTAGCTAGGTGTCGCGACCGGTGTTTCGTTCCGCTGCCGATTCATTCAGTTGCTCCGCTCGAGGTTGGTTGCCGTCCTGTTCGTGAAAAGCGTGCGTTGATCGAGACTATACTGCATGCTGCATGCACGCAAGGTGCAGCGAAGCACTCGGTCGTGGGTGCGGTTACTAGACAGTTGCAGTATCTTATCTTAGTTGCAGTCGGGGTTTCGCTGCTTACCCTCCTAAATGAGCCGAACCCCAACTAAGTAAAACATCCCGCGAGCCAATCGATTCCGTGGGATGCTAGCTCTGCTGGCATCCCTGCCGCTATTAGCGGGATTTTTGGCGGGGCACCGGCCGCCGGCTCCCATCATAACGACCGGGTTCGTGGAGAGGGGTGCGCTCCCGTCGGTCGCTGCGAGCCTTGCCTTGCCGGCGGTGGTGCCACCTCAGAGGCTGGCCAGTGCTGGTGCCGCCTTTGGTGCGCTCACCGCCTCCAGCTTCAGCACCTGGCAGCTGCTCGCCGCGTTCGTGCTCGGCGGCGCCTTCTCGACCAGTATCTTCGCCGCGGAGGGGCTGCGAGTCGCCTTTGGCCCGAAGAACGTGCAGCGGGTGCGAGCGATATTCGCTCTGGTGCTGCAGCTGGTCATTGCGCTGCCACCCACCGCCCCAGCAGCCCACCCGCCTGGCCAGGGCCACCCTCTTGGCCCAATGAGAGAGCCCTCGCCGCTTCGCGGCCGGGGAGAAGCTGCGGCGGCGCACTCTGGTGCCTGACCAAAGTCGTCGCCAACTCACTCATACAACTCACCAACTCATTCACATGCAGGTGCTCAAGCGCTTCTGGCGAGTAACGATCACGATGCTGGTCGCCGCGTGCCTGGCGCTCGTCAGGGGCGTGAACGACCTCTGCCACGTCGACCCCGAGGACCTCGAAGGCCTCGAGGGCTGCGAGATACCGGGCGGCGGCTCTAGGTGGGCAGGGGCGTGGCAGATCCTGACTGAAGGGTACACAGAGGCCCGCCGCGCCGCGACGGAGGGATTCGAGGCCATCAAGCAGGCGCAGCCCTGTGCGTAGCACCCCGGGGTGTTAACCAGCGTAACTTCCACCGAGGAGCGGCCCTGTACCCTCTGCAGCCTCCACGCCCTCTGCGCCCTGTGCACTCCACCCTCCCCACCCTCTGCAGGAGCTGCGGCTCTACTCTGCGGTCGGCCAGCCGGGCCTCGTCACTCTGCAGTACATTATGAACCTGATCGCACCGCTCCGCTTTGAGGCGATGCTGGCCGAGTCTAACTCCAACCCTGACCCCAACCCCAAGCCACCCGAACCCGAACCCGAACCGAACCCCGAACCCCGAACCCGAACCCGAACCCCGGCCCTCACCCTCACTAGGCGATGATGGCCGAGTCGCTGCAGCACTCATTGAGCGAGATGGCGGGAGACAACTTCGTCAGGGGCATGCGCATGAAGGGCTTCGAGCTGCGCCGCTTCTCCGCGGGCGAGATCGCGCCCGAGCTCCTCGAGGCGCGCGCCTACGACCTGGGCCCCACCGCGATGGCCTTCGACTTCGATGTGCGATGGCACTCGCAGATGGTCGCCGAGGTGGATGCCATCACGACGGCCGTCGGTGCGAGAGTGCCCGTCTCAGTGCGCAACCTGCGCTTCGACGGGCCGGTGCGCCTCATCGTCACGGACCTCACGGCCGCGGCCCCCGGCTACGGTGCCGTGCTGCTCAGCCTGCCCACGCGGCCCGAGGTGGCCATCGCTAACCCCAACCCCAACCCCAACCCCAACCCCAACACTAACCCCTAACCCCAACCCCAACCCTAACCCCTATCCCCTAACCCCCAAGCCCAACCCTAACCCCTAACCCCAACCCTAACCAGGTGGCCATAGACTGCAGCGTCGCCTACGGCGAGGTGACTCGTGTGCCGTGGCTGCGCTCCGAGCTCGAGCGCTCGATGCAACAGCACATCACGGACACGATGCTGTGGCCGCGCCGCATCGTTTGCCCGGCGACGCGCGACGGCACTGTCAACGACACCGTGCTGCCCCAGCCGCAGCTCGACGAGCTCGCGCGCGACGACCCACTGCTGCGCGCCTTCGCCGCGCGCGACACCTACAGCTGGAACAACGCACCCACATTCAACAAGGCACGAGGCAAGGCCCGCACCGGTCAGGATGAGAGCTCCGCGGAAACCCCGGGCTTCAGCATCAACCTGGGCGTGCTGGACTTCCAGGGCGTGGCGAGCGCCGTCGGTGACTTCAATTGGACTCAGCAGCTACAGGTCGCGCGCTACCCCCTTTACCACGCTGCACCCTTCTACCAGGCTACCACTAGGCTAGCTACCACGCTGCACTCCTTACCACGCCACATGCTCTCTCACGCTGCGCCCCTTCTCGCGCCGACACCCCTTGACGCGCACCCTTTCGTCGCGCTGCAGGCCGCCGGCAACGACTGGCTACGCTCAGCTCCAGCGAGCTTCAGCGACGCCCAGCTGCGCAACATGACCAGCAGCTGGCAGCAGGACGTGAGCGGGGCCATGTCGCACGCCTTGAGCGATGCGGGCGACGCGGTCAACGCCACGACCACGCCGTGGCGCGACGCCGTCGGCCAAGGGTTGCAGGCTGCAGGCTCAGCCATCAGCGGCGCCAGCAACGCCGCGGTGCAGGGGGCGGTGCAGGGGCTGCAGCCTGCGGGCTCGGCCCTAGCCAATGCTACGGTCGCCGTGACAAACGCCACCGCGGCGGCGGGAGGCTTCATTGCGGTCGCCCACCGCAAGGCCATCGTTAACGCACAGCCCAGTATCGTCAACGCCACCTCGACGATCTCGACGAAATCTGGCGAGATGTGGGGAGGTGTGAGCTCCAACGCGATCTCGGCCTTCGAGCTCGGCCTCGCCGGTCTACCCGCGGCCCTGCCGAAGAGACAATCAGATAAGCGACGGCAGCCGGACGCCAACGCCAGCAGAGCGCCCCAGCCGCGCGTGGCCCTCCCGGCGAGACTGCGGAGGAGGCAGGCTGACCCCAAGGTGCAGGGCAACTCCAGCGGCGCCGTTAGGGAGGCTGGTGGTGAGCTGCAGGCACATGAGGCCGGCGGAGATACCCGCTGGAGGGAGATGGTGGGCAACCCGCTGGGCGAGATGGTGGGTCAGGTGGTGGCGGTGCAGGAGGCCAGCAAAGGAGATCGTTCCAAGGCAGGTGCCCCAATTGGTGCCCCCCCCTCTGCCTCCCCCGCAGTGCCGGCGACAGCCAGCGCGGTGGAGGTGGAGGCGAAGGCGGACAATGAGGAGGAGGCAAGGGCGGCGGCGATGCTGGCCGCGGCGGAGGCGGCTAAGGTGGAGTGGCTTGCGAAGCAGGACACACCCTCATGGGGCGTGGGCGGGCCAATGGCGGAGGCAGGTCCTCAAGGTACTCAAGAGGCGAAGCCACAGGCCATGCCATCCCTCACCCTCTGGCAGCAGCTCAACGGTCTCCGTGAACCCTGATCGCGCCGGGCATCCACTAAAAATCCCCTGCTAGCAGTCATCTCCCGCGTGTTTTCGTGATCTCTCCCGCTCAAGCAGGGCATAGACACGTGCGTTGTGGAGACGAGTGTAAGCGTCATCCTAGTAGTAGTAATGTGTGTTCATGCTTGTATGCTCATGCTTGTATTCGCATCTTGTTAATCAGTTTCAGTGGACAAAACAACTACATTCGCAAAAAAAACTTGGTGGTGAATTGGTTCTTATAAAACATCCCACCGACCTCCGCCGCGCAGGCAATTTCGCAAACGGTGGCGCGCATGGCGGTCTTCCTCTTCGCGATCGCGATGGCTTGGCAAGCATCACCGTGGGCTGCGCGACCCTCTCCACTGCGGGCGGCGATCCGCTTGACTTCACCGCTTGCAAACGACGCGCCCAGCACAGACGATACAACAGTTGGCAAAGTCGACGAGTCTAAAGTCGACGAAGCCACTGCGCCCGCAGCACTGGACGGAGTCTTCGATAAGTTTCGGAGCATGCGCACGGCCTACCAGGAGCAGGTCGTGCAGGCGGAGAGTGCCATGGCTGAGAAGAAGATCACCGAATCTGAGATTGGGCGCAAATTGGGAATACCGATTGCGGAACGGGGCGCCATGCGAAGAGTCGCCAACCTTGCAGAGTCGCAGGCGGAGGAGGCCGCCGCGGCCGCCGAGATGGCGCTGACGGAGGCCAAGACGGAGCTCGAGTCGGCGCTGAAGGATGCGGCGGGCCAGGTGGCCAAGGGCCGGGCGGCAGCGAAGAAAGCGACGGAGGCAGGTGCGGAGCAGGAGGCGGAGGCGCGGCGAGCGTTGGCTGACGCGGCGGCTGCAATGCAGGAGCGCGACGCGGCGGCCGCGCGGGCTGAGGCGGCAGCAAAGGCGGAAGCCGTGGCGGTCGCAGCGGTCGCGGCGGCTCAATCGGACAAGGACGAGGCGTTGCGGGCGGCGGCGGAAGAGGCCTCGCGTGCGTCGGCGTCCCGCGAGGAGGCTGCGGCGCGGGCCGAGGAGGCGGAGCGAGGTGCGGCGAGGGCGACCGCCGACCGCGAGGAGGCTGCGGCGCGGGCCGAGGAGGCGGAGCAAGGTGCGGCGAGGGCGACCGCCGAGGCCAGTGCGGCGAGAGCGGAGCGGGAGGCTGCGAACGTGCAGGCCGAGAGTGCTCGTCAGGAGTCAGCGAGAGTGGCCCAGGAGGGCACGGAGGCGGCGGCACGTGCCGCTGCCTCGAAGGCGGAGGCGGAAGCTGCGGCGGTGCAGCTGCAGAGCGCGGAAGAGGAGTTGCAGGGCACGCAGGCGGCGCTGCAGGGGAGCCGGGTCGAGCTGAGCGACGCGAGAGCGAGGGCGGAGGCGGCATCCGCAGCGCGCGACCAGGCCGCTGCTAAGCTCAACGCGACCGAGGGGCTGCTGGAGGAGACACGCACGGAGCTCGAGCTGGGGCGCAAGACGGCGGGGAAGCTCAACGCAGAGCTGGATGACGCGCTCGAGCACTCGCAGGACACGCTGCGGCGCACACAGGCCAAGCTGGCGCGCACGGAGAAGGAGGCCACCGATGTTCAGAAGCGAGCTGAGGAGGCGGCGGCACGCGCGGAGGCGGCGGCGAAGCAGGCGGAGGAGGAGGCGGCGGCGCGTGCGGAGGCGGCGGCGCGCGCGACGAGTGCGGAGGAGAAGGCGCTGAAGGAGGCGGCGGCCGCCGCTGCTGCGAGGGAGCAGCTGGCTGAGGCCGTGGAGGCGCTTGTCCAGGAGGCGTCGGCAGCCCTGACGGCGGAGGAGGAGGCGCAGGCAAGGGCCGAGGCGGCGGCAGCAGCACAGGCTGCAGCGCTTGCTAAGGCGTCCGAACAGCTGGCGGAGGCGGCGGCGCGCGCGACGGCCGCGGAGGAAAGCGTGGAGGCAGAGGCGGTGGCCCGTGCAGAGGCGACAACGCGTGCGGAGGAGCTGGAGACGAGGCTGGAGGAGGCAGTCGCTCGCGCGTCGGCCGAGGCAGACGAGGCGGCAGCGACGCTGGTGGCGATGGAGGGCACCCTCGAGAGCACACAAGACGAGAAGGCGGCGGTGCTCAAGGCTGAGATGGATGCTAAGCTCGAACGCTCGCAGGAGGAGCTACGGCGAGTTACGGCTGAGATGCAAACCAAGCTCGTGAGCAAGGAGAGGGAGGCGGCTGAGGTGCAGCAACGCGCGGAGGCGGCAGCAGCACGCGCGACGAGTGCGGAGGAGAAGGCGCGGAAGGAGGCGGCCGCAGCTGCTGCTGCGACGGAGCAGCTGGCTGAGGCGGTTGAGGCGCGTCGCGTCGAGGCATCGCGGGCACTGACGGCGGAGGAGGAGGCGCAGGCAAGGGTCGAGGCGGCGGCAGCGGCGCAGGCATCGGCGCTTTCAGAGGCGTCGGAGCAAGCTCGGCAGGCAGAGGCGGCGGCAAAGCAGCTCGTGTCAAAGGCAGCAGCACGCGCGGCGGCCGCGGAGCAGAAAGTAGAAGTTGAGGCGGCGGCGCGTGCAGAGGCGGCGGCACGGGCGGAGGAGCTGGAGGCGAAGCTGGAGCAGACTGTCGCGAGCACTGAGGAAGATAAGGCGGCAGCGCTGCAGGCAGCGGCAGCCGAACAGGCGGCGGCGCTTGCGGCGGTCAATGAGCAGGCGGCAGGGGCGGCGGCACGGGCGGAGCAGCTGGAGGCGAGGCTACAACAGGCTGTCGCAAGCACTGAGGGCAAGAAGACGGCAGCGCTGCAGGCAGCGACAACGGCGCAGGCTGCAGCGCTTGCAGCGGCCACTGAGAAGACGGCGGGAGCTATGGCGCGCGCGGCGGCCGCGGAGCAAAGCGCAGAGGTGGAGGCGGCGGCGCGTGCAGAGGCGGCGGCACGGGCGGAGGAGCTGGAGGCGAAGCTGGAGCAGACAGTTGCGAGCTCCGAGGACGAGAAGGTGGCGGCGCTGCAGGCGGCTGCAGCCGCACAGGCGGCGGCGCTTGCAGCGGCCAGTGAGCAGGCGGCGGGGGCGGCGGAGCGTGCGGAGGCGGAGGCGGCGGCGCGTGCAGAGGCGGCTGCGCGCGCTGCGACTGCTGAGCAGAAGGCGCTCAGCGAGGCGGCCGCAGCTGCTGCTGCGAGGGAGCAGCTGGCTGAGGCGGAGGAGGCGCGTCGCGTCGAGGCAACGCGGGCACTGACGGCGGAGGAGGAGGCGCAGGCAAGGGTCGAGGCGGCGGCCGCGGCGCAGGCTGCGGCGCTCGCAAAGGCGTCTGAACAGCTAGCGGAGGCGGCGGCGCGTGCGGAGGCCGCCGAGCAGAAAGTGGAGGTGGAGGCGGCGGCGCGTGCAGAGGCGGCGGCACGAGCAGAGGAGCTGGAGGCGAGGCTGCAGGAGGCAGTGGAAGCGCTCGTCGAGGAGGCGTCGCTGGCACTGACGGCGGAGGGGGAGGCACAGGCAAGGGTTGAGGCAGCAGCAGCGGTACAGGCTACGGCACTTGCAGAGGCCTCGGAGCAAGCTCGGCAGACAGAGGCGGCGGCGCAACAGGCAGCATCAGAGGCGGCGGCACGAGCGGAGGCAGCCGAGCGAAAGGTGGAGGCAGAGACGGCAGCGCGTGCAGAGGCGGCGGCACGGGCGGAGGAGCTGGAGGCGAAGCTGGAGCAGACAGTTGCGAGCTCCGAGGACGAGAAGGTGGCGGCGCTGCAGGCAGCGGCAGCAGCACAAGCTGCAGCACTTGAAGCGGTCAATGAGCAGGCGGCAGGGGCGGCGGCGCGTGCGGAGGCGGAGGCGGCGGCACGTGCAGAGGCAGCTGCGCGCGCTGCGACTGCGGAGGAGCAGGCGCTTCGAGAAGCGGCGGCCGCCACCGAAGCGAGGGAGGAGCTGGCTGAGGCGCGTCGCGTTGAGGCATCGCGGTATATGCAGCTCGTGGAGTCGCGTCGCGTCGAGGCGTCGCGTGCGCGCATGGCAGAGGAGGAGGCGCAGGCGCAGGCTGAGGCGGCAGCCACGGCGCAGGCTGCGGCACTCGCAGAGGCCTCCGAGCAGGCGCAGGCGGCAGGGGCGCGCGCGGCGGCCGCGGAGCAAAGCGCGGAGATGGAGGCGGTGGCGCGTGCAGAGGCGGCGGCACGGGCGGAGGAGCTGGAGGCGAAGCTGGAGCAAACAGTTGCGAGCTCCGAGGACGAGAAGGTGGCGGCGCTGCAGGCGGCTGCAGCCGCACAGGCGGCGGCGCTTGCAGCGGCCAGTGAGCAGGCGGCGGGGGCGGCGGAGCGTGCGGAGGCGGAGGCGGCGGCGCGTGCAGAGGCGGCTGCGCGCGCTGCGACTGCTGAGCAGAAGGCGCTCAGCGAGGCGGCCGCAGCTGTTGCTGCGAGGGAGCAGCTGGCTGAGGCGGAGGAGGCGCGTCGCGTCGAGGCATCGCGGGCACTGACGGCGGAGGAGGAGGCGCAGGCAAGGGTCGAGGCGGCGGCCGCGGCGCAGGCTGCGGCGCTCGCAAAGGCGTCGGAGCAGGTGGCGGAGGCGGCGGCGCGTGCGGAGGCGGCGGCGCAACAGGTAGAGGTGGAGGCGGAGACCCAAGCGGAGGCAGCGGCGCGCGCAAAGGAGCGCGAGGCGAGCCTGGAGGAGGCGATCGCTCGCGCGTCAGCCGAGGCAGACGAGGCGGCAGCGACGCTGGCGGTGATGGGCGGTGTGCTCGAGAGTACCAAGGAGCAGACGACGTCAACGCTGCAGGCGGCATGGGAGGAGGCGCGCCAGCTGTCGTCGGTGCGTGCTGCGGCGGAGGAGGAGGAGGCGGGGCGTGCGTGGTTCGAAGCGAACGTTAGCCTCGAGGCCCAGGCAGAGGCCGAGGCCGTACGGGCCGCGTCCCAGCGGGAGCTCGAGCGGACGAGGCGCGCCTCCACCTCGGCGCTGTACGCGGCTGCGGTGGAGAAGAAGGCCCGGCAGACGGCCGAGGCCATCGCCAACGCGGCGCTGTGCAGGTCGATTCTGACAGAGTCCCGCACCGCCGCGGCGACGAGTCCAGTGCGCAAGCGCGACCGCGCGGCATCGATGCTCAGCAGAGCGCGAGCTCTCGGGCGGGGCGGGCCAGGCGGCGATGGCGGCACTGGCTCGACCGTGTACGTTGCGCTCTCCGACGGGCGCCTCGTGAGTTTGAGCTGCGATCTGGGTGCCATGGCCTCGGCGCGAGATGGCGTCTCGCTGCACCATATCTTCGGCGAGCTGCGCAGTGCGATCGGCTCCTCGCTGCAACGCCACCGCTACTATGCGCTCGCCAAGCAGCTGCCCATGCTGCGATTACAGGCCGAAGCGGTCGTCGGCCCAGTAGGCGCGCCGTTGCTTCTCCTAGAGCCAGAGGGGGGGGTGCCCAGCAGATGCCCAACCGGCACCTTGAACGCTCTGTGTGCGGCGGAGGCGGTCAGAGTGACGCTGGTGGAAATGAATGCTCCGTAGAGAAGTGACAAATCAGATATAAAGCATGCATGTTGACATATATGACAAGACAATAGACATGGTTGATTCTCGGTAAGGCGTACGGTATAAGCGGCGATCATCCCAGATCCGACTTCCGAGAACTCACGTAAGGGGGTAAATAGAGTGGAGCCGAGAGCGGTCAGCGGCGGAGGAAACGAGAGCAGAGGGGTAATAAAGCCGGAGCGGCCAGCGCGAGTGCATGTTTCCCCCCCGCAATTGTTCGAACTTTATGTGAACAGCTTTTTACTGCTCTGTGCGCAATGCGCAAAGCCAAAAGGTGGCCACTCAACCGGTGCCTGGAACGTCCCCAGCAGGTACACGTCCGCGCGCGAGTAGCAGGCGCGTGCCAGCGCGACGCGTGCCTTCAGTCAGCTTCCCTTCTGCCCGCCAGACACAGGTTGATGCCGCGCTCGCCGATGAGTGTAGCGTTGCTCACCTCGAGCATGTCCAGGTCCGTGCATGGGTCCGTGTCGAGCGCGCAAGCTGAGACGACGCGCGCGTAGCGCTCCGCGTTAAAACGGCTGTCCAAAGAGGATGTTCTGCCTGAGCGTAGCGTTCTGGATCCAGGGCTCCTGCGCGCAATAAGCTACGCTGCCGCGCACCACCATGCGACCCGACAGGCGTGGGATGTCGTTGATGAGCGCCGCCAGTAGCGACGTCTTATCGCAGCCAAGTGTTGGGCAGGGCACCACCCTTGGTACCGCCGCTTAGTGGATAGTGGGTCGGTACACTTCTATATATTTCGTTTGTGTTCTGTATACTTCTATATATTTAGTTTGTGTCTGTGGATCCGGGCATATGTGCCGTCCATACGTGGGTGTCTGCTTTGATCTCTCCCTACTTATTCCTACTCTCTCGATGCCGAAATTCGGCTCGTTTTCAACCCCCTTCGCGGGAGACCACTTCGCTGCTTCCGACTCGGCAGTGCTTCGCGGAGTGCCTGCTGGACAGATAAGAGGTAAGATTGTTGGGTTTCACGACGCTACACGACTCGCGACGCTACGCAATTCCGCCTGTTCCGCGATGCCTGGATCCCTCACACCCAGACGGAAAGGCACGGTGTGCGGCGATGATGAATACGCCCCTATAAACCTAGGGACTCGGCACCGCCGCTCGCCGATTCGGTCGCTGCTGCTTATCTTATCTTATCTTATCTGGACAGATAAGATAAGATCAGATAAGATTATCTTATCTCTTATCTGGACAGCTCGAAACCGTCTCGTCGTCTTTACACCCCCCTTGCGAGTTCGCGAACGCCCACGAGTCCTCCGAGGACACGAGCATGCCACCTCGGCCGCGCAGCGCCCCCCAGCCCGCCAACGGCAACGGCACAGCCCGGACGCCACAGCCTGTCAACGCCGCAGCGACCAAGCCCTCTCGCGAGGAGAAGAAGGTCGGCAAGAGGGCGAAGCAGCTGGCCGCGATGGATGCCAAGGCGCAGGCCGAGGACCGCTACTTCCAGGAGCAGCAGGCAGCGATGCAGCGCAGCGGCGAGGCGCAAGCGGCACAGGTGGGGCTGCAGGGTAAGGACGCCGACGCACGCGAGGCCGCGCTCTTCGCGAGGCAGGGCGCGCAGGGCATCGAGTTTGGCAAGGAGTGGCCGGCAGTCGACGTCTCCGGCCCGGGCTCCGCGTCGGCACCGCCGCTCGCCGATTTCGAGAGCCTGGGTGCTGCGCTGCCGCCCTTTCTCGGCCGCAACATCGCCCTGATGAACTACCGTAAGCCGACGCCGATCCAGCAGTACGCGGTGCCGCTCGCACTCGCGGGCTGCGACCTCATGTGCTGCGCCCAGACCGGATCGGGCAAGACGGCGGCCTTTCTCGTGCCCATCGTCTCCTCGCTCGCCTCGGACAAGCGCGGCTCGACCGTCGGCACGCGCGGCGCCGCGCGGCCGCGCGCGGTGGTGATGGCGCCGACGCGCGAGCTCGCGATCCAGATCGAGCTCGAGGCGCAGAAGCTCACCAACCGCAGCGCGCTGCGTCCCGTGGCCGTGTACGGCGGCGCCGACCAGCGCGGTCAGGCGCGCGCGCTCGCGCTCGGCGGCGACCTGGTGGTGGCGACGCCGGGACGGCTGCAGGACTTTGTGACCCGTGGCATCGTCGCGCTGGACGGCTGCGGCTTCCTCGTGCTCGACGAGGCCGACCGCATGCTCGACATGGGCTTCGAGCCGCAGATTCGGAAGATCGTCGCGACCATGCCGAGCAAGGAGGCGCGGCAGATGCGGCGCTAACCCTGCCCCTGCCCCTAACCCTAACTCTAACCCTGACCCTGACCCTGACTACTGACCCTACACCCTCTCTGCAGAGAGGACGTGCAGTCCTCTCACGGATCCACACCCACTTGCCCTTCCGCTACCACTAACCACTACCCCTGACCCTACTACTGCCCCTACCTTTTCCCCTGAGCAGGCGCGGCAGACACTGCTCTTCTCCGCCACCTTCCCGCGCGCCATCCAAAACCTCGCCGCCGCCTTCCTCCGGCCGTACGTCTGGATCGCTGTGGGCCGAGTGGGCAGCACCGTGGGCGGCATCACGCAGCGCGTGTGGCTCGCACCGCCCGACAAGCGGCTCAAGTTGCAGCTCGTCGTGCAGGCGCTCGGCGCCCGCAGCGGGCGCACGCTGGTGTTCGTCGAGAAGAAGCGCACTGCCACGTGGCTCAAGAAGATGCTTGCCAACGGTGGGCCGGACGAAACCCTAAGCCCAACCCCAACCCCAACCCCAACCCCAGCCCTACCCCGACCCCAACCCTAACCCCAATCCCAACCCCAACCCCCCAACCCAAACCCAAACCCAAACCCAAACCCAAACCCCAACCCCGACCCCGACCCCAACCCCGACCCCAAC
>Ga0209302_10000634_pt1 | contig 20377 bp, 23 predicted proteins | sample ArcOceMetagenome_2_FD_187445 | JGI IMG/M metagenome (GOLD analysis project Ga0209302, IMG submission 187445) | Marine eukaryotic phytoplankton communities from Arctic Ocean - Arctic Ocean ARC135M Metagenome (SPAdes) (version 2) | ecosystem: Environmental > Aquatic > Marine > Oceanic | place... | reverse complement strand
GGGCGGAACCCCGCCCGCCTACTGCACAGTAGGCATGATCCTTCCGGACGTTATCACCCCCCGCCTGGGGGGGAGGTGGGGGAGGGAAGGTGGAGGCGCACGCGCAGTCGGCGAGCAGATGCTGGAGGTTCAGTCCGCCTCTGGAGACGCCCCAGACCACGAGGGCGTACAATACGGCGACGGGCGTGTGGCCGGTGAGCGGCGAGGTGAACACTCCGTGGGCCTCCACAAAGCCAGCGTCCGCGAGCAGCAGCTTCATCTGTGGTAAGCGTGTGAGGAGCTGAGAGGCGCGTGAGGAGCTGAGGCGTGAGGAGAGCGGCACAGGCATGGGTGGTGGGTGGGCAAAGATGTGCACGAGAGCTGGGTGTTGGCGTGCCTTCGGTACGATCTTGCGCACCGCGTCCTGCTCAGCCTCCATCTTGGCGTTGAGTGGCGTCTCACCTTGCACACGCTCCAGCGTGCCCTCGACGTCCCAGAGGATCTCGAGCAAGACCGCGAGCGCACCGGTTCCCTCTGCGAGCGAGCGTCGGCTGTCTTTGGCGAGCTTGAGCCAGATCTTGAATGCTGACAGGTCGCCGACGGTGCACTCGACCTGCAGCACGAGCAGTTGGTTCAGCATCTGCTCGAGGCCATCGTACTTGTTGCTGCCCTTCAGTTTCTCAATGATCTTGAGAATTTCGGCCTCCTTGACGTTCTGCGCGGGAGTAGCGCCGCCGCGCCTGGGCCTCGCCTCCTTTACCTCCACCCTCTCTCGCTTGCCGTTCCTCATGTTCATCGCGCCAGCATCCGACATCGAGTCAAAACCTCTCGCGGGCGTTTTGGTGAACTTAGCTCTTTATTGACGGTGAAAACGATAAGGATCTGGGTCTACAAGAAGTTCACACATACAGTCGGCCTCGTTCACACATACCCATGACCCGCATCCCTGGCAGACATTGCTCGCGCGCTGTTGGCGATCAAGTTTTCCACGACCTCGTGCGTCCCCCTGCTCATCGCTCCTGCACGATGATCTCACTCCTCGCGCCCTTGGCTTACTCGCCGGCGGCGGCGCCGACCATCGGCGGGCAGGGCGATTTCAGGTACCAGTACATCGCCGAGAAGCTGCAGCCCCCGCAGGGCGCCAGCATCGTGAACGCCCATGGCCTGGTGACCGACGCTGACGGCAACATCATCCTCACCTATCAGAACGACGGCAAGTCCGACTTCAACTGTCTGATCAGGTGGGCGCCAGACGGCACAGGCGGCGAGTTCCTCACGGGTGGTGGTCGCGCGCTCTGCGATGGCACGCCGCACGGGCTCAAGGTGGCGACGGAGAACGGAACGGAGTTCCTATACCACGCCAACAACAATCAGAAGCTGACGAAGACGACGCTCGATGGCACGATTGTCTGGCAGCGCACTGGCAACTTCGGCCAGGACCCAAACCTGCCGTACCGGCCGACGTGGTTCGCAGTGCCGCCGGCCAGTCGGTACATCTACCTCTGCGACGGGTACGGCAGCAACAACGTCTACCCGTTTAACCGTTACACCGGGGCCTGGACTAAAGTCACTTACGGCGGCAAGGGCAACATGACGGAGCACGGCAAGTTTTCGACCAACCACGGCTGCACGTACGACCCACGCAACGGGATGATTGCGGTGAGCGACCGCGCAAACCACCGGCTCGAGTACTTGAGATTCGACCCGGCCTCGCCCGACGGCCTTGCGTACGACCACACGGTCGACATGCGGCCCGTCATGGGTGATGCCACGCTGCCGTGCAATCTGCGCGTCTACCCCGCGCAGGAGGGGCGCGCCATCAGCCCCGCGCTCGACGGGCCGGTCGCGGTCCTCGACGCGGGCAACGCCATAGTCTCGGTCGTCAACGTCTCGGTGCTGCTCGCCGCGGAGCAGCACAAGCACCCCCACGACGCCATATTCCTCGCCAACGGTGACATGGCCGTCGCGACCTGGGCGCCCGGGCGCCTCTCGTACTGGATGCGGCTCCACCTCCCCGCTGCGCCCCCGCGATGATCGAGACCTACTTTACGGTGGCTGTTGTTTATATATTTATATATAACGAGTACTTGTTCAACATGAACATCTATGAGACTGAACATGAACATCTCTATGAGACAAAAGTTCCTCACCAGTGCAGTCCCATAGACCGTGACAACACCACGAGGGGGTATGAGTGTTACGTGCAGACTGCAGTTTCCCTCCGCCCGGTGCCCTTTCCCGTTCACCGTTACACTCTGTTGCAGTGGTGTTGCGTGGTTCGTTTTAACTCCAATTCTATTTTGCTGAGACGCCGAGCCAGTGCTCCACTCCACAGTCTCTCTAGGGTGAGCACACCCGCACAGAACGCCGCCAACAACCTCCAGCCAGGTTCGCGTTCGGCCCATGACAATGGCTAGATACGAGGTCACCTCCCTGCCGAGCCCCAGCCGGGGCTGCCATAAACAGACTGAGTCAGTGTGCTTGAGTCACGTGATACACGTCGCCTCAAATGACGAAGTGTCTGTTTACACCTCAAGCGCCGGAGCTGTTGGCGAAGTAAAAACGGCTCCATCTACTTGCACCCTTAGACTTGAATATATGGGACCCATTTGAATATAAAAGAATGTTCACAATATATAAATGCACATTAGGATAATACAATTGACAAACCATGATAATCCTGCATAGGGCGTTCATTCAGATGGAAAACAACGGACACGACCAAGCAAACGGGAGCAGATTAGCTTGCCCGCCTGGAGGTATCTAGGTCGAGCACGGGGGTGCCGAAGACGCGCGCCGATACTGGGGCGGCCGGAGGCATCATATGGTGAGAGTCGAGCGTGCCTGTCTCGTTTATGTCCGGTTTGTGTCCGCCATCTTAGCATTAGCCGATGCACGATCCGATTTCGACGTTGCTGGGTTTGATTCGAAGTCTTTCGACGCCGGCTCCGCAGACAGGCTTGCCCTTCTCACACGCCTGCCATAGCGGGCCAGCGCGCGGGCCACGCGGGCTGACACTCGCGCCTATCGATGCTCTCGCCTCGATGTCGCCTCCTTCTCATATGTTCCACTCTTGTCCGCAGAACGTTTAACGCTCACGCAAGGACCGAGGTGATTCACTGTCCATCCTTCGCGCCCCTGGTCACCCCCATGCCACGCACTCTCCGCAACCTCCCCACCCGTGCCCCACGCTGGTTGTACGCACAAACCCGGTACCTCAATAACAAGCCCGGTGCAACCACGTTTAACCTGCACCTCCCTGGTGGAGCCCCAGCCGAGGCTGCCGGCCCTCGCCCTCTTGCCCCAAGCCTATACTAACCTGCACCTCCCCCTCGTAGCAGCCTCCGATGCAGAACTTCCAAGAGACCTTGTAGCTCCTTGTAGCTCCTCCATTGGCCTCTAACTGTGCCGCGACTGAACGACCCCCCCCTCCGCCCCTGTGACCAGGAAGCATGCATGCCGCTAAGCCCGACGAGCAGTCCACGCTCCGGGCGGACTCGATATCGACTCTCGCGCCCACGCAAGACATCGAAATGCGGCGCATGGACGGCGACGGGTTCATCGCGCCGAAGCAAGCGCGCGCTGAGGCGAGGCTGGCGGCCGAGCTGCGCTCCTCGCTCTCTTTATTCTGGAAGAAAATCGCGCTCGCGATCCTCGCGTTCCTCTTCCTCTCGTGGATTGGCAACGCTTGCCTCATGGCGGCTATCGTCTTCCTCTCCAAAGACCTGAAGGTCGAGGGCGGCTTGGTCAAGAACATTAAGGGCGGCTTCTCTGTTACTACGCACAACCAGAGGAACGTGTACGAGGTCACGCTGATCACCCTCGGCGGCGGCGGCACCCCTGGGAACTCCAGCATGGGGAACTCGCCCTCGCCGGTCGTCGCCCAAGTGGCCTGCGCGAACGTGTTGCTGGCCATCGCGTCGATCGAGAACGGTGACGACGAGGTGCAGAGCTCCCCGCTAATCTGACCCCCAAAACCCCCTAACACTAACACTAACACTATAACCCCAACCCTAACTAAACCCTAACCAGAGTCTGGTGAAGATAGCCGTTGGAAACGCCGGCGACATCTGGGAGCCACGGTAAGTAGGGCTATAGTAAGTACTAGTACTGCTCGCCGCCCCCCCCTCGACCCCGCAGCACAACACACACCGACCCCTCGCCCCCCCCTGAACAGGATGAGCGCAGCATCCTACCACCTGCGCGAAAAATCCTTCGGCATAGATCAAATCTACTTGGGTGACCAGCGACACGTGTCGTACGACGTGACCTGCGAGATCTCGAAGGCGGACTGTGAGAGCACCCCCGACTCCCTATGCGACGCGAAGACCTTTCTCGATGATCTCTCCTTTGAAGACTCATTCGACGGAGACCAGAAGGCCAGCCGGCGCCGGCTCACGACTGCCAAACTCAGCACGACCGCGGAAACCCTCGGCGAGGTGTACCAGGACAGCACGAGCGGCGACAGCCTCAACACGGTTGACGATCTTTGCGCTCTCGTCCCCAACTCGACCAAGGGAGGCGTCGCGAAGCTCTGCAAAGATATGTCGGGTGTTGGACTCGACGAAAAGATCTTCTGCGGCCAAGAGGTGCTCAAGGAGACCGAGGAAGTCCCCCTCGGGTCTGCCCCGCTGGAGCCGTCTTTCACGATGCGCGAGGTGCTGGTAACCGCCGATACCGAGCAGACTTACAACGCCGTGGTGGACCGGTGTCAACCCACGACAGCCCGCCGGCAAATGGTCTGGAGCCCCCTTGATGATTATGGGTGGTGCTCTTCGTCCCTTGGTTTCGTCGCGGCAAAGGCCTCGTCGGGCCTCATCGGGCAGCAGGAGGACTCGGCGAACTATTGCGACGCAAGCACCAGCGGCGCCAGCCAGGGCAAGGGCTCCCAGATGTCCAGCTGTTGCGTGGAGCACGACAAGTGCCTGACCTGCGACCCGGGCAACCGCGGCTGCACGGGTTCGTCAAGCACCGGCTCTCAATGCGACCGTGAGCTCTCATGGTGCGCATGGAAGGTGAGCTGCTCAACACAAAACACCTACAGCGTGTGGTCGTGGAGCTGGCGGAGGGGCTGGCAGAAGGTGACCAGAACAATTTGGGGCTATGACTTCACCTGTGCTGCGGTCTCTACTCTCATTGCAAGCGTCATGGTGGCTCGTCCGAACGGTGGTTTCACGTGCTGAAGCTCAACATGAGAGCGGGATGGGAGTGAGCCAACGACGCGCGGCGGAAGCAATCGGGGCAAAAAAAGCGAAGGGGCTGGGGGAGCGAAGGAAGCATCACAGTCGCCGCGAGCTACAAGGTGCCACGTCGAGTTGCGCGTTATAGGATGTGGTACGGGATGACTTTGATGGACCGCATTACCCTAGTGGGAGGGTGACGCTGGGCCGTCGTTCACATGATGGGAGTGCTGGGGAAGACCTCCCGCGGAAGAACTATGGAACACACGTTGGCTGGGTGTTGTACCTTCCCAGTAATCAACGGGTCCAGTTGTAACGTGTCACTGGACTGTTGTGTTTCGTTGTCTTCTTTAGTGTGTTTGTGAGAGACGCAAGTCCTTCGTGCGCTACGGAGGCGCGGCCACTACTGACATGAGGTGGCGCAGTGGTGAGCTGCATGCCGCAGTGATGACCATGTGTGCAGTGAGGGATACGAGCCTCCATCTAACCACTACTACAGTACTCCAACCTCTTGCTCAGATGCCTTCGAACGACGACTCCTCCAAGGTGTAGTTCACCGCCTACGACTGCATCCCCGGGTGCAACGGATGGAATCCTCTTGGATCACAAACGACCGCGCGCCCGTCCCGCCCGATCGCCGCCCACAGAGTGACGCGCAACCTGCGCCAGCGGCCAGGCGGCACGCCCGCGCGCGCGCTCGTTCGCAATGCGGCCGTCCCGTCCGGCGGGGCCGTCGGCGTTGGCCGCGCGGCAGCTGCCTCTGGCTGCACGCACACATTGGCGCGGGATGCCCAATGCACCCGGTTGGTGCGAGCCACGCGAGCTCAGCGTGCCTGCCGCGCGCCGCCGGCTCGAGATTCGGCATGAACTCGGGAGCGACGCAGCGAGCGGCCGAATTGGCTGCTGCTGACCCGGCCAACCGTGCGCAGCTTGGCCGTCGTCGGGAGCTCGGCGAACGCAGAAGGCCGAAAGAATTGCCGCGCCGCGCGGCGTTCGAGCACGAGCCGGAGAGCGCCGCTGCCCGCGGGGTGTCTGGCGCTTGCGGGCGGGGACGACCCGGTGTGCTGCACCGGCACGGCCGCCAGGCGACGCTCAAAGATGAACACCCAGCCCAACACCCTACGGTAGCCCGCCAACACGCAACAAAGCCCGTTTTCAACACCCTCGCGGTGTCCGTTCTCCTTTTGGCTCCTCGGTCCGACGCACGACGCAAATATAGTAGTAAGAGCGCGAGGCAGAAATGAAGCGAAGCCCCCACCATCTTTATGTACTAGTATACCCCCGGTGCTATCCATGCGGGACAAATTTTACCCTGATTCTACCCGCAGGGGCGATGCGAAGTGGCGGTGCGGCTGCAGCTGTGGCTGCGGCTGCGGTGGCGGTGGCGATGGCGATGGCAGCGGCGGTGGCGATAGTAGTGGCGGTGGATGCGGTGGTGGTTGAAGCGGCACCCGTGACAGGGCGGAGGCGGGGCGGGCGGAACCGGGGGGAGGCAGGACGGGCACGACAGCGAGCAAGCCCTGCCGCCGCAACGACGGAGAGTCCAAGGCCGCGATGGGCGTTGCGGCGGTGGCGGCAGCTCGCTGCCGCGAAGTGGCAGCAGTAAAGGCGACGTCAGCACGGGTGGCAGCAGAAAGTGCGTTGGTGGCAGCGACGCCTGCAACAGTGGATGTGCCCGCAACAGTGGATGTGCTCGTGGCGCCCGCAGCGGTGTCGGTGGCGGGGTGGGCTAGGCTGGCAGAGTCGTACGCGGGTACAACCCGCAGCTCGCCGAATCCGACGACATTGAGACTCGGGCTGGTAACTGCCATGTTCGAGTTCCAGGGCGCGGCGGGCGTGCCTTCGGCATCGGCTGCTTCAAGCGACGGCAAGCTCACCTTCAAGCTCTGCCGAGTGGGTGACGTGCTCACCAACACTTCGGAGTTTGGCGTGCCCGCCATGGACGACGTGGAGCGCGGCGGCGTCACGGCGGCGGCGCAGGAAGTGGGTGTGGCGCAAGAAGGCGCCGGTGTCAGGCCAACCTCCTCGCTTCTCGGTGAGCCCGGAGAAGATGGACCCTTCTTCGTTAGCACGGAGGGCGCGTCCACAGGCAACCGGCGGCAGGCAGGCACGGAAAAGGAGGGGGCGGCAGCGAGATCGGCCGTGACGGAGATGGTGGTGGCGGAGCCGTCGAGTCCCGTGCGGAGGCAGCTGGAGGAGTCAGAGCGGCAGCATGCGCGCGCGAGTGGCGGCAACACAGAGGACGCCAGGTGGGGTTGGTGGTATACATAGTTGGGCGCGGCGGCGGCGGCGGCGGCGGCGGTGGCAGTGGCGGCAGTGGCGGCAATGGCGGCGGTGGCGGCCCGGGTGCCGCCTCCCGGATACTCTTCGCCTGCGGCTGCGAGGGGAGGCGGCCCGCGCAGGGCGGAGTGCGCGGCACCGGCCTTCAGCGCGGCGAGCGCGCGCGCTTCGGCACGCTCGTAGGCGCGAGGGTGCGCGGCTTTGTTGGCTATAATAGCGGCGGCGGCAAGGAAAGGGTTGGGGGCGCTGGGCGTCCTTCCAAGACGAGGCCGCCAGCACGGAGACCTGAGGTCGGGTGAAGTAGTAAGAGGAGGTGAGACCGCGGCAGGTGAGGCCGCGGTCTTTGAGGCTGGGGTGCTCTTGCCCGTGGGGTTAGGATGATGCTCCGCGCCGCCCTGAAAGCCGAGGTGGGAGGTGTTGAGATCACCGAGACCACTGAGACCGCTGCCGCTGCCGCTGCCGCCGCCGCCGCCGCCGCCGCCGCCGCCGCCGTGCTGCGGCCCCTGCAGGGTGACGTCCTCAGCCCGGAGTGGTGAGGGCGGCGGCGTAGACGCATGCTGGTGGCGAGCTGGCGGTGCCCAGACGCGCGTAGCGAGCTGGCGGTGCTGCCAGGCGGCGCGCTGCTCAGCGAGGACGGCAATGGCGCTGAGGAGCGGCTGCGGCAGGATTGAATGCACGTCCGCCTTCTTGAGCGTGAGCAGCTCCACCTCGCCCACACTGCGCACGAGCACGGTCGCGCCGCCCTCCGCGCCCTCGGCCTGCAGCGGCGCGAACGCCGCCACATCACCCACCACTGCGCCCGGCGGCAGCTTCGATAGCACGACCGCCACTGAGCCTGACTTGGGCGGGGTGGCGGGTACGAGCGCGACCAGCTCAGTCTGCCCCTTGACCACGAAACGCAGCGCGCCCGGGTGCCGCTCCTGGTAGTTGCCGCCGCAGCCGCACTGCTGCACGTGGACGGCACGGCCGGAGGGGTGCGATTCGCGGGTGACAAGATAGGCGAGCGAGGTGAAGATGCGCTTGCCCTCGGGGAGGGCATGCAGCGAGCAGAGGCTGGCCACCGCCTGTAGCTCCCTCACCACGTGGCCTACATTGGCAGTCACAGCCTGCGCAAAGTGCGCCATGAAGGGCTCCTCGCTCAGCGCCTGCGGGAGAACAATGGAGGGGGTCCGGGCTGGCCTCACAATGCTGTGGCAGCGCCCGGTCGGGATGCAAGGCTGGGACGGAGAGCGTGCTGTTTCTTTTCAACACTGCGCCTGGCACGAGCACGCACGTGGTGACTTGTGCTCCCTCCCCGGCATCGAGCTGCACAATCGAAGCCGCCTTCGCCGACGTGGCACGCGGTCGCCGCGTGATAAAGCCAACGAGCTCGCCGACAATCTCGCCCGGGCCGGCCGAGCCCATCACCTGCTCAACGCGGTGGCCGTCCTTGGCCACGTAGTCTCGGACGAACTGGACTGTGCCGGTGGAGACGACGTAGAAGAGATTGGGCGCTTCTCCTTGCTGAAAGAGTGGCTCGTTAGGCGTGAGGCTCACGTGGTGGAGGTGCGGCAGCACAGCCTCAAGCACCTCGTCGCTTGCCTTCGAGAAGAATCTCAACCTCTTCAAGTGGTGGAGCACGGCGCTGCGCTGCGCTGCGTTCCAGCGTGACGAGGGAAGCCCGCTGCTCAAGAGATCATCCACGTTGATCTCTTTCCCCTCACGTTTGATACGCCGTGGGGAATTGGTAAGCCTGCTCATGCGCGCCCTGATGGCGGCTGAAGTTTGCGCTGTGCAATCACGACAGTGGTCGTTAGGGGACACAGAAAAAGAGCGTGTTGAGCATTTGTTTGGGTGCAGGGGCCCGCTTTGTCCTTCTTTACTACATGCCCTTAGTCGGCCATGGCAAATGCTCGAACTGCCCCAAATGCCGTCCGTCCGCGTACCTACCTCCGGCCGCGCGGCGTTTCGTGCGTGCTAAGGGGTAGTTAGTGGAGTTCGTGCCCATATTTGCGGCTGGCGCGGAAGGAGCGAGCGACCGCAATCCTGCAAGGTGCGCGCGAACGTGGCGGCCGACCGACCGCCCTCACTCCCGCACCGAGAGCACCGCAGTACTAGTGTACGCCCACTCTCCGAAGGAACAAACACCGACCGACCGCTGGCCTCAATCAATCAAGCGAAGCGCACACGCATGCCTGCTGAGCAGCACGACGAGGAGCACCACGACCTTGCCCGACGCTCCCAATTGCATCGCGCCGACGGAACGACTACGGGCATGTAGAACAAATGGTCGGGCCGTCGGGCAGTCCCTTAATATCACGAGCCCCAAAGTTCGGCGCGGCGCGATTCCATGACGGCGGGCGCGCCGGGGCTGCCACCATTGCTGCCGCCGTTGCTGCCACCCTCTCTGCCACCCTCTCTGCCACCCTCTCTACCACCCTCTCTACTACCGTTGCTGCCACCGTTGCTGCCACCCTCGTACCCACCGCCTTCACCACCTTTGCCATCGCCACCTCAACCATCACCATCACCGCCACCACCACCACCAGACGTACTCCCATGGCGCCCCCCCTTGCCTCCACCGCCATCACCACCGCTTCCCTCGCCCCCACCACCCTCACCACCGCCCTCACCGCCACCTCCCTCTCCGCCGCCTTCTCCGCCACCGTCGCCGCCCCCGCCATCGCCTCCGCCGTCGCCGCCGCCGTCACCACCACCACCATCTCCACCACCATCACCACCGCCATCATCACCTCCGCCCTCACAGCCACCGCCGTTACCACCACCACCCTCCCCACCACCATTGCAGCCACCGCCGCCACCACCTCCGCTCTCCCCGCCTTTGCTGCCACCGTCGTCACCACCACCGTCACCCCCACCCCCATCCCCACCTCCGCCGCCACCACTACCACCGCCATCGCCACCGCCACGACGACCACCTTCACAGCCGCCCCAGTCTCCACCTTCACAGCCACCCTTGCCGCCGTCCCCGCCGGAACCGCCCTTCGCACCACCGCCGCCACCACCGCCGCCCAACGTCCTAATATTTCTGGCTGATGACGTGGGCGTAGGCGACGTCACTGCCACCGGCTACAACACCTCATTGGTCCACACACCGAATATCGATCGGCTTGCCGCCGAGGGTATGCGCTTCACGCACATGCACAGCGCAGCTGCAATCTGCGCACCCTCGCGCTACTCTTTGCTGACGGGCAATCTGCCGTTACGAGGCGTACTATCGGACGGCACCTGGGCGCTGCACCGTCCTTTGGGCCTTCAGACTGGCCAGCGCACGTTCGGCCACTTGTTCGGCGATTTGGGGTACAAAACGGCGCTCATCGGAAAGACGCACCTGGGCGGTGGCCTCTTCAACAGCTGGGGGGGAGAGGCGGCCGCAGATGAAGCTGCAGCGTGGACTTCGACCGAAATTCGCCGAGTCGATTTTCTCCGCGGCATCCGGCAGCGCGCAGAGCTCGGATTCGATTACTTCTTCGAGAGCCACAACGGGATCCAGGGGCCGCCGTACATCTACTTTGAGCAGGGCCTCCCTGTGGCGGATCTGGCGTACGACAACGCCACACAGAAGTGGTCGTGGGCTGCGGCTACCGTGCAGCCTCGTCGCCTTTCCGACTACGCCACGTTCGACGACTTTCTGCCTCTAGACGCGGATGGTGATGGGGTGTGTGGCGAGCTGATGATGAATGAACAGAACGAGGCGTGGGCGTACGGGTATGAGGGCTTCGACACCACCCGACAGGGGGAGGTGTTCGTGCAGGCCGCCCTGGACTTCATCGACGCCAGTGCTGCGGTCCCCTTCCTTCTGCATTTCAACTCGCAGGGCGTGCACATCCCTCACACTCCGTCGACCTTCTTTGGAGCTCCGGTGCGCGGGCTGCACGCCGATCTGCACCAAGACATGATCCACGAGGTCGACCTGCAGGTGCAGGTCTTGATGGAGCGACTCGACGCGAATGGCGTCTCCAATTTCACCATGGTCATCTTCACGAGCGACAACGGTGGCCTTTCAGGCTCGGGCAACGCTCACAGATCAAGTGGCAACTTGCGCGGCGCCAAGGCGAGCCACTTCGAAGGGGGCCACCGCGTGCCGTTCTTTGTCCGCTGGCCGCAGGTCACCCCTGCTGGTTTTGCCTGTGACAAACCGCTCGTGCACATCGACCTGTTCGCGACGTTTGCTGAGATGCTCAATAGGAGCGCGTATGAGGATGAGAGCCAAGGCATGGACTCAGAGAGCTTCTATCGCGACTTGACCAGCAGCACGTGTGGCAGTGGCAATCGCAACGGCGGCGCGCCGCGCGGTGCGGCACTCGTGCAGATCACGACAAGGGGCGACAAAGGCATGGTGGCCATCTCACCTGATGGCATGAAGGTGGCTGCAGTGCGGCCTCACGAGGGCGAAATGCCTGGGGCGGCCACAATCAAGGGCAGCTTCACATTTGTCGACCTTGCGACGGATCCTTCCGAGGTGAGCCTGGAGTGTCCCAATCTACCTGCCCCTGACCACTGACCACTGATTCTAACCCTAACCCGAGCCCTAACCTTAACCCTAACCTTAACCCCAACCCCAACCCATCCCTAACCAGGCGAGTCTGGAGTTCTCCGACCTAGCATCGAGCGACGCGTGGTCTGTGCTTCCAGGCGGGTCGCCGCTCGCCGCCTCTCAGCTCTACGTGGAGCTGAGGGCCAAGATGCGTCTCGCGGCACTGGGCCTGCGCACTGCGCCCCCGCTGGTGCTTCACCTGCCGTCGCTACCGCCGCCATCGGTGCCGATGCCGCTGACGCCACCGACGTCGCCTTCGCCACCTTTGTCGCCGCCACCTTCTACACCGCCTCTTACTCCGCCATCGGCGCCACCCCCCTCGCCTCTCTCACCACCATCGCCACCATCTCCACCAACCTCGCCTCCGCCCTTTCTGCCGCCCTCTTCCCCACCGTCCCCGTCGCCCTCCCCGCCGCCACCGTCGTCGCCCCCATCGCCGCCGTCCGTGCCGCCCTCATCACCGCCGCCCTCGCCGCCCCTGTCGCCACCGTCTGCCTCGGTGAGCGGGTTCACGCAGACAGTCGTGCTCACGCTGACGGCCGCGGGTAGCGTCAGCGACTACGAGGACACCTCGAGCTTGCAGCAGAACGTTGCCATCGCAGCCGGCGTCGGCACATCGCGCGTCACCATCGAGGTGTCCGCCGCTAGCGTGATCATCACCGCCACCATCGCCGTACCCCCCTCCACCACCGCTGCAGCGGTACAAGCCTCGCTATCCTCCAACCTCGGCATCGCTGCCGTACCCTCCACCGCACCCTCCACCGCGCTGGGCGTTACAGTCCTGACGGTGCCCACCATCACCATCGTGCTGCCATTGCGGCCGCCGCCGACACCACCCCTGCCGAGTCGCCCTTCGTTTGCGCCACCCGCGGCCAATTCGACTTTGCCTGCTGCGGACGTGGTGACGAGCGAGGTCATGATCGGTGCCACGGCAGGCGGGATCTGTGCCATCGTTGTGCTTTGCGGCACCGCCTATTTTTGCTTTATCAGGCGGCGCGGCGTGTCACGAATAATTGCTAGACATGGACACAAGAGCACAGAGCGCGAGCACCACAAACCTATGGCGACACAAAAGTGCGCATTCACGGCGGCACCATACGGCCCGCCCAACGGGGCCGCACAGGCGCACCAGCGCCTACGCCTCTTCACGGTGGGGTCCTTTGAGCCTGCCGCGGCTTTGCCTCGTCTCTCTGTCCGCGGAAAGCGGAAACCCACTCCTCCTCTCAGAGCTCCCACCGCGCACGATTCTCAGCATGGTGAGGACCCGCTGCACGGCGTGTCACAACAGCGCGTGCAACAGCGCCTACGCCTCTTCACGGTGGGGTCCTCTGCGCCTGCCGCGGCTTTGCCTCGTCTCGGTGTCCGCGGGAAGCGGAAACCCACTCCTCCTCTCACCGCGCACGATTCTCAGCATGGTGACAACCCCGACAAGCGGGCGGCCCACGATAACACCCCAACGCGGCCGTCCAACCTGCACCACTGCACCCCAGCGCAGATCGCCGACCCCGACACGACTAAGCCGGCTGCTCGTTGGTGGGATGACGATGACGATGACGAGTGGGAGCCGCCCCATGTGCTCCAAGTGGAGATCAGGAACGACTCCGCTGGTGATGGTTATCATGTATACAATGTCTAGATATATTTTGCCTCTTTAGTGCATTTTTGCTCGGTACTAGAATTGGTGTGTCCGGTTCCTGAAAGAGATCTATCCTATTTTAATGCAAACATCACGGAAGCCCCGGTGCCGCGGTGGGGGGGGAGATCGGGGAACCCCCCGGGAGGACTCACTCCACCCGGCGCCCCGGCCCGGGCGCCAGGGTCGGCCCGGGCCACTAACTAACTACATGCCCTATAATGTCCGTTTCTATCTCAGTGACTTCACGAATTCACTCAGTGACTTCACGAAGTCACTCGACTCTGCCGCCCGCATTAAACGCCCCCAGACGTTCAGGGGTGTTCTTTGTTTGGGTCCATTGCCCACCCTCCATAGCAAATTTGAGTCGCTTAGGCCTGCGGGATCGTCCGCAATCTCCTCCCAGAAAGTGACTTCACGAAGTCACTTCGTGGTACGTCGGTCTGGTACCATAGGGCAAGACACTTTTTTAAGGGCAAGTAGCCCTTGCCCTTCCTTTATTAGTCCTTCCGTCGGCGCGATGCAATCGGGAGCGTCGGGCAAGGTCGTGGTGCTCCTCGTCGTGCTGCTCAGCAGGCATGCGTGTGCGCTTCGCTTGAGGCCAGCGGTGTTCCTTCGGTCTCGCTGGCCCACACTGGCTGGACGGTCACAGTGGAAGTCATCAAAGACATGCATCACAGATGAAAAGTGCGACGGCCTCTATGACGACGACGGTGGCCTCTATGACGACGAAGACGACGACGACGCGAAGCTGGCCATCATGGACGCGTGTATCCTTCGGGCCGTTCGGCTGCGGTCACAGCAGCCACTCACCCGCCAGTACAAGCCCATGGCGTGGTGGCTGTGGAGGCAGTGGGACGGGACCGTACTCAAGAAGACCTACATCTCGATGCTATACATCGTGCTCGTCTACCTCGGCCTGACTCTCCTCGTGGCTGGTCCGAAGCTGCCGGCATTTGTCACGCTCTCCGTCCCGAGCTTGGCACCCCACCTGATCACGGCCAATCTCGCGCAGATGATGGCCTGCAGCTGCGCCTCGACCCCAAAGGCGGCCGCGAGGCTGCTGCTCCTCCGCCAACCTTGAGCTTAACCCGAACCCGAACCCGAACCCGAACCCGAACCCACAGACGAGAGACGAGAGACGGCCGCCCGCGCTGGCACACCCACACACGCACGCCTACAGGGTGAGGCGCGTTGTGCACCACCCTCCGTGTCACAGACCTTCTGGCAGCAGCATGCTACTATCACGACGTTTATCGTCACGTTCTTCCTGAGCAAGGCGTACGAGTACTGGCGCGCCCAACTTAAGCTCGCGCGCGGGGTGCAAGGCCGACTACAGGTGCTGGGCTCCATGCTGCCTAACTAACCTAAACCCTAACCCTGACCCTAACCTTGACCCTGCCCCTAACCCAAACCCTGACCCTATCCCTGACCCTAACCCTGACCCTCACCCTCACCCTTGATCCGAACCCTGACCTTGACCCTAGCTCCGAGCCTGAGCCTGAGCCTAACCCTGAGCCTGAGCCTCGTTTAAGTGCAGGAGCTCAACATGCTGCTGACTGCGCACTGCCTGCGCACGTCCGATGGCGACTTCACGGCAGAGTCGCGTCAGCTCCTCGAGGAGACGGCGAGGAACGCTCGCCTCGCCCACACGCTGCTGCACGCCTCCAAGTTCAAACCGCCGCGCCGAGAGGCACCGTAGTGGCACTAGCACTGCAGCGACGCCGCAGCGGCGAGTGGCCAGCCGCCCGGGAGAGGCGGGGAGGCCGTCAGGCGGGAAGGCGCGGTGCCGTGATGGACGAGAGAGCGCAAGCATGCTGCTGCCCACGGACTAGATGTGCGTGAACCGCCCCCTCTCCCCATCCGTTCAGGTGGGCAAGCATCGACGACTCCCTCGCGCCGCTGCACACGCCGCGCGGGCTGCGGCGGCTGCTCGAGCGCGGCCTAATGACCGAGCGAGAGTACGCTGCGTTGCTCGGCTCGGGCGCGCCCCACAGCCTCTAGCACATGAGGCCGTAGCCTCTAGCACACACGACCACCGCCTCCCGTACGCATGCTGCCAGGCGCGCCGCCCACCCGCCGCCACGACGTGGTGCTCTCCTGGCTGCTCGCGCGGGCTGTCGACGCGCGCGCGCGCAACACGGTCGAATTCGGCGCAGGCACTGAGAGCGTCCTCGTCAGCGGCATATGTGAGCTGCGCCGCAGCACGGCCGCATGTTCAGAAGGCCCCCTGGCAGGGCCCAAGCTCGGCTCCTGCGCCTCCGCAGGGGGAGAGGCCGGGCCAGTGAGTGCCCAGCCACTGCCTCAGGTGCTCGAGCCAACCGCATCCAAGGTCGCCGATTCCACTGATTTTGGCCGTCCAGGCATGGCCTCCGTCGCGGAGGAGCTGGTGTCGCGCATGCCCATGGCGTGCGCCCAGCATGTCTATCACACCGTGTCCATACCGTGCCGACAGCGTACGCCGGGCATGGGCAAGGCTGCCACCTTGGGTCGTTCCCGGCCTGCTGGGCTGGCCACTTGGCCCGCCCACCGTCAATCGGGACTCGTGCGCACTCCGGAGCGCAGCTGTTGCCTCATGACGCTGGCAACCTTGTGTGGGGCCACGCCTGCTCTGCCCCCCCCCAGCCTGTTCTAGGCCGCTCGAAAGGGGCGACGTTTGCGTCTTTAACCGACAGGTACGTCCACCTCGTCCACCTGCTCGTCGACTCGTTTCTGGTCAGCACACCCTTTGTGCTGTACCCGCGCTGCGGCATGATGATGGTGCCTGCGGCAGGGCTCCTCGCGCTCTTCTTCCGCGGGTTGCTCGAGCTCTCCAAGAGCTTCCTCGACCCGTTTGGCAACGAGGGATCCGACGGGCAGGATAATTTCATACGCACTGACACGCTGCTCGCCGAGTGCAATAGCGCCTCCACCCGATGGTGGCGTGGCGCCGAGAGGCTGCCGTTTGACACGCTGCCGTTTGACGCCGAGCGCCTCCGGCAATGACCGCATTGGAGGGGGTGCAGCTGGTGAAGGGTTTACAAGAGAGTATTCGAATTCCTGTGTTGTGAGACCGTGACCGAGGCCGCGAGCGGCGGGGGGTTTCCACACAAATGAACCGGCCGCGCGATCTTTTTTGTTTACCGTAACTTTGCTTGAATGTCACATTCAATGTGTTTTTTTGTGGTGCGGCGGGCGTCCGTGTGTAAACGATCACTTTACCTACTTTGCGCCGCCCGTGCCCCACACTACTGCCCCCCACCCCCTCTTACTACTACTTTACAGTAGTAGTACTTGCTCCCCAGGTGTGTGTGAGGGGGGGGGTAATGGGGAAGGTGGAGGGAAAGCCGTGGTACGAGGCTCGGGGGCCACGCCAGACATGCGCTCTCATGCCGGCGACGCCGCTGCGTCAGCGAGTGTCTTCTCGCCCTTGGCTTTTTGGTTCATCGACGTGAACTTCTCGAAGACCTTCTTGAGCGGAGCGTCAGAGCACACTTGCGGGTTCGGGGGCGGAATCTGCGCACAGTACGAATTGTACATCTTCACGAACCCCTCGCGCGTCTGCAGCCCGAGCTGCTTCTTGCCTGTGGTGCTCAAAGGCGGTGGAATCGGCAACGTTGGAGGCGGCCGCGGCGTCCGGCGAACTGGAGCGAACCGCCCGAGGCAATAGTGTCTAAGGGGCCCAATGAGCCGGCCCGCCTCCTCCTTACGGCCCTCGTGGGAGGCTTGAGCCAGCTAGAGCCGCCACGCGCGCGCCCTGAGCAGGCGCAAGGGCCGAGCTCTGGGCCGAGAGCTCAGGGCCCTGCTACCGGGTTGGACAATGTCTGACCGTGCTGCCCCGGCCCGCCTGGTCGGTGGGCATCGTAGCCTTATGCTCCTCTTCCTGGTTACATAAGGTTGTAGGCTGGATTCAAGGCTACAGGCGACTCTAGCGGAGCTCGGGCCAGCTTTTACGCCCAACCCAGCCCGTTATCCCCCTGCCGGCCCTCCCCATCTTCGCACCCACAGCTTACGCTACGCCCAGCCCTCTGCGCTCCGCCCATCCCTCCCGCCCAGGCCTCGCTCTAGCTAACCTTCCGCCCACCCCTCACCAGCTTCTTCTTCTCATCCGAGTCCTTGGCGTTGAGCCGCTTCTGCCTGGTGGTCGAAAGCGGAGGACTCTCCTCTTTTCTCAGGGCCCCTCCTAATACTCTGATACATAGAGACACTGCGTCGCAGCCTCTCCTTGTGTGCACTCCTTGTGGTGACTCCGCCGGGCGGGGTGTGGAGGCGCGCCCTGAGCCTTCATAGAAGCCACGAGGCGGGCTGCTAGGAGCCCGCTTTCAACCAGCTGTCCTGCAAATAGTTGAAGGTCTTGCAAGGGCGCTCCTCGTCGTGGCCGCTGCTCTCCACGCAGAACCACTTGAGCATCTCCATGCGCAACTGCAGGTTAGGATTGGTTGGTTAGGGACGGAGGGTTAGTGGTGGTGGGTGGTGGTGGTGGGTGTGGTGGTGGTGGTGGTGGTGGTGGCGGTGTTGACTGTGCTGGCAACCACTGGCTGTGCTGGTATATTGGGTGCTCTCATCTACCTTGTTGGAAGCCTTGGAGACGAGCTTGGAGATAGCATTGGACGCCTTGGGAGCCTTGGTGATCTTCGTGCCCGACTCTAGGGTGGCGATGGTCTCTGCGTTAATCTCTGCGGCGGTCTGGGAGCTCGCGCTCGCGAGCAGGCCGGCCAACAGGAACAGTTTCAGGATCATGAGCTCGAACGTGTCTTTTGATGGGCTCCACACGTGTCTCAGAAGAAGAATAGGGTTAACACGTGTCTTTTGATGGTTCGTGTGGCAAGCTGTGCTGCAACCGGGGGTTTAATTGGGTAAATCTGCGAGGCTCGACAGCCAGGTGTCGTGCAAACACATCTGCTTCGCTGGTCTTGTGGCAGCAGTGGTCTATTGAGTTGAAAGTGGCTCATGCCACACGCGCATCGTGTGCAACCGCTCAGTCAGTAGGTCGGAAGCGCACTCATACAGCTCCTCGTCGAGCGAATTTGCTGCCATATGTTTGCGCATGGGAATTTCGTGCTCGTACAATTGCTCTCTGCGCCGGGCAGCCTCAGCGTTTGGCTGAACTCCATGCTTTAGCCATCTCCACAGCATGCTTCGTTCCCTCGAATCCCCTCCTCATGGTGTTCGACGATGTCCTCGCATATACGGCTTATGAAACTAAATGGAAACAAGTGCTGCAGCAGCCAAGGCCGGGCGACCTCCCGGTGGATTCGGTGCCGGACTGAGGGCCGGAGGGGGGAGGGCAGGGAGGGGAGGGGAGGGGGGGAGACGCGTGGTTAAGGTTTCTCGTCGTCGCGCGCAGCGCGACGTCAGATGTTACAGTATCTTCTGTTTCGGGATGGTAACGACTTTTGCAACAACCATCGGTAACGCGTGGCGTTGCACCCTGTCGCCGCGACTGTTTCAACATGCCTTTGCCCTGCCACTTGGGGGCCATCCTTGCTGTGGCCCCTGCAGCTGCGCGGCAGCAGGCACTTTGTGGGACCCACGGTACGTCCAACAATCGACCATCGTGCTGAAACACATAGCTAGGTTTGCTCACGCTCTGGTCTGGTTCTCTCTCTTAGCTTTGGTTACTGCGATGTCGCATCAAACCGCAACTCTGGAGATACGGTGGGGGAGCCCGTGACGCCGTGAGCAAACGCAGATCGATCGTAAAGTAGCGACCGTCCCTGCCCACGGCGACCTCAGCCCTCGCGCGCGCATTTATTCTTTGTGTTCGTGGTCCATACTATGAGTGTAATGGCCGGGGCTATGCAGTTATCCCGGGGGTAGACATCCGTTTCATGCCTGTAGCGTTTTCACCGTCAATAAAGAGCTACTTTCACCAAAGCGACTCTCGTACGACTCTCGTGGGCGCTCGAGCAGACCCAGGAAGGTTGTCATCCGCAGGCATTGCTTTGCTAGATCCGTGGCAGCCCGGCCCTCCATGTCGTCTGCAAGTGGCCGTGCGCGCCCTCCAAGTATCGTATCTTCTTATCAAGCATCACGGTACCATGCGTGCGGTTTGCGCGCCAACGGCATACTCTCTATAGAGGTTACACATTCAGATAACATTCAGAAAGGTCGCGTTTCAGGCATCGCGTAATCCCACACAACGGTTGGCTTTTGCATGCAGCCCAGCAAGCGCACCGGGTGCCGCTCCGGTATGCAGAGGAGGCAGGAAGCCACCCATGGCCAATGCACCCCTCCCGCGCACCGCGGGGCGCTGTTTTGGTTTTTGCGCGCGGGCGATGCCACACGCCGTGCTCCATAGCGGCGAGTGGCCCAGCTTTCCGCCGGCTCCTCCATCGCGCGTGTCGCCTGCGTTCAGTCTACTGCCCGAGATGCGTCAGCACAAGTACGAACTCTCCGCTCCGCTTCGGGTGCAGTTGCAACTTCGTCGCTGGCGGCGTGATCCAATCTTTGGCATAATCGAGAACAAACTGCTGCAAGCAACGCTCCTATCATCAATTGCAAATGCACGGCAGGCGCGGGTCGTCTACGGCGCGTTCGCCACCAAGGCAATGGGCACGTGGCCTATATGGAGCCGGACCAGTCTCGAGCGTGCTCTCGAGGGCATGCGGCACTTTGTGCTCAAATCGGCAACCAACGGCGGTGGAGCCGACGTGCTCATCATGACCGAGGAGCGGTGGCATCGCGAGGGATGGAGGGTCGAAAATGTCTCTCGCTACGCGGGCCGCTGGATGGAGAGAGGCGCGCCACGAAGCCCTTATCCCAAAGCACTTCACACCTCCCGCCTGA